>Ga0196978_1000100_pt1 | contig 42922 bp, 51 predicted proteins | sample S3v_2013CmetaG_FD_155491 | JGI IMG/M metagenome (GOLD analysis project Ga0196978, IMG submission 155491) | Soil microbial communities from Anza Borrego desert, Southern California, United States - S3+v_20-13C | ecosystem: Environmental > Terrestrial > Soil > Desert | place: USA: California... | reverse complement strand
TCTGCCACGCTGCCTCGGCTTTGCCTTCCGACTCGGACAGCTCCTGATCCTTGCGCGCCACGGCCTCCTTGTCCTCTCGCGTCTTCTGTGAACGGACGCTTTCACCGGCCGGGCTTGGGATGCCCATGGCCTTGTCGAAGGCCGAGAGCTGTTCGGGCGTCGCGCCCGCATCCTCGTATGCCTTGCGCGCAGCGAGCTGCTTGGCGAAGGCGTCGATTGCTCCGGCACCAGCCGGAGGCGGCGGCGGAGGCGCGTACCGGATGCTGACTCGCTCGTTCTCCTTGTCCACGAGCCCCTGAACCTCAGCCTGGCCCTTGGCCATGAGCGCCGCTGAATCCTGCAGCATCTGCGCCTGGATATCCGCGTTGGTTGCCTTTTGCTGCGCCTGGAACTGAGCGAACTGGCCCGCCGCGTTGTACATCTCCGCGCGCGCGGCCTTGATACCCATCTCCTCGTCACCGAACACGCGCGTCCAGTGTGCAACGCGGCTCTTCTTGTCTTCCTTCTGCTGCTCGATGTCGTTGTCGATCGCCTTCTGCATCATGTCGAGCGCGCCGTTCGTGGCGCCGCGCTGCCCGCCGCGCTGCTGGAGCGTCTGGCCGAGCCCGCCGAGCGCGAGCGCGACGGCTCCGAGAATCACATCTCCCGTGCTCATCTGCTTGATGAGTCGGCCCGGGTCGAGCTGGGTAGCCATGGCTGTCTTGATGTTTTGCTCGGCCTCTAGCTTCGCTGCCGTGCGCGCCTGGAGCTGGCGCTGCTGGTCGCCCATGAATGACTGGTGGTTGGCCTGGACGACGGCGAGCGCCTCCTCGCGGCCCTCCAGTCGCGCCTGGGTCGCTGCCTGGACGGCGCCGGCCGCGCTCATGGTGCGGTCGTATACGCCCTGCTGATTCGCCTGGAGCTGCTCGGGAGAGAGCGGAGTCCCGCGAATCTCCGCTGTGGCGGCGGGCATCCCCTGAAAGGAGCCGGGCAAGCCGGCGCCCGGGGCGCGCCGCGCGGCGCTCTGCTCAGGCAGGCCCGAGCCTCCCAGCTCCGTCCCGCTCTCCTTTTGCGCCATGAACGCGACCACGCGGTCCCGTGGCAGGTCGGCGAGCTTCACGCTCGGGTCCGCGCCGAGCGAGGCGCTGGCCTGCTGGATGTACAGGCTCGTGTCGTTGCTCGAGGGTGGCGCGTACTTGGTGATGAACTCACCCACGGTCTTGCCGCGCGCGGCGTCGATCTCCACCTGCCGGTTCAGCGCAGCGATACCATCCTCGGGCGACTCGAACGCGGCCCAGTGCCCACCATCCTCCGCTGGCTCTCCACGCGACGCCCCGGCCTGGCCCACGTATTTGAGGTTGCCCGGATTGTTGTGCACGTAGGCGATGCGGCTCGCCTTCGGGATGCGGATGCTGGATTCGGGCTCGGCGGGAGCTGGGGCCGCGGCGGGACGCTGTGTCTGCTGATCGACCGGCGCAGTCTCGGGCCTGGCGAGCATCGGTGGCGGCTCGGGCGCTTCGCGCGCGGGCGGGGGCGCCGGTGGCTTGTACAAGCGCCGAGCTTCCTCCGGGTCGCCTTGGCCGTACATGCTCGTGCCGTCCTCGTACTGCCAGATGCCGGTCCCGAAATCCGGGTCGGTTGGATCTGAAATCTCGGGGTCTGGCTCGAATCCTCGGAACATCAGGCCTCCAGCTGCTTCTTGAGCGCGTCGAGCTCGCTGCGCATGCTGCTGAGCGCGGCGTGGTTGACCAGCGCGAGCCGCCCGGTGTCGACTCGCCGGTAGCCGTCTGCGCCGACCTTGACTATGTCGCGCCCGAATGGCGAGCGCTCGAGGTCCTGCGCCATGGGACCGGCGCGCTCCGTCTCGGTATCCTCGCCGAATCCAGGGCGGTAACGGTAGCCGTGGGCTGGCGCGGCACGAAGGTGCTCGTCCAGTTTTGCCTTGATGCTATCCAGGCCCTGGATGCTTTCCTTCGCGCGCTCGTCGCTGAGCGCGACCTTGCCTAGCGCTTGCCCGGCGCCGCCAGCTAGCCCACCGATAGTGTTCAGCGCCAGCTGCTCGCCGAATCCCATCTGGTCAGGTGAACCGGCATCAGCCGAGCGAACGCCGTACCGGCCGCCAACGTCCGTGTTGATCAGGCTCGTCTGATTCGCCAGCAGCGACTGCGTCAGGTCGTTGGCGAGTCCCTGGCCCGCCAGGCCCTGCTGATTCGCCTGGCTGAGGAAGTTCAAGCCGGTCGCATTGGCCTGATTCGCGAGCCCGCCGTAACCGAGCCCTGCGTCCAGACCCAGCCGTTGTCCCGCAAGATTGCGGTCAGCGTCCGCCATCAACACGCCCGCGTCCTGGCCGCGCATGCCCATGTTGACGTTGGCGATCCCGAGCTCACGCGACACGTCCTGGCCACGCGCGCCGAGCGCCGTCTGCTGATTGCCCTGGAGCAGCGACAGGTCCTGACCGCGCGCCCCGAGCTGCGCCTGGAGGTTACCGAGGCCCATCTGAGCCGCCGTCGACTGATTGCCCTGGAGCGCCGAGAGGTTCTGCCCGCGAGCGGCAACGGACGCCTGCTGGTCGGCGGTGAGCGCCCCGAGGTCCTGGCCGCGCTGGTTGACCGCCGTCTGCGCGCGGAGTCCCTCGAGCCCGAGCGCCGTGCTCTGGTCACCCTGGAGCGCCGAGAGGTTCTGGCCCCTGGCGCCGAGCGCCGTCTGGGCCTGGAGCTGCTCGAGCGCCGTCTGGGTGCCCTGGTTGGCCATTGCCGCCTGAAGGTCCTGGCCGCGCGAGCCTAGGGCGACGCTCTGGTCACCCTGGAGCGCGCTCAGATTCTGGCCGCGGAATCCGAGGTCCTGCGCGCGCTGCGCCTCGCTCATCTGTCCACCGAGACCGATGGCAGAGAGCTGGCGGTTTTTGAGCATGTCGGCCTCTTGCGCGCGGAGCGTCGCAAGCTGGCCGGCGGTGTCGCTCATGATCGCGCTACCCTCGCTCATCGCGCCGCGGAGCGCCTGAGCTTGAGAGCCGGCGCCGCCGCGCCCCGACCGCGCCGCGCCAATGAGGTTGGCCATGTTGTCGGATTGCGCCTGCTGGAGCTGAGCCTCCGCGACGCTCGGCCCGTCGGGAGCGTCGAGGAAGCCGTTCAAGCGCTGGAGCATGCCGGCCTGGTCCGCGTTGAATGCGCCCTGGTTGCCGAGCTGCCCCGCGATCGCGCCCGGGCCCGCCTGCATCTGGATGTTCCCGACCTGACCGACCGTCGGCGCGGCGCCCAGCTGCCCCGCGATGCCACCGACGTTACCCACTTGGTAGCCGCCGCCCAGCTGCCCCGCGACGTTGGAGATTGCTCCGAGCGAGCCCGGGTTGACATTGCCGACGCTCGCCGCTTGCGGCGTGCCTCCCAGCTGGCTCGTGCTCAGCGCGCGCGGGGCCGCCGTGCCGCCGTACGTCGGGACGCTCGCGCCGATGTCGAAGCGCGGGGCCACCGATTGGGCGCCGGCCTTGAAGTTCTGACCCGCTGCGTTGAATGCGCCGGCCTGAGCTTGCTGCTGGTTCGCGACCGCCGAGCCCTGATTCTGGATGTTGGCTCCGAGCGCCTGAGATGCTTGTACCAGCGGCTTCGCCTGCCAGTGCTGGCTCTGCATCTGCTCGCTCTGCGTGTACATGCCCTGCGCGAGCGGCCCGCCAAAAACGCCCTGGTCGACGACGGGCGCGGCGCTGGCAATCATCGGCGTCGCAGGAGCGGCCGACTGCGCGGGGCCTTGCGCCGCTGGCCTGGGCGCAAACGGGTTGCTCGTGGGCGCCGATGCCCCGAGATTACCGACCTGACCCGATAGGACGTTGCCGCGTTGCTGAGACACCGGGTCCTGTCGGAACGCGGGAGCGGTGACTTGCCCGGATAGCCCCGCCGATCGCGTGCTGACCTGCGGAACATTGGCGCGCTGCCCGGGAGCCACGATGTTGTCGAAGATTGAGGCCATTCACGTTCCCTTCGCCGCGCTGCGGCGGCTCTTGCGCTTCCGGATGACCTCCAGCGTGATGCTGGAGAGCGTCTCGCCCTCGCTCGCGCCAGAGTCCTCGGTGGTGCGCAATCGTAGCACGAAGCGGTCACCTTTACGCCGCTTAGGCCGCCACGACTTGCTCACGGTGTCGTCCGCCGAGTATCCCGTGTCGATGGTCACCGGCGCCGTGACGCATTGCCCGGCCGTGCCGAACGTCACGCCGTCATCGAAGCTCACATCTCCCTCCAGCTTGTGGCGAGCCCTATGCTTGCCGGTCGAGATGAAGCCTTTCAGCTTGCAGTATCCCTCGGTTCCGCTTGGGGCGACGCTGCCCGTGATGAGCGTCATCGGGATGAACGAGGTGGCCGGGAATGTCGTGTCCTGCCGATAGACGAGCCCATCGATGACCAGGTGGATACGGCCCTGGTGTTCGCAGATGCTCTGGATGACGCCGCTCGGTAGCTCGCTCAGATCGTCAACGTACCAGGCGCCGTTTCGCAGATCGGTGCAGACGAGTCGGCGAGAGGTCCCTGCGGCATCGTTGCAAGCCCAAACAGCGGTGTCATCGACTCCGGAGATGGCGGCTCCGACGATGACCGGGTGAGCCGAGAGAGTATCTCGGACTGCTTGGCTAAGCCATTGAGCTGCGCCTCCTCCACGGGGCAGAAGATACAGACGATCGGGATAGGCTTGGAACCAAGTACCGCTGGCAGTTCGCAGGATACTGCGCCAGTCAATGACGCCAACTGCGTCTCCAGGGATGGCGCGCGGGGCATCGAATTCGCCATTTCCGTTGTCGTCTGGACCCACTCCACCAACGACGAATACCTCCGAGCGGCTCGCGACATAATCAACATCGTCCTGTGAGAAAACGGCCGTGGTTCGGCCTGTGATGGTCCCGAAATGCCCAGGAGTGGATGACCACTCAATAGGCTCACTCGGGAAAAACCGTTTGCTGCGCTGCCACTCGCTCTGGTTCGGCAATCCAGCGCTGGAGATGCGCGCTGAGCCAGGGCAAAGGTACTGGGCCGGGTACGGCGCCTCGTGTTGCCGCGGAACCGATAGCGTGCCGCGCGAGCCTTGCGTGTAGATCACTTCCTGCGTAGATATCTCGGCATCGGACGACGAATCTTCGATGGTGATCGATTGAGCAAAGCTCGATGTGCTGAACGCGAAAGTCGTTCTCCGCTTGGAGCGATCTGGCGCCACCTTAGTTCGGTATACGATGACCTTGCCGCCCGTGTCCGCGCTCTGGCTAACGCGCAGCGAGTGCGGCGTCGAGACGACGAGCGTGACCATGTCATCGCTCGCGCCGGTGACCACGTTCACATCGTCGCTGACCGGCGAGAGATGCCGGTTACCCTGCGCGTCGTACCATTCATACGCGACGGCATAGACGTAGAGCGAGCCCGATGTGAGAGAGCCGTTGCCGTCGCTCGGTGTGGCCGACTCGATGATGGGCGTGTCGAAGTACCCGGCCTCGACGAACCGAGTCCCGTCCCAGCATCCTACGAATCCGCCAGCTACGAACAGGAGCCCACCGAGGCTCGCTGTCTGCCGACGCTCCGGGCTCATGCACCGCCATTGCATGACGACAGGCGTGTGCTGGCAATTCAGGTCTGTGACCGGGAACACGCCCCAGTAGCGGGTCCCGTCGGTGGCGACGCTGCCGAGCCACGAGGGAAGCGCATCGAGCGCAATGCCGCGATGGTGCGCGCATTCATACCCCCGCCCGTGCTCCAGGTCGAAGATGCCGGTGAACGCGAGGAGTGTTTCGCCGGCGTATGGGCTCAGCGCCCCGACGAAGAGACCGTCCGGGCTTACGAACGGCTTCGACTGGAGGGACACCTCCCGGAAGGTATTCGTGGCACTCGCGACATGATCGGAGAGGTTCCGGACGTCAACTTTGACCTGCTGGTCTACGGTGTCGGGAATCGCTGCCGCGGCGACGAACTCCGTCGAGCTCTTGAGGACTATCGCCGGGACGCGCGTGCCGGTCGCGCCACCGAACAGCGTCGTCGGCCCAACCGTGCTCGCAAGCGTTGACGTGTTGAAGCTCTCAACCTCGTAGTTGCCGCTCGTGTCGACGTAGGCGACGACGGTTCCGGCGGTGCCCGTCGCGCTCGCGACGCTCGCCAGGCTCACGTCCGTGGAGGTCAGCGTGCCCGTTGCTGACACCGATAGAGCGGTAGTGCACCGTCGAATGGTGCAGACGGATGTGTCTGAACGGACAACGAGAAGGATGAACTCGGAGGCACCAGCCACGGGGGCAAGGTCAATACCGTCTCCCACCGTTCCGGTGCTGTGCAGCACGGTCTCGGCGGAAAGGGCTGTGCTGCTTCCCACCGTGAACGTCGCGGCGCGCACGTCGTCGGAACTGTCTTGCCAAGCAAAGACGAACACGGATCCCACACCCACCACCCGCGGATGGGTGCGTGATGCGACCGTGGTCGAGAACAGTACGCTTCCGTTGTCTGGGTCGAAGATGTGGACGATGACGTTGCCGCTGTCGCCGTGATCTTCGTACACGAGCGCCACGTGGTTGTTTGCGTAGGCGATGTCATAGAACTGATCCTCGTCGACTTTCACGAACGGCGGACGGAACACCTGCTCGAGCTCGCTGATAGCGCTGAACGCCCTCGGGCGCGAGCCCGTCTCCTCGCCCTTCCACTGGCTCGTATTCTCGTTCCAGGTGAACACCTTCTCCGGGCCGCCCGCGGCGCTGCGCTCGCTGCCGAGTGCCAGCAGCGTCTCGTTGTGGCTCACCAGATCGAACGCTTTGAGCACGCCGCCGCCAAAGCAGGCGGAGCCCAGCGCGCGGTAGCCGTGCCGCACGCCAATCTCGCCCCCCTTGCGCAGCCGGCCATTGGTGAGTGACCTCAGCAAGCCCTCGGGCAAGAGCTTGCTGTCCAGGTCCTCACGAGCGCCGCTGTTCAGCGGGATGTTCAGCAGCTCAACGGGCATGGCTCAGAGCAGGCCTCCGCACTTGGAGCACGCCACTTGGCCCGGCGTGTAGGCGATCTCGTTGCAGCGCGCGCAGCCGCGAATGACGCTGGGCGTCTCGGCCCACTGCTTCGCCTTGCGCTTGCGCGCGAGCCGCGCGTCGTTCCAGTCGACGGCCTTCTGCGCCACAGCGAATCCGAAGTCGATGACCTTGAGCGCAACCGGCGCGGCCTTGAGGAACAGCGGGGACCAGTTCACCACTCCCCCTTGGCGAGCTCGAAGTGAGGCATGTCGACGAATCGCTCGTCTGCGGTGCGACCATCCTGGTCCCAGTCGCCACCCCATCTGATCTTGATGCCAAGATCATCCGCAACCGCTTGGACGTAGCCCGCTAGTCGCGCAAATTGCGCCCTGTCCTTCCAGTCGACGGGATACGGGGCCAGGTCGACGGCCAGGCTCGGCTCCTTGTTGTGGAGCGAGTCTGGCCATGCTTTCGTGGACCATCCCGACTCGAGCGCTTCGTTCTGCTCCCTCTCGCCCCGATGCCCGCATGTGACCGAGAAATCGAGCGCCTTGGGGACTCGACGCGCCAACTCGGTCACCAGCTGGCGAAGCTTCGGGTGACAGGTTTCCAGGTTGTTTTGGCTGACCTTACCGAGCTTGATCATGGCGCCTTGCCCGCCGCGTCGAGGATGGCTGGCGCGTACTTCGCGACGCTCGCCGCGAGCTCGGGGAAGTAACGAGTCGCGAGTCCAAAGGCGGCGTACTTGAACACGGCCACGCCCTTCTGCCACCACGCCGCATGCTTCTCGAGCTGCTCCAGACGCGGCACAATCGCGGTAAGCGTGGCCTCAACTCCGTTGAGCCTTTCGTTCGTTACGCCCTGCGCCTTTGAGATCTTGTCGAGCCCCTCCAGCATGTAGCGCTGGACTGGAGTGATGAGCGGGATGGCCTCGTTGACCGTCTGCTCGCTGTACGGCTCGTAATCCTCGGCGTAGCGAAACGGCTCCCGCGTTGCCGGCTGCTGGCCGCTCATTGCGAGCCGCCGTCCGGCGCGTGGCACGCCTTGATCCGGTGAATCAGGTCGACCGCATCGTACGGCGTGACCATCATCGGGTCGTCCGGGAGCGCGCGCAGAGCGTTAAGCTTGCACTCGACCACCGCCCTGTTGATGCTTTGACTGCATGCGCCAAAGGTGAACAGAAGAGCGCCAAACACGAGCAGGCTGAGCGCCGCACCAAGGGTGATTTGTCGAGCGGGACTGGGGGTTTGCGGGAAGAGCATGGCTGTGGAGGACTCCTTTACTGAAGCGTACCTGCGCGGAACGCCTACGTCAAACGAGGACACTGCATGAAAGACGTAGGCCTTGCATTGTAATGACAGTCGGCCATGCTCTGGGCATGAAGCGACTGGCGCTGACTCTCGCGATGGGTGCCCTACTGTTCGGTGGGCGCGTGATCTGCCGCACAGCGGTACGCGCCGATGGTGTTCGACCCGTGCCAACCGTGGCCGCCGTTGCACCGACACCGGCGCTGCCTGAGCCACCCAAAGTCGAGTCTCTGCGCGACGTTAAAGAGCCGCGCCGTCTTTTGCGTTACGAGACCTATATCGCGTGGGATGGCCGCAAATGCTGGCTGAACCGCGCCAACGAACAGGTGTGTGAGCCATGAAACACGTTGCCAAGACCTCGGTTGTCCTACAGAGTATCTTCCTGTTGGCCCTGGCGATGCTGCCTGCATGCGCATCCCCCCCGGCGTATGGTGATTACTCATCGCCAGGGTCAGCCGATTACGGCGCATGCCTCGAGGAGGATGCACCTTCAGAGGAGTGCGGGACCGAAGGCGAGAGCGCGCCGGAGCCCGAGGACGACAACTGGTGCGGGTTGACGTTCGAGGAAGCGCTCGTGTCTTACCCGGACGAGCGCGTTTGCCAGACCACGATCTATGATCGCGTAACGGGTTACTGCACGTCGTGGGGGCCCTGTAGCGCAATCTGACCTCACACGTTCAGCGAGCCGCAGAAGGCGATGAACCGCCATCGCTGGGTGGTATTGTCGTACCAGATCGTAACCGTCTCGTTCTCCGCGAGAGCCGGCGAATCCATGTTGTGAACGAATCTGTTCGTCGAGGTACTGAGCCCGCTCTGGCTCGCGAGCGTCACTAGATTCGTGCCGACGTTGATGATCACGAGCACGGTGCTGTGGAGCGGCGGCACGATGCCAGTGATCGTCCGATTGCCGCCGCTGGCGGTGACTCGGATGACCGAGACCTCGTCTATTCCGGTAGGCGACCAATTGTTCTGGTCCGAGCTGATGGTGACGCTCAGGATCCCGGCGTACCGAAGGAAGCTTCCGAGGAACACGCCGCCCTGAAATGCGGTGTTCCCGTCGAAGCTGTTGCTCCCGGTGAAAGTGAAGTCCGTTGCGGTGTTGACTGCCACGGCATCGGCCGAGACAGTGATTCCCGTTCCCGCGCCCACGGCGAGCACGGCGGTGCCGCCACCGGTGAGCCCGGCTCCGCTCGCGGACGCGCCGAACACTGTCGCGTTGCTGTTCTGAGACGCGGTAACGGCGCCGGTCAGCGCCGCGCGGTGAAGCACGCTGCCGCTGGCGATGACGCTGGTGCTGTCGATGGCCGGAACCAGCGTGGAGACGTTCACGGCAACGTCGTTGGCGTTGACCGTGATGTGTGTCCCCGCGCCGACTGCTAGCGCGCTGCCGCCGCCGCCGGTGAGCCCGGAGCCTGCGACGCCTGTGTCTATGGTCCACGTATCGCCGTTGTCGCTAACGGTGATGTCTCCGTAATCGCGATCAGCAATCTTGGCGCCCGTGATGTTCCAACGGCTAGAGCTGCTTTGGTACCAGAGTATGGCGCATGTGTTGGCGCCGGACAGGATGAAGTCCTGTTCGTAAGGCGTGAATGCACCATTCGCCGTCGTGCTTCCCGAGTTGTGTTGGACGATGCAGCGCCCGTCTCCGCCCTGCTTGATGAGCAAGAAGACCTTGCCCGTGTTGCCGCCAGAGAACGCGAAGCCGGTGAACGTGATGTCCACGCTGTTCGGGTTGATGCGGTAGATGGTCGTCTCGCTGTTGAGCGTGGGCTCATAGGTGCCAACCGACGTCGGACCATCCTCGATGGTCGAGAATCGGATGATGTCTCCAACCTGCGAGCCTGATAGGTCTTGCGGGTTGCCAGTGCCGGCGTTGGCGTCGCGCCCCTTCAGAGTCGCCTCGGCCATGTCGTTCAACTCGACGTTGCCGACGGCGTTGGCATCGATGGTCCAGGAGGTGCCGTTGCCCGAGACTGTGATGTGTCCCTTGCCGCCGTCGGTCAGCGGCGTCGTCACCTCGACATCGTTGGCATTCACGGTGATTCCCGTGCCTGCTCCGACCGCAAGCGCTGTCCCTCCGCCGCCCGTAAGACCCGCGCCGGCTACGGTCGCAGACAGCTCCACCGTGCCCACAGCGCCCGCGTCGATGGTGAACGTGGCCCCGTTGTTGGAGACGGTGATGTGCCCCTTGTCACCATCTGAGAGCGGGGTGGTTACCGCGATGTCGTTGGCGTTTACCGTGACGCCGGTGCCAGCTCCCACAGCGAGAGTGCCGCCAGCCGTGTACGTGAGCCCAGCACCAGCCACGCTCGAGCCCGCGCGAGCGCTCGGGGCCGCCGTGGACGCGGTGAAATTCCCAAAGAACGTCTCCGCGGTGACGGTGCTCAGCTGTACGTCGTTGGCATTGACGGTCACTCCCGTACCGGCACCGACGGCCAGCGTTCCACCGGCTGCGTAAGTCAGGCCTGCTCCAGCGACCGAGCTGCCGGCGCGTGCGGTGGGCGCCGCGCTGCTGGCTGTGAAGTTTCCGACGAATGTCTCCGCCGGTTGGTCAGCGAGCCCTGAGAGCGGATAGTCGTCGACCGTTACGCTGATCTGGCCGGCTACAGCCGTACTGATCGTCGTGTTCGTGCCATCGCTCAGCACCCGCTCGTTGCTCATGTTCGAGCTGGCGCTGAAGGTCACGATGGGCTCGGCACTGGTCGTCTGATTGCTGCCCGCGTTGGCGGCAGCGAATCCGGTCAGGGCCGCGCGACGAGCGTTATTGGATGACGACTCGATAGTGACGTTGTCGATCACGTCGCTGATGTCGACGGACACGGAATCGGCGGCTACATCGATGCCATCACCAGCCCCCACGGCCAGAGCGGCACCGCTGCCCCCTGTCAGGCCAGCTCCGGCGGCACTCGACGCGATCCGGAGATTGTTGGAGCCGTCGTTTTCCAGGCCCGCGCCTGCCAGGTCGCCCACGTCTACCGCTATCGCGTCGGCGGAGATGTCGATGCCGTCACCCGCGCCGACTGCCAGAGCGCTTCCTGCGCCGCCTGTGAGGCCCGCTCCAGCTGCCGCCGCAGAGATGCGGATCGCGCCGACACCGCTGAACTCGAGACCCGTACCGGCCGCGATGAATTCGACCGGTCCGGTTCCTGCCGAGTCGCGCCCGAGCAGCCTGTCCGTGGGCACTCCGCCCGCCACGACGCTGCCGCCCGGGCTCGTCTGGTAGACCTCGGGAGTGCCCGTGATGAAGTCGTAGGCGCCGGCCTGGCCGAGCGTGAGGAAAGTCCCATCCGGGTTGACGACGTTCACCGGCTCGGACACGTCGGTCAGGACGATGCTGACCTGGCCGAGCTCGCCGTCGATGCCCTCGGGTAGCAGGATGGTCTGGCCTGCCCCGACGCCGACGATGACCTGGCCAGCACGCGCGTCGATGTCCTCGAGGAGCGGGACGACGGCGCGGCGCTGCCCGAGCTGTTGGAGCACGGCGTAGACACCCCGGAACTGCTCTGTGAGCGCCCGAGCCAGATCAGAGACAGTGGCCGTGGGCAGGAACGTCGGAGGCTGCCACGGCAGGCGCGGAGGCGTGTAGCCGGGCAGGTTCAGCTTGGGCCGCGGGTGGTTGCAGAGCATCCGGCGCGGAGACGAGGCCGTGACCGACATGCTCGCGGCGCTCGCCTCGAAAGCGGCGACCGAGACGAGCCGCTCGACCGTGATGTCGGTCTCGGCGGAGAAGGTGGCCGCACCGGCGGCGAAGCTCGCGCTCGACACAGCTCGGCCTCGGGACACGGAAGCGGCCAGGCTAGCGCTCCCGGCGGCGAAGGCGGCGCTGTCGACCGACCGGTTCCCGGTCACCGTCGCGCTCGTCTCGAGCGAGGCACTCCCGGCAACGAATGCCGCGGTCCCGATGGTGTTGGCCGCGAGCAGGGTGGCCGAGAGGCTGGCTGGTCCCGCGGTGAATGCGGCCACCGAGATGGGGTGCGCGCTCTCGGCCGTGACGGCCATTGTCGCCGAGCCGGCAGCGAATGCGGCCACAGGGACCGGTAGCCCGTGCGAGGCCGTAGCGGCCACCGTAGCGGCTCCGGCGACGAATGCGACCACCGATGCTGCGCGCCCGCGGGACGCCGTGGAGGATACCGTAGCGGCGCCGGAAGCGAACGCCGCGGTCCCGATGGTCAGACTCGCGCCCGAGATCGGCTGGACGGTGACGGCGCTGAGCGCGCGCCGCTGCTGGCCGGAGGCCTGAGTCGTCCAGGTGACCGTGTTGCTCCCCGCGGTCAGCCCCTCAAGCTTGTGGGCGCCACGGAGCCGGCCGCCGCCCGAGCACGTGAGGTCCGTGGTCTGCGCGGTTGGCGTCGGCGAGGTCAGGTTGATGCTGGTAGCGTTGTCGTTGCGGTAGAAGACCGAGGCCAGGAAGCCGTCGGCGCTCGCGCTCGAGATGGTCGTTGAGGTGGTCGCCTGGGTCGTCCCGCTGTTGCCCTGCGCGGCGTTGGCGCCCTCGGCAATCTGGTCCTGACGCGCCCCGTCAATGAGCCAGTAGAAGAGCCGCCCCTCGCCTCCAGTGCCCCCCGTAACCGTCGTAGTGATCGCATGCGTCCCGGGCGCGGGCATGCCGCCCTCGAACTGCTCCCAGAAGATGCCTTGGCCGAGCCCGTCATCGCTCAGCCCGTGCGAATCTGGCACCTCAAGCCCGAGCGACACGAGGTTCTGGCCGTTGAACGTGACGGCGCTGAACTCGATGTCGCCTTCGCACGCAAGCGCGACGAGCAGCTTGCGATTGCCGCTGCCCGCGCTGACCGTGACGTTGATGGTCAGCTCGGCCGCTGCCACGACGGCAGACGACCCGCTGTCTAGGACGGTGATGGCCACGTGGGCCTCAGCTTGGCGCGGTCCAGGTGATGTCGGAGGTCAGCGTCACGGTGTCGCCGCTGGCGATAGTCGTGCTCGAAATCTGGATGTCGCCCGAGCCGACACCGACCGAGCCGCGGAACACCTCGGTCCCGTTACCGTCTCGCACGGCGCCGATGGCCGCCGTTCCGCTCGCCGACGCGACCCCGGAGTCCGTGTCTGCCGCGCTGGTTGCGACTGCGCCCGAGACCGTGAAGTCCGGGATGTTGATTGAACACAGGACGCCCGTCGTCCCGCTGGTTGCGAGCGAGCTGGTTCCGATGATCAGGGTGGTGGAGCCCGAGCCAGCGTTGGCGAGCGCGGCTACCGCGTCGGCCATGTCGTTCCGTGCAGCAGAGCTATGGGTTACAGCCATCTCGTTACCTCGTCCTCATGAATGAACCGCCGCCGCCCGAGCGTCGCGGCACGATGGGTCCCGCGCGGTTGACGCGGTTGATGTTCGTCACGATGCGCGCCTTGACCCGGTCGCGCTCTGCCGCGGCCTTGGCGTAAAGCCCGCCGCCGTCGTCCTCGTCGTCCTTGAACGCCACCTTGACCGTGGCATCCCACAGGACCCACTCGAGCCAGTCCCCGTCGAAGCCGCCAACGACCTGCGTACCGGGCGACGCGGCGAGCTCCGGGAACTCGGGCAGGTACTGGATGCGGTACTCCAGCCCGAGCGTGCTCGCTGGGTAGACCTGGATGGCGCCTGCGCTCAGGCTCGCATCAGCGGGCGTGTCTTCCTTCGGCAGGGTGCGAATCAGGAATCCCTGCGGATGCCCGTTGGTCCCGTAATAGTCCCGCCGCTCTCCGATGCTCATGCGCCGGAGCGGGTACCAGCGCGAGCCAGCGCCGCTCCCGAGGTTCACATCGAAGCCCAGGATCTCGACGGCTCCCGAGGGCCAGTCCACCTCGAGGAAGTTCTCCCCCGTGATGGGCGGCGACGTGGGAAGGGCCGCGGGCGTGCTCCAGTCCAGGAGACCACTGAAGCCCGCCGCGGTAAGCTCAGCGCGGAGCGCGCGGCACGATTGCGTCAGGTATCGGCACAGGCGCGCGTCCGTGTGCCGGACCGCCATCTCCTCGATGTCGGCCCGGTCTCGGAGGTCAGCGATCAGATCGGTGACGGTGCGCGTCGTCAATTAGCACCTCGGGCTCGTGCTGGAGCCCTCGTTGTAGCAGTCCAGCATGATCCGCCGTCGGTCGCCCAGCTCGCGGTACGTGTACCAGTTGCTGTTTGGCGCGACCGCCATCAGGTCGTTGCCGGGTCCGTTCGTGGTGTGGCCGAAGCCAACCAGATGATACAGCTCGTGACGGATGAGGTTCATCCGCACGATGCGCTGCTCTTCCGTCGACCGGTTGGCGATCACCTGATCGATCGAAGAGCTGTACATCGTAATGCGCCCGTCCTTGTGCTGGCGCAGCGTGCCTTGCGGGACGCCAATCGTGTCCCACGAGGGCCCAGGGACGAAGCGCCCGAGCGCGCCGCCGCCGTCCCCGTCGTTGCAGCGCAACTGGTAATTGGAGCCGTCGATGACGCTCCAGCCCCAGTACTCCAGCTCCGCCTTCCAGTCCCAATAGGCGTCCGCCACGGCGCCCATCCACGTCCCGTTGCAGGTGCTCGCGTAGAACTTGAACCGCACGGTGCGGGAGTTGGGCACGACGCAGTTGTTGTCAGCCCATTCCGCGGGCGTGGTGCCTTCACACTCGCGCCCGAAGTCGGGATGGCCCTGGACGTTCGTGATGCCCTCGATGCCGTAGCGGAAGGGCAGGTAGATGGGCTGCTCCAGCGTGCCGAGCGGGATGATGTCCTGCCCAGCCTCCGAGGGCGCGCCGCACGCGAGCGCGAGCAGTAGAAGAGCCAGCAGGCGCACCATCACTGCTCCTCCAGGACGGTCAGGATGGCCTGTCGCAGAGCGTCGCACCGGGCCTGATAGTCCGCATTCGCGTCGAGCGCGATCTCGCAGTAGGCCTCGAACGGCCCCGCGCCAGGCGCAAGCTCTTCCTCCTCCTCGTCCAGCGCCGGCAGCGCATCGTCGGAGTAGTCGTCATCGTCCTCCTCGGGAGGACCCATCTCTGCAAACAGGCCACCCTTTGCCATCAGCTACCTGCCAGCACGCCCACGGGCGGGTCGACGGTGAATTCGACGATCCAGTTCATGACTTGGGAGGCCTGGCCCACCAGGTTGATGACCACCTCGTCGCTCGATACGGCGGCCAACAGCGTGCCGGCGACGGTCCCGATGTCACAGGTCACGCTCGTCGCGTTGTCGACCACCGGAGTCGTGGGTTGGCCGAGCACGAGCGCCAGAGTCTCGATGTACTGAGCCTCGGTTGCGTCCGCACCGCGGCCATACGCCCGCATGCGAAGGACCGTGAGCGTGTCGTCTGGGAACGTGAACCCGAGGTCATTCAGGTTCGCGACCGGGCCGCTGGTGGTCGCGTCGGTCGTGGCGATAACGCGAACCTGAGCGCCCCCGAGCGCGTGCGCAACTCGCTGGGTGTTCTGAGCGAGGAACTCGTAGAACCGAGTAGGCAAACCGCCGGCTGGATTCTGGGTAGCAACAACAACTGGGACGGCCATCAGTAAACTCCGGTTTCGATGTCGAGGGTCAGGTGGATCTGGCTGCTGTTGGCAGGTGCAGCCGCGGTGCCCGTGGCGGCGACGGGATCGCCGGTAGCATCGCCGTCGTAGAGCGACGCGCGCGTGAGGAACGCGAGCGTGCCTTGCTCAGCGTCGAACGATGTCACGGTCGGGATGAAGACCGTCCCAGCGTCCGCAACTCCGACCATGTGCACGCCCACGACGTGATAGGCGCTGCCCCGCGGCAGGCCCGTCACGGCGTAGGAGCCCGCGCTTCCCGTGATTTGCGCGCCCACATGGCTCTTGCGCCCGTCGGTGGACACGGTGACCGTAGCGCCGCTCGCGCTGAACGTCGCCTGCACCCGGCATCGCAGCGGGCGAGCGAACATGTCGCCCGCCGGTACGAAGTGGTAGTTTATCGCGAAGTCGTCTGCCACGATGACCTCAGTTCAGCGGGCAGCGCGCGAGGCACTTGGGGTTTTGCGTCCGGAGCGAGCCGTAGCCCGTGTACTGGAGCGCGTAGCTGTCGGTGTTGGGGTCGCGGACCCACTTCAGACCGTCGTCATCCATGATCGCCGGCAGCCCGTGCGCCGAGTGGAGGTTCCAGTCGTCCGTGTTCGTCATCCAGGCGATGTCCGGATCGAACATCGGCCCTTCCTCGAGGCGAATCTCGATGGCCGTCGTGGTGATGACGATGAAGTTGTAGCCCGTCTTCCCCTTGCCGGTCTCGGAGACGTTGAAGCCCGCCTGCCGCACGTCGGTGCGCTGCAGCAATTGGCTCGCCTCGTTGAATCGGCTCGTGTGCACGTAGGCGACCGTCTTGGTCCCGCGCTTCCACCCGAACCTGCTGCGCGCCACGACGGCGAGCTTTTCCAAGCGCTGGAGGATGTTCAGATTCACGACCTCGGCCGCGAGCAGCCGGATGCCTCCGAGCAACTCATCGACCGTGCGATCCATGTTCTTGAACAGGGTCGAGCTGGGCGCCGTCGGGGGGCACCAGCTGGTCAGCGTGTCGATGACGAAGCCGCTCGATGCACCGTCCACGCCCGCGTCGGTGCCGGCGCCGCCGTTGCTGGGCGCGTACACGCCGAGCTGGAAGAAGTACATCGTCCCGGTCCACCCGCTCGGGGTGCCGATGCTGCCACCGCTGGCAGGTGACACGCTGAACGTTGGAGCCGAGCCGCTGCGCCCAACCTTCTTGACGAAGCCTTGGCTATCGCCACCAAGTAGCGAGCCCGAGGTTCCTTCCGTCGCGCTCGCGACCAGGATCATGTCCGGGCGGATGCGGTTGATGTGCTCGGCGTTGCTGGTGATGGTCACCACGCCGCTCGAGATGGTACCGGTGCAGAGCGAGAGTCCCGCGCTGCCGCAGGTAACCCACCACTCCAGGGTCTGGCCGAACTGCGCCAGGTGGCCATCCACGTGCGCCGCCATGGCCCGGAGAGCAGCCGCGTCGCCGCTGTTGCCCCGCTTGACCTCGCGTTCGTCGACCGTGACCTCGCCCTTGACGCAGCCCTGCGCGTTCCGAATCTGTTGGAACGAGCCGTTGCCGCGGCGGCCACCCTGGTTGGCCACTGCTCGAGCGCCGCTGCGCGTGCCGGACCAGCCAACGCCGCCCGAGATCTGCACGAAGGAGTTGAAACTCTCGCCGTCCGGAGACGTGGAGCGGGACACCGCGTCGAGGAAGACGGTATCCATCAGGGCGAGGTTCGAAGTTTTCTCGCCCGTCGCGTACTTGCGCTTGAAGAACTGCTCTGTATAGGTGTTTCCCACGGGAAACCTCCAGGTGGATGAAGGGTCAAGCGAGCTCGCGCTCGCGCTTCTCTCCGCCTGGCGGTCGTGGGGTTTAGGGGCTCACGGTCGCCCACCGACATTCCTGGCCGTCGGCCGCCGTCCCGGTGTTTAGAGCCGCCCTCCGGTAAGGGCGTGGGTCAATCCTGCGCTGCCCGCCGGCCTACGTCAAGTCGAGGTGTCCCCATTTGACGTAGGCCAGGGTCGACGGGCAGACTCGATACCAGGCGCCTTCAGGACGCCGAGACGCGGCGTCGAGGCGGGACGGTCACTTCTGGCCACGTAGCTTGAGATACTGGCTCAAACCGTACGGGGACTCATTCCAGACTCGTAGATCGCAATTGGCGGTCACGCCACAGCATGCGCCCTTGCAGTAGGCGCAGTGCCCAATGCGCCGCGGGCCCTCGCTACCCGTCGGCACCCACTTGGACCCGACGAGCGTGATGGCGTCGAGCACGGCCGAGACCGTGGTTTTCAATTGGCACCCGTCGGCTCGGCGGGTATGCGCGAGCATGCGAGGTCCCATTCTTCTTGGGTTACATTACCTGCAACGCGCATCACTGTTCGCGTGTCGGGCGAGAAGCCACGCAACTCCAGTCGATCTGCTATCTCTGTGAGCATCATACCGGCTCGTCTCTCGCCTATGCGCTCTCGCAGAGCGAGAAACCTCCTCGCTCCCAGACCAATCCTTTCTTCGTCGCTCAATTCACCCATCGCTGTCCCCTTTGCTCGACACGCCGCTGAGGGCTCACGCATTCAGCCTGCAGCCGGTCGTACTGGTCACCGAGGCACTGGCAAACAACCTGCCACTCGCGTGACTCGCGCCGCTCGCGTAGCCACAGCACGCTCGCGACCATCGCCCAGCCAGTAATGGTCCCGACCAACGCCACCATCATCATCTCGTCGCTCACAGTAAGAACCCGTCCTTTCTCGCTTGTGCCCTCGCGTCGCTCGGTAGCGCCGCCAGAATCCGTTTCGCCTTCTCCCGCTTCGACTCGTCGATCATGTTGAGCTGCCGCTCAGCGTACTCCGCAATGCCCACTGCCGCACCTGGAGCGCCGTCCTTGCCCCACAGGTTCTTGAAGCGGCTCTGCAGCATCCAGATGGCACGGTCAGCGTTGGGCCTGCGCATGCCCTCATCGGGAACCTTCGCGAGCCCGAGCGCGTCATCCATCACAACCTGAATGAGCTTGCCCGCGAGCTCCGCCTCGCATTTGATGACGTCCGCCGCGAAGCTCGCGTAGGGCTCAATCGCCGCCGTCTCGAGCCCCTTGTCGAGCCAGCGCTTCACGCTCTTGGGCGAAATCCCCGCGCGAAACGCCGCGTAGATGGGCCAGTCTCCTTTGCCCAACTCGAACAGGAACCGCTCTTTGACCTCAGGTGTCAGCGCCGTGAAGTTGCCCAGGTCATCGACCGCCCGCTTGACGACAATCGATTGGCCGGACACTTACGGCTTCTCCGGTGCAACGCGCGCGCGCGCGAGGGAGTCATCTTCGCTCGGCATCCGCACCACGGGATTGACCACTGGTGGCCGCGCTTTCTTGGCGTCCGCCTCCAGCGCTGCGAGGCGGTCCAAGATGCCCAGCTCGTCCTCTGACCGGCCACAAACCAGCCTATCGAGGGAGTTGACCTCTCGGAGCAGCGTGTCAACAACGTCATCAGGCTCGAACTTGCTCTCCGTCTCGTCGATGAATCGCTCGAGGCGCTCCTCAAGCGCGCTCACGCGGCGTGTCAGCTCCAGCATCCGTTCCCACATCGTCATCACGTCCTCCTAAAGCTCGACCCGGGCTGTTTCATGAGGCAATCGTGACCCGTCGCAGGATCTCCCTGCGCACCATGGCCCTGGTCGAGAAAACTACCATTCTTCCGGCTTCAGCCTCTCGCGCGTGGCGAAGCGAATCCAGTATTCCTGCACCGCGTCACTGAGAACCTGAGCGAGGCTACGGTTTTGCGTCTTGGCGATGCGCCGAATGCGATCGAGCATCTCTGGTGTAAGACCTGGCGCGCTCATCCCGTCAACCTCCTGAGCTTGTCCACAGCATCCTGCGGGCCCGTCACGATGAGCCGCGGGAAGCCCTCGGTCTGCGCGTACCATTCCTTCTGAGCCGGCGTGAACTTCACTCGCCCGGTCGACTCGGTGAGGATGGTCTTTACCTCGACGAGCACCCATCGCTTTGCGTGCTCCAGACGCTCTATGCCGGTCTTCAGATCCATGACCAAGCCGATTGGTTTGCGCACTCCTACGAGGATATCCTCCAACCCCTTGCCGTGGGCGTGAAGGCTCATGCAAGGGAAGCCCAGCGCTCGAATTGCATCGAGCACGGCCGCGTGTCGCTGGTCTGTGCGGCGGGCTCTCATGGCTTCAGATCCCGGAGCGTGAGCTCGGCTCGACATGCGCCGACCACGGGGGTTGATGGCGCGTCGGCGTGCAGCTCGATTGTCCACTCCAGGTCTTCGTCCGGAATCGCTGCCATCGCATCGAGCACGGCCTGCTCGGCCTCGGTGCGGGTCTTAACGAGCGCCCGCAACCGCTCCACCTCCGCGCGCAGCTCATCGTTCTCCTTCTCCGCGCGACGCCACGCCCTGAATGCCCGGTGCCACAACAAGCGCAGGTCCCCGGCTTCGGATTCGGATTCGGTGCATTCGTCCGCCTTCAGCTCGTCTATGCGACCCACGAGTCGGTGGTTTTGCGCGGTGAGCGCTTTAACCTCCGCGCGCAGGGCTGCGGCTTCGGACTGAGACGCAGAGAGACGCTCGTAAACCACGACCATCTCCCGCTCCGCCGCCTCGGCTCGGGCGTTGGCTGCGGCGAGTTCCGCGCGCAGGGCCGTGGCCTCGGATTCGGCTCGCTGTAGTCTCTTTAGGGGCGCCTCCTTCAGCGCATTCTCGGCTTTCTCGGCGCGCAGTAGGGCGACATAACGATTATCCTCGGCTACCTGATACGCCCGCTCCGCCGCCTCCAACCGCGCCCGTAGCTCCGCGGCTTCGGATTCGGCGCGCTCGGCCCTGGTGGTTGCACTCAACCACCTCTGCTCATGGTCGTCTCGTGCGCTGCGCCATTCGTCCCGCTCCCGCTCCGCCGCCTCCAACCGGGACCGTAGTTCAGCGGCTTCGGATTCGGCATTGCCGACTCGCTCCGCGGCTTCCCGTCTCGTGGCGGCCCACGCTTCTTTGCGGGCTGCCAGTTCCTGCTCTGCATCCTCAGCTCGCTCCCGCAGCTTCTTGCGCTCCTGCCAACAGCGTTCGGTCACAAATTCGCAGTCCCGTTCCGCCTTCTCGGCTCGGGCATTGGCGGCGGCGAGGTCATCAACCGAGACGTAAGCACCGCTGGCAACTTCGAACATCTCTCCTCTTGTCGCGTCGAATGCATACCGCTTCACACCGTGGCCGGGGTCGTCCGCTTCCAATTTCTCTTGCGTGTTCATGTTGGCAGATCTCCTCACCACCCGAGCAGTTGCACGGCGTGGCGGATTGCGGTTTCGTATTCGGCGTCTCGGGCATCGTCGGCAGAGCAGTAGTCGGCGGTGGCGGCGGTGGCGGCCGCCCCGGCGGCGTGGACAGCGGCGGCGGCGGCGGAGTAGGCGGCGTGGACAGCGGCGGCGGCGGCGGAGTAGGCGGCGGCGTCGGCGTCGGCGTGGACAGCGGCGTCGGCGGCGTAGGCGGCGTCGGCGGCGTCGGCGGCGTAGGCTGCATATTCCGCGGCACGTCGCGCGCTGGCCTGCGCCCACTCAATGCGCTGTTGTTGCGGCAACACACCCGCCAGGACGTGAACTGCGTCACGCCGGGGGATAGATAACAGTGCAGTCAGCGCATCCGGTTCAGCAAGCAACTCCGCCAGACGATCATCGTCGTAGTCGTCGCAGATGGACAGCACGCACATCTTGCGCAGTTCATCGGTGGTCGTTGGGCGGGGAACCGTCCCTCCGTGTGGTGGACTGGTCACGCCGCGTCCCCCATTTCCTCGGGACAGTAAAGCCCGACAGTCGCACCAGGATACACGAGCCGCGCAAGCTTTGAGGCAGCTGTTTTTGTCAGCATATCGCGCGGACGCTTCGCCCAATTGCCGCTCGTAAGACCGGCGCGCTTCGCCTCTGCTATCGTGTAAGTATAGCGAGTCGGCTCAGGATACCGACGATGCTTCGTCTCCCACGTTGCGCTCTCATCACTGGATTCGATGATGCGGAAGTACTCGCATTCAGGGTGTCGCTCGGCCAGGGCTCGCATCATATCCGCGCTCGGGCTGGGCTTACCATCGATGACGTGGAAGCCGTCCAGCGCCGTGGTGATCTTCAGCCCTAGCTCGCGAGCCTTCACGATGATTGTAAAGATGGCCATGTCGCTCGGGAATTTGCCGTACATGCGCCCATTGTGGATCGCCTTGGCGAGCCGATACCCCGCCTCCAAGTCGAGCGGCTGCAGATCTTCAGTGACCGAGCCCGACTTGGCCAGTGCCGTCGTTGGGGCCTTTGGTGGCTCGCTTGGAGCCTTCGCCGAATCAGTCACCGGTGGCACAACGTAGCCCTCCGGCGCGCGCGATATCGGGTCAAACTCAGCCTCAGCCACGCCCTTGCCCGACGCCTCAGTCTCCTCGCCCACGTCCTCTTCCAGCATGTCATCCTCCACCAGCTTTTGCGGTTGTCGTTTCTCCAGCAGCTCAACCCCATCCAGCGGGACCGCCGTGTCTAGCGCCGTCAGCTTCACCCCGAGCTGGAGAGCTTCCCAATGCGCCGCCAGGCTCTTCCACATCGCGCTGGGCTTCTCTTCGCTCGCCGCGTCTGCCATCGCTTCGCCAATGCCGATGAGGTTGACGCAGTTCTGAATCAGCTCGGCTGCCTTTTTTGGTCCGATTCCGGGCACGCCGCGGATGTTGTCCGACGAGTCTCCGACCAGCGCGAGCCACAAGCCCATGTCCTTCGGCTCGACGCCGAACTTTGCCTTGATCTCCGCCGGGCCGCGCACCTCTGCCGGGCGCTGGCCTACGGCAGGTACGAACATGCGCACGTTCTCGGTGACGCACTGCGCGCAATCCTTGTCAGCTCCGATGATGCGCACGTCCGGGCACCACCAGTACGTTTTGCACAGCGTCGCGATGACGTCGTCTGCTTCGTAGCCTTTCGCCCTGGCGACTCGGAACCCATCTCTCTCGATGCGATCGAGCAGCCAACGCTTCTGGCTCACCTCCTCGTCCGCCGGCTTCTCGCGCTGCGCCTTGTATTGCGGGTCGAGTTGCTTGCGATTGTACGGCGGAGAATCGAGGCAAACGATGACGTGCTCCACCGATTCCCGGATGCCAGCGAGCTGCTCGAGTGTCTGCTGAGCAGCGGCGCCCGGCGCCGAGTCGCGCGGCATGCCGTGCCAATTCTTCTTGAACAGGTAACTCAGGTCGACCAGCGCAATGCTAGCGTACCCATCTCCGATAGCTTGCTCAGCGACCATACTTCGACTTGCCTCCCTGCTTGCCCTTCGTGCCCCAGTCCGTGTTGAAGTTGATGCTGTGCAAGTCGCCGTGTCGCGCCACCATTCCGGCGCTAGACGACAGCGTGTCCTGAAGCGCCACCGGCGGCTCCGGAGCCCACGGCTCTCCGCATCCCGAACACCGCATCGACTCGTCTGACACCGGAATCAATGCGTACGCCGTCGATTCGTTGTACCGGTACGGCGCCCGAGCCCATGGCATCCCGAAGCACATCCGGCACAGTGCCTGCCGCCGATTTGGATCATCGCGCCAGGACACGCGACTAATCGACCGTCGCTGACACTGGTTCAACGCGAGCCGCTCTTCGTTTTGCTTCTTCCGTCGCACGGCATGTCGAGCGGCGTGCAACTGCGAATCGCGGCGGGCTCGACAGTCGATCCGTAGCACCGCGTTCTTTCGCTTCCTCTCGATCGGGCGACCACACCCACACTGGCACACGCGACCCGATTGCTGCTCCGCTGCCATCACAAGCTCCCTGCGATCCAGAGCCACGCTCCGGCCGCCTCCAGGTTCCCTGCCCGTATCCCCTCGTGCGCCTCGTACACGGCGTCGCTCTTGCTCAGCGCCATCTCCAGCGTCGGCTCCTCGGTATCGAGGTACGGCTCCAGGTTCAGCGCCGTCGGCTCCTCGTGGTCGACGTACCGGGTCAGCATGACTGCTCCGGTCCGTAGCGGTGCTCGGTGATTCGTCCGCCCTCCAGTGCCCACTCGTCGACCCAGCTCTCCTGCCGCTCCGACTCGTCGATGATCTGAATCGCCAGATCGCGCCACATGAAGTTCAGCGCGTAGTTGATGCGCAGTGGCGGTATCTCGTCGATGGCGCAGAACTCGCGCGCGGTGACCAGCCAGCTCTCGACCGCACGTTCGTGCGTCTCACCGATGCCCTGCATGTGTGTCCAGGATGGCGCCTCTGGGTCCTCGTCGTAACAGGCGCTGCAACACGCCAGCCACCCGAATGCCCCCAGGCTCGTCACGCTCGGCGGCGCGCCGCACACTGGGCAACTCTCATTGGCCACGGCTGGCCTCACAGTGGCTACGCAGCAGCCGCAATGGGGATGCCTGAATACGAGCCCGATGGTCGATGTCGCGCCGGCCAACCACGTCAACCATGGCGCCAAGTTTCTCGCGGTAGATCTCGGTCACCAGCGTCCCGCCAGTTTTCCCAACCAGCTCTTCGAGCAACTCGACACGGACCCAGAGATGCCGGACTGGGACGCCGCGCGAGATATCCACCTGCAGCTCACACAGGTGGTGCTCAAACGAACGCTGCGCCGTTTCTTGCTGGCGCAACCGGATGCTCTTGCTGCTCATCGCCCGCCCTCCAACCTGCTCGCTGACTCCCGCAGCTCACTGACGCGAGCCAGGATGCGCTGCGCAAACTCTTCCAGCTTGTCCGCCTGCACCCGGACCTCAGTCGCGTGGCGCTCTGGAGGCGGAGGAGGCGTCGTCGCCACGTTCCTTCCCCTCGTCGCCATCACACCGTCTCCAGGTCATCGTAGTCGCTCGGGACCATGCCGTCCGTCAGAACCACGGTCAGCCCGCGCATACCGCTCACCGTGAACGCGCCCTTGATCTCGTGCTCCAGCTCTGAGTCGGTCACCCAGATACTGTCCGTCGGCGGCGCCACGAACACCACGTGCGCGTTCATCGGAACCCGGTCCAATACTCTGAGAATGTCTGCCTTGGTCATCTCCACTCCAGTTCAGCCAGTCATACCGTCATAGTGAAAGCACCCGTCTGACCCGAAATCGCGCCCCTCTGGCGACTCGTTTCCCTCGGGACCACCACGGTAGACGCTGCATCGCTCGACATGGGCCTCGCGCATCCAGCGCGCCGCAAGATCACGCTCTTCTGCCGTATCCAGCGTAAGAATCTCGTCGCCCAGTATGATGAAAGTGTGCATCGTCCCTGCCTCCACTCATGATTGTAATGACAACGTCATTACAGTCCAGAACTTCTCACGTGGGAGATTCAGTTTTGTCGTACATGGGCTCTTGTGCAGCGACAGAATGGAACAGATCGAGAGGCGCGGATTCCGCAGAGCGCAGGTTCCCGACTGCCTGCCGGTAGTAGCTCGCCTTCAGCTCGCATCCGGTGAACCGCCGCCGCTCCTGCACTGCCACGTAGCCCTCCGAGCCGATGCCAGCGAACGGGCTAAGCACCAAGTCGCCCGGGTTGCTCCAGAGCCTCACGCAGCGCCGGATGACCTCGAGCTGTAGCGGGCACAGATGCTTCTGGTCGTCCTCGTCCTTCGCGGCTCGGCACGGCAACACATCGCTCTGGTCGATGTCGCTCCACACGGGACTGGCCCAGCGCTGCCACTGGTCGACTGGGAACTCTTCAGCCGTGTGCGTCACCGGGTCCGGGTTGTCACCTGGCGCGCGGAACATCAGGACCTCGTCGGGCAGGCCCTGCCGGCTCATGGCGCTGTCTTTTTTCAGCTGCTTCCAGAGCAACCCAAGCGCCTTCGTGCGCTGCATCGCGACCACAGGATTCTTCCAGATGACCGTCTTGGAGTGGAAGATGAAGCCGGCTTCCTGATGCCACCGGACCAGGTCACCGGGCAAGTCGCGCAAGCCGATGTACCCGTCCCGCGCCTTGCTCGTCGGAAGGACCATACAATGCACGGCGACGATGCGCCCTGGCTTCATGACCCGAGCTAGCCCGCGTGCGATGAAGCCGTAGTGCTCGCCGAATTGTTCGTAAGTGTCGTTGTTGCTCAGGTCCCTCGGTGAGTCCGAGTAGGCAAACAGTGACGCGAATGGCGGCGAGAAGACCGCCAAGTCCACCGAATTCTCTGGCAACGACGGCAGCCATTCACACGAATCTCCGTTGGTCAGCTCCCATCCACGTCCCTGATCTTTCATGTCGTCCTCCCGTTAACCGCTTCCGCCAACTCTCGATGCAGCCGCTCGAATTCATCCTTCTTGCGGCGCATGTTCTCCACGATGGCACCGTCTGCGCTCGTGCGTATCAGGTGCGCATGCACCGGCCGCGTCTGACCGAATCGCCAGCTCCTGCGCACGGCCTGGTACAGCGCCTCGAAGCTATGGTCGGCGCCGACGAACGCCTGCCGCGCGCAGCATTGCAGGTTCACCCCGAAGCCCACGATTGACACCTTGGACACCAGAACGCGAATCCTGCCGTCGATGAAGTCGAGCACTCGCTGTTCCTTCGCTTCCGCCGTGTCAGAGCCAGTGACCTCCACCGCTCCCGGGATGGCCTTCACCAGCGCCGTGCTCTCGTCGTTCAACCCAGCCCACACCAGCCACTGCTCATCGTCGCGCGTCAGCTGCGCCGCCTTCGCCACGCGCTCCTCGATTGATGCTCTCCGCACCTCGCGCTGCTCGCTCAGCGTCGAGGCCTCGAATGCGAACAACATCCCTGCCTGGCGCGCCATATGCTGGTCCACATCCACGACATGCTCGCGCATCTCGAGTGGCGGCAGGTCGTATCCCTCGTCGCTGAAGCCTATGTCGCTCGGCTTGCGTAGGCACATCGCCCAGCTACTAACCCATCGCCAAAACGGACGGCGCCCGTGCCCCTTGAGTACCCATGAACCCGTGTCACCGGCGTCGTGCTCAAAGAATCGATTGAGCATGTCGACGTGCCGCATGACGCCGAGAAACTCCGCGTGGTTGCCCAGCTCCACCGGGTCATTCGGGCTCGGAGTCGCTGTGCACGCTAGCCGATACGGAACCGGCTTGAACGTCTCTATGAGCGCGTTGCGTGTCTTGCCAGTGAAGTTTTTAAGAATCGACGATTCGTCCAGCACCACGCCTCCGAGTTGCGGGATGAGTCGGTCGAGCTTGTGGAGGCTCTCGTAATTCGCGACCCATACTCCGGGGCACCACCATTCCCGATCGCTCGTTCCTAAGAACGCCGACGCCACATCGACGCCGAGCTTCTGACCCTCTCGGATGAACTGCGCCGCCACCGCGAGCGGAGTCAGAATCAGCACCGGTCGTCCAGTGTGCTCGACAACGGATCGCGCCCACTCCAGCGCCATCCAGCTCTTGCCAAGCCCACAATCAGCGAAGACGGCTGCGCGTCCCTGTTGCAGCGCCCAGCGCGTGACGTGGCCCTGAAACGGCTTTAGCTTGTCGCTCAGAACCACATCATCAGCGAGACCGCTCGGCTGATGCGTGAGTGCCTTCCTGGACAGAAACTCGGAGTATGGGATCACGCACCAATCTCCAGCTTTTCAATCTCGGCCTCTTCACGCCACGTCAGCAGCGCTCGCTCAATGGCGCTGAAGTCATCCGACCATCGCTGGTTGGCCTCGCGCTTCAGACGAGCGTGACGCACGGCATGCATGGCCGACGTGTGATCGCGGTAACCCAGGATTCGAGCCAGCTCCGTGTAGCTCACGTCGAGTCGCTCTCGGACCAGCGCCGCCGTGATGAATCTCATGCGAATCCTGCTCTTCTCGCGCCCCGGGCCCAGGATGTCGCACGGTCTCACGTTGAAGTGCTCCGCCGCTGCATTGATGATCTCGTCGTGGTTCACAGCGCCTTCCCTCCGTGACGCTGTGGCCGCGTCTGGTTGAATGCATGTTTCATCCGAACTGCCATGTCGATGTCGACACCCAGCGCGCCGCACAGGTCGAACACGCGAATCAGCACGTCGGCGAGCTCGCTCGGAAGACCCGTGGGCTTTCCGGTCACGGCTTCGTACTCCAGCGCCATCTTGCCGCGCCGCACGTCTTCGAGCGCCTCGCTCACCTCGCTGTGAATTAGCGCCAGCGCCGCGCCGAGCGACTGCGGGTCACGCACGTTGCGGTCATCGTACCAGCCCTTGTCCAGTGCCAGCGTGTGCGCACGGTCGCGCCACTCGTTTAGGTTTGCGCTCATTCGTCCTCCGGAAACTCAAGCTTGGGCAGGGGTCGCTTTGGCGCATGCGCGCCGCGTAACCTCGATGCCTGTTGCAGGTCGCCATTCAATCTCCACGCCTTGCGCGGCTTCCAGCCCATCTCCTCGCGCTGCTGTTGCTCCTCTTGAATCGTCTTGGGCATCTTGTCGGCCCATCCTGGTTTCAGTTCTGACATTGGTTCCTTTCGGCGGGCGCCGCGCGGCTCGAGCGACGCCCGCATGTTCGATGTTCAGCCGTAGCCGTAGCCGTTGCCGTAGCCGTTGCCGTAGCCGTAGCCGTCGCCGTTGCCGTCGCCGTCGCCGTTGCCGTCGCCGTTGCCGCAGCCGTAGCCGTAGCCGTTGCCGTCGCCGTCGCCGTAGCCGTCGCCGTAGCCGCAGCCGTAGCCGTAGCCGTTGCCGTAGCCGTAGCCGTTGCCGTCGCCGTTGCCGTCGCCGTCGCCGTTGCCTGCTCGCCCCGAGGCCATGGCGACATACTGCGCCTCTTCCGCGCTCGCCAGGCCCAGTGCTTCATCCACACTGATCGCGGTGCATAGCGGCGCCTTTGCGTCCCTCCAGGCTAAGGTTCCTTCCAGGCACGCTCCACCGCGTACGATGTCATCGACAGTGACCACACGAAGCGTTCTTGGCTTCACGCGGCCTCCCAAGCCCTCGCAGCGGCTTCGGTGCACTCGGTGACGCTCGTCACGTCGTGCAACGTGATGCGCGTAGCTGCCATGCCAATCTTGCTCGACTTGTTCGGGCCCACCTGCGCCAGCTCGACAAATCCTTTGGTCGTGGCCCAGTAGATGGCATTTCGTGCGCCCGACAGAACCAAGGTCCGGCCCTTGTCGCGCTTAGATTCGATACGCCCCCAGAAGACTCCGCGATGCGCGGTGGTGACCAGAACCGTCTTATTCGTTGCTTTGCTCATGTTCTTCTGCTGCTCCTGTTAATGGCGCCATCAGGCGCTTGTCGTCTTCCGTCTGCTCTCGCTGCTCGCATCGTGGCTCGATGATTCCGAGCCTGCGCCATGTTTCCCCGAGGCACGCGCCGCAATGCAGAGACGGCATCAGCGCTGATTCACGCCTGCAATTCCAGCAGACGACTGAACCGTCATTACAGACCAAGTTGTGACGTCTCGCGAGAGACCGCGCAAGTGCATCCGGGTCTGCCATCAGTCGATTCGCGAAAGTCACGCTGCCCCCTTCGTGAGACGCTTGCTCGCTGGCGCCGATGGCAATGCGAGCCCGCTCACTTCACGGTCACGTGCCTGCTTAGCGAGCGAGTCGTATGCCTCGATGAAACGCGCGCGGTCCGCCTCGAGAGAGCCCTCTAGGCATAGCCTGCTCCAGCCCCACCGCTCGACCAGCGCCGTCACGATCGCATCATCGAACCGCGGAGCGCCGCAGTAGCCCTCGCTCCGAATCTGCGCCAGCACATCGAGCCACGCATCGGCGCCGCTCCGCACCGGGCCGCGCTCCAGATCAGCCGCCGCGGCTCGAACCTCAGCGACCGTCGGCATGAACTTGCTCGTCGTGATGAGACGCTGCACGGCAGCGCGAGCGCTCTCCACGTCCAGGTCGGCCAGCATCGTCTCGTAGACCTGGCTCGTGCGCGAATGCACCTTGGCGTGCGGGTAGGCGCCGAGCAGGAGCATCACGAGCTCGGCTGCGTCGGACTTCTTCACGTCCCACCTCCTGAGGCTCGCCGCTCGTCCTCAGCCTCTTGCGCGCGCAGCATGGCTACGCGCTTCGCCTGCTCGCTCAGACGCTCGTCCTGCTCCGACGCGCGCCGCCCGCTCTTCGGCACGGCCCACTTGGCGCTGTTCCGGATCCAGGTGCGCATCGCCGCCTGCCAGTCGCTGAAGGTCGAACCCCGCGCTCGGTGGTGATCGACGAACGCTGGTAACTCCAGCTCCAAATCCACTGACAGTGTACGCGCCAGGTAGCGGGCGCTGTCGTTCGGGACGAAGTCGTCTGGCAGGCTCGTGGAGGGCCGCTTGCTCTTTGGACGTGGCTTGGGTGCCACCGATGGCTCCGGGGCGATTCTAGCCCCTACTGCGGTCCGGCAATCACCATCCTCGTCACGGTGCAACGGCGTTGCATCGTGGGAGTCGAGCGGAGCCGAAGGCGGAGCGAAGTCCCCCATACCCCCTTCCCATTCCCCTTCCCTTCCCTTCCCTTCCCTTCCCTTCCGCTCGGGAGCTTCCAAGTTTTCCTCGGAAGCTTCCAAGGAAGCCTTGGCGTGGTCCGAGGGAGAAGGTATCTCGCTCGGAACCTCCTTGTTCCCGATGGCCTGGTGCAGGCGCCAGTCACGGATAAATCCGTAGTCCTTACCGGCGACTGTGTAGCGTACGATGTACATCTTCGATGCAAGTGCCTTGAGCACCTCCTCAAAGTCGCCATCCCAGTACGGGAGCACGTCGCTCTTCAGCGCGCGGGGGCGCCACTCGAATCGACCCTCCCGATCGGCGTAACAGAACAGGCCGATGAACGCCTGAGTGAGGGGAAGCCCGGTCTGCACCTGCAGGTCCCAGAGCTTCTCGCTCTTGAACAATTCCGGCTTGACGGTCCGGATCCTCCCCCTCATCGAGGACCCTCCTCGCGGCGCGCGCGAGGCGCGGACTCGGCGAGCAACCGGGCAAGCTCGATGGTGCGGCGCGGAGCGAAGTCGCCGCCCTCGAGGACAGCCAGCGAGAGCCTGCCGACGGGCGTCATCGCGATGGCGCCGAGCGCCAATGCCCTGACGCGGTCTTCATCGACGCTCTCTCCAGAGGCGGCGGCCGCGAGGATGGCTACGGCCTCGCTGCGCAGCGCATGCGCGTCTAGGTTGTGCGCAGCCTTCCGGTGGATTGAGGTGCTAGCGGCCGAAAGGCCGTGGAGGTTCGAGTCCTCTCCTTCGCACAATCCTTGAACTTTCGGAGACTTAAGCAATCCCACTGGAAAAGACCCGCTGCTAGCGCGCGACCGCTCGGCCTGTTCGAGCGCGCGCTCGCCGGCGCGGAGCCCCGGCTTGACGTACAGCGCCGTGGTAGTGACCCGGCGGTGCCCTGCCACGTAGGCCGTCCCGGTCAGGTTCCCACCCTCGGCGAGCTCAGTCAGCCGGGCGTGGCGGAGGTCGTAGGCGCAGAAGGTACGGAGCTTCGCCGCCGGGAGCCCAACCGCTTTGGCGGCCTTCCTGAGCTGCCACCGATAGTCATGGCTCCCGAAGATCAGGCCGGTGATCCCGGGCCGACAGACGCTCTCGAGCGCGGCGCGCGCCGCGGGCGTCAGCGGCAGGACTCGGCCGAACCGAGCCTTGTCGATGTCGTCCGTGATGGTCAGCGTGCTCGAGCCGCGGGAGTAGTGCTCCGGGACCGAGAGCGCGTCGAGGGTAGCCGGGCGCAGAGCGGTCTCGAATGCGACCACGAACCGGGCCCGGACCGGGAACGATGGCTGGTCGGTGCGCGGGCGCGTCCAGCGCGGGAGCGCCGCAATGAGCGCCTCGCATTCCTCCAGGGAGATGTCGGTAGCTTGGCCCCGGCGGCGCACAGCGAACGCCGTCCCGATAGCCTTGCGCGGGAGCTTCGGGAATTCGGGCGCGTCGACCAGGTACCCCTGCTCTTCGCACCATGCCAAAAAGCCACGCAGCGTCGACCGTTCCTTTTGCAGTGTCGCGCGCTTAACCGTTCTCAGCCGTGACCGTCCATACTCGGCAATCGAAGCCGTCCGGACGGCATGCGGATCGTCGCCAAAGTGGGGGCACAGGTGCGTCCTCATGTGCAGCCGGTACAGCGACGCCGTTTCCGGGTCGATCACCGAGGCGATGTCCTCAAGCCACTTTTCCGCGAGGCGACTCAATGTAAGCTCGGCCGGCAATTCCCATCTACTCATCAGACCCCTTTTCACCCGCGATCTCAGCCAGGGCTTGAGCCGCAAGCTCCTTGTCCAAATCCGTCCAGCGCACCCGGCGCGCACGGCGCCTCCGCCGCTGACGCTCCGACTCCGCGAGAGCCTCTCTGATCAGGCTATCGTCCGCCACAGTACCACCCTCCCTGTGATTGTAATTACGATTATGCGCCCATGATGCACATGTGCAACACAGTTTCGACACAATCTGTAAATACAGTAGGCCGCTGTGGGATGGCTCGCTGGACTCAAACGTCCTGCCATTGTAATGACGCAAGGCGATGAACCGCAGACCAGGCACCACGCAGGCGAGCACCGTCCTCTGGCAGATACGGGTGACAGAGGAAGAGGACGACTGCGCCAAGGCGCTCGCCGAGTATCACGCTGAGAGCTTCAGCGACTACGTGCGGCGGCTCATCACGGAGGACCGGCAACGGCTGGTCGATGCTGGACTCCGACCGCCACGCAAGCCACGCAAGTCGCGCACTGCCCCGAAAGCGAGCAGCGCTTAGGCGGCCGATGTGGTACGCTTCAGTATGTCGCCTGAAGCAGTGGCCCTGGCGTCGCTAGGGGTAGCGGTTATCGGACTGGTATGGGACGCCGTGAGCCAGCGACGGACGATGCGTACCGTGCAGCGACACCTGGTCTCCCTGGCGCGCCGGGATGACGCTGTCGTCGACCAATTCGGGGCGCTCGCCGACGAGCAGCGCAAGCTCAGCCTGCGCCAGGATCGGCTCACCAGCATCGTCACCGACCGCGGCTGGCGCGACTCGATGCTGTTGACCCGGTTCGACTGGCGCAAGCCTCCGCGGTTTTAGGGCGCCGCCTCGTCCGCTATCTTCACGATCTGCGGCGTGGGCACGAGTGTGAAATTCTCGCCGCGGATGGTGACAGGCAACGTCGAGTAGCTGGCATCGTAGAGTACCAGGTCACCGACGCGGCACGGCGGCTCGCTCCACTTGCCGTCACGGTAGCGCCCAGGGCCAACGGAGACCACTTCGCCGTAGGCCGCCGTGATGGCTGGAGAGCGCACGTCGTCGGTGGTCACGTCGTCGGTCGGGAGCCAGATAGGGCCGCCGCTCTGGTGGGCGAGCGCGCGCTCCTCGTTTCGTTTCACCAGAATCAGGTCCTGAAGCGGTTTCAAGTTCATCGTCCCCTTGTCGAGCTTGGCGTAGATGACGCCGTTGCGAACCATGTAGGTTTTGCGACCGCGCTCCGTGAGCCGGTAGCTGATGTTGTGGAGCGTGCACAGGAACACGTCGCCCGGCAGAACGCATATGCGCTCCGGGGCCAGCCCGGGGCCAGTGCTCAGCACTTCGCCAATGAATGGCTTATCGCGGCTCGAGTCGCTGCCCGTGATCTCGTACATCGTTGGCGCCAGGATGCCGTTCAGGGCGATCGCGCGGCGCTCCTGCTTCCACGGGACGCACTGCACGAAGTCGAACACGTTGCGGTCACGGAGCCCCTCCAGCGCCTCGGGCGCGCGCTCCGGAGTGTCGCGGGTAACCAGCTCCAGCAGATTGCTCATTGCGCCCTCCGGCGATTGCTGTTCTTGAACATGTCGGCCAGGATGTCGTCTGTGCTTTCGTTTCTCTCGTCGACTGCGCCGTTGCCGCGGCTGTCACGTCGGAGCACCGGCGGCGACTGCTTGGCCTTCTTGGCAGATGCTAGCTTGCGCGCAGCCTCGCTGACATCGGGCTTTGGCGCCGGCTTTTTGATGAGCGGATGCTTGGCGAGCTTTCGACGCTCGGACGCGAGCACGCGCTGCCCAGCCTCTTCGACGCTCATGCTGAGCCCAGTCGGGGTCCGAGTCTTGACCAGCACCTGGTAGACTCGCTCCGCGAAGCGCGGGACCTTCGTCACTTCGCCCCTGAGCGTGCTCGTGATGAGTCCCAGGTCGGCCTGGTATTGCTGATGCTGGGTGAGCTGCTGAGCCTCTTCTGTCTTCTTTCGCTCAGCTTCCTCCAGCTTCTGCATCAGAGTCTGGACTTGCTGAGCCAGCGCGCGCTCGCCCGGGCTCCGGCGGCTCTTCGTGAGGATGATCTTCTGCGCCTCGTCGTACGGCATCTCCGCCGTCTTCTCGATGATGGCCTTGAGCAACTCAGGGTCGCCCGATTGTTTGAAGGCTACACGCGCCTGGTGAATCTCCTCGTACGGGCGCAGCTGGTCGATGATGCCCGAGATCTGCTGGCGCTGTGTCGTGACCCACTGCTGACCCTGCTGGTCTCGCGCATTCAGCTCCTGCTCGCGAGCCTGAAACGCACGATCGCGCTTGTTGTTGGCCGCGCGCCACTGCGTCCAGCGCTTGTCGTTCGGAAACAGCTCCTCGGGCTTCTTGCCGAACGCGAGCTTGAACGCAGTGTCCAGGTCACCATCGTCCGCCGCTTTACGTGCCGCCTTCAGCGCGGCGGAGTCTGACTCATTGTCGGGGGCAGAATCGTCATCCTCCGCCGGTGTTTCATCGGCTGGAGCATCGTCGTCATCGGATGTGCTATCATCCGACTCGTGCTCATCGTCAGCCTGATCCTCAGTCTGCTCTCCTTCAGCGTCATCGCCACCGTCGGCATCGCCGCGCGATTCTTCGGGTGCGCCCTTGAGGATGTCGCCGATGATTGAGTCATCGGAGTCTGACGGCGTCGCGCTCGATTGAGGCGGCGCCGCGGTCTGTTCGTCTGCCATGGGTCTCCTGTTAAGCGGTAGGCATCGGCTGCTGTCCCTGAGCAGCTGCCTGCGCCTGCGCGGCCATCATCTCTCGCTCTTTGGCGTTGGCCGTGAGCTGAGAGAGGAACGTCTTGAATAGCCCGAGACGCGCGGTGACCTCTGGGTCATCCATATCGTCGATCATCTCGAGGCGAGCCTGTAGATACGCGGCCCCGACCTTCAGGGTCAGCGAGTAGTCCTTATCCATCCAGATCTCGGGCGCCATGTAGCGGCGGCGCGCGGTCTCCAGGTCGGCATACATCCAGTCGTCGATCTGCCGCTCGATGAACTGCTCCTCAGCTTGGCTCAGCGGTGTGCCAGTCGCACCGAAGACGTAGCCCGTCTGGAGAATCTTGGCGTACGCCTCGCCGCTGATGATGCCCATCTGCACCAGCTCTTTGGCTAGCTCGACGTTGTCCGCGAGCGTGTTGACGCTCCCGCTCACGGCTTGCGGCTCGACGCGGTACTTGTGCTTCTCCAGCACGTCGAACACGTCCGCGCCAATCTCCTGAAGCCAGCCCTTTTCGCCGCCACCTTTCCAGAGCGAAGTGAATCCACCTTCCTTCTGAAGCTCGCGGGCGCAACGGATGATCTGCTTGGCGGTCTCGGGCCCGACGCAGCGGGTGAATTCGTCTTCGAGCGGAGCGAAGATCTCGTAGACCTCCTGCTTCAGCAGGCGAATCGCGACGCCGCTCAGACCCTTTCCGAGAGCCATGGTCGCATGCGCCTCGTTCATGCCCGGCAGGTCAAAGACGGCATCCTTGTGGAGCTTCAGCAGGTCGAGCACGACGGGGTGAAACGGCGGCGGCGCCGTGTATTGCGGCGCGCGATCCATCGGTCCCGTGTGCGGAATCAGGATCACATCCTTGACGGCCTTCAGTTGCTCCTCGTCACTGGATGTGGGATCGAACACGAGCGCGCCCTTCGGCGTGATCCGCTCGGCGTTGTCGACGCTGTTCAGGATTTCGTTGTAGCGACGGTCAGCCGCGACGCATCGCTCGAAGATGGTCCTGCCCCACACGCCAGCCAATTGCGGCATCGGGCAGAAGCGAACACACGGCGGTTCGCTACTCTCGTAGTCGCGCCGGTCGAGCACGAGACCCGGGATGCAACACATCTGGACGCCGGGCACGCCGCCCTTATCGGGGTCGCCCCACTGCATGCGCCAGCCCTGGATGAACGGAACACGCAGCGAGTCGTCGTTGTCCTCTTCGTCGTCGTCCTCGGAGTAGAGCTCGCGCCATCGGGTGAGCTGCTTCGGGTCCGATGCGGCGGCCATGATATCCGCGCGATGCTTCGGGAAGCGTGCCGCGAGCTTGCGCGGGTCCCAATACGTAATGCGCCCGATCGACGAGTACCCGTCGTACGGCATACCGCCTGTCTCAACCCACGTGTTCAGCGAGTCGTCCAGCTCGGTGACGATCTTTCCCTGGGTGGGGTCGCTCCAGAACCACATCATGCTCGCGCCGGTGGCGATGGTGCTCAGCCGCGCGCCATGCCGCCAGCTCTCCCAGAGATCCTTGAAGATGCCGCTCGGCTCAGCCATCTGGCCCTCAACGAAGCGGCCCGCTTTCACAGCGGCCGCCTTCACGGCCCAGCCGCCGTCGCTCACAACGAATTGCGTCTTGGTGCGCTCGAGCGAGAAGATCTTCGCGTCGATGGCATCCATGACGCGAGCGCCGTAGTTGTGAGTCTGGCGATACGCTTCGCTCTTGTTGCCCTGGGCATCTGTGTCGATGAAGTCGTAATCCTCGGCGCCATCGTATGCCCCGGCGTCGAACCGGTTCAGGCCGAGACCCTCGTACTGACTCAGCCATTCGCATGCACGCTGTTTGCGCTTGGAGATGGCGCTCAGCCGTTTCCGAGCTGTAGCGGTCAGCGCTTGCCCGGCGAGAGTCTCGTCCTCGATGTCGCCCCAATGATCCAGACGCGGTGGCATGTCATGACAGTCTGCCCCGTGCTAGAACCTACGTCAAACCAGGACACTGCTAGAAAGACGTAGGCTTGCCCGCTCTCATCTCGGATGACGATTCGACCCTGCTCGAGGACCTGATCCAGGAGAGCCTGGTAGAGGACGACCCCGACTCGCCGTGGTGGCGGATTCTGGATGGGTTGCACGCGAAGCAGAGAGCGGCACTTGAGGACCCATCTCCGCGGAAAACCTGGCCAAAAGGCCGCCGCGGTGGCGGTTCGCATGCGCTCGCGGCGTGGTTGCTCGAGGAGTATCACCGGTGGCCAGGGCACTCGTCGCTGTTCGTCGCGCTGACGAAGGAGCACGCCAAGAGCATCCTGTGGCCGACGCTGACGCTGTTCAATGAGCGCTACCAGCTCGGAATGAACATGAACGGGCTCGACCTGGTTGCGACGATGCCGAACGGCTACCGCATCCTGCTGAAGGCCGCGAAGGACCGGGCCCAGGTGGAAAAGCTTCGCGGCATCGCGGGCGGGCTGCGCCGGGCAGCGGTCGACGAGTGCGGGTCGTTTGGGGGCCACGACCAGCAATTCCGCTATCTGCTCTCCAGCGTCATCACGCCGCAGTTCATGGATACTCACCATCTCGGCGGCGGCCAGCTCATTCTGTGCGGCTCGCCAGGTCTCGACCCGCGCGGCTTCTACTACGAGAAGTGCACTGGTCGCGACCACACCGGGCGAGAGGTGAACGCTTGGTCGTCGCACCGGTGGACCGCGCTCGACAATCCGTATATCGATGCAGCGGGCTACCTGCGTGAAGAGCTGAACGAGGGCAACTACATCCTCGATGACACGCCGGCTGATGCCATCGTCGAGCAGCTGGTCGCGCTGAAGGACACGCCGATCGACGATCCGGCATGGGCACCGATCCTGTCGAAACTCTCGGCTGAGTTTCGCCGCGAGTATCTGGCGGACTGGGTCAAGGACACAGACTCGCTCGTGTACCTTCCGGCGGAGCGCAACATGTTGCCGCCCGGATGGGAGCTACCGCGTGACCAGCCGTGGCGCATCGTCGTCGTGGTTGACCCGGGCTGGGGCGACGGGAACGGCTTCGCGGTGGCCGCCAAGTCGCTCAGGGGCCGGGAGATTGTCCTGTTGCGCGCCTACTACGTGCCCGAGTTGGACGATGACGAGATCGCTGTGGAGCTGGCCGCACTGCGCGCGGCGTGGCGCACGGGCGAGATCTACGCGGACTGCGGAGGCGAAGGCGACCGATTCGTGCAGAACATGGCGAATCGCGGCGTCATCGTGCAGGCGCTCGGCAAGCCGCGGAAGAAGCCGCGCATCGAGTATCTGCGCGCGCTCATGAAGACGGGCTCGCTTCAGATTCGACCCGAGCACTGCGCCGACGTGCTGAGCGAGTGGAGCGCCCTGCCCTGGAGCGAGGATCGACAGAGTCACCGGGAAGGCTTCGTGGATGACGTGGCGGACGCCGTGCTCGGCGCCGTAAACCAGCTGAGCCAGCTCTTCGTCGCCGCCAAGCCGCCGCGCCCGAAGCCGGGAGAGGCGGGGTTCGCGGAGTATCAGGAGCGCCTGGAAAAGGCCGCCGCGGTCAGGGCCGGCAAGCGCATGTTGCGGCGGAAGCGTAACTGAGCTATCTGTGTCGACGTGTCCGGAGGCGCTGGTTCGAATCCAGCTACGCTGTCACTCAGCGTAGGGTGCGGCTTGGTAGCATACCGGACGTTCTAACGCTGATCCTAGAGCGACCTGCTCGTCCTGGTCAGCGTGTCGAGCTTCTTGACCTGCAGGTCGAGCCCTCGCACTTCGCCGCTGACCTCGTCGAACGAGTCGGCAACGACCTCGAAATCTTCGACCTGCCCAACGAGCCTGGTGACCTGTTCCTGAAGATGCGCGTTCGAGTCGACGACGGCGGCAAGTCGCACCTCGAGCGCCTGAACCTGCCGCGTGAAGTCGGGTTGCGACTCCTTCAGCTTCTCGTAGACCAGCGCCGAATCGCGGGCCTCCTGTGCGCTCCGTGCGGCGACCTTCATGGCCTCGTTGACCTCTTCGACGGCCTTACGGGTGTGGTGCAACCCGGAGTCGAGCGCGACGGCCTGGCGCGACGCGGCGTCCCGCATCTCGGTGAAGCGGTCGTCCAAGGTGGCCACCTTGCGAGCCAGGTCGCCGATTGCGCGGCCCATGTCCTCGCGGATTGCGGCCAGAGCGCGGTCGGTCTCGAGTTGGAACCGAGCGATGAGCTGTTCGACTGGCGCGGGTTGCGCCGGCTTCTTCTGGTCAGCCATTGCGCTGCACGCTCCCATCGTCGACCCAGCCTGCGATGACCGAGACGCCGGTCAGTGCGCCGAGCGTTTCGAAGTCGCCGCACATCTCCACCGTGGACGACACTGGTACATCGACCGTGTATTCGACGCCGTCATCTCCAGACACTACCGCCGTGCCTGGCGTGTCGATTGACTCGTTCATGATGAGCAGCGTGCTCGCCCGTCTCTTGGGCGCGCCACCCACGCCCAGCAGTGACCCTGCCGTGACGTTCCTGCGCACATTGATGCGCCCGTCTCCTGCTGCAACGCTCATCCCATCTGCCTTTCGTTGTTGATCGCGTCGAGCCGCGTCCTGAACGACGCCGCGCCCGAGCCGCCACCGGGGACCGCGCCACTAGCTTGCCCGCCTTCCTGCCGACGCGCCAGCTCTGCGTCCTGAGCCGCGAGCATGTGAGCCGTGAACTCGGGCGCCGCCGTCGGGTCGAGTTGCCCTCGCAGACCGAGCAGCGAATCCAGTCGGCGGAGCTTTTCGGACGGGATGTGACGGCCGGACATGTGCATGCGCTGGATCTGGCCGAGTGTTTCAGCGCGGAATCCGTCCCATAGCTCGGGCCAGTTCTGCTGAACTGCCTCGAGCATCTCGGGCGGCGCCGCCCCGCGGACGATCTCCCGGAGCGCGACGCGCGGCTGGGTGGCCCCGACGAACCGTGCAGCGAAGTCCCATGCCCGGTCGAATGACGGAGCTGCTCCCACGGGGTCAAGCAGTGTCGTGACCGTGCGTTGCGGGATGACCGCCTGGAGGTACGCCGCGACCTGTGCGGCTTTCTCGGTGACGGCCATGTACACGGAAGGATGGGTGCGACCGAGCTCGCCGGAGCTGCCACCGACCTGCTGGAGCAGCGTGGTCGGGTCGGCGGCGATCTCGTCCAGTCGCTCGCGAGCCTCCTCGACGGCATCCTGGATCTTGCGCTTTCCAGCGAACAGCACGAGCGGGTCCCGGTCTTTGCCCCGCGAAGGCTTCTTTCGGAGCGCCTCCGAGGCCAGCGTCTTGACCTGCTGTTGCCCGGCGCGGTCGATCTCCAGGAGCGCGTCACGGTAGGCCACCTCTGGCGACTGCGGCGGCTCGGCTGCGCGCGCCTGGACGGCGGCATTGATGGCGAGCCCAGCGCCGCCTGCGCCAGCGACCACGCCCATCGGGCTCTTGGCCACGTCGGCGAGGGAGAAGTTTGGGCCGACACCGATATTCACGGAGCCGCTCTGAGAGTCGTGCTTGGCGAGCGTCTCCTTGATCGACCGGAACGCGCTGGAGTCGAGCGGCCTACCTGTCTTCTCCAGCTCGCTCGCGCCCTGGTCGACGCCGCGGAGGAATGCGTCGCGCATCTTCCGGTCGTGGTAGAGGCGCTGCATCATCGGATCGTCGGGTATCAGGCGTCCCTCGACGTGGCGCATCAACTCGTCGCGGAATTCGCCGCCCTCGCCGCGGCGCCCAACGAGGCGACCGTACTTGCGCGCGAGCTTGCCATTCCACTGGAGCTCGTCGGGAATCGAGTCAACGAAGTCGAGAGCGAGCTTCCGGTCCGACTCGGAGATGATGCGGTTGGCCTTGAGCCCGGCACGGACCTCATCCTTGGCCTCCTTGGTGAACGCCGTCTGCGGCGCACCCATGGCGGCGTGCGACAGGGACGACTGAGCGCCCTCTGGCAGGTCAGCGAAGCCGGGCTTGCCGCGCACGCTGCCGCTGAGCTGCACCGAGCCGGCCTCGCCGCGCTTTTCAATGATGGCCTTAGCGCGCTGGTAGGCGGGGCTAGGTTGGGCCACGCCGGTCATGACATCGTTGGCGGCGGCAACGGGAGCCGACGGCACACTCGTGCCACCCATCATGCCGGAGCCGCCCGGCGGAATGCGCCCACCTCGCGAGCGGAGCGATTCGGCGATCCAGTCGGGATAGTTCCGAATGATGGCCGGGTCGCTGTACACGGGATTCATCGCATAGCGCCGATAGGCCCGGTCCCACACCTTTCCGAGCGCGCTGTTCTTTGGGAGGTTCAGGTCTGTGAAAGCGGCGCTGAGCCCACGCGCCAGCTGAATGGGCTGACCGACGATAGGCAACCGCTCGCCGATGTTGGCGGCCAGCGTGGCCCACTTGCGCGGGTCGCGCTTCATGGCGTCAACCCGGTTCTTTGCGACACCGATGGTGGTCGCGAGGTTCCAATCCTCCATCAGATTGCGGACGTCGGTAGCGAGCGCATCGAGACCGTCTTTGCGGGCGATGCCGTGCGCCTGCCGAGCCTCGATGAGCCCGTTCAGCCCGTCGAACACCTGCCCAAGATGCTTACCGAATTCCTGGTTGCGGCGCGGGTCCTTTTGGGCCATCGCGAACATGCGGTCGACGGTCGACTCGCGCGTGATGCGCCCGGCGCCGGTCGTATCGAACTTGATGTGACCGGTCGCCTCGGTGAGCGTGTTCTGAACCTTGCTCCAGCTTTCGAGCATGGTCGTCCAGGGGACGTTGAGCGAGCGCTGTAGGTCAGCTGCGCCACCGAATAGCTTGGGGTCCGTGAGCCCTTTCCGTAGCCCCTCCCGCGTCGGGATGATGGCAGACTTCAGCTCTTCCTTCGCGATGGCGTCCAGGTCGCTCGCGTCGATGCTCTTGCTGAGCCGGTCGAGCCGCCGCTTGAACTCGTCGAGCGCGACCATGCGATTGCCGGCGTCGGGCTCGACGGCGATGCGCCGGGTGAACGTGTCGAGCGTCTCCTCGGCTCGCTTGCCGAAATTGCCGAGGGAGTACTTGCTCTGCTGGATCGCCGCGATGCCGTCCTCGGCGCCCTCTGACACGGTCGTTGCCCACTTCGCTTGGCGCTCCAGCAGAGGGGCCTCCCACTCCTGGGCGTACGTCCCAATATCCTCGTATTTCAGCTGGTTGCCGAGGTCATCGGAGAGCCCGTTGTTGAGGCGCGTGAACGATTCGGACGCATCCTGAGCCACGAGGAATATGTGGTCGTCCGCGTCCCGAGCGAGGGTCGCCGCCTCGCTATCGGACATCTGAGAGATGGCCGGCGTGAATTCGTCCTCGAGGTCAGCCGCGCGCGCTGCGCCCACGCTTCCGCCGCCGACTGGGTCGACCATCTCTCGCGCCGCGCCTTGCGCCTCGCTGACGACGTTGCGCCCACCGATGGCGCCGGCGGGCTTGACGGGGTCCTTTGCGAACACGGAGCCGATGCCCTTGAGCGCGCCTCGGAACATGAAGTCAACGCCGGAGAAAGCGAGCGTGTTGGCGGCGACGTTCTTCAGCTCGTACGGCCGCTGCTCGAACCAGGCGTCGTCGTATTCCTGAGCGACCGCTTCTACGCCGGCCTCCGCGACGATTCCGCCTGCGGTCGTCCCGAGGACGGCACCGAACCCCGGTGCGGCGGCGACCGCGCCAGCCCCCGCCATGGCGGCGAGCGGAGCCGCAGCAAGGCTCGTCCCGAGCCCGGCGGCGAATGGCCGCGCCTCGCGCTGAAGCCGCGCCTGCTCGTCGTAGGCGCCCGGGAATGTCTCTTCGCCGCTCTGGACAGCGGCCGCTGGCGCTCCCATCGGAGCCGGGCCGCCCGCGCCGAATGCGTCGCTGCCGACCGCGGGGGGCGTGAAGCCCTCGAGCGCGTCTCCGATCATGCCCAGCCCGCGCTGGAAGCCACCAGCGACGGCCGAGCCAAAGCCCTCATCGGAGCTCTCTACCGCCTGCTGGTGGTCGTACTCTTCCTGCGAGACCAGCCCGAACTCGCGCCGCGCGCGGTCCGCCTCTTCGTCGGGGACGTTGGAGTAAACCTCTCCGGACCGTGGGTCTACGAATACGGGCATTTCACTTCCACGAGCTCGGGGCGCCAGGGGCGCCGACGCGGCTCTGTTTGCGGCGGGACTGAATGAGCGCTTCGAGCGCGTTCAGGTTGGTCGCGATCTCAGCGCGTGTCGCGTCCTCGTCACCGAGTACATCGGTGTAGAACTTTAGTTCCGACTCGGATATCGCAGCGCCCGTCTGGAGGCGGACCAGCCCATCCATCGCCACGCGACGGGCCGCCTCGATGGGCTTGCCTTTGCCCAGCAGTCCAGGGACCACCTCTTGCAGCCCCGGCGCTTGCATGCCCTTGAAGCCGTCCGGAACAATCAATGCTCCAGTCTTCGGATCGCGCTGGAGACCGACGGACTTCCCGAACTCTATGACCGTCTGCCACGCTGCCTCGGCTTTGCCTTCCGACTCGGACAGCTCCTGATCCTTGCGCGCCACGGCCTCCTTGTCCTCTCGCGTCTTCTGTGAACGGACGCTTTCACCGGCCGGGCTTGGGATGCCCAT
>Ga0196978_1000099_pt1 | contig 43458 bp, 44 predicted proteins | sample S3v_2013CmetaG_FD_155491 | JGI IMG/M metagenome (GOLD analysis project Ga0196978, IMG submission 155491) | Soil microbial communities from Anza Borrego desert, Southern California, United States - S3+v_20-13C | ecosystem: Environmental > Terrestrial > Soil > Desert | place: USA: California... | reverse complement strand
CGATGTTCTCCGCCGCGTTCGGATTGCTGGCGACCCAACGCCTTGCCATCGCGTTGACGCAGGACCTGCTCGAGCAACAGGCGCCGCTCTACCTGCTGCGCCTGGCGGCGTTCGTCGTGATCGTGATTGCGATCGTCGACAAGAATCGACGTTGAGCACGACCGGGAGGCCTCCCGGTCGTCTCAAAAGCGCGCGCCGAGCGTGATGCCCACGTCGCGGCGCTCGACCGCGAGGACCGTCACGGCGTAACGGCTCCATGCGTAAGTCGCGGAAACGTGCGAGTGCACGCCGTCGTTCATGAACATCGCGGACCACTGCTGCCCGAGGGCGACGTTGAGGCCGAACGGAAACAGCAGGCGATTCTCGTAGCCGCTGTAGCTCGCGCCGGCGTATGGCGCGATCGGCAAGCCGGTCTCGTGGTGCAGGCTCTTGCTGAACGTGACGTAATACGACTGCCCTTCCGGCGTGCCGATGCGATCGGAGCTCGTACCGAAGATCGCCGCGGGGCGGCGTTGCGTCTCGGCGAGCGCGCGCCAGTTCGCGACGAGGCCGACCTCCTCGGCGCGCGGGTTCCATTCGATCCCGATCTTCAGATCGGGCCGCAACTGATGCATCACCACGGTGCGATGCGTGGCGCGCGCGATCTGTCCGGTGAGATACCGATGCGAGACTTCCCACTTCGCGCCATCGAAGGCAGTCCCACGGACCGCCATGCCCTCGCCGGGTCAGCCGGGTCAGCTCGGAACGAGCGATGCGCGTGCGGTGGCCGCGGGTCTGCCCGCTGCCTCCAGTTCCGCGAGCGCGTCGTAGAGTTGGGAGTAGCGTTCGGGATCGGAGAGGAACTGCGCGCGGCAGGGCTCGTTCGCGAGGCGATACGGTTTGCCGGCGTGCATGACCGTCACTGCCGACGCTGCATCGGTCACGATGCGGCACTGCTCGGGCGCAAGCGGCTCCTGCGCCGCTACGGTCAACAGGACGAGCGCGACGAGCGCGTTCATGGCGTGCTGATCGCGCGTTCGATCTCGGCGAGCATCGCCTGCTTGTCGGCCTCACCGCCGTAACGTTTGATGATGCGGCCGTCGCGGCCGACCAGGATCAACGCCGGCAGCGCGTTGACCTTGTATGCATTCCAGACTTCCGGCGTCGCCTGCAGGATCGGATACGTCACCTTGGCGCGGCCGGTTGCTTTCTGCACGAGCGCCGCGCGATCGTCGACAGTCACGCCGACGACGCTGAATCCGCGCGCGCCGTGCTTCGCGTGCAGCGCCTGCAACTCCGGCAGCGCGGCAACACACGGCGGACAGAACGTGGCCCAGAAATCCAGCAGCACGACCTTGCCACGATAGTCGTCGAGCGACACCGCGCGTCCGTCGAAGGTCTTCAGGCGAAAATCCGGCGCCGGCTTCCCTTCATCCGTGATGAGAAACGCGTCGGGGTCCTTGAGGAACTCGACCTTGCACTCGACGCTGCAGAAGAAGTACTGCTTCCCCTTGTACGTCGCTGTGGCTTTCACCGGCTCGAAGCCCGCACCTTCGCGTGGCCCGCACACCGCGCACACGGCGCGATCCTCCGCGGCGAGCGGAAGCCCAACCAGAATGAACGCAACGAGGAGGAGGGAAAGGAGCGATCGCATCGGGTCTTCGAATCGGTGCACGGGCGCCGGATATTTCCGGGCGCCAGCTGGCCCACGCTCATTCGCGGTCAGGGCATGAGTCGCTGACCCATCCGTTGGATCGGGAGAGCCGTAGTGCTGACATTCGATGATCAAAGCCGTTTCCACTCTCGCGATCCTCTTCGTTCTCACGCCACGCGTGCTCGCGCACGATTTCTGGATCGAGCCGGCGACGTACCGGCCAGCGGCAGGAAGTGCGCTGACCATTCGCCTGATGCAGGGCGAGCACTTTCGCGGCGAGCCGGTCCGGCGCAATGACACCCGCATCGAACAATTCATCGTTCGCGGCGACGGCGGCACGCGCGCTGTTGGCGGCGTGAATGGGGTCGATCCCGCGGGTCGCATCGACGAAATCGCGGCCGGTGACGCGGTCATCGGCTATCGCACGCGGCCCCTGCGCCACCGCGGCATGACCGCCGCGGCGTTCGAGGCCTATCTCCGCGAAGAAGGGCTGGAGCGCATCATCGACATTCGCGCGGGCCGCGGACATGCGAAGCGCGGCGGATCGGAGATGTATTCGCGCAGCGCGAAATCGCTGCTGCACGCCGGCGACCCGAAGCGATTCGCCGAGCCCCTCGGATACCGCTTCGAGATCATTCCGGAGACCGATCCGCACGATCGAGCCCGCACGGCGCTGGTGGCTCGTCTTCTGTTCGAAGGTAAGCCAGTGGCCGGCACGCTCGTCACGGCAATGCATCGCGACGACGCCAAGCTGACCGCGCAGCAGCGTTCGGATCACGAAGGACGCGTGACGTTGCCGATCGCAAAGAACGGCGCGTGGCTCATCAAGGCCGTGCACATGGTCGACGCGCCCGAAACGAGCGGCGTCGATTGGGAAAGCATCTGGGCGACGCTGACATTCGAGCGACGCTGATCAGAACGCGTTGCGCACGAGCGCCACGATCGCTTCATCGCTGGCGCCGCGTTCCATCGCGGCTTCGGCGGCCAGGCTGACGTCGTCGCGGAAGAGCGTGACGATCGCTGCGAGGCGGCCACCTTCGCGATAAATCGCGGCCGCGTTCGTTTCTGCGAGCGATCCGAACAGCTCGACATCGTCCGTGCGTTGCGCGTGTCCGACGTACGCGAACACGAGGTCGTAGTGCTGACTCCAGAAGAACGGCACGGCCGAGTAGCGTTCGCGGCGGCCGATCGCGTTGCGCGCCGCGACCTGACCCTGCCGGCCGGCCACCGCCCAGTGCTCGACGCGAATCGATGTGCCGCCACGCGCGTACGGAAAGCGCACCGCGTCGCCGGCCGCGAAGATATTCGGCGACGTCGTCTGCAGAGTACTGCTCACGACGATGCCGCGATCGATGGCGAGTCCCGCGTTCGCGGCGAGAGCGACGTCGGGCTCGACGCCGACCGCGGCGAGCACCGCATCGGCCGCTTCCACACTCTCGTCATCGAGCACCACCCCATCGGCGCGAATCTCGAGCGGGCGGCGGCCGAGGCGGAAGCGAACGCCGTGAGATTCATGAAGATGGTGAATGAAGTCGGCGATCTCGCGGCCGAGCACTGCTTCGAGCGGCCGGGCCTCGCGTCCGATGACCGTGACGTCGAGACCGAGCTCGCGTAACGACGCCGCGGCTTCGAGCCCGATGAAGCCCGCGCCGATGATGACGACCTTGCGTGCGTCATCAGCGGACAGCCGCAGCGCGTCCGCATCCGCCCACGTGCGCAGATAGTGCACGCGCGCCTCGGCCGCGACCGGAATGTCGAGTCGCCGCGGGATCGCGCCGGGAGCGAGAATCAAACGGTCGAACGTGATGGTCTCGCCATTTGCGAGGCGTACCTGGCGGCGCGCCGGATCGATCCGATCGACGGTCGTTCGCAAACGGAGATCGACGCGATCGTGGATGTAATCGGATTCGCGGCGCAGCGGAATCCACTCCTGCGGCGCTCTGCCCGCGAGGTAGTCCTTCGACAGATTCGGCTTGTCGTACGGCGGGTGATTCTCCCGCGTCAGCATCGTTACGCGTCCGCCGAATCCGATCCGGCGCAGTTCCGCGGCCGCGAACGAGCCGGCCGCGCCGCCGCCGATGATGACGATGTGCTCGCCGGTTTGCGCGACGAAGGTCGGGATCGTCGGCGCATCGGACAGCACGCGTACGACGTCGCCATCGCGCACGACCGTGAACACGCGCAGCGGCTTCATCGCTGGCGCGCCGGCCGCGCCGCCGGTGCGCAGGTCAAAACACGCGTGATGCCACGGACAACGCACCGTCTCGCCGGCGAGCACGCCGTCGGCGAGCGGTGCGTGGTAGTGCGTGCAGTGTGCGTCGAGCGCGAAGAACTCCTCGCCTTTGCGCGCGAGCAGGACCGCGTCTTCGCCGACGGTGCCGGCGATCATCGCTCCGTCCGCGATCTCGCTCGCGCGCACGCCCTGCTGCAGGTCGATCGAAGTCATACCGCGGCGTCGGGACGCAACGAGCCGACCCGCTTCGGCGAACGCACCGGCGCATCCTCACGCACCTCGGAGAGACGCGCGAGCACGAACGCGCCGCACGCCATGACCAGATCGCGCACCGCGACGTCGAAGTAGCGGCCGGTCGTCAACAGCGTGAGCGCGATGAGCGTCAGCCAGGCCGCGACGACGTAGCCGCCGAGGCGCGTGAGTCCGGCGAGGATGGCGATGCCGGCGATGATTTCGATGACGCCCGCGAGGCGCATCAATGCTCCCGCCGAAAGCGGGACCAGGTCGAGCACGAGCGGACTGGCGTACTGCTCCCACTTCGTCAGCAGGTTGAGAAACTTGTCGAGCCCGGCGAGGAACGCGGTGAGTCCGAAAGCGATGCGCAACGTCCAGAACGCTGCATTGAGTCGTTGATCCATTGTGGCCTCCTGGAGCATTGGAGGCCGAAGGTTCGGATTCGTGACGTGGCGTGACTTTGGCAGCGTCCCGCACGCACTCTTGCACCTACTCTTGACCGGAAACCACATGAACGAAGCCGCCTCCGTTCGCCCGACACTCCGCCGCTTGCGCACTGAACAAGACATCGGATTGGCCGCCGTGGCAGAGCAGGCCGGCATCAGCATCGCCACGCTCTCCCGCGTCGAGACGAACAAGCAGAGCATCGAAGTCGGCTTGCTCCTGACGCTGGCGCGCATCCTCGGCGTGTCGCCGGCTGACATTCTCCGCGAGCCCGATGAAAGCGGGGACCTCCAGTCGCTCTCCCGTCGGGTCGCGGCGCTGCCGCCGACCCAACGGACGAAGGTGTTCATGGACTCGTCCCGGCGGCAGAAGGGAAAAGATCTCCAGCCCGTGCTGGATGACCTCGTCTCGACCGTCGACTTGTTACGGGAAGAACTGCTGAGCGTGCAACGCGCGGTACGCCGCAGAAAACGATAGCTCAGGGTTTTCCCGTAGCGACGTATTCCTCCGCTTCGCCGACTCTGTCACCTGCCCATGGTCACAGAGTCCTCCCGCCACGCCTCGGTTCTCATCGTCGACAGCGCTGCTTCCATTCGACAGTTGATCGCAATTGCGCTCGATCACGCCGGATTCCGCACGTGTGTGGTCGAGGATTTCGCGGCGCTCGCGCCCGGCGATGTGTCGCAGTTCGCGGTCATCGTGCGCGACGTGAACCTGACGCCCGGCGGCCGTGAGCGGGCACTTCGGGAACTCGACAGAACAGCGCCGGAAGTGTTGCGGCGCACCATCGTCACAACGACGGCGCCGGCTGCACGCGCGACGAAAGCGATCGGATCGGACCGCGTCTTCGCGATCATCGCCAAGCCGTTCGATCTCGGCCAGCTCGTCGACACTGCCAGAACATGCGCCGGCACGCCGGCGGAGCTCGACTCGCTGAAACGGTTCGTCCGCAGCGTCCCGAGTCTGGAGGACCTGCTGTCCGTTCCGGTCGTTTCTCAGCGTGAGGCGGTGCTTCGTGCCGAGATGCGCCGCACCATGCGTGCGCTGTCGGTAACTCTCGCCGATGCGGCGCAGATCGAGACCAGCAGTACGCGCGCGACCGTGTTCAGCGCCGCGGCGATGGTCGCCGCGCGGCTCGCAGGGACGGCCGCGAGCCGCCGCGATCACTGACTCTGGAGCCAGCCCTGCGCCATCGCGTACCGCACCAGGTCCGCGCGGCTGCCGATCTCGAGTTTCTGCATCGCATTCGTCTTGTGCGTCTCGACCGTCTTGACCGTGATGCCGAGGACGGAGGCGATCTCTTTGTTGGTGTGGCCCCAGGCCACCATGGTCACGACTTCACGCTCGCGGACGGTGAGCTCGCCCGAAACGGCTCCGCGGATCGACCAGGCGGACTCGAACATCTTTCCCGCGACCGCCGGATCGAGAAATGTCCGGCCGGTCATGACCGTGCGGATTGCCGTGACCAGCACTTCGCCGCCGGTTTGCTTCAGCACGTAACCATTCGCCCCATTCTGCAGCATCTGTTGGACATACGCCTTTTCGCTATGGCGCGTAAGCGCGACGATCTTCGTATCGGGCAACGCGGCGCGCAGCTCGGCGGCGACTTGCGTCCCAGTGGTGTCAGGCATCGAGATGTCGAGCACGACCACGTCGGCGCCGCCCGCGCCGGCGATGGCATGGGCCGCGCCGCGCCCACGCTCGGTCTCGCCGACCACGAACATGTCCTGCTGCGCGTCGATGAGCAGCCGCAGGCCCTCGCGGAGGACGCCATGATCGTCGATGAGGAAGACGCGCGCCTTGTTCATTCCGTGGACTTCGCTTCAGACAGCGGAACACGGACGTAAACCGTCGTGCCGCTGCCGGGTTGCGACTCGATGTCGAGCGTGCCGCGCATGAGTGACAGCCGCTCGCGCATGCCGACCAGGCCGAAGCGGCCACGCGCCGGTGCGCCTTCGAAGATATCCTCGCTTTCGAAGCCCTGACCATCGTCCTCGACGATCACGCGCAGCGCGCCGTCCTCGCGCTTCACGATCAGGCTGACCGTCGACGCGCGAGCATGTTTCCAGACGTTCGTGAGCGCCTCCTGGACGACGCGGTAGATCGTGGTCTCGATCGCGTCGCTGAAGCGTACTCCCTCGATGCCGGTGAGGTGGACGTCCACGCGAAGACCGCTGGCGGCGGAGAACTCCTGTTCGAGCGAGGAGATCGCTCCGTGCAGTCCGAGGTGGTCGAGCGCGGGTGATCGCATCTCCAGGATGAGACGGTCGACGGTCTCGTCGAGACGCTGCACGATCGCGTCGATGCGCGAGATCGACTGATCCCGCGGCTGCGCCGCCTGCAGCCCCACCCGAAGCGCGGTGATGTGCTGACCCAGTTCGTCGTGGAGCTCGCGTGCGATGCGGCGGCGTTCTTCCTCCGTGGCGGTGACGAGCCGGTCGAGAAGTTGCTGGCGCTGCGCGCTCAGGTCTTCGAGTTGACGCGTTCTCTCGCGCACGCGCTCCTCGAGCACTTCGCGCGCGATGCGCTGCTCGTGAATGTCCGTCGCGGCGCCGAACCAGCGCAAGGTCAGTCCATTTCCGCCGCGGAGCGGTTCAGCCTGCACGAGAAACCAGCGGAACTCGCCGTTGCTGCTCCGGATGCGGTGCTCGTGTCGCAGGCGCTCGCCGGATTGGATCGCGGCCTGGAACCGCGCGCGCGACTCGGCGCGATCGTCCGGGTGAATCGCGTCGAGCCAGCCGTCGCCGCGCGCCTGGTCGAACGTCTGGCCGGTGTAGTCCAGCCAACGCTGGTTGAACCAATCGGCGGCACCGCCGACGTCGTTGCTCCAGATCAGGTCCGGAACGACGTTCGCCACCGCCTGCAGCCGCGCCTCGGAGTCGCGCAACGCTTGTTCGGTGTAGCGGCGTTGCGTGACGTCGTGTCCGATCTTCAGAAAACCGCGCGGCGAGCCGTTCACGTCGACAAGCACGCGCATCGTTCCGTCGACGAAGATCCGCGTTCCGTCCTTGCGTAAATGCCAGCGCACATCCGCGGCACTGCCTTGGGAGCGCGCGGTCTGCTGCTCCTTCTCCGGTTGTTCGCTGGCGCGGTCTTCGGGCGTGAAGGTGATGGCCAGAGGCTGACCGAGCGCCTCGGCTTCGGTCCATCCGAACACGACCTCCGCACCGGGCGACCAACTGGTGATCCGCCCGTCGACGTCGATCGTGACGATGGCGTAATCACGCGCGCTCGCGACGATGGCTCGGTGGCGCTCCTCGCTCTCGCGCAGCGCCTCCTCGGCATGTTTGCGCACCGTGATGTCGACGAACGTCACCACGACGCCGTCGATCCGATCCTCCGCGGTCCGGTATGGCACGAGACGCATCAGGTGCCAGTGGCCATTGCGTGTCTGGACCTCGCGCTCGATGTTCTGCAGCCGATCGAGCACCATCTCGACGTCCCTGGCCAGATTGTCGATGGTCAGTTTCGTGGTGATGTCGAGCAGCGACCGTCCGACGTCCGCGGGGATGAGGTTGAAGATGTCGCGCATCCGCGGCGTGAAGAGCTTCACGGCCAGGGTGCGGTCGACGAAGACCGTGCCGATGTCGGTCGAGCTCATGAGGTTGCGGAGGTCGTTGTTGACGTGGCTGACCTCGTCGATCTTGACCTTCAGCTCCTGGTTGACGGTGTGGAGCTCCTCGTTGACTGACTGCAGCTCTTCCTGACTGGTCTCCAGCTCCTCGGCAGTCGAGCGGAGCTCCTCGTTCATGGCCTGAAGCTCTTCGTTCGCTGCACGCGCTTCCTCGACCTGGACCTCGTACTGCTCGACGGTGTTCCGTATCTGCGCCCTGAGGCGGAGATACTCTTCCTCGATCTGCCGCGACGCGGGCTGGCCCGCCGCGGCCTCGAGAGGCTGGTCGAGCGGCGCGCGAGCGGTCTCGAAGAGCACCAGAAAGTAGCCGCGCGCCGGGTCGCCGTCTCGCAGCGAGGGACGCGCGATGATGTCGATGGTCTCGAGGCGCTCGCCGGTGTTGACCGTCACGCCGCGCACGGCCACGGCGCCGCGCTTCTGCGATGCCTGGGAGAGCGCCGTGCGCACGTTCATCGATAGCTCCGGCCGGACGACCTGCAACAAATTCAGCGAGGCTTCACCGGACGCGAACTGCAGATACTTTCCGGCGCGATCGGAGAGGTGGACGATGTCGTACTGCTCGTCGACGATCACCGACGGCGCCGCGTACTCCTCCAGAAGACGATGGTGCAGCTCAACCGGGGCGAAACGGACACGCGGCTCCGCGTTGTCGCGCACCGAGCGATGGCGCAGGTCGGTGGGCACAGTGAGCTGTGCCGGCGCCGGCAAGCTGATGACGCGCGGAACGGCGCGGCCCTGATAGAGGTGATGTTCCTTGTCGACCGTCGAGAACAGTTGTCCGGCGCCATCGACGGACTCCGCGGTGCCGAGCAGGAGGTACCCTCCCGGCTCGAGCGCGAAGTGCAATAGCTCCATGGTGCGGTCCTGCGCGGTGCGGTTGAAGTAGATCAGGATGTTGCGGCAAGTGACCAGGTCGAGGTGCGAAAACGGCGGATCCTTGAGGAGATTGTGATGTGCGAACAGCACCAGCTCGCGTAGCTCGCGGCGGACGCGATATCCCTGCTGGTCCTTCACGAAATAGCGGCGCAGGCGTTCGGGCGGTACATCCGCGGCTTCGGCGACGGTGTAGTAACCGTTGCGCGCGCGGGCGATCGCGTCCTCATCGAGATCTGTCGCGAAGATCTGGATCTCGGCCGAGGAGCCGATCCGTGTGGCCTCATCGGCGAGCAGGATGGCCATGGAATACGCCTCCTCCCCCGTCGCGCAGCCGGCCACCCAGACCCGAAGATGATCGCCGGCGCCCTTTCCTTCGAACAGCTTCGGGACGAGCGTCCGTTCGACCATGTCCCACACTTCGCGGTCGCGGAAAAAGTTCGTGACACTGATCAGCAGTTCGCGCAGCAGCGCGTCCGCTTCCTCGGCCTCCTCGTGCAGCACGCGCGCGTATTCAGTCAGCCGGCCGATCTCCCGAATGACCATCCTGCGCTGGATCCGGCGCAGCACGGTGGCGCGTTTGTAGTTCATGAAGTCATGACCGGTCCGCGTACGCAGAACCGTGAAGAGCTCCATCAGGGCCTGCTCCTCATCGTCCACGGGCGGGGCCACGATGGGCGGAGCAGCGCGAACCTGATCGCGATACGCCATCATCCGGCCGGGCATCTCGGCAACAGGAAGGATGAAGTCGACGAGCCCTGTGGCAATGGAGCTCCGCGGCATCTCGTCGAACTCGGCTTCCGCGGGATCCTGGACGAGAGCGAGGCCGTTGTACTCCTTGATCCGGCGCAGCCCCATCGAGCCGTCCGAGCCGGAGCCGGAGAGGACCACGCAGACAGCGCGTGATTCGTGGGTATCGGCGAGGGTGCGGAAGAAGATGTCCACCGGCGCGCGGCGCTCCTCGAAGCCGGTGATGTCCGACACGATCAGCGTACCGTCGTTGATGACCAGACTCTTGTTGGGCGGGATCACGTAAACGTGGTTCGGCTCGACCTTCACTGCCTCGTGGATCTGCATGACCGGGATGCTCGCGGACTTCTGCAGCACTTCGGCGAGATGACTGTCGTACTCCGGTGAGAGATGCAGGATGACCACGTAGGCCATTCCGCTGTCTTTGGGGACGTTGCTGAAAAACTCGCGGAACGATGGGATCGATCCTGCCGATCCACCGATGCCGGCGATCACGAAATCGTTCGACGCCTTCTGAACCGTGATGCCGCCAGCGTCATTCACGTCATCCATGGGCGGCCTCCTGGCGCTCCGGTCATCGTACCGGACGAAGTGTATGGTATCGATCGTGCGGAGCCGCTCTCCGGCGGTTGCAACGGAGCAGCCGGGAGGACTCGTGCCTCGCAGCGACATCATCGTCATCGGCGGCTCGGCCGGGGGGATCGACCCGATCCGAACGATCCTCGCGGGCTTACCGGCCGACTACTCCGGATCTCTCTTCATCGTGGTGCACACCTCCGCCGACTCCCCGGGAGTGCTGCATACGATCCTGAACGGTGCCGGACCTCTCGCCGTCGTGGCCGCGGAGAACGGCGGCCGCATCGTACCGGGACGTGTTTATGTCGCGCGCCCGGACCACCACCTGATCATCGAGCCAGGCAAGATGTGCCTCACACGCGGACCGAAGGAAAACCGCTTCCGTCCGGCCGTCGATCCGCTCTTCCGCTCCGCCGCGCAGACATACGGACCGCGCGTCGTCGGAATCATTCTGAGCGGAGGACTCGATGATGGTGTCTCGGGATTGTGGACGGTCAAGCAGTTGGGAGGAACGGCCATCGTTCAGGATCCGGAAGAGGCGTGGTCGCCGTCGATGCCGCTGAGCGCCATGCAGCACGTCCGCATCGATCACGCGCTGCGCGCCGAGGAGATCGCGCCGCTGCTCGTGCGTCTGGCCACGACAGAGACCGACATGGAGGAAGGAGTAGTCGTGCCGGAAAATGTGCGCATCGAAGTCAAGATCGCCGGCGAGCAGAAGGCGCGCGAAGCAGGTGTGCTGACGCTCGGCGATCCGTCTCCGTTCGCGTGTCCCGAGTGCCACGGCGTTCTGCTGGAGATGAAGGATCGTCCGCCGCGCCGTTTCCGCTGTCACACCGGTCATGCGTACACGCTGGGCAGCCTCGTTTCCGAAATGGACGAAGCGATCGAAGACTCGCTGTGGAACGCAATTCGCGCGCTGGAAGAACGGGTCATGCTGATGCGCGAGGCGGCGGAGCGCACTCGCAAATCGAATGGTGGCGACGACAGGGCGTATCTCGCGGACGCCGAGGCGACGCAGCGCCGCGCGGATCTGGTGCGGCAGGTCGTGCTCAGTACCGACCGCAGCGCGGATGGAACGTCCGACTGACGCGCTGAAATTGGCTGTGGCGGCAGGGCTCGAACCTGCGACCACCGGATTAACAATCCGGCGCTCTACCAACTGAGCTACACCACAGCAGTGTTGGAAGGGACGGGGATGGTCGCCCATCGCCGCGTTATTTGTCAATCGCCGCGGCCGAGCATTTGCCTCTCGCGAATCCGTTACGATCTTGCGCACTTTCGAAGGAAGAGGTGCACATGACTGGCGTTTCGTCCTGGATCCCCTTTCATCCCCCGCTCGCCTATCAACCGCCCACCGGCACTCTCATCACCGCCATCACCGCCGCGTCGGACGGGACGGTGCTCATGGCAGTGCAGGTCCGGCTTCCCGACGGGCAGGTGGAGCTGCGCTGCGCGGCCGGCACGTGCGCAAACGGCGTGGTCACGTTCGATTACGAGCCGGCGGCGTTCTATCGTCCGGGTATGGAGACGGCGTGGATGGACATCTCCATGGACGACAACGAGCGCGTCGTGCTCGTGTTCGTGCAACTCAGTGAGCTCTGGTACGTGACGGGTACGCTCGGCGCCGACCGCTACGTCACCTGGAATGACGCGATGCCGTACGGCTCCGGCGATACGGTGTCCGTCGCGATCAGCAACAGCGGCGCGGTGCTCGAAGCGCATCGCGATCCAAACGACGCCTCCCATGTCCTCTTTCACCTCGGCTCATGGAACGGCGCGGTGATCGACGGTTTCGACCATAAGGCCAAGCCCGCGTCGGGCATTCAGGTCGGTTCTCTCACCTCGGTGAGCGCGGCCCTGAATGCATCGGGCGAGGTCGTGGTCGGCTTCGCCGGGTCCGCGTACGACATGCCTGCCTGTTGGGCCATCGTCGGGACCATGCAGGGCTCGGAAGTGCACTGGCACTACCTCGGCTCGCGAGAGTACGACGAAGGCGAGTTCGCTCAGGTCCACATCGACGAAGAAGGCAACGTCGTCGCGACGTGCGTGCCCGTCGGCGGTTTCACCACACCCTACATTCATTACTTCACCGGCACGATCAGCTCCGACGCCAAATCCATCGACTTCAATGATGTGGGGATCTACACGATGGAGGTCGAGTACCTGGATACGGCGATGCCTCCCGGCGGCAACTTCGTGGTGGCTCTGTACAGAACGACGGATCTCTACTTTCTGATGTACGGCGAGCTGCCGTAGCGCAGCGCGCGCAGAAGAAAGGCCAGCCAGCACGCGCCGATGATCGCGCCGGCGGCGATGTCGGTCGGCCAGTGCGCACCGAGACGCAGGCGTCCGGTGGCAACGGCCACGGTGAGCAGCAACACGACGAGACAGCCGAAGATGCGTTCGCCGTGGATGCGCGTGCGCCGGAGCCACAGCGCGACCAGCAAACCATAGACGACCACGGTCTGGCTCACGTGTCCCGAGGGAAAGGCGCTGAAGGACTCGGAAGCCGAGGCCATTCCTGCGGCGATGAGCTGGGGACGTTCGCGCGGCCAGAGCTGCCATCCCGCGATCACCGCCAGGTCCAGCAGCACGAAGCCGGCGAAGATCGTCAGCGCGAGAAGCGTCCTGCGCCGCCATGCCGCAACCGCGGTCGCGGTGAGCACCAGCGGCCAGAGCACGACGCCGTTGCCAGGACTCTCGATCCAGATCGCCCACCCGAACGAGAGCGGCGACTCGCGCTCGAACGCCTTGATGAACGGCGCCTCCCACGCTAGCCAGCCGCGGCGCTCCATGGCGCGCGTGGCGATGACGAGAACCACCGTGAGCGCGAGCGTGATCGCGAATCCCGCGATCATCGTGATCAACCAACGGTGCCGATCGGCGCGGTCGATGGCAAACCAGCCTTCGTCGATATGCCACCACGTCCGGCGAAGCGCGTGCACGAGCAGCCACTCGCCGGGCTGCCGCGTGGCGCGTTCGTCCGTCATCGCCGATCCGACGTCGACGCGACGATCGCGCGGAGGCGCTCGACCGCGCCGGGCATGTCGGCGTGAATGCAGATCGTGTCGAACGCGATCGGTACGCGCGTGCCGTCGCGGGCGATGACGATGCCTTCGCGTGCGAGCAGCTCGGCCTGCGCGGCCGCTTCTGCAACGGACAAGGTCGAACCGGAAATCGCGCGCGGAGTGAGCGAGCCATCCGCTTCGTAGCGGCGATCGGCGAACGCTTCGCGAATCACGCGGATGCCGGCGGCGCGGCCCGCGGCGGCCATCGCGGAATGATCCGGAGCGACGATCGCCACCGACGGGTCGATTGCACCAACCACGACATCGGCAAGCGCGCGATTCTTGTGCGCGTCGTTGTACAGCGCGCCGTGCGGCTTCACGTGATGCACCGGCTCGATCGCATGCAATGCGGCGATCTGCGCGATCAACGCCTGACGCAATGCGTCCGGCGTGATGTCGAGCGACTTGCGGCCGAAGTGTTCGCGATCGGGATAGGACGGATGCGCACCAAAACGCACTCCGTATTTGCGAGCGAGCCGCGCCGCTTCACGCATCGAATGTTCGTCACCTGTGTGACCGCCGCACGCAACGTTCGCGCTGGCGATGAGCGGCCAGATCTTGTCCTCGCGCTCGGACCCTTCGCCGAGGTCGGCGCTGAGGTCGATCAAAGTTCGGTGCCTTTCGTTTCGGGGAGGAGCCAGATCAGGATCGCGCCGAGCGCGAAGAAGACCGCATCGACCGCGATCGAAAAGCCGAGCCCGTGCTTCGTCGCAGCCGCGCCGATCGCGTACGGCGCAGCGGCGGACACAAGCCGGCCGGCGTTGTAGCAGAAGCCTTGCGCCGTGGCGCGAATGCGGGTCGGGAAGAGCTCGGCCAGCATCGCACCGAAGACGGAAAAGTAGCCGTGCGCGAAGTAGCCGACCAGCGGCCCGACGATCAGCAGCGTCAGCACCGAGCGCGCGCCGAACGCGAAGATCGGCACGACGATCGTCGCGCCGATCATGAACAACGTGAACGCGGGACGGCGGCCGATCTTGTCCGCGATCCACCCGAAGGTGATGTAGCCGAAGAACGCGCCGGCCTGCAACGCGATCAACCACGCCGCGGACTTCGTGATGGTGAGGCCAGCGCCGCCTTGCTCGACGGGCGTGGCCAGGAACGTCGGGAGCCAAGACGTCACACCCCAGAACGCGACGAGCACGCTGCTGGCCACGAGCGTCGCGAGGAGCGTGCGCTTGCGATACTCATCCGAAAAGATCTCGCCCCACCGCGACGGCTCGCGTTTGCGCTCGCGCCACAACTCCGGTTCCTCGACAGTGCGACGAATGACGAACGCCGCCACTGCCGGCAAAGCGCCGATGAGGAACAACACACGCCAGCCATAACGCTCGAGCACCAGCGCGGAGAGGCCCGCCGCGAAGAGCGCGCCGATCGCCCAACCCGACTGCATGATTCCCATCGCTTTCGCGCGATGTTTCGGCGGCCACGTTTCCGCGACGAGCACCGAGCCGCACGACCACTCTCCGCCCATCCCCAATCCGACCAGCACGCGCCATGCGACGAGCTGCCAGAGGTTCTGCGCAGTGGCCATGCCCGCGGTCGCGCCGGAGTAGAGGAGGATGCTGATCGTCATTGCGCGCACGCGTCCGATGCGATCGGCAATGCGTCCGAATGCGATGCCGCCGATCGCGCTGGCAATGAGGGCGATCACGATCGGCAAGCTCGCTTCCTGATTCGTGAGCCCAAGCTCTTTCCGGATCGGCACGAGCGCAAAGATGAAGAGCAGGAAGTCCATCGCGTCGAGCATCCACCCGAGCTGCGCGGCAAACAGCGCGCGCCAGGCCTTGCGATCGACGTCGTGCATCTTGCGAGTTTACGACGGTTGGACGGGAGGCCGCCGGAGGCCCCTCGTCTTACCCGCGCAAACGCGACAGGAGGAACGTCTCGATCCCGATGTCGACGGGCAGGCCGCCGCTCTTGCGTTGGATCTCGAGGTCGGCGACGTATGCAAGCGCTTGGAACAACTCCGCCTCGCTCGAGTTGCGCGCCGCTTCGAACTTCTTGTGCAGCGGGAACGGATGCGGGCGCTGGCGCACGAGACCGTGTGCCTTGAGATAGTCGCCGAGCTTGTCGGCGATGGTGTCCTTGAAGCGGTTGTACTGCATCGACTGGCGCAGGTTCACGTTGTGCGCGCGCGCCCACGAGTGGATACCGATGATCTGGCGGATCTCATCGGCGAGCGGAAAGAGGAAGCGGCCGTATTGCAGGTCGACCGGCATCTTCGGATCTTCGCGGCGGCCTTGCGCGACGAGCTCGCGCAGCTTCGCAACTGCTTCGAGAATCTTCCCTTCCGTGAACAGCGAGCCGAGCTCGTATCGCGCGCCGCCTTCGATGGCTGCGACTTCGCGCTCCACCATCGCGGCGGTCACGCGTCCGCCACTCCCGGCCAGCGTCACCAGCCGTTCCACCTCGGAGACCACGCCGCGCATCTCGGGCACGTCCTTCGAGAATTTATCGGCGAGGACGCGCTCGATGCCGAGGCGCTGCCGCAAACGGGTGATGGCCTGCGGTTCGAACTTCACGTTTGCGTCGGATGCAATCGAGGTGATGGCCTGTTCGAGCGCGGAGTTGAAACCATCGCGCGTGAGATTGGCGACGATGACGGCGCCGACCTTGTCGATGAGATCGATCGTTGCCGAATCGCGCGGCACCTCGGCCGTGCGCATCAGCAGGATCGTGCCGGGAGCGCCGCCGCGCGAGATCGCTTCCATCAGCATCGCGGCGTCGTCTTCACCGCGGCCGGCTTTCTTGCCCGTGTTGCGGCAGAACGCGAGCAGGTCGGTGAGCGTCGCATCGAGCGTGATGCCGAGAGTGTCGGCGATGCCGCGATCCTTCATCTCGAGATCGCAGCCTGCGAGCCCGAGGACGTGCAGAAGCTTCGCGGCGGACGAGGCCCGTTTGCGATCGGTCTTCGCGCTCTTCCAGTCCGCGGCCGCTTTGTCGTAGAGCGACGCGATCTCTTTCGCGGAGACGAACGCGTTCACCTCCGGCACGATCAGCAGACGCGCGCTGCCGAAGAGGGACATCGTGCGGAAGGAGTCGAGGATCGGCGCGAGCTCGCTGCCCGGTTCGTAGGTCTCGACGGCGAGCGCTGGATTCTTCGCGACGAGCGCGTCGCGGATGTGGTGAAAGGCCTGCTCGGAGAGGAACTCGGAATTGCCGCCGACGAGGAGCACGCGCGGCGGGTCGTTCTGCTCGATCTGAGCGAGGACGGTCTCGAGTTTTTTCGGCATGCCGATAGGAGCGCGGAAGCGCTCCGAAGATGCCGCCGGCTCTACAGCAATCCCTTTTCCTGCAGCTCCTGGCAGTCGATGCAGAACGGCGTCCAGGGAACGGCCTGCAGTCGCTTCTCGCCGATGACCGCGGCGCAGTTGGTGCAGACGCCGTACGCGCCGTTCTTCATGCGCACGAACGCTTCGTCGATGGCCATGAGCAGATTGCGCTCGGTGTCGGAGAGGGAGAAGTTGAGCTCTTTGGAGTAGGCGCTGGCGGCCTTGTCGGCCAGGTCCTGGATGCCGTCGTCATTGACGTGATTGCCGGCGGCCTTGTCACGCTCGAAGGACGCAAGCAGCTCGCGCTGTTTGGTGCGGAGCGCGTCCTCGTGCGCCTGAAATGGATTCGGTTTCGTCTTCGCTTTGGCCATTCGAGCCTCTTACTTGTGATAGGAGATGTTGCGCATGATCGTGCAGGCGCGATAGAGCTGCTCCAGCAGGACGACGCGCGCGAACTGGTGCGGGAGAGTCATCGGCGAAAGCGCGAGCAGCTTGTCGGCGCGCGCGCGAACCGAATCGTCGAAGCCGACGTCACCGCCCACGACGAAATTGACGCCGTGAGGGCTGTCGATCGTCAGCCTCTCCACCCACCTGGCAAACTTCAAAGAATCAAGCAACTGTCCCCGTTCATCGAGGACCACGACGTACCCGCGATCGGGGATCGCAGCCAGCAGGCGCGCGGATTGAGCGCGCATGATAGCCACATCACTCTGACCTTGTCTACCGCGCTCGGGCGGCACTTCCACGACCTCGATCGGGAAGAAATGTCGGACCCGATTGAGGTAACGCTCCGCGACTGCAGCCAGCTCGGCGTCGGCATGGGAACCGGCCTGGATCAGCCTAAATTTCATGGGCGGCGCTCACTCGATCCCGTACTTCTTCCGCTTCTCCAGGAGGGTCTTGCGATTGATCCCCAGGATCTCCGCCGCGCGTGAATAGTTCGCACGCGTCGAGCGCAGGACCTCGCGGATGTAGTGCGATTCGAGCTCGTCGAGAGTCCACGTTCCGCGCGCCGCGATCTCGACGAGGCTCGACGCTACACCCATCGGCAGCGACGCCGCAGTGATGCGATCCGACTCTTCGACGAGCGCCGCGCGCTCGATCGAATTGCGCAGCTCGCGCACGTTTCCCGGCCAGGCGTGATCGCGCAGCATCCGCTCCGCATCGGCTCCGAACTTACGGAACTTCGTGCGGCGCAGAAACTCTTTCGCGAGCGACGTGATGTCTTCCGGACGCTCGCGCAGCGGTGGCAGTTTCAGCGTGACGACGTTGATGCGATAGTAGAAATCCTGACGCAATGCGCCGGAGGCGAGCAGCTCTGTCGTGTCCGCGTTCGACGACGCGATCACGCGTGCTTCGAACGGCAACGTCGCCGCGCCGCCGAGTCGCGAGAAGCGCCGCTCCTGCATCACGCGCAGCAGCTTGGCCTGCAGTTGCGGCGCGAGTGCGGACACTTCATCGAAGTACACCGTGCCGCGTCCTGCCGCCTCGAGCTTGCCCACCTTGCGCGTCTGCGCATCGGTGAACGTGCCGCGCTCGTGGCCGAACAACTCCGTTTCGAAGAGGTCCGCCGGAATCGAAGCGCACTCGATGTGCACGAATGGCTCTGCGCGGCGTGCGCTGCAGGCGTGAATGGATTGTGCGAGGTAGTCCTTGCCGCTTCCGGATTCGCCCAGGATCAGGATGTTGGCGTCGTGGTCGAGGACTCGGGCGGCGGTGTCGAGGACGTTCCGCATGGCCGGATTGCGCGTGCGAAACAGGGTCTGCAAATCGCCCGCGCGGCTAAGCCGCCCGGAACGGAGGCGCGGCTCAGGAGGTCTTCTTGAAGGCACGCGGCTCGGCTTCTCCCGTGTACTCCGCGGTCACGTTCGGCGCGTCGCCCCATAACCGCTCCAGTCCATAGAAGCGGCGCACATCCTCGGTGAAGATGTGCACGACGAAGTCGCCGAAGTCGAGCAGCACCCAGCGGCCCGGCGTCGTTCCTTCGACGAGCAGAGGCTTCACCCCCATCTCCTGCTTGAGGCGATCGAGCACGTTATCGGCGATGGCCTGCGCCTGCCGCTCGCTGCCTGCCGAACAGATGATGAAGAAGTCGGCGATGGACGTGAGCTGTCCGACCGCGAGCACGTCGAGGTTCGTTGCTTTCTTATCGAGCGCCGCCGTCACCGCAAGGCGGACGCGGGATTCAATCGATGAGTCGTTCACGATTGGCCTTTCCGGTACAAACCATAGTGTTGAATGTAACGCGAGACGGGCGGCGGTACCAGATCATCGATCGGCTGCCCCTCGCGGACTCTGTCGCGCACGTCGGTCGACGAGATCTCGAGTGTCGGGTTGTTGCTGAAGCTGATCGAGCCGTGCGTCGAGCGCGACTCGGCATCGCACACGCGTGATGCGAACGCCGGCGGCACTTCGTGGCTGCGCCGAGTGAGCACTGCGAAGTTCGCGAGCTCGAAGATGCGGTCGAGTGATTTCCACTCGTGCAGCTTCAGGAAATTGTCGTCGCCGATGATCCAGTCGAGCGTATCGCCCGAATGTTTCGCGCGCAGCTCTTCGAGCGTTTCCACGGTGTATGAGACATGACCGCGCTCGAGCTCGATGCTCGAGACGTAGATAAAATCGTGATCGACGATCGACGCGGCGATCATGGCGAAGCGGTGATACGGCGATGCGAACGTGCGGTCCTGCTTGAACGGCTGCACGTACGCCGGCACGTACCAGACTTCATCCCACTGCATTTTGCCGCGCGCGGCGAGCACCGGCTCGAGATGTCCTCGATGGAATGGATCGAACGTGCCGCCGTAGATGCCGATCTTCATGTGGGGAAAGAAGCGGTTCCTCGGAGCTCCTCGGGTTCCTCGGAGCTCCTCGGAGGGGCTTGCTCGCGGACGAACTTCGCGAGCATGCGCACGAGCTCTTTCACGCCGTCGCCGACGACGGCGGAGATCACGTGATACGCGTAGCCGTTCTTTTCCGCGTACGCGCGCAGCTTCTCGATGTTGCCTTCGATCAAGGAGTCGAGCTTCGAGCCGACGACGATGCGCGGCTTGTTCGCGAGCAACTCGGAATACAGCGCGAGCTCGCGCGCGATCACTTCGGCATCGGCCGCGGGATCTTCGTTCGCGGAGAGATCGACGAGATGCACCAGCACCGAGCAGCGCTCGACGTGGCGGAGGAACTGATCGCCGAGGCCGTGACCTTCGTGCGCACCTTCGATGAGACCGGGGATGTCGGCGACGACGAACGTCTGCATGTCATCGGCGCTGACGACGCCGAGGTTGGGCACGAGCGTGGTGAACGGATAGTCGGCGATCTTCGGCTTCGCCGCGCTGATCACGGAGATGAGCGTCGACTTGCCGGCGTTCGGCAATCCGATGAGACCGACGTCGGCGATGAGCTTCAGCTCGATGAAGAGCTCGCGCTCGTCGCCTGCATTTCCGTCCTGCGCGAAACGCGGCGCCTGGCGCGTGGCGGTGGCGAAGTGCTGATTGCCCCATCCGCCGCGGCCTCCGCGCGCAACGAGCACGCGCTCGCCGTCTTCAGCGAGATCGGCGATGACGTCGCCGGTGGCTTTATCACGAACCACGGAGCCGACCGGCAGCTCGATGGTGACGTCCTGGCCATCATGGCCGGAGCAGTTCGAGCCCATGCCGTGCTGCCCGCGGCCCGCCTTCCACTCGCGTTGAAACTGCAGGTGGTAGAGCGTGTTGAGGCGTTTCGACGCGACGATCCACACGGAGCCGCCCGTGCCGCCGTCACCACCCGACGGGCCGCCCTTGGGAACAAACTTCTCGCGCCGGAAGGCAACACAGCCGTGTCCGCCGTCACCGGCTTTCACGCGGATGGTCGCCTGATCGATAAACATCATTTCAATCCAATCCCCCTCACCCAACCCTCTGCCCCGTCGGGGGAGGGGTTGGGTGAGGGGGATACTGTTTCAATGCCAGAAAACGAAAAGCACCGCCTCGGCGGTGCTTTGAAGACAGCCGCGACGGTTGCTTACTCGGCAGGCGTGACGCTGATGAAGCGGCCGCGCTCGCCTTTGTCGTGGAACTGCACGATGCCTTCGATCTTCGCGAAGAGCGTGTGATCGCGGCCAAGGCCGACGTTCACGCCGGGCTGGAACTTCGTGCCGCGCTGGCGGACGAGAATCGTTCCACCGGTGACGAACTGGCCGGCGAAGCGCTTCACGCCGAGCATTTTCGGCTGTGAATCGCGCCCGTTGCGCGACGAGCCCTGTCCTTTTTTATGAGCCATGGATGACCTCCCGTGCCGCGTGAGCGACTAGATGTTGATGCTGTCGATGCGCACTTCGACGATGTCCTGCCGGTGCCCGTGAGTGCGCTTGGTGTGATTCTTCCGGCGCTTCTTCTTGAAGACGATGATCTTCTCGCCGCGGCTCTCGCCGACGATCGTGGCAACGACCGAGGCGCCCTTGACGGTCGGAACACCGACTTGCGGCTGATCTCCGCCGATCATCAGAACTTCGCTGAACGTGACCTTGTCCTTGTCCGCGCTGCCGAGGACGTCACGTTCGACCTTCAGGCGATCGCCCGCGGCCACCCGATACTGCTTTCCACCTGACTGAATGATGGCGTACACAAAAGCCTCCAACAAATTGGAACCGCACGATTTAGCACACGAGGCTCCAGCGGTCAATGCGAAGACACTCTGGGTGCTCGGCAGACAACGCTGCCCCCGGGGGTGCTATTCCGCGGAAGCCTCCATAAAAAACGAGGGCGCCCGAAGGCGCCCTCGTCGTACAGCCTTGGAAACGATGGACTAGAACAGGAAGCGCGCACCCAGGTAGAAGCGGCGCGGCTGGACGGCGAACGTCGACAGACCCTGGCCGAACTCGAGACCGGGGCCCTGACCGGCAACCAGATCCTGGTTACGGGTGAACTCCTGGTCGTCGAGCACGTTGAAGATGTCGAGGAACAGCTCGAGGCTGGTCGAGCGCGGGAGCGGCTGGCTCCACGCGGCGCGCAGGTCGAGGATGCCGAACGAGTTGTTGGTCAGACCACCGACCGCACCCTCTTCGACCCAGAACTCTTCGACATTGCCGAAGACGTACGCGTCATGAACCTGGAGCGGGAGGTTACGGGCCGACTGCACGGCCGTGAGGCTGGCGTGCGAACCGGAGTTCCAGTTGTACACGCCGCCGAGCTCGAGGCGGTTGAACAGCTTGTACGAACCGGCGACCTTGAACAGGTGGTCGATCGAGCCGGGCTGCGTGCCGTAGACGTTCGGCGCGCGCGGATCGAGGAAGAGCACGTCACCCGCGAAGTCCGCGTTCGAGTCCGAGTTCGTGTTGCCCTCGGCATCGGTGAACGTGTAGGACACGAGCGCCTGCCAGTTGTTCGCATAGCGCTTGCGGAACACGAGGTCGATACCGTCGGTGTTGCGCTCGCCGCCCGCGAGGGTGGCGATGACGAAGTTCGACGGCGGGATCGAGTCGTAACCGAAGTACTCGAGGCCGAGGTAGAAGTCACCAGCGGCTTCCGGATGCGCCGGATCGGCGTAGAGCGTGAGGTCATAGTCTTCGATGATGTCGCGGGTCTGGCGACGATACAGCGAAGTCTCGAAGCTCATGTTGTTGCCGAGGTCGACCTGGTAGCCGAACTGCAGCTCGTCGGTGTACGGGGTCTTGGTCGTCGGCGCGAAGAACGCGTCCTGAACGACGGGGCCGCCGCGGGTACGGTAGGTGATCCAGCGATCGCCGACGAAGACCTGCTCGTCGAGGACCTGACCGGTGAGCGTACCGGCAAAGTTGGTGAGGTTCAGACGGATCGGATCGTAGTAACGACCGTAGTAGCCCGAGACCTTCTGACGGCCGTTGCCGAGCAGGTCATAGATGACGCTGAGACGCGGCGCATACTCCCAGTCGAACGTGAAGATGTTCTCGCCGGTGGTGGCGACGTGCTCCCACTTCTCGCCGCGGACACCAGCGTTGATCGCGAAGCGACCGAGCTGGATGGTGTCCTGCAGGTACATCGTCTGGCCTTCGGTCTTCGTTTCTTGCGGACCGGAAGCCGTCTCGATGACACGGCGGTAGTTGATCGCGCCGTTCGGATTGCCGGTAGTGCTCTGGAAGCGCATTGCCAGCAGCTCGGTGGTGCTCAGGACGCCGTCATGGTCGGTGTCGAGCAGCGCGTAGACATGCTGCCGGTCAGCAGCCGGAATACGGTTGTTGACGAAGTCGAGGAAGCCCGTGCGGTCGCTGACGTTGCCCGGGTTGAACGTGAAGGAGTTGAACGCGCCCGAGGTCGTGACCTCAGCGGCGGAGACACCGGTGCCGGCGTAGATCGCACCGATGGAGTTGTACTGCGCGCCGTTGACGAACTGGTTGTTGCGGAAGTTGATGTGGTCTTCCTGTTCGAGGCCGAGCTTGACGGTGTGGCTGCCGAAGCCGGTGTCGAAGATGCCTTCGAGCGAACCGCGGACGAACTCGGAGTCGCGCTCGCTGATGTTGTTGGCGCCGGCGCCGCCGAGCTGCTGCTCGGAGAGCGGACGGTTGTCCTCGCGGCGGAAGACGACGGTGTTGAGGGTTTCCTGGATCTGCGCGACGGTCGACACTTCGCCGTTGTGCTTACCGGCGGCGGCGTCGAGCAGGAAGTTCGAGCTGAACACGCGGTTGTACTCGAGCGAGTAACGATCGCCACCCTGCTTCTGACCCGAGCTGCGGGTGTTGAGCGTGGTGCTGATCGTGGAGCCGGAGATCTCGGTCGGGTCGTTCGTGAACGTGCCCGAGAAACGGTCCTTCGAGGTGACCTGCCACGACAGCTTGCCGTAGGCCTGGGTGCCCTCGTTGGTCACGGTGCGGAGGAATGTACCGGTGTTGGTGACGACGTCCGTTTCCGTGTTGAGGATGCGGTAGCTGCCGAAGAACCACGCCTTGTCGCGGACGATCGGACCGCCGAGAGTGGCAGCCGAGTCGTACGTCGAGAACGTCGCACCGGTCGCACCGACCTTGTTGTCGGCAACGAGGTTGTCGTTCTGCGTGTAGTAGTTCACCGAGCCGGTGAAGTTGTTGCTGCCCGACTTGGTGACGACGGAAGAGAGCAGGCCCGGGGCGCCGGCGAATTCGGCCGGGATGCCGCCCGTCATGACCTTCTGCTCCTGAATGATCTCGGTGTTGAGGTTCGCACCGAAAGTACCGGTCAGCGGATCGGTGACGTTGATGCCTTCGACGTAGTAGAAGTTGTCGGTCGACTGACCGATGTTTCCACCGATGTCGCTGTAGTTCACGCCCGAGCGCGAGGCCGGGTTGCCGCCGGCGGTGACCGACGCGGGCAGAACGCCCGGAACGAGCTGCAGGTACGACTGGTACGAACGGCCCGTCGGAAGCGACTCGGTCAGCTCGAGGGTGAGCTCCTCACCAACCACCGCGCTGGTCGTATCGACGATCGGCGCGTCTGCGGTGACGGTGATGGACTCGGAGACCGATGCCATCTGCAGCGTCACGCGGACCGTGGCGGTCTGCGCGGAACGAACCAGCACGTTCGTGTTCTGCGACTTGCCGAAACCTTCCAGGCTCGTCTCGACCGTGTACCGGCTCGAGGGCTGGAGAGAAACGAGAGTCGCGGTGCCATCAGCACCTGTAACCTCGGTGCGACGGGTGTTGGTATCACTGGCGGAAGCCGTGACGGTGACGCCGGGCAGCGGAGCGCCCGACGAGTCGGAAACGATCACTTCGATCGTACCGGTCGTCGACTGGGCGAACGCCGGCCCGGTTACTGCAACGAGTAACACGGACAGCAAAATTACAAGCCTCTTCATGCCTGCTCCTTTCGATGGGTGGGACACTACGGACCAAAAAATTTGTGGGCGAACCGTAACACATGTGATTTGAAAAGCAACCCTTCCCGATCCGATCCGTCTATCTACGACCGAGTCCGGTTGCGTCGTTGGCAGATACTCTCCGCAACCCCGCTGCCATGCCTGATCGCGCGTAAGTTACTGTGCAATCAAGGCTTTTTTCCTGAGATCGCCCTGTAACCTTCGGCTCCTTGGATCGGGGCGTTCGAATTCCCGAAGGAACTCGGTTACAGAGGGATGTTGCCGTGCTTCTTCGGCGGATTGCGATCGCGTTTGTTCCGCAGCATCGCAAACGTCGTGATCAGCTTCCGGCGCGTGAACCGCGGCTCGATGATCTCGTCGATGTATCCGCGCTCCGCCGCAATGTAGGGATTCGCGAATTTCTCCTTGTACTCGGCCACCTTCGCCTCGCGATTCTCCGAACCGCGATAAAGAATGTTGACTGCCCCCTCCGCACCCATCACCGCAATCTCCGCGGTCGGATACGCGTAGTTCATGTCCGCGCGAATGTGCTTCGAGTTCATCACGCAATACGCGCCGCCGTACGCCTTGCGCGTGATCACGGTGACTTTCGGTACGGTCGCTTCCGCCAACGCATACAGCAGCTTCGCGCCATGAATGATGATGCCGCCGTACTCCTGTCCCGTTCCCGGAAGAAAACCGGGAACGTCTTCGAGCACGAGCAGCGGGATGTTGAACGCATCGCAGAAGCGCACGAAGCGCGCGCCTTTGCGCGACGCATCGATGTCGAGCACTCCCGCGAGAAACGCCGGCTGATTCGCGACGACGCCGATCGAGGCGCCATTGAGTCGAATGAAGCCGACCACGAGATTGCGCGCGTAATGCTGATGCACTTCTAAAAAGTGACCTTCATCCGCGATGGTCTTGATCAGCTCGCGCATCTCATACGGCTGATTCGGATTCGCCGGCACGAACGTGTCGAGGTCCGCATCGACTCGATTCACATCATCGGTCGTCACCACGCGCGGCGGCTCTTCCATGTTGTTCGACGGCATGAACGACAGCAGCTCGCGAATGAGCGCGATGCAGTCCTCATCCGACTCGGTGGCGAAGTGCGCGACGCCCGAAACCTGATTGTGCGTTTCCGCGCCGCCGAGTTTTTCCTTCGTCACTTCTTCATGCGTGACGGTCTTGATGACGTCGGGACCGGTGACGAACATGTAGCTCGTCTTCTTCACCATCAGGATGAAGTCGGTGATGGCCGGTGAATACACGGCGCCGCCCGCGCACGGGCCCATGATCGCGGAGATCTGCGGCACGACACCCGACGCCAGGGTGTTGCGCAGAAAGATGTCGGCATAACCTCCGAGCGATACGACGCCTTCCTGAATGCGTGCGCCGCCGGAGTCATTGAGGCCGACCACCGGCGCGCCGTTCTTCATCGCCAGGTCCATGATCTTCACGATCTTCGCGGCGTGGGTTTCGGAGAGCGATCCGCCGAACACGGTGAAGTCCTGCGCGAACGCGTAGACCAGTCGTCCCTGCACGGTGCCGTATCCCGTGACGACGCCGTCGCCGGGAATGCGCTGCTTCTCCATGCCGAAATCGGTGGAGCGATGGACGACCAGTTGGTCGAGCTCCTGGAACGAGCCGGGATCGAACAGCAGCGTCACGCGCTCGCGCGCGGTGAGCTTGCCGTCGTTGTGCTGGCGATCGATGCGCGCCTGGCCGCCACCGAGCTCGCTCTGTTGCTTGCGGCGTTCGAGCTCTTCGAGGTTGCGTTCGTAGGACATTGTTTAAAGGATGACGTTGCGGTCGATGGCGATCTTCGCCATTTCCGCTTCGATCTGTGCATCGCTGGCCCGCTCGCCGAGCTTGAGCCGCGCTTCGCGCTCGATGGCCTCCACCACCGAGAAGTTCTCCTCGATCGCTTTCGTCACCACCAGAATCCCCGCCTCGGCATCCACGAACTCCACGAGTCCGCGATCCTCCAGGCGATTGACGATCGCCCGTGCGAGAAATTCGACGCGTCTGCTGGCGGTGCTCACAGGCGCGGCATTAAAGCATCATCTCCGCGCCGAAGGAACCGCCGCCGTAGGGGTACAGCGCGGCGGGCGCGGAGACGGCATCGATGCGTGCGATGCGAACGGTGGATGGAAACACGCGCTGGCCGTCATCGATGAGCACGCGCGCGAGGAGCTGCGCATCCATCATTGATATAGGTGCCGTGAGGGCGATTGCGGTGGGACGATCGCGCTCGATGTCGGTGACGTCACATTCGATGCGCAGCCGCAGCGGCATGCGCACGGGACGGACGCGATAACTCGGCCGGTACGCATTCGGCCACGGTCCCGCGGATTCGATGACCGGAGCGCCGTAGCCATCGACACCGCCTGCGGTCTGCACGAGACGCACGTTCGGCGGCGCGATGGCGACGAGCGATGGCAATAGCGCGGCGGTGACGTTCGGCGCAAGCCGCAAACGCCGAGGCGCTTCGCGCTCCACGCCATCCGTGCGCGCGAGAGCCGCGGCTACCTTCTCCACGTCACGTAAATCAAAGGATGCGAGATCGAGGAGCGCTCGCTTACGCGCGCGTATCAGAGAGAGGTGAATGCGCTGCGTGTGGTCGCTCCATTGGTGGTCGCCGTACTCGTGCTCTGCAGTGCCTTCGATGACGATGAGTCGTTCGATGGTTACCTCGCGCGCGAGCTCGCGGACGGCACGCACTACTTCGACGAGGCGCGACGCATCGACATCCGACGGGCTGAGAGCCCGTCGCTCCAGATCGGGATGACATTCGAACAACTCGCCACGCTCGTGCGCGACACCGCTTTCCTTGACGCGGACGAGCGCGCCGTTCTCCCACCGCACGACGCTGCCTCGCTTGCTGTAGATCATGCGAGCTCCGTCAGCAACAGCGGAGCGTATGAGCCGACCACGAGCTCCTGTCCTTCGCGCGAACAAATCACGCCCGGATAGCGCAGCGGCTCGCCGGCCGCGCCGACGATCGCGCGCGCGATGTTCCGGCGCGCTTCGCTGATCGTGAACGGCGCCATGCTTTGCACGCGAGCGCGCTCGACGAGGTTCGCGGCGGCGATGCGCAACGTGACGACCTCGGTGAGCGGGTCGTACGCGCCGCTGTCGACGAGCACGATCTCGATGCGCTCCTCCGGCAACGTGAACGGCGCCTCGTGCTGCCGCGTGACGACGTTCGTCATCCGCTCCAGCGGCACGTCTTTAAAGGATGCGCGCCGCTGGCGCAGCGGCACGTCGACGGTGAGCCATGACGGCAACTCGATCGGCGGCTGTCCGTGCTCGAGCGGATGGCCGATCGCTTCGTGCAGCAAAACCGCCGCGCTGCCATGCTTCCAGAGAAACGGCAGAGAGCGCGGCGCCGCATCGCCATCCATCGCATCGCGGAGCAACGCGATGTCGTGCTCGAAATGCTCGGGCGTGGTGACGACGGAACGATTCGCGAGCGTCACGACGATGGTGCGCGTGACGCCGTCCGCACTCGCTTCGACAACGAAACGCGTGCGCGCATCGGGAACGACATACGCGTGCAGCTCGTCCATCGCCGCGTCACAAGCATCGACGAGCGCATCATCGCGCGCATCGGCCGCACGAATCCCATGTTCGTCTTCGATGGCGAGGCCGTGCGCGAGACGCCGCTCGACGAGACGGCCGTGCAGCCAGAGCTCATCGCGCGTGGCGGCGGCGTAGAGGTTCGTCAATTCAGCTCGTACGAGAATTTCTTCGCGGCCGCGTCGTAGCGCACGACCAGGCGATGCTGTTTGCCCGGCTCGAGACGCACGCCGCTCATCACGTGATGCTCCTGGATGCTCTGCGCCGGCACCGTCACCCAGATCTGCAGGTCGGCGTTCTTCGCAGGGATCTCGCGCGTGACGTTCACCGGACGCGGCGTCTTCGACGCGCGGCGGAGGAAGCGCGCCGGTTTTTCGTCGTACAACTGCTGATTCGCAACGATGTCGCTGCCGGCGCGCACGACGATGCGGCCGTCGACGAACGGATGCGAGAAGACGGTGGTGAGGTGCGTGGTGCTCGGCTGCGGCGCCGTCGTTTCGGACGCGGCCGGAGCGACCGTATCGCGCGCCGTGGTGGTTTTGGTCGCGGTCTGCTGTTGCTGCGTCGCCTTCCTCGCAGCTCGCGCCGCAAGGCGTTGCTCTTCCTGCTGCTGCGCGAGCTGCACGTATTCGATCGCGCCGGTATCGTTCGGATTGATGGCCAGCGCTTCGTTGAAGAGCACCATCGCCTCGACGTACTTTTTTTCTTCGTACAGCTTGACGCCTTCGTCGAACTTGAGCTTCGCCTGCGCGAGCTGCTGCTTGCTCAGCTCTTCCTGCTGGCGGATCGCGTTGAGCTGCGACATCGTCTTCTGCACGTACGGCGACTTCGGCGTGAGCCGCTGCAGCTCGTTGAACTTCGCGTAAGCCTGCGGTACCTGATTCGCGACCAGCAACGCGTTACCTTCGTGCCGCAGTTGCTTCGCGCGCAACAGATGTGGCTCGAGCTTCATCTTCGGATCGGGCGTTCTGCCGTCGACGGTGCGTGCGGCCACGACGATGCCGAACACGCCCGCTACGAGCAACGCCGCGATGCCGAAAAACACCGGCGGCGCGATACGTCGCTTCCACAGCGGCGCGGTGCGCACGTTCGTCAACGTCTTGCGCAACTGTTGCGAGAGCGGCGGACCCGGCGGACGGACCGGCTTCGCAACCGCCGGCTGTGTACCCGACTTCGCGGAGCCTGCGGCCGGCTGCGTGGTCACGCCGGGCGACGAGCCACTGCCCGGCCTCGCGCTAACCGGCTCCGGCAACGAAGGATCCAGCGCTTCAGGGAACGGAACCTCGAGCGTCGGCATTGGCGTGTTCGCCACCGTCACGGCGCTGAGTCCTGCGCGTTCCGCGGTCGCGCGAGTGACGACGGTTTCTTCGGCGAGCACCGGATCGACAGGCCGCGTCGGCTTCTCGCCGCGCAACACCGCGCGCAGCGCGAGCGAAAGATCGCGTGCACGCTGATAGCGCTTGGTCGGATCTTTCGCAAGGCAGTTCGCGACGATCTCTTCGTACCCTTCGGGAATCTGCGGATTGATCTCGTGCAGCGAGGGGAACGGCTCGTGGACGATCTTGTACGAGATCGATGTCAGCGAGTCGCCGCCGAACGGCTTGCGCCGCGTGAGGCATTCATACAGACAGATGCCCAGCGCGAAGATGTCGGTGCGGCCATCGACCGGCGCGCCTTTGATCTGCTCGGGCGCCATGTAGTTCGGCGTGCCGAGGAACTGGCCGGTGCTGGTCAGGTTGGCGACGCCGGACGCGATCTTGGCGATGCCGAAGTCGGTGATCTTCGCGCGGTTCCCTTCGATGAGGATGATGTTCGCCGGCTTCACATCGCGATGCACGATCCCTTTCGCGTGCGCGAAATCGAGTGCCTCCGCGACCTGCGCGACGATGTCCGCGATCTGCTCGAACGACAACGCGCGTCCCTGCGACAGCACTTCCTTGAGGTTCTGTCCTTCGACGAACTCCATCGCGATGAAGGACGTGTCGCTCTCTTCGTCGCGCCCGATGTCGTGCACCGTGACGATGGCCGGATGGTTGAGGATGCCGGCGGCCTGCGCTTCGCGGATGAAGCGCTGCTGGAACTCTTTGGTCTCGTCGTCGTCCGCGTGCGCGCCGAGGCGGATCGTTTTCAACGCCACGAGCCGGCCGATGAGCGGATCCTTGGCCAGGTAGACGATTCCCATCGCTCCCTTGCCGAGCTCGCGCACGACTTCATAGCGCCCCAGTTTCAAGAGGTTCTTGTCTCCGGAAGGCGCGCGGCGCCGCGTCTCCGCGCCGTGATCGAGGGGCGTCGCATCAGCCGGCAATGATAACTCCTGAATCCGTGCACAACCCTGTGACACTCGCGCCGCAAAAATCGCGCGTGCGGATTATGATGGCACGCCAATTTTGTGAAATCACTTACGGAGTCGACCTCATGAAGGTTTATTCGGGTTCCGAGATCCGCAACGTGGCAATTGTCGGGCACAACGACACGGGCAAGACTACGCTCGTGTCGCAACTGTTGTTCAACGCCGGCGCGGTGACGCGCATGGGCCGCGTGGAGGACGGGACCACCGCGACCGACTTCGACCCGGATGAGATCGAGCGCAAGCATTCGATCTCCGCCGCGATCGCATTCGCGGAGTGGAAAGACACGAAGATCAACCTCATCGACACGCCGGGCTTCGGCATCTTCATCATGGAAGCGCGCGGCGCGTTGCGCATAGCGGACTCGGCGGCCGTGGTCGTCAGCGGCGTCACCGGCGTCGAAGTTACGACCGAGAAGGTCTGGAAGTTCGCCGAGGAGTACGCGCTGCCGCGGATCATCATCGTGAACAAGCTCGATCGCGAACGCGCTTCGTTCACGCGCACGCTCGACGCGCTGCAGAAAAAGTTCGGCAAGAACGTCGTCCCGCTGCAGATGCCGATCGGCGAAGAGAAGGATTTCAGCGGCGTCATCGATCTCATCTCGATGAAGGCGTACAAGTATGCGAGCGACGGTTCGGGCAAACACGAAGCCGCCGACATCCCCGCCGACCTCAAGGACGAAGCGTATTCGTGGCGCGAGAAGCTGATCGAGAAAGTCGCCGAAGGCGACGACACGCTCATGGAGCGCTTCTTCGAGCAGGGCGGCCTCTCGCAGGAAGAGCTCATCGACGGACTGCGGCGCGAAGTCGGTCATCATCAGATCTATCCCGTGCTCTGCGCGTCGGCGTCGCACAACATCGGCGGACATCCGATCCTCGACGCATTCGTCTCGCTGCTCCCGTCGCCGGAAGAAGCGCAGAAGATCGAAGGAAAGAACCCGAAAGGAGAAGCGGTCGCATTCGATCGCCGCCCGCAGGCGTTCCCCGCCGCGCTCACGTTCAAGACGTTCTCCGATCCATTCTCCGGCCGCGTCTCGCTCTTCCGCGTCTACTCCGGGACATTCACCTCCGATCACGCGTACTGGAACGCGACGCGCGAACATGAAGAGCGGTTCGGGAAGCTGCAGGTGCTGCAGGGCAAACAGCAGTTGCCGGTGCCGGAGCTGCGCGCGGGTGACATCGGTGCGGTCGCGAAACTGAAGGACACGTTCACCGGCGACACGATCACCGCGAAGGACCATCCGATCGTGGTCGAGCACATCCACTATCCGGAAGCGGCGATCGCGTTTGCAGTCGAACCGAAGGCGCGCGGCGATGAGGACAAACTCGGCGCGGCGATCCACCGCATCATCGAAGAGGATCCGACCATCAAGTTCGCGCGCGACGAGCAGACCAAGGAGTTCCTCATCAGCGGGCAGGGACAACTGCACGTCGAGATCGTCGTGGCGAAGCTGAAGAAAAAGTACAACGTCGACGTGGTGCTGCATCCGCCGAAGGTGCCGTATCGCGAGACCATCACGCGCGCCGCGGATGCGCATGGTCGGCACAAGAAGCAGTCGGGCGGCCACGGCCAGTTCGCCGATTGCAAGATCACGATGGAGCCGCTGCCGCGCGGCGGCGACTTCGAGTTCGTCGACGAGATCTTCGGCGGCTCGATTCCGCGGCAGTACATCCCCGCGGTGGAGAAAGGGATTCAGGACGCGCGCGTGAAGGGCTACCTCGCGGGCTTCCCTGTCGTCGACTTCCGCGTGCGACTGAAGGACGGTCAGTACCACGACGTCGACTCGTCGGAAATGGCGTTCAAGATCGCGGGATCGCTCGCGTTTCAGCAAGGGATGGAGCTCGCGCGTCCAACGCTGCTGGAGCCGATCATGCACGTCGACATCACCGCGCCGTCGGAGTACGTCGGCGACATCATGGGCGACCTCAACTCACGGCGCGGCCGCGTGGAAGGCGTCGATGCGGAAGAGGACTCGCAGGTCGTGCACGCGCGCGCGCCGCTCGCCGAGATGCTCACGTACGGCTCGACGCTGCGCTCGCTGACGCAGGGCCGCGGCAGTTTCCACATGGAGTACTCGCACTACGAGGAGGTGCCGAAGCAACTCCAGGAGAAGATCGTGGCGGAATCGAAGAAGGCGAAGGAGGCGCAGGCAGCGGCGCATTGACGGAGCTCGCACATCAAAGCGCAGTTTTGATGTGCGCCACATCCTGCGCGGCATCGTCGGCCGCGGTCACGACGTACGTCTTCTGCTTGCCGTCCGGCGCCACCACTTTCACGTTGTAACTGCCGGGAGCGGGGAAGTCGTAGATCTCGTCGGGCGTATCGAACTGCCGCGCGTGGCCGATCGGCATTTCGTTCACGTAAACCATGGCTTCCGCGGGCGTGATCTCGAGCAGCATGCCGCGGCGCGCCCAGATGCGTACGATCGACTCGACGCCGCCACGCCCACCGGTGATCACAGCGCGCGCTTCGCCCTGCACCGGCTCGTTCGCGGACGGCGTGCTGTCGCCTTCACTGCCGTGCATCACCAGCGACGCACCTGCGCCGGGCTCGCCGGGAGGCGCGGGCGTCATGCCGCGATCGCGGCGCGGCTTCACGTGACTGGTGAGCGTGCGATCGTCGCGATAGCGCATCCCGGTGTACACGGCCAGGCCGGCCATGAGCACGAGGATCAGGCCGATGAGCACGGGCACCCAGCGCGGCAATCCGGCGCCGGCCGCCTCGTCCGGCGGCGGCAGATCAGGGATTCGATCCGTCATCGTTCTCGACCTGCGCACTTTCATCGACGACGGCCGGACCTTCGTCGGTGATCAGCGTCTCCTCGTCATCATCGAGTTGCTGGTACTCGCTCTCTCGCGAACGCAACAGTTGCTGCGCCTTCTCTTCGTGCTCGCCCGGAACGTAGACGCGGATCTCACCCATCGCGCCGAAGTTCACCGGCTCCATGTCGAACTTCACATCCTCGATCTCCGCCGGAATCCCTTCGGACTCGAGAAAGCCCTTGAGCAGCGTGGCCTCGTCCTTCGTCCCGGTGCTGGCGATCTCGATCCAGGTCGTGCCGTCATCGGCGGTGATGGTGTTCACGTCGTCCATTCGTTACTCCTCATGCAACGAGACTGATGCGGCCGATGTCGGCCGTCATCGTTCCCACCTTTGCATAGAACACACCGCCTTCGTCGAGCCCGCTCTCCAGCGCCGCCGCGCGCTCGGGCGCGATGGCGATGAGGAGCCCGCCGGACGTCTGCGCGTCACACATCAATGTGAGCTCCGATTCGAGCGCGGACAAGCGGACGCGATCGCGAAAGGTGATGACGTTGCGCGCGGTGCCTTCGGGACGCATGCCGCGCGCAAGCTCTTCACGCGCACCGGCGAGCACGGGGATTGCGGAGAGTTGCAGCTCGGCGCCGGTGCCCGAGCCTTCGCACATTTCGAGGAGATGTCCGATCAGGCCGTAGCCGGTGATGTCGGTGGCTGCACTCGCACCCGCGTTGACCATCGCTTTCGCGGCGTCGCGGTTGAGCAGCGTCATCCAGCGAATGGCGTCATCGAGCGGCGGCGGCTGGTGAAACATCTTCTTCGCACGATGCGCGCTGACGAGGATGCCGTTGCCGATCGGCTTCGTCAGATACAGAACGTCGCCGGCGCGCGCGGTCGAGTTGCGCACCAGCTTTTCGACCGAGACTACGCCCGTGACGACGAGGCCATACTTCGGAACGTCGTCGATGATCGTGTGTCCGCCGGCAACGCTGAATCCAGCTTCGAGCGCTTTCTCCGCGCCGCCGCGCAGGATCGACTCGAGCACGTCCAGCGGCAGCTTGTCGGTCGGAAATCCGGCGATGGCCAGTCCCATGATCGGCGTCGCGCCCATCGCATAGATGTCGGAGATCGCGTTCGTCGCCGCGATCGCGCCGAACAGGTACGGGTCGTCGACGATGGGCGTGAAGAAGTCGACGGTCTGCGCGATGGCCAGGTCGCCCGCGATGCGGATCACCGCCGCGTCGTCGCAGGTGGACGTGCCGACGAGCAGATCCCCTCCCAGCCCTTCAGCGGAAGGGAGTCGCGACAGGATCGAGCGCAGGTCATCCTGACCCAGCTTGCAGGCTCAACCGCCGGTCGTCGCAAACGACGACAGGGGCGGGTGGCGGCGCAGTTTGTGTTTCACGCGGAGCGGATGTTACCGCCAGAACCCGAGTCTCAGAGTCGCAGAGTCTCAGACTAATTCGCACGGGGAACGTCCCCCAACACCGCGACCCGCGCCGCCTCGACCGCATCGAGCGTCTCCTGATACAGCTCGTACTTCATCGTGTCGGAGAGCTCCGCGTCGCGGTTCACGATCTCGGCGATCTGCGCGGCGTAGTGCGAGGCGACCGGCAATCGTTCGCCCGCCTGGTGGATCTGACGGAAGCCGGCGATCAATTCTTCTTCGAGGCGCAGACGATACGAGCCATCGGCGAGGTCGCGCTGGAGGTTTTCGCGGTCGATATTCATTTCGCCGTGTAGGTGGCGCTCGCGTTCGCGCCCACGTGCTTGACGACCGCCTGCACTCCGCGCTTTTTCAGGAACGCGTCATAAGCCTTCGCGAATGCAGCGGCGCGCTCGGGCGACTCCCACGTCGTCTGCACGTCGACCTTGCCATCGCGTCCAACGATGACGCGATCGTCCACCCAACCGCGCGCGTTGTCCGCGCCGACGAGAAAGCGCCAGTGAAACTCGCCGAGATGTTCGGTGGAGATTGCGTTCGCCGGTTTGGCAGGATCGAACGCACGCGGCTTGAAGGTGCGCGCGAAGTATTCGTCGGCATGGAGGATCTCGCGCGTCGTGCGCGGAGGATCGGCATGGATGCGATCGAGCTCTTTCCATCCACCGCGGCGATACGCGGCGATGACGAACTTCAGGCCTTCGAGATACGGAAACTTCAGCATCTCCGCGAAGTACTTCGGCGTGGCCGGGTCGATCATCTGCTCCGCCTGCGCGGCCGATGTGATCAGGCCGAGCATCGCGTCGTCCTTCACCACTTCATTGAAGTCGATGCCGCTCTTGCCGAGGATGTGGGCGACCATGACCAGGACGGCTTCGCCTTCGAGGACGGCGTGGTACGCGAGATTCGCGTCCGTGTCCTTCATCAGCGCCTTTTCTTTGTCGCCGAGCTTGAAGTGCTGGTCCTGCAACGCGTGAGTGAGCTCGTGGACCATGACCATCTCTTCGAGCGTCTTCGGGTCCGCGAGCTTGGTCGCCGACTCGGGCAACTTCGGGAGCTGCTTGATCGAGTAATACGTGTGCGAGTGCGGATCGTAGAAAGCCAGCACCTGCGCCTCGTAGAGTGCGAGGAGCTTCGGCACGAGGTCCTTGCTGTCCGCGTCGACGAGCTGCAGCGCGCGCAGCAGCGTGCCCCACTCTTCGAGCGAATACGGCGTCGACTTCACCATCTGCTCGCGAAGATGCTTCGAGAGATCGGCGCGATCGATGCTCACGTTCTTCACGTCATGGAGGAACGCCTTGCCGCGAATGGCGGTGACGGCATCCATGCCCGGCTTCAGCGGCGAAGCCTGTCCGCAGGAAGCGAGCAGCAAAACGAGGAGGAGGCGGACGCTCCGGACCGTGGTCATGCGCTGACGAACCCCTCGTTTGCGTGACCCATTCCGTTCACTTAGAATGCGCGGCAATTCAGCCCATGGAGCGCGGCGACACCGAGCGTATCGAGATCACGATCAGCAGCCGTTTCGAGAACATCGAACTGGTTCAAGTGATCGCGGAGCACCTCTGCGAGAACGCAGGTGTCGACGAGGATGGGTCTCACTGGATCGGCATGGCAGTCCGCGAAGCGGTTGCCAATGCCATCAAGCACGGCAATAAACTGGACGTTCGCAAGAAGGTGAACGCCACCTTCGAGTTGCAGGGGTTCGAGCTGGAGATCACGATCTCGGATGAGGGGCAGGGCTTCGACCCCGAGAAAGTGAGCGACCCGCTCAACCCGCAGAACCTCATGAAAACGAGCGGCCGCGGCATCTTTTACATGAAGACGTTCATGGACCAGGTCAGCTATTCGTTCGAGCCCGGCGGCGGTACGTCGCTGATCATGACGAAGAACCTGGCCAAGGGCAGCGGCATCGCAAGCACGAAAGCCTGATTCGCAAAAGGAGAAACAGAAATGAAAGCCACGACCCGGACCGTCGACGACGTCGAGATCATCAGCCTGCAGGGCAAGATCACGATCGGCTCAGGCGACACGCAACTGCGCGAGGTGATCTCCAACGCCGTCAACTCGGGCAAGAACAAGATCCTGCTCGACCTGTCCGGAGTGACGACCATCGACTCGTCCGGCATCGGCGAGCTGGTCGGTTCCTACACGACAGCCACCAACCGCGGCGGCAAGCTCAAGCTCCTGCACCTGCCCGCCAAGCTCAACGAGCTGCTGCACGTCACGCAGCTCATCACCGTGTTCGAAGTCTACGAGAACGAAAGAGAAGCGATCGCCAGCTTCTGATTCCGGAGTGCGGCTTCTGGAGCGGCGGGCTCTCCGCCCGCCGTTTCCAGGTTTCGACGGGCTGAAAGCCCGTCGCTCCAGCCCTCACCCTCCGCCGCGCCGGCGGGTCGGCAGCCGTTGTTCCGGCGCTCCCATCGTCTCGCGCGATCGCGGCGCCCAGCGCATCGGGATCGCGTTCGTGTACACCACCTCATTCCGTTCCAGCCAGAGCGGGAAGAGTGTGTCCGCGAGTTTGGAATCCGCCAGCGCCACTTCTTTGATCCCGATCAACGCGCGAAACGGTTCCGTGTCGCCCAGGAAGTTGAGCTTGAGGCGAAAAGAGGCGGGAGCGAGTCTGCGCATGCCTGCATCGGCGTGTGCCGGATTCGTGTAGATCACGCGCGCTTTCGCCGTGAAGCTCTTCTTCTCCCCCGGCTCGATCGTAATCAGACGCGGCAACATCGTGTTCCCCGGCACCTCGGCGCCAATGCTCACGGTGAACGTCTGGGTGTCCGAATCGAACGTCGTCTCGGGAATCAGTTCGGCGATCGCGATCGCCGACGCGCGCTGGTTCGTGATCTCGTACGTGATCGGGATGTGTGCGCCGGGCGAGACCTGTTCAGCGGCAACCAGCGCGTCGACGCGCACCGAATTCTCGGTGCCGACGATACGGCGCGGCTCGCTCATGTCGACTACGGTGCTCGCGCAAGCGGTCGTGAAGAGGAGAAGCAGAATTGCGCCGCCGAGTCTCATGACGTTCCCCTGTCGATTCTACGGGGAACGTCAGCGGCCCGCGTGAATATGCCGCGTCAGAAGCCGCCGCCGCGCTGATCTGCCCCGGCGAAGTTGTGGCCGCTCTCGCGCGAGGAGAATCGCACCGGCACCGCGTTGAGGAAGATCGAGTCGTTCGCTTCGAACCACTTGTCGAAGAGCTCGTCGGAGAGAACTTCGTCCGCGCGCGTGTTCGCGAATGCAGCCGGGTCGCGCAGAATCGAAACTTTCACCTGCACGTAACGCGGAGGCGCGAGCGAAGTGCGCGTCGCCGCGGCAGAGAGCGCCGGAATCGCGCCGGAACGGAACAGTTTTTTCTCGCCCGGCTTCACCGTCACCACGTGCGGCATCTTCCCATCCTGCGGAACCTCGGCGCCGATGGCGAAGGTGATGGTCTGCGTGTCGGCATCGTAGGTGGCGTCCGCGACCTTATCCGCGACCGCGATGGGATTCGCGCTGAGGTTCTCGATCTGCCACGTCACACCGATCGGCGACCCGGGCGTGACGGTGTCTTTGACGAGTTGCGCATCGATGCGGACGTTGTCTTCGCGGCCGACGGTGCGGCGCGGATCATCCATGTCGATGCTGTCGGCGCTCGCGAATGCGGTGAGAGTGAGGGTGGTAAGGAGAGCAGCGAAGAGTCCCGAGCGTTTCACGATCGCCTCCGATCCGTTTCTCGTCGGCGCTCGCGATGCCCGGTGGCGTCGTGCCGCCGGTCTGGTCCCAGAGCCGGAAGCGTGCCAGTTATTCAGAGTTCCGTGATGGTGGTCACGTTCGAGCTGAGTGCGGCGAGGGGGCGGTGCTCAGTCGATCTTGAGCACTGCCAGGAACGCTTCCTGCGGGATCTCAACCTTGCCGACGCGCTTCATCCGCTTCTTTCCTTCTTTTTGCTTCTCGAGCAGCTTGCGCTTACGGCTGATGTCGCCGCCGTAGCACTTGGCGAGCACGTTCTTGCGCAGCGCCTTCACGGTCTCGCGTGCCACGATGCGATTGCCGATCGCCGCCTGCAGCGCCACCTCGAACATCTGCCGCGGGATGAACTCCTTCATCTTCTCGACCAGCATCTTGCCGCGCGCAAAGGCCTTGTCCTTGTGCACGATCAGCGAGAGCGCGTCGAGCGGCTCGCCGTTCACGAGGATGTCCATCTTCACGAGATCGCTCTCGCGATAGCCGATGAACTGATAGTCGAGCGATGCGTAGCCGCGCGAGATGGACTTGAGCTTGTCGAAGAAGTCGAGGATCACCTCGTTGAGCGGCATCTCGTACACGATCATCACGCGGTTCGATGACACGTACTCGAGCTTCTTCTGCGTGCCGCGCCGTTCGATCGCCAGCGCGAGGATCGGACCGACGAATTCATCGGTCGTCAGGATGGTCACTTCGAAGAACGGCTCCTCGATCATGCGGATGTTCGCGGGATCGGGGAGTTTCTGCGGGTTCTCGACTTCGATGACGTCGCCGTTCGTCAGCGTCACCTTGTAGCGCGCACCAGGCGCGGTGGTGAGCAATTCGAGATTGAACTCGCGCTCGAGGCGTTCCTGGATGATCTCCATGTGCAGCAGGCCGAGGAAGCCGCAGCGGAAACCGAATCCGAGGGCGAGGGAGTTTTCGGGTTCGTAGGAGAACGAGGCGTCGTTCAACTTGAGCTTCGCCACCGCATCCCGCAGGTTCTCGTACTCCTCGGTGATGATCGGAAACAGTCCCGCGAACACCATCGGCTTCACTTCCTGGAAGCCGGGCAGCATCTCGGGATTCTCTTTCGCGCCGGTGATCGTGTCGCCGATCTTGGCCTGCACGATGTCCTTGACGTTCGCGGAGATGAACCCGACTTCGCCGACGCCGAGCGAATCGATCGCTTTCGGCTTCGGCGTGAAGATCCCCATCTCGGTGATCTCGTATTCGCGCCCCGTGGACATGAACTTGATCTTCATGCCGCGGCGCAGTTGACCATCGATCATGCGCACGAGACAGACGACGCCGCGGTACGGGTCATACCAGGAATCGAAGAGCAGCCCGCGCGTCGGACCGCCGGCGTTGCCTTTCGGCGCGGGAATGTCGGTGACGATGCGCTCGAGCGTTTCGGCGACGCCGATGCCGGCCTTCGCGGACGCCAGCACGGCGTTGTGCGCGTCGAGGCCGATGACGTTCTCGATCTGGTCGCGCACGCGATCGGGATCGGCAGACGGGAGGTCCACCTTGTTGATGACCGGCAGGATGGCCAGGTCGTTCTCGATGGCGAGGTAACTGTTCGCGAGCGTCTGCGCTTCGACGCCCTGCGTGGCGTCGACGACGAGGATTGCGCCTTCGCACGCGGCCAGGCTGCGCGAGACCTCGTAGCTGAAATCGACGTGGCCTGGGGTGTCGATCAGATTGAAGACGTAGTCCTGCCCGTCGTTCGCGCGGTAGTTCAGCGTGACGGCGCGGGCTTTGATTGTGATGCCGCGCTCGCGCTCGAGATCCATGTCGTCGAGCATCTGCTCGTGCATCTCGCGCTGTTCCACGGCGCCGGTGGTCTGCAGCAGCCGGTCGGACAAGGTGGTCTTGCCGTGGTCGATGTGCGCGATGATCGAGAAATTGCGGATGAACTGAGGGTCAGGCATTCGTGCTGGCGGGGCAATTAACACGAACGCAGCGGTTTGTCATCCCGGCCACTGGTGTCCGCAGTCGAGGCAGACGCGTTGGTTGAAGATGATGTGCGCGAGCACGATCACGGCGATCATGATCCCGGCCACGATCGCGGCGTTGAGATTGAGGATGAGAGTGGCCGGGATGGCCAGCGCGATGAGAACGACGTAGATCAGCCAGATGGTCATGCCGCCGCGGCGGATTCTCTCGGAGTCGCACGAGGGGCAGGAGCGCATCACCCGATGATATCGTCCAGCCATGGACCTCGGCATCAACGGCCGCGTGGCGATGGTCGCCGCCGCATCGAAGGGACTCGGACGGGCCATCGCGGAGTCGCTCGCGGCGGAAGGATGCAGGATCTCGGTCTGCTCGCGCACGGGCCCCGGCTTCGGCGATTTTTCCGTCGCGTGCGACGTCTCGAATGGGGATGATCTCCAGCGCTGGTACGACGGGACCGTGTCGAAGCTTGGGCAGGTCGACATCCTGGTCACGAACACCGGCGGCCCGCCTGCTGCGCCGTTTCTGAAGTTGAGCGAGGAACAGTGGCGCGGCGGCATCGAGTCGACGTTGATGAACGTGATCCGCCTCTGCCGGCTGGTCATCCCCGGCATGCAGGAGCGGAAGTGGGGACGCATCGTCCACCTGACGTCGTTCGTGGCGAAGCAGCCGGTGGAGCTGCTGACCGTGAGCTCGACGCTGCGCGCCGGCATCTCCGGCCTCACGAAAACCCTCGCCGATCAGGTCGCGCGCGACAACATCCTCGTCAACGCCGTGCTCCCCGGACACTTTCTGACCGACCGCCAGAAACAGCTCAGCAAGATCCGCGCAAAGGAGCAGGGCACGACGCCCGATGAGTACCTGCGCAAATCGGAGCAGGCGATTCCGCTGGGCCGCTACGGCCGTCCGCAGGAGCTCGCGGACGTGGTGGCGTTTCTGTGCAGCGAGCGCGCGTCGTACGTCACGGGCGCTTCGTTGCAGATCGACGGCGGGCTGTACCGCGGCACGTTTTAATCGGCAGTTTCTCTCACCCCTCTGATCGCCACAATTGCTCCCTTCCTTACCTACGTGGCCGGAGGTGTGCACCGTTATTGAGAGATAAGCAGGAGAGAACCATGAAAACAGCTACGTGGCGAAGCGTGCTGGTGCTTCTGGCGATGGCCTACGTCGGGCCTTTCGCCTATGCAGTCCCGCAGGTGAAGTCCTGTTCGGTGGGCCATTGGTACTTCAAGGATTCCCTGACACCTATGATCGAATCCGGTCAAGACGATATTACTGTGAACCAGAATGTGGGCTGGACCACTATTCTGCAAAGCTGCGACGACGAGCTGAACTCGCATGCGTCCGTGACTGAATATAACGTGATCTGGCGGCAAATGATCACCATGCATGGGGCCACGGTTCCGCCTGGCACCCCTTATGAGCTGGAGTTTGCGACCACCAAAGGCGGATTCATAACAGTCCATCGGACCGTCAGTCGGGTCATACGCCATACGCCCTCAATGCAGCACCCACACGTGGATCACGTCGCTGCGTATTTCAAGTGGCTTTCGGGAGGGAATGGTTACCGCGTCCGGACGCGAATCCTCGGTGCTGGCAGCGGTTCAGTGACGATCAAACAAACCTTCGCGAGCGGACAGGGCAGCCCTTCCCAGTACGGGGCCGCGGAGAGCAGCGTACTGACTATTCCTATTACGCTCGACACGACTTGGCGAGAGATCAGCGGCGTTACAATGAACAATACTTCCGCTGGAACAGTCGACGTCCAGCTCCAAACGCATTTCCGCATTACCTCAGGGAGTCCCGGTCAGCGGATTTCTGTCGGTATCGGCAAGGGGAGCGGCAGCTCCGCCCAACACTACTCGCATCTGTACGTTCCTGCTGCGCTCCCTGCAGCAATGACAGTTCTCGATTTCATGCCGAACGAAGGGGTTGGTCATGCGCTCATTCCCGCAGGCTTAAATACCTTCCGAGTGTGGGCCCGCGTCGATGCGGGAACCGCTACTGTCACAGATCGCCAAACCGAAGTCCTCGGGATGAAAGCGGATCCAGCGGCGGATTCGATTCGCTTCTATGCGTTCAGTGGCGGCCCGACTCTTGTCCGGGAGGACAATTACACCAGCGGCCAACCGCAGAACTGTCTCCTTTTGGATCAAGGATTTTCATTTTATGCGTGTAATCAGAACGCCGACGATCCTGGCCCGTCAAGTATGCCTGGATGCGGCCGCTGGACAAAGATCCTGCAAGCAACCGTTCCACCCAGCGATGACGATGCCAGCGTGGGCGCTGGCTACGTCGAGATCACCAGCATCGGCTGTCGAAGCGGTACTGATTGTTGGAACGCCGCGCAGGCGACGAGTATCGCAGTCGCAATAGAAACGGTCACGAATGAGCCCGTCGGCTCACGTGACGCCGCGGACTTTCACCTTTCGTCCTATTCGGTCATGACCGTGCCTACACGAATTCATTTCGCGCAGGACGCGTTCGCGTGGGGCAATGGAAACGGGCAAACAATCCGTGTATGGGTCCGCATCAACAACTATCCGTGCAATGGAATCATGTACGGTCTGGACGAGCGGCAACTCACGATCGGCCGCGCGTACCTCGGAATCCGGTTCTTTGAACCGACCGGAGTTCTTTATAACCCGTTGCTATGAGGGAATCGCTCGGACGCATTACGGCGGCGGCGGATACGCACTAGCGCAATGCCGCAGCAGCCGGCAATGGCGGCGAGCGTGATCCATCGGCCGATCACGAACGATCTCGGCAGAAACACGAGGCGGATGCGGTGCTTCCCTTGCGGCACGTGGACGCCGACGAAGGCGTGATTGGCGAACTGAGTTTGGACGCCTTTCCCGCCGACGTATGCGCGCCAGCCTTTCCACGCCGGCAGTGAGGTCACGATCCATCCTGCGCCGTGCATGTCGGCGTCGATGACGTACCCACGCGCCGTGTTTCGGAACTTCAGTGTGCCGCGGCCGTTTTCGCGTTCGTGCGGAGTGCCCGTCGCCGCGATCCATGCGCGTTCGCGAAAATCGATCTCGTCGTTCATCTGCGACAGCGTTTCCGCAACGTCGTAGCCGATGCGTACGCGGCGAGGAATGAAGATGCGATCGAGAACCTCCATGTTCTCGAGCAATAGGGACCCTGGTTGGCGTGCGGCTTCACGCCAG
>Ga0196978_1000097_pt1 | contig 43887 bp, 19 predicted proteins | sample S3v_2013CmetaG_FD_155491 | JGI IMG/M metagenome (GOLD analysis project Ga0196978, IMG submission 155491) | Soil microbial communities from Anza Borrego desert, Southern California, United States - S3+v_20-13C | ecosystem: Environmental > Terrestrial > Soil > Desert | place: USA: California... | reverse complement strand
CTCTACGTGGGCGGGGTGGGGGTGGCGCGGGGGTACGTGAACCGCCCAGACCTGACGGCCGAGCGGTTCGTGCCGAACCCGTACTCAGAGGAGCCGGGGGCGCGCCTGTATCGGACGGGCGACCTGGCGCGCTTCCTGCCGGACGGGCAGATTGATTTCCTCGGGCGCAACGACCATCAGGTGAAGCTCCGCGGCTACCGGATAGAGTTGGGCGAGGTCGAAGCGGTGCTCTCCCAGCATCCGGCGGTGCGCGAAGCGGCCGTCCTCGTCAGGGAAGACCAGCCCGGTAACAAGCGGCTCGTCGCCTACCTGGTGACGGCGGCGGAGGGGGACGCACCAGGCCAGCCGTCGCCGGCCCCGACGACCGCCGAGTGGCGCAGCTTCTTGCAGGAGAGGCTGCCGGAGTACATGGTTCCGACGGCCTTCGTCCCGCTCGACGAATTCCCGCGCACGGCCAGCGGCAAGGTTGACCGCCGCGCGCTGCCCGCGCCGGAGCGCGGGGGCGGGTCGGCGGGCGAGACCTTCGTGGCCCCGCGCGACCTGCTGGAGATGCAGCTCGCCCGCATCTGGGAAGAGGTTCTCGACGTGAGGTCGGTGGGCGTGCGCGACAACTTCTTCGAGCTGGGCGGCCACTCGCTTTTGGCGACCCGCCTGATGTCGCGCATCGAGGAGGTCTTCGGCAAGCAGCTCGCGCTGACGACGCTCTTCCGCTCCCCGACCGTCGAGCACCAGGCCGGACTCCTGCGGCAGCAGGGGGCGACCGCCGGGGAGTTCGACACGCTGGTCGAGATACAGGCCGGCAAGGAGGGCCGGACGCCCCTTTACTGCGTCCACCCGTCGGGCGGCAACGTGCTGGGCTACGCCGAGCTGGCGCGATTCCTCGGCGAAGACCAGCCGGTCTACGCCTTCCAGTCGCGCGGCCTCGACCGGGGGCAGGCCGCGCACACGACCATCAAGGAGATGGCCGCCTTCTACGTCGAGCGGCTGCGCGCCGCGCGCCCGGAGGGGCCGTACCTGCTCGGCGGGTGGTCGATGGGCGGCGTCGTGGCCTTCGAGATGGCGCAGCGGCTCCGGCAGCGGGGGCAGGAGGTGGCGCTGCTGGCGCTGATAGACGTTCCGCCGCCGCCGCCCGCGGGCGCGGCCGGCGCGCTGGCGCGGCCGTTCAAAAAGGCTTGGGACAAGGTCGGCGGGATGAGCCTCCAGGACTCGCTGGCGCTCATCAAGAGCTTCGGCGAGGACTTAGGGCTGCCGTTCGACAAGCTCGGCATCCGCACGGCGGAGCTGGAGAAACTCTCACCCGAAGCGCAGCTCGACTACCTGCTGGAGAAGGCGGCGCAATCAGACCGGCTCCCGCCCGGTTTCGACGCCGAGTACATCCGCTTCCTCTTCGGCGTCTTCAAAACCAACGTGCTGGCGTTGCAGCGCTACACGGCGAAGCGGTACGACGGGCGCGCCGTACTCTTCACGGCTGACGACCGCCTCCTGACCGACACGAAGAACCCGGTCGAGGGCTGGACGAAACTCCTCCCGCAGGGGTTCGAATTCCAGGCCGCGCCCGGCAACCACTACACGATGATTAAAAGGCCCCACGTCGAGAAACTGGCCGCCCGCCTGCGGGAGCAGATGGCCAGGGCGCTCGGCGAGGCGACCTGAGTTTGCCAAGGCGTTAATCCGGTATGCCCCAGCTTGTGCGAAAGCTTGGCCCCTACCTCATCTCAAGATAACCGCCCGCTCGAATGCGAAAGGAGCTTCGGAATGGCGACCGCTTCAGACGAATTAGTCACCTTGCAGCAAGGCGAGACGGTGCTGTTGAAGGGTTTCGACTACCTGGAATTTTACGTGGGTAATGCGTTCCAGGCCGCCCATTTTTACCGTAACCTCTACGGCTTCAAGCCGGTCGCCTTCTCCGGCCTCGAAACCGGCGTCCGCGACCGCGCGTCCATCGTCCTAGAGCAGAACGACATCCGCCTGGTGTTGACGACGGCGCTCACGCCCGACCACCCCATCACGAGGCACGTCAGCCTGCACGGCGACGACGTGAGAGACATCGCCTTCACGGTCTCCGACGCCGAGGCCGCCTACAAAACCGCCATCAAGAACGGGGCGCACTCGATCCTGCCGCCGACGGAGTTCCAGGACCAGCGGGGGAGCATGTTGAAGGCCACCGTCGCGGCCCTCGGCGAGACCGTGCACTCCTTCATCCAGCGGGACAGCCACTTCGGCGGGGCCTTCTTCCCCGACTTCGAGTACATCGAGAACCCGCCCCCCGTGACCCCGACCGGCCTCACCTCCATCGACCACATCGCCATCAGCGTCGAGGCGCACACGCTGAACCGGATGGTCGATTTCTACCACGAGGTGCTCGGCTTCCACGAGTCGTTCAGCGAGGACATCCTGACCGAGTACAGCTCGATGAACTCGAAGGTGGTGGAGAACGCCAGCGGGGCGATCAAGTTCCCGATGGTCGAGCCGGCGCCGGGCAGGCGCAAGTCGCAGATTGAGGAGTACCTCAATTTCCACTTCGGGCCGGGGGCTCAGCACGTCGCCTTCGCCTCCGACGACATCATTTCGAGCGTCCGCGCGCTGCGCGCCAACGGCAACGAGTTCCTGCGCACGCCCGAGAGCTACTACACCGTCCTGAAGGATCGCGTCGGCGACTTCGACGAGGACGCCGAGGCGCTGCGCGACCTCAACATCCTGGTCGACCGCGACGAGTGGGGCTACCTGATGCAAATCTTCACCAAGCCCGTGATGACGCGCCCGACCATCTTCACGGAAGTCATCCAGCGCAAGGAGGCGCGCGGGTTCGGGGCCGGCAACATCAAGGCGCTCTTCGAAGCCATCGAGCGCGACCAAGCCAGGCGCGGGAACCTTTAAGCCGCAAGGAGAGTGCACCGTGCCGCAGACAGCGACGACCGAAGAGGCGGGGCTGGCCCTGGCCGGCTGGACGCGTTCGATTAAGCGTTCGGCGCTGCAAGACATGCTGGTGGCAAGCGCGCGCCCCGGCATCCTTTCCTTCGCGCTGGGGCTGCCGGCGGCGGAGTTGTTCCCCGCCGCGGACTACTCCGAGGCGGTCGCGCGCGTGCTCTCGACCGACCCGCGCGCCCTCCAGTACGGGCCGCCCTTCCGCCCGCTCAAGCAGCACGTCGTCTCGCTGATGCGGGAGCGCGGCGTGGAGTGCCGGGAGGAGCAGGTGTTCCTGACGGCGGGCGCGCAGCAGGGGGTCAACCTTCTGGCCCGCCTGCTGCTGGAACCCGGCAGCAAGGTCGTCGTCGAGGAGGTGGCTTACACGGGCTGCCAGCAGGTGCTCCGGGCCTCGCAGGCCGACATCCTGACCGTGCCGACCGACGCCGAGACGGGCGTTGACGTGGGGGCCGTCGAACGCCTGCTCGAAAGCGGCGTGCGCCCGGCGATGCTCTACGTCGTGCCCGACGGCCACAACCCGCTGGCCGTCAGCCTGAGCCGGGAGAAGCGTGTCCGCCTCGCCGAGCTGGCCCGCGCCTACCGGATGCCGATCATCGAGGACGACCCCTACGGTTTCCTCTACTACGAGACGCCGCCGCCGCCGCTCCGCGCGTTCGAAGACCAATGGGTGCTCTACGTCGGGACTTTCTCGAAGATTATGGCCCCGGCGCTGCGGACGGGGTGGGTGGTCGTGCCCGAGTCGCTCATCCCGCACCTGGCCATCATCAAGGAGGCCAGCGATATCGACATGGCCCCGCTCAGCCAGCGCGCCATCTCCGCCTACCTCGACGCCGGGCATCTGCCCGCGCACCTGGATAACCTCCGGCGGGAGTACCGCCGCCGCCGCGACGCCATGCTCGGCGCGCTGCGCACATACTTCCCGGCCGGGGCGCGCTGGGAGACGCCGACCAGCGGACTCTTCATCTGGGTCGAACTGCCGGAGGGGGCGGACACGGGCGCGCTGCTCGCGGAGGCGATTGAGACCGAGCAGGTCGCCTTCATCCCGGGCCACGCCTTCCACGTCGGCGACGAGCCGCCGGCGACCAACCGGATGCGCCTGAACTTTTCTAACAGCAGCGTTGAGCGCATCGAAGAGGGCGTCCGCCGCCTGGCGCGCGTCCTGAGTGGGGGGCTTGCCCCCGAGGCCGGGGCGCGGCGCGGCTGAGGCCCCGGCCGACACCCTGCGCCCCGGCCGGTTCAGCCGGGGCGACTTCGGACCGAGTTAGCGAAAGGCAACGTCAGACATGAAAATCTTCGGCTTCCTTCTGCGTTTTTCCCCGGCCATCGTGCTCGTCTCGATCTTACTCGGCATCCTCAGCGGCGCCAGCCACATCGGCATCCTCGCCCTCATCGCCGCGACGCTGACCAAAGACCCCCGCTTCTCGCCCGAGACCAGCTACTGGGCGCTCGTCGGCCTGTGCGTCCTGATGCCCCTCACGCGGGTCGGCTCGGAGTTGGTGCTCAGCTACGCCGGGCAGGGGGCGGTGCTCAGGCTGCGCATGCAGATGAGCCGTAAAATTCTGGAAGCGCCGATGCGGCACCTGGAGAACATCGGCAGCCCGCGCCTGTACGCCACCCTCACCGAGGATGTCATGAGCATCACGGGCGCGCTCATGATACTGCCGCTGATGGCGATCAACACCGCCATCGCCGTCGGCTGCCTCGTCTACCTGGGGTGGCTCTCGTTCAACATCCTGTCGGTCGTGATGCTGTTCATGTTCGTCGGCGTCATCACCTACCAAATCTTCCTGCGGCGCAGCATCCGCTACCAGCGCCGGTCGCGCGAGGAGACCGACAACCTCTTCAAGCACTTCCGCGCGCTCAACGACGGCGCGAAGGAACTCAAACTCCACAACCGGCGGCGCGAGTCCTTCTTCTCCGACCTGCTCTACCCGACGGCCGCCTCGCTGCGCGGCCTCAACCTGAAGGCCGTGGCGATTCTGACGAGCGCCGCCAGTTGGGGGCAGACGCTCTTCTTCGTCCTCATCTTCTTCGTGCTCTTCGTCCTGCCCGACTACGACGACTTCAGCCTGCCCGTCCAGGCCGGGGCGGTGCTCACCATCCTGTACATGATTACCCCGCTGACCGTCACCATGAACTCGATGCCGATGTTCACCCGCGCCGGCATCTCGATGGGGAAGATTGAGATGCTCGGCCTCTCGCTCGACGCGCACAAGGAGAAGGTCGAGGCCTCGGCCGGGGAGGTGCCGGAGGCCGGGTGGAGTAAGCTCGAACTGGTGGGCGTGAGCCACTCTTACCGCGGCGAGCGCGAGGACGAGACGTTTACGCTCGGCCCCCTCAGCCTCGAATTCCGCCCCGGCGAGATGGTCTTCATCACGGGCGGCAACGGCAGCGGCAAGACGACGCTCGCCAAACTCATCATGGGACTCTACATCCCCGAGGCGGGCGAGATTCGTCTCGACGGCGTCCCCGTGACGGACGCCACCCGCGACGCCTACCGGCAGCACTTCTCCGCCGTCTTCTCCGACTTCCACCTCTTCGAGAGCCTCCTCGGCGTGGACGCCCCCGACCTCGACGATAAGGCCCGCCACTACCTGAGGCAGCTCCACCTCCAGAACAAGGTCAGGATCAGGGAGGGGCAGCTCTCCACCACCGACCTCTCGCAGGGGCAGCGCAAGCGGCTCGCGCTGCTGACGGCCTACCTGGAGAATCGCCCGGTCTACGTTTTCGACGAGTGGGCGGCCGACCAGGACCCGCAGTTCAAGGAGACCTTCTACTACGACCTCCTGCCCGCGCTGAAGGCGAGGGGGAAGACCGTGCTCGTCATCACCCACGACGACCGCTTCTACCACATGGCTGACCGCGTCGTTAAACTGGACTACGGGCAAATCCAGAGCGACCGGGCGGCGGGGCGTCGCCCCGTGTCGAGTATGACGGCCGCCGGGTGACGCGCGGGCCGCGCGGCCGGCGCGGAGAGGCGGAAGGGGGCGGGGCCAACGGATGCGTGTCTCACTGTTCATCACGTGCGTCGTCGATCAGCTTTACCCGCGGGTGGGCGAAGCCGCGGTCGAGTTGCTGACGCGCCTCGGCGTCGAGGTGACGTTCAACCCCGAGCAGACCTGCTGCGGCCAGCCGGCCTACAACACCGGCTACCGCCGCGAGGCGCGCGCGGTCGCGGCCCGGACGCTCGACCTCCTCGACCGGGAGTTGCGCACGTCCGACTATGTCGTCGCGCCCTCGGGGTCGTGCGCGGCGATGGTGAAGAAGTGCTACGCGGAGTTGTTCGCGAGGGAGTTGGAAGAGCGGGAGAGGGCGCGCCGCGTCGCGGGGCGCTTTTACGAGCTGTCGCAGTTCCTCGTGGACGTGCTCGGCGTCGAGGACGTGGGGGCCGTCTTCGAGGGGAGAGTCACCTACCACGACTCGTGCCACCTCCTGCGCGAACTGGGCGTGTCGGGCGCGCCGCGCAAACTCATCCGGGCGGTCGGCGGGGCCGACTTCGTCGAGATGAGCGCCCCCGAGGCGTGCTGCGGGTTCGGGGGCACCTTCTCGGTCAAGCACCCGGAACTGTCGGCCGCGATGGCGGCGGACAAGGCGGCCGACATCGAGCGCAGCGGGGCCGAGGTGGTCGTGGCGTGCGACGCCAGTTGCATGATGCAGACGGCGGGCGTGTTGAGCCGAAGGGGCTCGGCCGTGCGCTGCCTCCACCTCGCGGAGTTGCTGGTCTCACGCGGCGGTCAATGACTATGGAAAGTAGGAAGCACCCGGACGGCCCGGAAACATTCGTGGAGAACTACCGGCGCGCGCTGGACGACTCGGGCCTGCGCGGGGCGCTGGCGACCGCGACGGGGAAGGCCCTCGACTCGCGCCGGCAGGCGGTGGCGGACGTGGGCGAGGGCGACTGGGAGAGGCTGCGCTCACGCGCCCGCGCCATCAAGGAGCACACGGTCGAGCACCTCGACTTCTACCTCGCGCAACTCGCGGACAAGGTCGAGCGCGGCGGCGGCCACGTCTTCTGGGCGCAGACCGCCGAGGACGCCCGGCGCTACATCACCGAACTGGCCGCGCGCAAGGGGTGCGGGGTCGCGGTCAAGAGCAAGTCGATGATGACCGAGGAGATCGGCCTCAACGCCGCGCTGGAGGCCGCGGGCGTCGAGGCGGTGGAGACAGACCTCGGCGAGTACATCGTCCAACTGGCCGGCGAGCGCCCGTCGCACATCAACATGCCCGCCATCCACAAGACCCGCGGCGACGTGGCCGACCTTTTCACCGCCAAGCTCGGCGTCGAGCGGGACGACGACATCGCGAGGATGGCGGGGCTGGCGCGGCGCGTGCTGCGCCGGCGCTTCGCCGAAGCCGGGATGGGCATCACGGGCGTCAACTACGCGGTCGCCGAGACCGGGACGCTCGTCCTGGTGGAGAACGAGGGCAACATCCGCCTGACCAACTCGCTGCCGCGCGTGCACGTGGCGCTGATGGGGATTGAGAAGGTCATCCCGCGGCTGGAGGACGTGGACGTGTTCCTGCGGCTGCTATCGAGGAGCGCCTCCGGGCAGCAGCTCTGTTCTTACCTCTCCTTCCTGACGGGCGTGAAGACTTCGCCCAGTGAGGAGGGGCCGGAAGAGTTCCACCTCGTCATCCTGGACAACGGCCGCACGGGAATGCTGGCTAACCCGCACCTGCGCGAGTCGCTCTTCTGCATCCGCTGCGGCGCGTGCCTGAACGTCTGCCCCGTCTACCAGAAGATCGGCGGTCACGCCTACGGCTGGGTGTACCCGGGTCCCATCGGCGCGGTGCTCACGCCGCAGATGGTCGGGCGCGAGCGCGCCGCCGCGCTGCCCTTCGCCTCCTCCCTGTGCGGGGCGTGCCGCGACGTGTGCCCGGTGAAAATCAACATCCCCGACATGCTCCTGCGGCTGCGCCACGAAATCAAAGAGGGGGTGCGCAAGTCACCGCCGCGCGCCGCCACGCGCCCGGCCCACCACCGGCTGGTCACGGACGACGAGGCCGACGACGAAGCGGAGGACGAGTTGTACGTCGCGCCGCTCAGGCACCGCGCCGCCGACTTCGTCGAGCGCGCGCTCTTCATGCTCTGGGCCGCGGCGATGAAAACCCCCTTCCGCTACCGCGCGGCGTCGCGCGTGGCGCGCGTCGCACAGTCACTCTTCGGCCGCAGAAATAAGGACGCGGCGCGCGTGCTGCGCGTCCCGCGCTGGGCGGCGTCGAGGGATTTGCCGCCCTTCGCGGCGCGCCCGTTCAGGGAGCGGTGGCCGGAGCTGTCGAAAGACGCGGAAGAGTATCGCGCCGCGAAAATCGCGCTGCCCGGTGACCGTCCGACGCGCGACGGTAAAGGCCCCGCGGCCGCGCGGAGGGGATGAGACATGGAAGGCTTGCCCGGCGGCAGAGAGCAGATGTTGGCTCAAATCAGAGACGCCCTGGGCCGGCGGGCGGTGCCTGCGGTCGCGCCGGCGCCGCTACCGCCCTTCCACTCGAACCCCGACGGACTCGACGCGGGCGAACGCGTCGCGCGGTTCATCTTTGAACTGAAGAGGGTCGGGGCGGGCGTGGAGCAGTTGAGCACGGAGGCCGAGGTGAAAGAACATCTGGCGGGCCTCCTACCCGCCGGCACGGACGTGCCGGTCGCGCTCAGCGACGGCGCGGCCCTGCGGCGGCTGGGGCTGCGGGAGTGGCTGGAGGGGGCGGGCCGGCGCGTCCTACCCTCTTTGAGAGAGTTCGTCGCCGAGGGGCTTGAGGCGGGCGGGGCCCGGCGCGAGCCGGACGCGCGCGGCGAGGAGGTCGCGGCCCTCGTGGAGCAGTACAGGGGGCTGCTGCTCGAAGCGGCGGTCGGCGTCACGGCCGCCGACCTCGCGCTCGCCGACACGGGAACGCTCGTCATCGTGTCGGGCGAAGAGCAGCACCGGCTGATCTCGCTGCTCCCGCCCACGCACGTCTGCCTGCTCGACCCGGCGCGCGTCCTCCCGTCCCTGACCCAACTGCTCGCGCACGTGCGCAGGAGGTTCAACCCGCCGAGGGCTGCGCCGAAGAACATGACCTGCATCACGGGGCCGAGCCGCACCGCCGACATCGAGCAGGCCATCACGACGGGAGTCCACGGCCCGAAGACGCTGCACGTCATCCTTTATTCGCCGGGGAGCTGAGCCGCCGCCGGCCCGGGAGCGGGCGCGAGAAGGAGCGCAAAGAGGAAGTGAGCACCAACAAGTTCAGAGCCGTCCGCCGTCAACCGCTCAACCTCTCGCAGGCCGAGCTGGTCAAGACCGGCAGCCTCCCGGGGGCCGCCGAACCGTTCCCGCTCGTGCTCAGCCCCGGCGTCGAGAGCGTCAACCTGACGCGCTGGGCGGGGGCGAACCGGGAGCGCGTAGAGCAGGAGTTGCTGCAGCACGGGGCGCTGCTGTTCCGGGGCTTCGAGGTGGGGGGCGTGGAGCAGTTCGAGGAGTTCGCGCGCGCCCTCAGCCCCGACCTGCTCGACTACCGCGAGCGCGCGGCCCCCCGCGTCGAGGTGGGCCGCAACATCTACACCTCGACGGAGTACCCGGCCGAGCACCACATCCCGCTCCACCACGAGATGTCTTACTCGCACAACTGGCCGACGAAAATCTGGTTCTACTGCGTGCAGGCCCCGCGGCAGAGGGGCGCCACGCCCGTCGCCGACGACCGGAAAGTTTTCCGCCGCCTCAGCCCGCAGATTAAAGAACCCTTCATGCGGAAGAAGGTGATGTACACGCGCAACTACGGCGAGGGCGTTGACCTGAGCTGGCAGGAGGCTTTCCAGACGACCGACCGCGCGCTGGTCGAGAAGTACTGCCGCGAGGCCCACACCGAGTTCGAGTGGAAGGGCGGCGACCGCCTGAAGACGCGGCAGGTGCGCCAGGCCGTGGCCGTCCACCCGAAGACGGGCGAGACCGTCTGGTTCAACCACGCGCACATGTTCCACATCTCAAACGTCGAGCCGGACGTGCGCGCCGCCCTGCTCGAACAGTTCAGGGAGGAAGACCTCCCGCGCAACGCCTACTACGGCGACGGGACGCCCATCGAGACCTCCGTGCTCGACGAGATACGCGAAATTTACCGCGAGGAGGCCGTCACCTTCCCCTGGCAGGAGGGCGACATCATGATGCTCGACAACTTCCTGGCGACGCACGGGCGCGAGCCCTTCGTCGGGCCGCGCAAAATCGTCGTCGCGATGGCCGAGCTCTACACCAACCGCGACATTTGAATCGGCGCGCCCCGCCGGGCCGCCGCGACACTAAACCACTAGCCGAAGAAAGGGGATACAGATGAAGCGTAGGTTCATTCTGACTGGCCTGATGGGGATGCTCTTCTTATTGACCGCCGGGGCCGGCGTCGCCGGCGCCCAGGATTTTAGCGGGAGATGGGTGATGGACAAGTCGAGGAGCACGGACTTCGCCCCCGCCACCGATGTCTCCATGACGATCGTTCACAAAGGCCAGAAGGTGACGGTCTCGCACCGCATCGTGACGCCGCAGGGCGTGCTGACGCCCAAGGAGACGTACGTCCTTAACGGGGCCACGCAGGAGGTCATGATGGACGGGCCTAATAACTCGCGCGCCAAGGGCAAGCGGACGGCGAGGAAGATTGACGGGGGCTTCGAGACCCACGACGAGGCGACTTTCAATATCGAAAGAATCCCGCAACCGGTGGCGATCGCCACGTCCCGCAAGTGGCAACTGTCGCCCGACGGGAGGACTTTGACCCTCGAAATCTCGCGCGTCTCCAAAGTCAGGTCGCATAGCAGCCGGCGCGTGTTCACGAAGCAGTAGGGCGGGGCGCCACGGGGCGCTTCCTCCGCCGACCGAGTTACTCATTCCAGGCTCATGCGAGTTGAGGGAGGTTCTCCGATGGCAGAAACGAACGAGCCTCAGGAAGGGCGGCCGCCGGCCCGCGACCTGGCCCTGCCGCGGGGCGGGTTCATCACCGCCTTTCTGACGCTCCTATTCATCGCCCTGTTCGCTGCCCTCGCCGTCCGCGAGCACCTGCCGCCGCCGGCCGCCGACGCGGGCGCGCCGGCCACGGAGTTCTCCGCGGCCCGCGCCCTCAAACACGTCGAGCAGATTAGCCGGAGGCCGCACCCGGTCGGCTCGGAGGAGCACGCACGTGTGCGCGAGTACATCCTCGGCGAACTCTCCGCGCTCGGCGTGGCCGCGGAGGTGCAGGAGGCGGAGGTGATGTCGCCGTTCCGCGCCAGCATCTCGCAGATGGCGAGGCTGAAAAACGTCGTCGCCCGGCTGGAGGGGAGCGGCGACGGGAAGGCGCTCATGCTCGTCGGCCATTACGACACGGTGCCGACGAGCATAGGGGCCAGCGACGACGGCTCGGCCGTGGGCGCGTTGCTCGAAACCCTGCGCGCGCTCAAGGCCGGCCCGCCCCTGAAGAACGACGTCATCTTCCTCTTCACCGACGGCGAGGAGGTCGGCCTCATCGGGGCGAAGGCGTTCTCCGACAGCCACCCGTGGGCGAAGGACGTGGGGCTGGTGCTCAACTTCGAAGCGCGCGGGACGGCCGGGCCGTCGCTGCTGTTCGAGACGAGCGACGAGAACGGCTGGCTCGCGGGGCAGTTCGGCAAGGCCGTGCCGCGGCCGGTCGCCAGCTCGGTCTTCTCCGAAGTCTACCGCTTCCTGCCGAACATGACCGACCTCACGGTCTTCAGGATTAAGGGCTACTCGGGACTCAATTTCGCCTTCGTCGGCGGGCTGGCACACTACCACGCGCTCTCCGACAACGTCGCGAACATAGACCCGCGGAGCTTGCAGCACCAGGGGTCTTACGCCCTCTCGCTTTCGAGACACTTCGGCGAGCTAAGCCTGGAGAACGTCAAAGAGAGGAACCGCGTCTTCTTCAACACCGTCGGCTCGGCCTACGTCCACTACTCGGAGGCGTGGGTCATGCCGCTGGTCTACCTGGCCTCGCTGCTGTTCGTCGGCGCCCTCTTCGTGGGGTTCCGGAAGAAGCTCCTGACGGCGTCGGGGCTAGTCGTCAGCTTCTTCGCCCACCTCGGCGTGCTCGTCGCCACGCTGGTCATCGTCTCTCTGGTCTCCATGGTCGTGCGCGCCGTGCACAGCGACTACCGCCTCATCCTCCAAGGCGCCACTTACAACAACCATTTTTACGTCATCGCCGGCCTGACCATGACGGTGGCGGTGGCGGTGGCGCTCTACGGCATGCTCGGCAAACATCTGCGGCTCGCCAACCTCGTGGCCGGCGCGCTGGCGTGGTGGGTGCTGCTGACGGTGGCGAGCGGCCTGTACCTGCCGGGGGCGAGCTACGTCTTCACGATCCCGCTGCTGTTCGTCCTGGTGGCGGTCGTCATCATGTTCGCCGCCAGCGGCGACGGCTCCGCGTCGCAGAGGCAGGCGGCCGTCTTTTACGTGTGCAGCATCCCGGCAATCACTCTTTCCGCGCCCCTCATCTACCTGCTGGCGCTCGGACTCTCGGCCAGCATGTTCAGGATAGCCCTCGCGTTCGTCGTCCTGCTGCTCGCCCTCCTGCTGCCCCTCGTGCGGCTCATGTCGGCGCCGAAGAGGTGGCTGGTGCCCGGCGTCTTCGCGCTGGCGTGCGTGGCCTCCCTGGTCGCGGGCAGCATGACGGCCGGCTTCCACAAGAACGAGCCACGGCCGACGAACCTCTTCTACGTCCTGAACGCCGACACCGGCAAGGCGATCTGGGCCAGCTCTGACAAGAAGCTCAACGAGTGGACTTCGCGGTTCATCCCCGAAGACGCGCCGAGGGGGCCGATCAGCGACTACATGCCGACGCCGCCCAACATGTTCATGCTGCAAAGGGGCGCACACAGCTACTGGAGCAGCCAGGCGTCGGCGGTGCCGCTCGACGCCCCGCACGCCGAGATGATTCACGACAGGACGGACGACGGCACACGCATACTGCGCATCCGCGTCACCTCCAGGCGGCAGGCGACCGTCGTTTCGGTGTTCGTCGAATCGGACACCCTGGTCGAGTCGGTTGACGTTAACGGCCTGCGGCGCAGAACCATGCCCGGAGGGCCTGCGGGGACGCCTCCGGGGCCGGCTTCGGGGCCGCCGCCGCCGGGGTCAGCTTCGCCGGCGGGCGAAGAGCAGCCGCCGCCGGGGGGGATACCGCGCCGTGAGATGCGGAGGCCGCGTTGGTCAATCTCTTACCACGCGCCGCTGCCGGAGGGTTTCGAAGTGGGTTTCGAGATCAAGTCGCCGGAGCCGCTGCGGATTAGGGTCGTGGACCAGACGTACGAGCTCCCGGCGGCCCTCCTGGCGTCTTACCCGCCCGCGCCCGATTACATGATGCCGACGCCGTACCCGTTCGACCAGTTCGGCGGGGCGACGTTCGTCAGCAAGTCCTTCAACTTCTGAGCGCGCCGCGCCGGCCGCGGCGCTCGCCCGAATAAATATCAAGGAGAGAACGAGAATGGCTGAGATGGGAAGATACTGTAAGGCCTACCTGGTGGAGAGGTTCCGAGAGTTCGGCGGGTGGAAGGAGAACCTTCAACACTTGAAGCAGGAGAAGCCGCAGGGCGGGATGCGGAAAAAGAAGTCGCCGGACGGGACGCCGGAGGAGGCGCCGCCGGCCGAGACCCGGCAGGCGCTCGCCGACGGCGACCACCTCTACCTCCAGGAGAACTTCGTCGTCACGGACGGAATCTTCATGGACGAAAATGTCGTCTTCGACGAGGTGACGCCCGAGTGGATAAGCTTCTGCGAGAACGAGCTGAAGTTTGAAATCCCGGCCGACGACACCACCACCCAGTCGAGCCAGTCCGTGCAGTAGCAGCCGTGGCTTCCTTCGAGGGGCATGGTACACCCACCCAGAAACGGTTCTCAGGCGGCGACCCCGTGGCTGCCCAAGGTGAGGCCGGGGGCCGGCGACGGCGTCCGCCTCTTCTGCTTCCCTTACGCGGGGGGCACGACCTACGCGTACCGCAACTGGCCGTCGCTGCTCCCGCAGGCGGTGGAAGTCTGCCCGGTCGAACTGCCCGGCCGGGGCGCACGCATCGGCGAGCCTCTGGAGACGCGCATCGGTCGCCTCGCCGAGGCGATGGCGACGGCGCTGCTGCCCTACATGGACAAGCCGTTCGCCTTCTTCGGCCACAGCATGGGCGGACTCATCGCCTTCGAGCTGGCGCGCGAGCTGCGCAGGACGCGGCGGCCCCAGCCGGCGCACCTGTTCGTCTCGGCCTGCGCCGCACCGGACGGGCGCGACCGCCGCAAGCGGGTGACCTACAACCTGCCGGAGCCGGAGTTCATCGCGGAACTCCGCCGCCTCGGGGGGACGCCGAAGGAGGCGTTGGAGCACCCCGAGTTGATGCAGTTGGTGCTGCCCCTGCTCCGGGCCGATTTTGAAGCGTGCCAGACCTACGAGTTCGCCCCCGAGCCGCCGCTCGACTGCCCGCTGACGGTCTTCGGCGGCCTGCAGGACCGAGAAGTGAGCAGCGAGGGCCTCGAAGCGTGGCGCGAGCACACGACCTCAACCTTCGTCGTGCGGAGGCTCGCCGGCGAACACCTTTTCATCCACACCGCGCAGCACCTAATCCTCCGCGCGGTGGCCGACGAACTCCTCGCCTCCGTCCGCTAGGCCCCGCTCACGAAAGAGACCGAATACCCTACCCGCTAACAGGAGCGCAACTTCGATGTCTAAAAAATGGAGAATCGTGGTCGGCATCATCGCCGCTTATCTCGTCGTCAGCTTCCTGCACGCCTGGCTCAACATCGGGCTCTCGAAGTTCATGCCGACCTCGGCGCAGGCCGACACGAAGTCGTTCCGCGTCGGCTTCCTGCCGGTCACCTGACACCTCACGTGTCCCGTCACCGATTGGATAAACAAAAACACCAAAGGTGAAGGGATTTATGAACCCGTGAGGTTCAGCGGATTCCCCGAAATCAAAGAGTCAATAGTCTCGGGCCACCTGCCCGCGACTTTCATGCTGGCCCCGCTGGCGATGAAACTGCGCCAGCAAGGCGTGCCGATTAAAATCGTCTACCTCGGGCACCGCGACGGCACCGCCATGATGGTGCATAAGCAGTCGGCCATCCACGAGATTGGCGACCTCAAGGGCAAGACTATCGCCGTGCCCAACAGGTTCTCGAACCAATACCTGATCATCTTCAAAGCCCTGCGTGAAAGCGGGCTGTCGATCAAGGACGTGAACATCGTCGAGATGCCGCCGCCGGACATGCCCGCCGCGCTCTACTCGAAAGCGGTTGACGCCATCACCTCCGGCGAGCCGTTCATGGCGCAGACGGAGATGGAAGACTACGGCCGCGTGCTGTACCAGGCCAAAGACATCTGGCCCGACTTCATCTCGTGCGTGCTGGTGGTTCGTGAGGACGTGATTAGGGAGCACCCGGCGTGGGTGCAGCGGATGGTGGACGGCATTGCCAGCAGCGGCAAGTGGCTCGAAGGCGGGATGGACCACCGGATGTCCGCCGCCAAGGACATCTCGCGCGGGTACTACAACCAGAAGCCGGAGCTGCTCGAATACGTCCTGAGCAAGCCGCCCGACCGGGTTAACTACTCAAGGCTCTTGCTGGCCCGGCGCGACTTCGAGGAGATTGAAGCCCTCGCCAGGGAGGCGGGCATCATTGACAACTCCGTCAGCTTCGACGATTACGCCGACCCGAGCTTCTCGGAGAAGACGACGGGCGCAAAGCAGCCTGATTGGGAGGGGCCGAAATGAATACTCGTAGCGAGTCGGTAATCTTGCCTTTGATGGTCGCCGTCTTCTTCATCCTCATCTGGCATTTCGCCGTCGCGCTGACGGGCAGCAGCATCTTCCCGAAGCCGTTCCAGGTGCTCGTCGGCATGGCGGAACTGGCGAAGCAGGGCGTGCTCTTCAAGTACGTCGTGGCGTCGCTGTTCCGCGTCATGTCGGGGTTCCTGGCGGCGCTGGTCATCGGCATCCCGCTCGGGCTGCTGCTCGGCTGGTTCGGGCGCGCCTTCTCGGCCTTCAACCCGGCCATCCAGGTGCTCCGCCCGATCTCGCCCATCGCGTGGATTCCGGTCGCGATCCTGTGGTTCGGCGTGAGCGACATGGCGCCCATCTTCCTCATCTTCCTGGCGAGCCTGTTCCCCATCACGACCGCCGCGATGTCGGCCGTGCAGAACATCCAGCTCGTCTACCTGCGCGCGGCGCGCAACTTCGGCGTCAAGCGGCTGACGCTCTTCGCCAAGGTGGTCTTCCCGGCGGCGATGCCGCAGATCATCACGGGCGTGCGCATCGCCCTCGGGGTGGCGTGGCTGGTGGTAGTGGCCGCCGAGATGATCGCGGTCAACTCCGGCCTCGGCTACCTCATCATCGACGCGCGCAACGCCGGCATGCGCTACGACCTCGTCGTGTCGGGGATGATCCTCATCGGCCTCATCGGGCTGATGCTGGACTTCATGGTCAGGCGGCTGGAGCACCTCGACGAGGTGCGCTGGGGCTTCAACAACTAGGCGGCGCGGGCCGCGAAAGCATCGAGGCCGAAACATGGCAAAAGCGAACACCCCTAAAATCGTCATCAGCGACTTGTGGATGGACTTCCCCGACCCCCGGAGGTCGAAGCAGGCCCCGAAGGACAAAACCAAGAGCCGGGCGAAGAGCGCCGTCCCCGTGCTGGAGCGGGTCAACCTCACGGTGAACGAGGGCGAGTTCGTCTGCATCGTCGGGCCTTCGGGCTGCGGCAAGTCAACCCTGCTGAACATCGTCGGCGGCTTCCTCAAGGCGACGCGGGGGCAGGTCACCATTGACGGCGCGCCGGTGCAAGGGCCCGACCTCAAGCGCATCTTCATCTTCCAGGAGAACGGCGTCTTCCCCTGGCTGACGGTCGAGGACAACGTCGGCTTCGGCCTGCTCGGCGAGGAGGCCGAAGTGCGGCGGCGCAACGTGGCGCACTACATCGAGATGGTCGGCCTCACCGGGTTCGAGAAATCCTACCCGCGCGAGCTCTCCGGCGGCATGCGCCAGCGCGTGGAGATCGCCCGCGCGCTGGCCGCCAACCCCGACGTGCTCTACATGGACGAGCCGTTCGGCGCGCTCGACTTCCTGACGCGGCTGCGCATGCGCGCCGAGCTGGTCGAAATCTGGCAGCGGGAGAAGAAGACCGTCCTGTTCGTCACGCACGACGTGGAGGAGTCGGTGCAGCTCGCCGACCGCGTCGTGGTGATGAGCCGGCGGCCCGCGACGATAGCCAACCTCGTCGAGGTGAACCTCCCGCGCCCGCGCGACCTCGACGCGCCCGAATACCTCAGCATCCGCGACGAAATCTTCGAGACGATGGGTCTCGACCACTCGGGCATCAGCTCCGCGCAGAACGTCGGGCAGCCGGCCTCGCCGACGCCGGCCCCGACGAAGGCCGCCGTCCCCATGCGCTCGAAGAAGCTGGACGCGGACGTCATCGTCGTGGGCGGCGGCCCGGCGGGCGCGGCCCTCGGCGCGTACCTCGGCCGCGCCGGCATTGACCACCTCATCCTCGACAAGGCGCACCACCCCCGCGCCCATGTCGGCGAGTCGCTCTCCAGCACGGCCACCCGCCTGCTCCGGGAGATAGATTTCCTGCCCACGCTGGAGCGGGAGGGGTTCGGCGTCAAGCGCGGCATCTCGTGGACGACCTGGGACGGCGCGGACTCCATAGACATGACGCTGGCGGGCGACGGCCGCGACGAGTTGGCCTACCACGTCGACCGCTCGAAGTTCGACGAGCTGCTGCTCAGGCACGCGCGCAACAACGGCTCGCGCATCCTCTCGGGCGCGCACGTCGACCGCGTCGAGTTCAACCGCCAGGGGTTCGCCACCGGCATCTCGGCGAAGGTCAGCGAGTCGAGGTTCACCCTCAACGCACGCCTCGTCGTTGACGCCTCCGGCCGCCACTGCCTGCTCGGGCGCCAGCTCCGGCTCGTCAACTCGCACTCGAAGTCACAGCGCTTCGCCATCCACAGCTGGTTCACCAACATCGCCCTGGGCAAAGACTCGACGGCGGATTACACGCACATCCACCTGCTGCCGGGGCAGCTCGGCTGGGCGTGGCAGATTCCCATCACGGGCGAGGTCACTTCGGTCGGCGTCGTCACCGACCGCGAGCCGGACATGAAGTCGGGCGGCGACGTGGATCAGCTCTTCAAGCACGCGGTGGAGCACAACCCGGTGCTGGCCGGCCGCATGGATAACGCCGTGCGCCTGCGCGAGTACCGCATTGACGCCAACTTCGGCTACGACATGGGGCGGACGGCCGGCAACGGCTGGCTGATGGTGGGCGACGCCGCCTTCTTCATAGACCCCATCTTCCCGGCCGGGGTCAGCAACGCCCTCCACACCGCGAAGCTCGCCGCCGAGGCCATCGCCGCGGGGTTCGCCAATAACGACTTGGGCGAGGACGCCTTCGCCGGCTACGAGCGGCGGCTGCGCGACGGCATCGGCATCTGGTCGCAGCTCGTCACGCTGATTTACGGCGACCCTTCGGCGCTCATCGCCGCGGCGACCGAGAGCGAACATCGCGACAGATTCCTGCGGCTGTTCGAGGGCGAAGTGTACGAGCCAGCGGCGGCCGAGGCGATGGAGCAACTGCGCCGGGCGGTCGGCGCGGACGCGGACACCCTCGCGGCCCCCTCGGGGAGCGCCGCGCAGTAGGAGGGGCGCGAGCCCTCGCGCCGGGACTCCCCGCGTGAGCCGTGACCCGCGACGGGTGAGACGAAGGAGGGGTGAAAAGGTGGCGAACGGGAAAGTTTATCTGAAGCCCAACGTGGTGGCCGAGCCGCTCATCAACCGTTGGTACGCGTGGTCGTCGCTGGTGGCTCCCGCCACCGCCGCCATGTTCGTGGCGAACTCCCACCTGAAGATTATGCGGTCGTTCGTCGCGGCCCCGCAGGTGCACGTCAACGCGCTCAAGTCCCCGGCGATGAGGGGCGGCCCGTTCATCAACTACGACGCGAGCAAGGCCCCAGACATCAAGCAACTCATCGAGTCCACGCTCAGGGAGCAGGCCCCCCTCCTGGAACTAGCCAAGGCGATTCAGGGCGTGAACGACATGGTGGCGGCCGAGGCCGACGGCTCGTCGCTCGAACCCCTGTACGCGAAGACCCCGGAGCCGCTGCGGGGCTACGTCGAGTACGTGTACGACCTCGACAGTAAGGCCGGGGTGCGCTTCATCGAGGGGCTGCTCTACAAGAGCGAGTACTACATGGAGTCTTCGCAGAGCGTCGCCCTCTCGCTGTGCGAAGGCGACGACCGCCCGTTCGCCCTCAGCACCCCGCAGCTGCCGCGCGCCGGCCGCCTGGAGGTGCGCCTGCCGTTCCGTTCGGAAGCCCTCGACCTGCTCTTCAAAGCCAAGACGGAGCCCCAGCCCCTCGGCCTCGTCGCCGAGGCCCTCGGGCTAGGCGGCGAGGAGGCCGACTTGCTGCCGACCTTCTTCACCGAGCGGGAGCCGCGCGCCGGCCGACGCTACGACGGCGCGGGGGTCAGGGTGCGTTACTTCGGCCACGCCTGCGTCCTCATCGAGACGCGTGACGTGTCCGTGCTGCTCGACCCGCTCGTCAGCTATGAGACCGGCGGCGAAGGCATCCCGCGCTACACCTACGGCGACCTGCCCGACCGCATTGATTACGTCCTGATTACGCACAACCACCAAGACCACTGCATGTTCGAGACGCTCCTGCAACTCCGGCACAAGATAGAGCACGTCGTCGTGCCGAAGAACAACGGCGGGGGGCTGGCCGACCCCTCCCTCAAGCTCGTGTTGCAAAACAGCGGCTTCAAGCGGGTGTCGGAGCTCGACGAGATGGAGACGCTGCCCGTAGAGGGCGGGGAGATCATGGGGCTGCCCTTCCTGGGTGAGCACGCCGACCTCAACATCAGAACCAAGCTGGCCCACCTCGTCAGGCTGCAAGGCCGGACGATTCTGTGCGCCGCCGACTCCAACAACCTTGAGCCGAGGTTGTATCAGCACATCCACCGCCTGATAGGCGACATAGACCTCCTCTTCCTCGGCATGGAGTGCGACGGCGGCCCGCTCTCGTGGCTCTACGGCCCGCTCCTGACCAAGCCCATCGGCCGCAAGCACGACCAGTCGCGGCGGCTCAACGGCTCGAACTACGACCGGGGCGCCGAGATGGTCAACCTGCTCAACCCGCGGCAGGTCTACGTCTACGCCATGGGCCAGGAGCCTTGGCTGACCTTCCTCACCTCGATTCAGTACACGGAGGAGTCGCGCCCGATAGTTGATTCCAACAGGCTGGTTGAGGAGTGCCGGGGCCGGGGCAAGAGTTCCGAACGGCTCTACGGGCGGAAGGAGATTTCCCTGTGAGCGGCCGTCTGTGCCGGCGGGGGCGGGGGTGAAGCGATGAGTAGTCCGACCATCACCCGTTCGCGGAATCTTTCCGAGGCGCTCGGCGAGCCGTTGACGCTCGTCGAGCTGCTGCGAGCGCGCGCGGCCGCCCACCCCGACCGCGTCGCCTACACCTTCCTGGCCGACGGGGAGGCCGCGGAGGAGCACCTGACTTACGGCGAGCTGGACAGGCGCGCGCGCGCCGTCGGCGCGTGGCTGCAACCGCTGGCGGGGCACGGCGAGCGCGTGCTGCTGCTCTACCCGCCGGGGCCGGACTACGTGGCGGCCTTCTTCGGCTGCCTCTACGCGGGGGCCGTGGCCGTGCCCGCCTACCCGCCGCGGCGCAACCGCAACCTGCTCCGGCTGCAATCGGTCGTGGCCGACGCCGACGCCGCCGTGGCGCTGACGACCGCGCCCATCCTCGCCCGGACGGCCCCCTCCTTCTCCCAGAACCCGTACCTGCAACCGCTCCGCTGGCTGACCACCGAGTCCATCGCCGACGGCGCCGAGGGCGGCTGGCAGGAGCCGGCGGTGAGCGGCGATTCGCTGGCCTTCCTCCAGTACACTTCTGGCTCGACCTCGACCCCGAAGGGGGTGATGCTGAGCCACCGCAACCTGCTCCATAACCAGCGGATGATCCGGACGGCCTTCCGGCAGACCGAAGAGTCCGTCATCGTCGGCTGGCTCCCGCTCTACCACGACATGGGGCTGATAGGGAACGTCCTCCAGCCGCTCTACGTCGGCGCGCGCTGCATCCTGATGCCGCCGGTCGCCTTCCTCCAGCGGCCGCTCCGGTGGCTGCGCGCCATCACGCACTACCGCGCCACGACGAGCGGCGGGCCGAACTTCGCCTACGACCTCTGCGTGCGCAAGATTACCGACGAGCAGCGCGCGACGCTCGACCTGAGGAGTTGGGGCGTGGCCTTCAACGGGGCCGAGCCTGTCCGCCGCGAGACGGTCGAGAAGTTCTCGGCGGCCTTCGCCGGGTGCGGCTTCCGCCGGCAGGCGTTCTACCCCTGCTACGGGCTGGCCGAGGCCACCCTGCTCGTCTCCGGGCACGCCGGCGAGAGGGAGCCGCCGGTGAAGTCGGCCGACGCGCGGGCGCTCGAAAGTAATCAAGTCGTCGAGGCGGCGGCGGGCTGCGGCGGCGACGCGCGCGAGTTGGTGGGCTGCGGCGGCGCGCTGCTCGGGCAGCAGCTCGTCGTCGTTGACCCGGAGACGCGGGAGCGCGCCGCGCCGGGGCGTGTGGGTGAAATCTGGGTCTCGGGGCCGAGCGTCGCCGAGGGCTACTGGAACCGCCCAGAGGAGACCGAGCTGACCTTCCGCGCGCGCCTCGCCGAGACTGGCGAGGGGCCGTACCTGCGCACGGGCGACCTCGGCTTCCTCGACGGCGAGGAGCTGTACGTCACCGGCCGCCTCAAAGACTTAATCATCATCCGGGGCCGCAACCACTACCCGCAAGACATCGAGGCCACCGTGCGGCGCTGCCACGCGGCGCTGCAACCCGACGGCGGCGCGGCCTTCTCCGTCGAGGTCGGGGGCGAGGAGCGCCTGGTCGTCGTGCAGGAGGTCAACCACCGGCAGCGCCTCGACTGGGACGCGTTGGTCGAAGACATCAGCCAGGCGCTCGCCGAGGAGCACGAGGTGCAGGTGCACGCCGTCGCCCTCATCAAGCTCGGCAGCCTCCCGAAAACTTCGAGCGGCAAGGTTCAGCGGTTCGCGGCGCGCGCGGCTTTCCTGGAGCGGAGCCTGGAGGCGGTCTTCGAGTGGCGCGGCGCGGTCGCGGCGGCGGAGGAGGTTTCCGCGCCGGCCCCGGCGGCGGGCGCGCGCCACACCCGGGCGGTCGAGACGTGGCTCCGCTCGGAGCTGGCGGCGAAGCTCGGGATGGACGAGTCGAGGCTCGACGTGCACCAGCCGGTCACGCGCTACGGCCTCGACTCGCTGGCCGCGGTCGAGTTGATGCACGTCATCGAATCCGGCCTCGGCGTGTCGGTGCCCCTGGCGAATTTCCTGCGCAGCCCGAGCATCGCGGAACTCGCGCTGGAAATAGGCGCGCAGCTTGAGAGTGAGACGGGCGCGGCGAAAAGCTCGCCGGCGGCGTCGGAAGTCACCTCCGCCGGCCACCCCCTGTCGCGGGGCCAGCAGGCGCTCTGGTTCCTGCACCAGATGAGTCCAGAGAGCAGCGCCTACAACATCGCCGGCGCCGTCCGCATACTCTCGGAGGTGGACGCGGCGGCGCTGCACCGCGCCTTCCTCGGGCTAGCCGAGCGCCACGCCTCGCTGCGCTCCACCTTCACGGTCGAGGAGGGGACGCCCGTGCGCCGCGACCGCGAGCAGGCCGAGGGCTTCTTCCAGTCGGTGGACGCGAGCGCGTGGGACGAGGCGCGGCTGCACGAGCGCCTGAGCGAGGAGGCGCACCTCCCCTTCGACCTGGAGAACGGCCCGCTGCTGCGCGTCAGCCTGTTCACGCGCGACGAGGGGGGGCACGTCCTGCTGCTCGTCGCGCACCACATTATCCTCGATTTCTGGTCGCTGGCCGTGCTGATGCAGGAGTTGGGCGAGTTCTACCACGGGGAGGCGACCGGCACGCCCGCCTCGCTCAGCCCGCTGCCGCTGCAATACGGCGATTACGTGCGCTGGCAGGAAGAGATGCTGGGCGGCCCGGAGGGCGAGCGACTCTGGGCCTACTGGGAGCGGCAGCTCGGCGACGGCCTGCCGGTGCTCGACCTGCCCACCGACCGCCCGCGGCCGCCCGTGCAGACCTTCCGCGGCGCGTCCCTCGGCTTCAAGCTGGGCGCCGAACTGACCCTGCGGCTCAAGGCGCTCAGTCAGAGCAGCGGGGCGACCCTCTACATGACGCTGCTGGCGGCCTTCGAGGCGCTGCTCCACCGCGCCACCGGGCAGTCGGACATCGTCGTCGGGTCGCCCGTCTCGGGGCGCAACTGGGGCACGCTCGCCGGCCTCGTCGGCTACTTCGTCAACCCGCTGGCGATGCGCGCGAGGGTCGAGGGCGACCCGACGTTCGCGGAGTTTCTGTCACAGGTGCGGCAGACGACGCTGGCCGCCTTCGAGCACCAGGACTACCCGTTCGCGCTGCTCGTCGAGCGCCTCCAGCCGGAGCGCGACCCGAGCCGCTCTCCGCTCTTCCAGGTGATGTTCGTCCTGCAACAGGCGCACGCGCTCAAAGAGAAGGGGCTGGCCTCCTTCGCGCTGCGCGAGGCCGGCGCGCGCATCGAGTTGCACGACCTGCTGCTCGAATCCATGACCCTGCGGCAGCGCGTCTCACAGTTCGACCTGTCGCTGACGATGGCCGAGGTGGGCGGCGAGCTCGCCGGCTCGCTCGAATACAACAGCGCCCTCTTCGACGCCGCCACGGCCGCGCGCCTCGTCGGCCATTTCGAGACCCTGCTGCGCGGCATCGTCTCCGCCCCCGAGTGCCGGCTTTCCGCCCTGCCGCTCCTGACGCCCGCCGAACAGACCCGGCTGCTCCGCGAGTGGAACGACACCGCCACCGCCTACCCCCGCCACCAGTGCGTCCACGAACTCTTCGAGGAGCAGGTCGAGAAGACCCCGGAGGCCGTCGCGCTCGTCTTCGGGCGCGAGCGGCTGACCTACGCCGAGTTGAACCGGCGGGCCAACCGGCTCGCGCACCGCCTGCGCCGGCTGGGGGTGGGGCCGGAGGTGCTGGTCGGCGTCCTCGCGCGGCGCTCGGTCGAGATGGTCGTCGGCCTGCTCGGCATCCTCAAGTCGGGCGGCGCCTACGTGCCCGCCGACCCGTCGTATCCGCCCGAGCGCCTGGCCTTCATGCTGGACGACGCGCGGGTCTCGGTGCTGCTGACGCAGGAGAGCTTCACCGCCGCGCTGCCCGAGCACGCGGCCGTCGTCGTCTCGCTCGACGAGGACGAACGGGGGGAAGCCGCCACACACGAGGACGCGAACCCGCCGCGCGCCGCGGGGCCGGGCAACCTCGCCTACGTCATCTACACCTCCGGCTCGACGGGCCAGCCGAAGGGCGTCGCCATCGAGCACCACAGCACGGTGACGCTCCTGCACTGGGCGCGCGAGGTGTACGCGCCCGAACAACTGGCCGGGGTGCTGGCCTCGACCTCAATCTGCTTCGACCTCTCGGTCTTCGAAATCTTCGCCACCCTCGCGGCGGGCGGGAAAGTCATCCTCGCCGAGAACGCGTTGCAACTGCCCGCGCTCGCCGCGGCCGACGAGGTAACGCTCGTCAACACCGTGCCTTCGGCGATGGCCGAGCTGGTGAGGACGGCGGGCGTGCCGGCGTCGGTCACGACCGTCAACCTCGCGGGCGAGGCGCTGCCCGGCGCGCTGGTGCAACAGATTTACGCCACGACGCGCGCCGCCCAGGTGTGGAACCTCTACGGCCCGTCCGAAGACACCACCTACTCGACCGCCGCGCTCGTCGCCGAAGGCTGGCAGGCGACGCCGCCCATCGGGCGGCCCGTCGCCGACACGCAGGTCTACCTGCTCGACGTGCACCTTCAGCCCGTGCCGGTCGGAGTCGCCGGGGAAGTGTTCATCGGCGGCGAGGGCCTGGCGCGCGGCTACCTGCGGCGGCCGGGGCTGACGGCGGAGCGGTTCATCCCCGACCCGTTCGGGGCGCGGCCCGGCGCGCGGCTCTACCGCACGGGCGACCTCGCGCGCCACCTGCCGGACGGGCAGTTGGAGTACGTCGGGCGGCTCGACCAACAGGTGAAGGTGCGCGGCTTCCGCATCGAGTTGGGCGAGATTGAGACGGTGCTCGGCGGCCACCCCGGCGTGCGCGACGTGGTCGTCGTCGCCCGCGATGACGACCCGGAAGCGGCGCGGCTGGTCGCCTACGTCGTGGCGCGCGAAGGGCAGGGGCCGCTGACGGCCTCCGAGCTGCGCGGCTACCTGAAGGAGAGGCTGCCGGAGTTCATGGTGCCCTCCCTCTTCGTCACGCTGGGCGAGTTGCCGCTGACGCCGAACGGCAAAGTCGACCGCCGCGCCCTACCCGCGCCGGACACGCAACTGGAGCCGGCCGCCGGCTTCGAGGCCCCGCGCACGCCGACCGAGGAGGTGCTGGCCTCAATCTGGGAGGCGGTGCTGGAGGTGGCGCCCGTCGGCATCACCGACAACTTCTTCTCGCTCGGCGGCCACTCGCTGCTCGCCGCCCGCGTCGTCTCGCGCGTGCAGGAGACTTTCCAGACGAGCATGCCGCTGCGCGCGCTCTTCGAGACGCCGACCGTGATGGGGCTGGCGCAACTCATCGAGAGGAATCGCCTCGCGGGCGAAGCCATCCCCGTCGCGCCCATCCCGCGCGTCGCGCGCGACGGCGGGCTGCCGCTCTCCTTCTCCCAGCAGCGCCTGTGGTTCGTGGAGCAACTCGAATCCGGCAGCGCCGCCTACCACATCCCGGCCGCGGCCCGGCTCTCGGGCAGGCTCGACATCGCGGCGCTGGAACGCGCCCTCGGCGAGATCACCCGGCGGCACGAGTCGCTGCGCACCACCTTCGCCGTCGAGAAGGGCGAGCCGTTGCAGGTCATCGCCCCGGCGGCGCGGTTCGTCGTGCCGCTGGTTGACCTCAATGAGCTGGGCGGGCCGGCGCAGGGCGAGGTCGTCGAGCGGCTCGTCAGGGAGGAGACGCGGCGACCCTTCGACCTCTCGCGGGGGCCGCTGCTGCGCGCCACGCTGCTGCGGCTCGATGAGCAAGAGCACCTGCTGCTGCTGACCATCCACCACATCGTCAGCGACGGCTGGTCGATGGGCGTGCTGGTGCGGGAAATCACGACGCTCTACAGCGCCTTCGTCGCCGGGCTGCCGTCGCCGCTGGCGGAACTCCCGATTCAGTACGCCGACTACGCCGCGTGGCAGCGCACCTGGCTCAGCGGCGAGGCGCTGGAAGCACAACTGCGTTACTGGAAAGAACAGCTCCGCGGCCTGCCGACGCTCGAACTGCCGACCGACCGCCCGCGCCCGCGCGTCCTCACCTCCGACGGCGCGGCCGAGCCGTTCGACCTCTCGAAGGGCACGACCGCCGCGCTCAAGGCTCTGAGCCGCGGCCACGGCGCGACCCCCTTCATGACGCTGCTGGCGGCGTTCCAGACCTTGCTCCACCGCTACTCCGGGCAGGACGACGTGGCGGTCGGCTCGCCCATCGCGGGGCGCACGCGGCCCGAGACGGAGGGCCTCATCGGCTTCTTCGTCAACACGCTGGTGCTGCGCACAGACCTCTCCGGCGACCCCACTTTCGCCGAGCTGATAGCGCGCGTCAGCGAGATGACGCTCGAAGCGCACGCCCACCAGGACGTGCCGTTCGAAGTCCTCGTCGAGGAGCTTCAGCCCGCGCGCGACCTGAGCCTCACGCCGCTCTTCCAGGTGGCGTTCGCCTTGCAGAACGTCCCGCTGCCGGAGATGGGCCTGCCGGGGGTGAGCGTCAGGCAGGTCGGCGTCGAGAGCGGCACCGCGAAGTTCGACCTGACCCTCTTCCTGAGCGAGACCGAGCACGGGCTGACGGGGACGTTCGAGTACAACACAAACCTCTTCGACCGCGCGACCGTCAGGCGGATGGCGCACCACCTGGAGCGGCTGCTGGAGGCTGCCGTCGCCGACCCGCAGCAGCGCCTCTCGCGACTGCCGATGCTCGCCGAGGACGAGCGCCGCCAAATCCTCTACGAGTGGAACGACACGGCGGCGCCGTTCCCCTCCGACGTGTGCATGCACGAGCTGTTCGAGGCGCAGGCGGCGAGGACGCCGGACGCCCCGGCCGTCGTGTTCGGCGGCGAGCGCGCGACCTACGACGAGTTCAACCGCCGCGCCAACCGCCTCGCGCACCACCTGCGGGCGCGAGGCGTCCGGCGCGGCGCGCGCGTCGGCGTCCTGATGGATCGCTCGCTCGACATGGTGCTGAGCGTCATGGGCATCGTCAAGGCGGGCGCGGCTTACGTGCCGCTCGACCCGGCCTGGCCCGCCGAGCGCATCCGCTGGATTCTCGCCTCGCTCGAAGTCAGTTGCGTCCTCTCGCGCCGCGCGCAGCTTCGGCTGCTCCACGAACTCCAGTGGCGGCTGCCGAAGCTGACCGACGTGGTCTGTCTGGACGTGGCCGTCCCCCGGCCGCCGCCCGAGAAGGTGGACGAGGGGGCGGTCAGCGCGCTCTGGGATCGCGTCGCCGAACAGGCCACCGGCCGCGTCAGCGCGGGCGGCTTCGTCAGCAGCTACACGGGGGAGGGCTTCTCCGAGGCCGAGGTGGACGAGTACGTCGGGCGCGTCGTCGCGCTGGCCGAGCCGGGCCTCCTGGCCGGGAAGAGGGTTCTGGAAATCGGCTGCGGCGCGGGACTCATCATGTTCCAGCTCGCGCCGCGGGCCGGCCTCTACGTCGGCCTCGACCCGTCCGAGGTGACGCAGGCGCGCAACCGCGAGCGCGTCGCCGCCGAAGGGCATGACAACGTCAGGCTCGTGACCGGCTTCGCCGACGCGGTCGCCTCGATGGAGCCGGGCTCCTTCGACCTCGTCATCGTCGCCAGCACCGCGCAGTTCTTCCCCGGCCCTCTCTACACAGAGCGGGTCATCGCCGGGGCGTTGCGCGCGCTCGCGCCGGGCGGGCGCATCCTCCTGGCCGACGTGATGGACGCGCGGCGCAAAGAGGAGTTCAAAGAGTCGCTCATCGAATTCAAGGGCCGGCACCCCGCCGCCAAGACCAAGACCGACCTGGGGGGCGAGCTCTATTTTGACGAAGACTTCTTCGACGACCTGCGGAGCCGGCTGCCCGAGCTGGCGCGGGTGCGCGTCGCCCACCGCGCGCGGGGCTTCGCCAACGAGTTGGGCTACCGCTTCGACGTGATTCTGGAGAAGGCCGCCCAAGGCGATGCCGGCGCGACGCCGCCGCCGGCGCGCAAGCACCTCTGGACGCGCTGGCATCTCGACCAGCTCGCCGACGACAACCCCTCTACCGGCGTCACCCCGGAGGACATCGCCTACCTCATCTTCACCTCGGGCTCGACCGGGACGCCGAAGGGCGTCGTCATCCGGCACAGGGCGGCCGTCAACCTCATTGACTGGGTGAACCGGAGGCACGGCATAGGCCCCGGCGACCGCCTGCTCTTCGTCACTTCGCTGAGCTTCGACCTCTCCGTCTACGACATCTTCGGCACCCTCGCGGCGGGCGGGGCCGTCCACGTCGCCTCCCGCGACGACCTGCGCGACCCGCAGAGGCTGGTGCAGATGATGGTGGACGAAGGCATCACTTTCTGGGACTCGGCCCCGGCGGCGCTTCAGCGGCTCGCGCCTTTGTTCCCGCCGCCCGGCTCGGGCGCGGAGACGGGCCGCCTCCGGCTGGTCTACCTGAGCGGCGACTGGATTCCGCTGAGCCTACCCGACCAGGTGCGGGGCGCCTTCCCGAACGCCGAAGTGGTCGGCCTCGGCGGAGCCACCGAGGCCACCGTCTGGTCAAACTCCTTCCCGGTCGGGCGCGTGGAGCCGCACTGGGCGAGCATCCCTTACGGCAAGCCCATGCCGAACGCGCAGTACCACGTGCTTGACAGGCACCTGAACCCGTGCCCGGTCGGCGTCAGCGGCGACTTGTACATCGCGGGCGAGTGCCTCGCGGTCGGGTACACCGACCCCGCGCTGACGGCGGAGAGTTTCATCCCCAACCCCTTCAGCGTCGAGCCAGGGGCGCGCATGTACCGCACGGGCGACCGCGCGCGCTACTGGGCCGACGGCAACATGGAGTTTTTAGGGCGGCTCGACCAACAGGTGAAGGTGCGCGGCTTCCGCATCGAGCTGGGCGAGATAGAGGCGGTGCTGTCGCAGCACCCGTCGGTGCGCGACGCGCTGGTGCTGGTGCGCGAGGTGGCCGGCGAGAAGCAGTTGGTGGCCTACCTCGTCCCGCGCACGAGTCCCGCGCCCTCCGCCGCCGAGCTGCGCGGCTTCATCAAGGACAAGCTGCCGGAGTACATGCTCCCGGCGTGGTTCGTCGCGCTGGACGCCATCCCCCTGACGCCCAACGGGAAGGTTGACCGCGGCGCGCTGCCCGCGCCGGAGCAGTCGCAACTCGACCGCGGCGGCGACTTCGCGCCGCCCCGCACGCCGGTCGAAAAAGCCGTGGCCGAGATTTGGGCGCGGCTGCTCGGCCGCGAGCGGGTCGGCCTCGACGAGAACTTCTTCGAGCTGGGCGGCCACTCGCTGCTCGCCACGCAGGTCGTCTCCGGCATACGCGAGTCGCTGGAGGCGGAACTGTCTCTGAGAACTCTGTTCGAGGAACCCACCGTCGCGGGCCTGGCCGAGGCCGTCGAAGCGGCCCGGAGCGCGGCGCGAGGGCGTTCGGACGCCGACGGGCAGGGCTCGTCGCCGGAGGACGGCCGCGGTCGGGAGCGGCTGGGCGGGGAGTTCGCTCCGCCGCCCGACCGCCCGGCCCCGCCTCTGCTGCCGGCACCGCGCGGCGGCCCGCTGCCGCTCTCTTACGCGCAGCAGCGGCTCTGGTTCCTCGACCAACTGGCCCCGGGCAACTCGGCCTACAACATGCTCGGCGGGATGCGTCTGCGCGGCCGCCTCGACGTAGAGGTGCTGGAGCGGGCGGTCAACGAAATTGTCCGCCGCCACGAGGCGCTGCGCACAACTTTCGCGGCCGTGGACAGCCGCCCCGTGCAGGTCGTCGCCCCGTCGCTGGCCGTCGGCGTGAACTTCTTCGATCTGCGCGCGCTGCCCGAGGAGGAGCACGAGGCCGCCGTCGAGCAGTTCGCCGGCGACGAAGCGAGACATCCCTTCGACCTCACCCGAGGCCCACTGCTGCGCGTCACCCTGCTGCGGCTCTCTGAGGAGGAGCACGTCGCGCTCGTCACGATGCACCACATCGTCTCGGACGGCTGGTCGACCGCCATCTTCATCCGCGAGTTCGAGGCCCTCTACGACGCGTTCGTCCGCGGCGAGCCCTCGCCGCTGCCGGAACTCACGATTCAGTACGCGGATTACGCCCGCTGGCAGCGCGAGTGGTTGGAGGGCGAGGCGCTCGCGTCGCGCGTCGCCTACTGGAAGCGCGCGCTCGCGGGCGCGCCGCCGACGGTCGAACTGCCGGCGGACCGGCCGCGGCCGTCGGAGCCGACCTTCCGCAGCGTGAAGCTGTCCTACCAGGTGCCCGACGACCTCTACGGCGCGCTCCAGGAGTTGAGCCGCCGCGCGGGCGTCACGCTCTACATGACGATGCTCGCGGCCTTCCACACGCTGCTCTACCGCTACTCCGGGCAGGAGGACATCTGCGTCGGGACTGCCGTGGCGGGCCGCAACCACGCCCGCGTCGAGGGCCTCATCGGCGTCTTCATCAACATGCTGGTGATGCGCGCAGACCTTTCCGGCAACCCGAAATTCAGCCAGTTGCTCGGGCAGGTGAGGGAGACGGCGCTGGAGGCGTACGCGCACCAGGACGTGCCCTTCGACAAGCTGGTGGAGGAGTTGCAGCCGCGGCGCGCCTTATCTCACACGCCGCTGTTTCAGGTGGCCTTCGGCGTGCAGAACGCCGCGGTGCGCGGCCTCGCCTTGCCGGGCCTCAGCCTCAGCCCCATGTCGTTCAACAACGAAGTGGCCCGCTACGACCTGACGCTCTGGATGCTGGAGGGCGAGGGCCGCCTGACCGCCTCGTGGACGTACAGCACAGACCTCTTCGACGCCTCCACCATCACGCGCATGAACGGCCACTACGAGGCGCTGCTGCGCGCCGTCACCGCCCAGCCCGAAGCCCGCCTCAACGCCCTCAACATGCTCACCGGCCCCGAGAGGGAGCAGAAGGAGCGGCGGGAGTCGGCGTGGGAGGAGGAGGGCGTGTCGAAGTTGAGGCCGGGCCGCCGCCGGGCCGGTCGCCGGCCGACGGGCGCGGCCGCCGACGCAGGCACGGCCTGACGCGTCAACCCACGACGCCCCGCGCCGGCGCCGTCGCGGCGCGGCCGCAAAAGAGATTCCGACCGCGGGAGATAACACTCGAATGCAAGCGGACGAAGGGTTCAGACTCTCATTCCAGCAGAAGCAGCTCTGGCTGGCCCAGCGCGGCGCGCCGGCGTTCCGCTCCCGGTGCGCGATTCTCCTCGAAGGGAGTCTCGACAGGGGCGCCCTCCGGGAGGCTCTGCGACACACCGTCGAGCGCCACGAAATTCTGCGCACGGGCTTCTACGCGCCGCCGGGAGTTGACCTTCCTTTTCAGGTCATCGGCGAGGGCAACGAGCCGGACTTCCGCGAGGTGGAGCTGCGCGCCTTCACCGCCGAGGAGCAGGCGGCCGAGGTCGAGAGACTCTTCGAGGCGGAGGCGCGCCGCCCCCTCGACTTTCAAAACCCGACCCCGGCGAGCTTCTCCCTGCTGTCGCTCGCCGAGCGCCGCGCCCTGCTGCTGGTCACGCTGCCCGCGCTGTGCGCCGACGCGGCCTCGCTCTTCAACCTGATGGGCGAGGTCGGCCGCGCTTACGCGGCCGTCGTGGCGGGCGAGGAGGCGGCCGAGGAGCCGGTGCAGTACGTGGATTTCGCCGAGTGGCAGCACGAGCTGTCGGGGGCCGCCGAGGGGGAGGAGGAGAGAAGGTACTGGCAGGTGCACACGCGCGCCGCCGCGGGCGTCGCCGTGCCGTCGCTGCCGTTCGAGCGGAAGCCCGCCGGGGCCGCGGACTTCGTGCCGGAGGTCGTGAACGCGACGCTCAGCCGGGAACTCCTCAAAGGGGCGGAGGCCGCCGCCCGAGAAGTGCACGCCCCCGTCTCGGCCCTCCTGCTGGCCTGCTGGCAGGCGCTGCTCTGGCGGCTCACGGGGGCCGATGAGATCGTCGTCGGCTCGCTGGCCGACGGCCGGAGAATCAAACACCTCGGCGAGGCCGTCGGGCTGTTCGCGCAATACCTCCCCGTGCGCGAGCATTTCGACTCCGGCCGCCCGTTCGGCGATGTCGGGGCGTCGGTGGCGGAGACGGTGAGTGCGCACTACTCGCGTCAGGAATATTTCGCGTGGGGGCGGGAGGCGTCGGCAGGCGGGGCCGGGGCCGCCGCCGCGGGCGGCGACGCGCTGCCGTACAAGTTCGAATTCGCGGAGTGGCCCGCGGCGCAGTCGGCCGGGCAGTTGCGGCTCTCGATGTGGCGCGCGTCAAGCTGCCTCGACCGTTTCAGGCTGAAGCTCAGCGCCTCGCGCCGCGCCGACGGGCTGGCGCTGGAATTCCACTTCGACCCGGCCGCCTACCGCGCGGAGGATGTCCGGCGCCTCGCACGCCGGTTCGAGGCGCTGCTGGGGAGCGCCGCCGCCGGCCCGGCCGCGTGCGTCGGCGAGTTGAACGTCCTCGGCGAAGAGGAGCTGAACCTGCTCCTGGTCGAGTGGAACCGGACGGAGGCCGAGTGCCGGCGCGATGTCTGCCTTCACGAGTTGTTCGAGGAGCAGGTGGGACGAACGCCCGACGCGCCGGCCGTGATTTCCGGGGTCGAGCGTCTGAGCTTCCGGGAGTTGAACGAGCGCGCCAACCGACTGGCACACCGGCTGCGGCGGGAGGGCGTCGGCCCCGAGTCGGTCGTCGGCCTGTGCGTTGACCGCTCGCCCGACATGCTGGTCGGGTTGTTCGGCATCCTCAAGAGCGGCGCGGCGTTCCTCCCGCTCGACCCGGGGCAGCCGCGGCAGAGGCTCGCCTTCATGCTGGCCGAGACGCGCGCGGCCGTCGTCCTCACGCAGCGGCCGCTGCTCGACGCCCTGCCCTCACACGGCGCGCGGCCCGTCCTCCTCGACGAGGGGCGGGAAGATGAGGCGCGTGAGAGCGCGGAGAATCTGCCGCCAGCCTCGCTGCCGGAGAACGTGGCCTACGTCATTTACACCTCCGGCTCGACGGGCCGCCCGAAGGGGGTGGCGGTCGAGCACCGCTCTGTCGCTCATCTGGTGGGCGCGCTCCGCGGCTCGGTCTACGCCGGGCGCGAGGCCCCGCTGCGCGTGAGCCTGAACGCGCCGCTGGCCTTCGACGCCGCCATCAAGCAGGTCGTGCAACTCGCCTGCGGCCACGCGCTCGTGCTCATCCCCGAAGAGGCGAGGCTCGACGGCGCGGAGATGCTGCGCGTGGTCGAGTCGCACCGCCTCGACGTGCTCGACTGCACGCCTTCGCAGTTGAAGCTGTTGCTCGACGCGGGGCTGTGCCGGAAGCCGGAGTGGTCGCCGGGGCTGGCGCTCGTCGGCGGCGAGGCGCTCGACGAGGCGATGTGGAAGCGCCTCGGCGCGCAGGAGTGGACGACCTTCTATAACGTCTACGGGCCGACCGAGTGCACCGTTGACGCCACCGCCTGCCGGGTGAGGGCCGAGTCCCCGCAGCCCTCCATCGGGCGGCCGCTGGCCAACACGAGGGTGTACGTGCTCGACGGGCGGATGCGGCCCGCGCCCGTCGGCGTGGCCGGCGAGCTTTACATCGGCGGGACGGGGGTGGCGCGCGGCTACGTCAACCGCCCCGACCTGACGGCCGAGCGTTTCGTCCCCGACCCGTTCGGGCGTGTGGCCGGCGCGCGGCTCTACCGGACGGGCGACCGCGTTAGCTTCTCGGCGGACGGCAGGCTGGAGTTCTTAGGCCGCCTCGACCAGCAGGTCAAGGTCAGGGGTTATCGCATCGAGTTGGGCGAGATAGAGGGCGTGCTGGCCGAGCACCCGTCGGTGCGCGAGTGCGTGGTGGCGGCGCGCGAGGACGAGGCGGGCGGCACACGGCTCGCGGCCTACGTCGTCCCGCACCGCCGGAACCTGCCCGTCGTCGAGGGGCGCGCGCGCCACCGCCTGCCGAACGGGATGGCCGTCGTCCAGCAGAACAGGAACGAGACGGACTACCTCTACGAAGAGATTTTCGAGAACCGGATTTACCTTCGCAACGGCCTCGAACTGCCCGAAGGGGCGTGCGTCTTCGACGTGGGCGCTAACATCGGCATCTTCACGCTCTTCGTGGCGCAGCAATGCCCCGGCGCGCGCGTCTACGCCTTCGAACCCATCCCGCCCATCTTCGACACCCTGCGCTTGAACGTGAAGCTCTACGGGGCGCAGGCGAAACTCTTCGACTACGGCCTCTCGGACGCGCCGGGCGAGGCGACCTTCACCTATTACCCGCATTACTCGATGATGTCGGGCCTCAGCGACTACGCGCGGGCGGCCGACGACGCGGACGTGGTCAAGAGGTACATGCGCAACCAGCAGCGGGGCGGGGCCGCCGGGATGGGCGCGCTGCTCGAACACGCCGACGAGCTGCTGGCCGGCCGCTTCGAGGGGCAGCCCTTCCGCTCGCGGCTGAGGAGGCTCTCGGAGGTCATCCGCGAGGAGGGCGTCCAGACCATTGACCTCCTGAAGGTAGACGTGCAGCGGGCCGAGCTGGACGTGCTGCGCGGGATTGACGACGAAGACTGGCCGAGGATTCGGCAGGTCGTCATGGAGGTGCACGACGGCAAGGGGAGCGAGAGCGAAGGGCGCGTCGCGGAGATTATCGCCCTGCTGGAGAGCCGCGGCTTCGCGGCCGTCGCCGAGCAGGACGAGGTGCTGGAGGGCACCGACCGCCACAACCTCTACGCCGTCAGGCGCGGCGCGGAGTCGCGGCCGGTGGCCGCCGCGAGCCGAGAGGGGCGGGACGGCCACGCGCTCATCTCCCGGGCCGCCGTGCTGACGGCCGACGACTTGCAGGGCTACCTCAGGGAGAGACTTCCCGCCTACATGGTGCCGTCGGCGTTCGTCATGCTCGACGAGCTGCCGCTGACGCGCAACGGGAAGGTGGACCGCGAGGCGCTGCCCGCGCCCGAGGCCGTGCGCCCCGAACTGGGGGCCAACTTCGTGGCCCCGCAGACACAGCTTGAGCGGGCGCTGGCGGACATCTGGCAGCAGGCGCTCGGCGTGGAGCGCGTCGGCGTCCACGACAACTTCTTCGACCTCGGCGGCCACTCGCTGCTGATGGTGCAGGTGCACGGCAGGATGCGGGAGGTGCTCGACGGCGGCGTCTCCATGGTCGAGATGTTTCAGCACCCGACCATCAGCGCGCTGGCGAAGCGGCTCAGCCAGGGGGGGCCTCAGGAGCGTTCTTTCCGGAAGGTGAACGACCGCGCCGCGAGGCAAAAAGAGGCTATCAACAGACACCGGCGGGGCGGCAGAGAGGAACGGACGAAGGCATGAGTGACACGCTGACTGAGGAGATTGAAGGAGTCGCCATCATCGGCATGGCCGGACGCTTCCCGAAGGCGCGGGGCGTGGACGAGTTCTGGCGGAACCTGCGGGACGGGGTGGAGTGTATCTCCTTCTTCACGGAGCAGGAGTTGGAGGCCGAGGGCGTCGAGCCTTCGCTGCTCGCCGCGCCCGGCTACGTGAGGGCGAAGGGCATGCTCGACGACATCGAGCTTTTCGACGCCGCGTTCTTCGGCGTGACGCCCGCCGAGGCCGAAAGCATGGACCCGCAGCAGCGCCTCTTCCTCGAATCCGCCTGGGAGGCCCTGGAGCACGCGGGCTACGACCCCGGGCGGTACGAGGGGGCCGTCAGCGTGTTCGCGGGCGTCAGCCTGAACAGCTACCTGGTGCTCAACCTCCTGTCGAACCCCGGCTTCCTCGACTCGGTGGGCATCCTCCAAGCCTCCATCCGCAACCGCACCGACCACCTGGCGACGCGCGTCTGCTACAAGCTGAACCTCAAGGGGGCGGCCGTCACCGTCCAGACCGCCTGCTCGACCTCGCTCGTGGCCGTCCACCTCGCCGCGCGCAGCCTGCTCAACTACGAGTGCGACGTGGCGCTCGCGGGCGGCGTCACCGTCGGCGTCCCCAAGAAGTCGGGCTACCTCTTCCAGGAGGGGGGCATCTTCTCGCGCGACGGCCACTGCCGCGCCTTCGACGCGGACGCCACGGGGACGGTCAACGGCAGCGGCGTCGGCGTCGTCGTGCTCAAGCGGCTGTCGGAGGCGCTGGCGGACGGCGACCACATCCACGCGGTCATCAGGGGTTCGGCCATCAACAACGACGGGTCGGACAAGGTCGGGTACACGGCCCCGAGCGTGGACGGGCAGGCGGACGTGATAGCGATGGCGCAGAGCCTGGCCGGCGTGCGCCCGGAGACGATCTCCTACGTCGAGACGCACGGCACGGGCACGTCGCTCGGAGACCCGGTGGAGGTGGCGGCGCTCGCGCAGGTCTTCGGCGCGGGGGCGGGGCGGAAGACTTGCGCCCTCGGCTCCGTGAAAACCAACATCGGCCACCTGGACGTGGCCGCGGGCGTCGCGGGGCTCATCAAGACCGTGATGGCGCTCAAGCACAGGGAACTGCCCCCGAGCCTCCACTTCGAGCGGCCGAACCCGCAGATAGATTTTGACAGCACCCCCTTCTACGTCAACGACCGGCTGAGGCCGTGGGAGGCGGGCGACGCGCCGCGGCGCGCCGGCGTCAGCTCCTTCGGCATCGGCGGCACGAACGCGCACGTCGTCGTCGAGGAGGCTCCGGAGCCGGCGCGCCCCGGCGCGTCCAGGCCGAGCCAGCTCCTGCTGCTCTCCGCGAGGACGAGCGCCGCGCTCGAAGCCGCGACCGCGAACCTGAGCGCGTTCTTCCGGGAGCACCCGGAGGTCAACCTCGCCGACGCGGCGCACACGCTCCGCGTCGGGCGTAAAGCCTTCGGCCACCGCCGCATGGTCGTGTGCGGCAGCGTCGAGGAAGCGGCGCAGGCGCTCGAAGCCCTCGACCCCCGGCGGATCGTCACTTCGGTGCAGGAGCCTAAGCCGCGCCCGGTGGTCTTCATGTTCCCCGGCCAGGGCGCGCAGTACGTCAACATGGGGCGCGAACTCTACGAGACCGAGGGGGTCTTCCGCGAGCAGGTGGACCTCTGCGCCGAGCACCTCAAAGCGCACCTCGGCCTCGACCTGCGCGACGTGCTCTACCCGAGCCCCGAGCGCCTCGCGGAGTGTGAGGAGCGGCTCCGGCAGACGGCGCTCACGCAGCCCGCGCTGTTCGTCGTCGAGTACGCGCTCTCGCAACTGCTGGCGCGCTGGGGCGTGAGGCCCCACGCGATGATCGGGCACAGCATCGGCGAGTACGTCGCGGCCTGCCTGGCCAGCGTCTTCTCGCTGGAAGAGGCGCTGGCGCTGGTGGCGGCGAGGGGGCGCGTGATGCAGTCGGCCGAGCGCGGCTCGATGCTGATGGTGCAACTGCCGGAGAGGGAGGTGCTGCCGCTGCTCGGGCCGCAACTCTCTCTGGCGTCCGTCAACGCGCCCTCGATGTGCGTCGTGGCGGGGCCGTCGCCCGCGGTCGAGGGGCTGGCCGCGCGCCTCAACGAGCAGGGGGTGCTGTGCCGCCCCCTGCACACCTCACACGCCTTCCACTCGGAGATGATGGAGCCGGTGCTGGATGCATTCGCGGCCGAGGTCAGGCGGGTGAAACTCAACGCCCCGACGTTGCCGTTCATCTCCAACCTGACGGGGACTTGGGTCACCGCGGCCGAGGCGACCGACCCCGGCTACTGGACGAGGCACCTGCGGCAGACCGTCCGCTTCGGCGACGGGCTGGCGGAACTGTTCAAAGAGCCGGATTCGGTGCTGCTCGAAGTCGGGCCTTCCCGGACGCTGCTGACCATCGCCCGCTGGCACCCGTCGAAGGCCGCCGGCCAGTCGGTCGTCAGCACGCTGCCGCACCCCGAGGAGCGCGACTCCGACCTCGCATTCCTGCTCCACAACCTCGGCCGCCTCTGGCTGTTGGGCGTCGGGGTGGACTGGGACGAATTCTGCGCGGGCGAGAGCCGGCGGCGCGTCCCGCTCCCGACCTACCCGTTCGAGCGGCAGCGCTACTGGATTGAGGGCGGCCGGCGGGGCGAGAGCGGCGACGGCCGTCAGACGCCGCGCCGGAGGGCGAACGTCGCCGACTGGTTCTACGTCCCTTCGTGGAAGCGGTCTGCCCCGCCCGCGTTTGCCGAGGCGAGGGCGGCGGCGGCGGACGCGGGCGGCAGTTATGTAATCTTCGTTGACCGGCACGGCGTCGGCGACCGGGTCGCGGAGGAACTGACGCGGGCGGGTCTCGGTGTCGTGACGGTGAAGGCGGGCGAGGAGTTGAAAGACGAGGGCCGCGGCGCGTTCACCATCAACCCCCGCCGGCGTGAGGACTACGCCGGACTGCTGGAGGCGCTGGGGCGGCGCGGCCAGCGGCCGGCGGTCATCGCACACTTCTGGGGCGTGACGCGCGGCGACGAGGCGGGAGACACGGCGGAGCACAGGGCGGAGATACTGGACACGGGCTTCTACAGCCTGCTCGCCCTCACGCAGGCGCTCGGGGAGCAGGGCGAGGCTGGCCCTCTCCAACTCAACGTCGTGACCGACGGCATGCAGCAGGTGACGGGGGACGAGGTGCTGTCGCCCGAGAAGGCGACAGTCCTCGGGCCGTGCAAGGTCATCCCGCAGGAGTACAGGCACATCACCTGCCGCAGCATTGACATCGCGCCCCCCGCGGCGGCCGGCCGGGGCGAGCGAAAACTAATCGAGTCTCTGGCGGCGGAGTTCGTCGCGCCCTCACCCGACCGCATCATCGCGTACCGGCACGGCCACCGCTGGACGCAGACCTTCGAGCCGCACCGGCTGGAGAGCGGCGCGCGGGAGGGCGAGCGCTTGCGGCAGGAAGGCGTCTACCTCATCACGGGCGGGATGGGCGGCATCGGCCTCGTGCTGGCCGAGCACCTAGCGCGGGCGGCGCGCGCGCGTCTGGTGCTGGTCGGGCGGACGGGTCTGCCCGAGCGGGCGGTGTGGCCGCGCTGGCTCGCCGAGCGCGGCGAACAGGACGCGACGAGCCGCAAGATTAGGAAGGTGCAGGAACTCGAAGCGCTCGGCGCGCAGGTCTGGGCGGCGGGGGCCGACGTGTCGGACTTCGCTCGGATGCGGCAGGTCGTCGCGGAAGCGCAGGAGCGTTTCGGCCCGGTCAACGGCGTGATTCACGCGGCGGGGGTCGCGGGCGGCGGCATGATTCAACTGAAGATCCCCGACAAGGCCGCCGCCATCCTCGCGCCGAAGGTGCAGGGCGCGCGCGTGCTCGGCGACCTGTTCGAGGGCCAGGGCCTCGACTTCATGGTGCTGTGCTCTTCGCGGAGCGCCATCCTGGGCGGCTTCGGGCAGGTTGACTACTGCGCGGCCAACGCCTTCCTCGACGCCTTCGCGCACCACCACAGCTCCCGCACCGAAACTTTCGCCGTCTCGGTTGACTGGGACGGGTGGCGGGAGGTCGGCATGCTCGTGGACACCGCGGCGCGGTACTCAGATGGCGCGAGGCCGCTGGAGTCCGCGGCCGAAGGCGGCCACCCGCTGCTGGAGAAACTCGTCTCGCGGGCGGAAGGACAGGAGACGTACATCACGCGCGTCAGCATCGACCGGCTGTGGATTTTGGAGGAGCACCGCATCGCCGGGACGGCGGTGCTGCCAGGCGTGACTTACCTCGAAATGGCGCGCGCCGCGTTCCAACGTCACGCCGGCGGGCGGGCGGCCGAAATCCGCGACGTTTTTTTCATCGCGCCCATGAGCATCAAGGACAACGAGACGCGGGACGTGCGTTTCGTGCTGGAGAGGAGCGGCGAGGGCTTCAAGTTCCACGCCTCCAGCAAGACCTCGGGCGACGACGGGCCGAACCCCCACTGGCAGGACCACGCGCTCGGCTACGTCGGCCCCGCCGCCGTGCCGGAGCCGGCGCGCCGCGACATCGCCGAACTCATCAGGAGGTGCGGCGACAGGGAGGCCGTCGTGGCCGACGAGGAGAAAGACCCCGACCTCGGCCCGCGGTGGCAGAACATCCAGAGGGTCTATGTCGGCAAGAACGAGATTCTCGTCCACTTCGAGCTGGACGAGTTGTTCGAGCCGGACTTCGAGGAGTTCAAACTCCACCCCTCGCTGCTCGACCGGGCGGCGGGGACGGGGATGATCTACATCGAGGGCATCGAAGGTCTGTACCTGCCGCTGTCCTACAAGAGGCTGAGCGTCTGGCGTCCGCTGACGCGCAAAATCTACGCGCACATCAGGTACCGGGACGACGAAGACCCGGGCGGCGAGACCGTCACCTTCGACGTTGACATCATGGACGCGGAGGGCCTGGGGCTGGTCGGCATCGAAGGGTTCAGCGAGAAGCGAATCAACGACCTGACCGTGCGCGTGAAGGCGATGTCGGAGGGCCGGGCGCCGGCCGTCGGCGTCGCGGCGGGCGGGGGTGGGTCGCCGGCCGGCAAGAGCTTCTACCAGGAAAGCATCGAGGAGGGCATCGCGCCGCAGGAGGGCGCGGAGGCTTTCGCGCGCATCCTCGCGGCGGCCACGCTCCCGCAGGTCGTGGTCTCCGCCAGAGACCTGCACGCGTCTATCGAGCGCGCCAACGCCTTCACGCAGTCGCGCGTCTCCGAGGAGATTGAGAAGCTTCAGGCGTCGAGGCCACTGCACCCGCGCCCCGCCCTGCAAACCTCTTACGCCGCGCCGCGCAACGAGGCCGAGCGGTTGCTCGCGGAAATCTTACAGGAAATGCTCGGCGTCGAGCAGGTCGGGGTCAACGACAACTACTTCGAGTTGGGCGGCGACTCGGTGCTCGCCATCCAGATCATCGCGCGGGCGGGCCGCGCCGGGCTGCACCTGACGCCGCAGCAGATTTTCCAGCACCAGACGGTGGCCGACATGGCGGCCGTCGCGAAGCGGACGCAGCCGGTCGAGGCCGAGCAGGGCGTCGTCACCGGCCCCGTCCCGCTCACGCCCATCCAGCGCTGGTTCTTCGAGGAGCAGGAGGAGGCGCCGGGGCGCGTCTCTCAGGCCGTGCTCCTCAGGGCGCGCGAAGCCCTCGACCCGTCGCTGGTCGAGCAGGCCGTCCGCGAACTGACGACGCACCACGACGCGCTGCGCATGCGCTTCACGCACGACAACGCGGGCTGGCGGCAGGAGAACGCCGCGGCGGAGGAGTCGGCCGCCTTCAGGCGCGTTGACGTTTCGGCGCTGTCGGAGGCGGAGCGCGCCTCGCTCATCCGTCAGACGGCGGGCGGGCTGCCGTCCGAGTTCGACCTCGCGCGCGGCCCGCTGGCGCGCTTCGTCTACTTCGACGCCGGGGCGGGCGCGCCGAGCCACCTCCTCGTCGCCGCCCACCGCCTCGTGATAGACGACCTGTCGTGGAGAATCATCCTGGAGGATTTGGAGCAGGCGTGCCGCCGACTGCGTGCCGGCGCGCGGCCCGAACTCCCGCGCAAGACGACCTCTTTCAAGCGCTGGGCCGAGCGGCTCCAGGAGCACGCCGCGTCGGACGCGGTGAGGGCGGAGGCGGAGTTCTGGACGGACGCGCGCCACGCGCACGCCGGACGCCTCCCCGTCGATTACCCCTCCGGCGCGAACACGTGGGCGTCGAGCCGAACGGTCGTCGCTTCGCTCGACTCGGGAGAGACGCGCGCGCTACAGGAGGAAGTCCCGCGGACTTACCACGCGCAACTCAGCGACGTGCTGCTGACGGCGCTGGCGCAGACCTTGACGCGCTGGGGCGGCGGCCCCCTCCTGTTCCACTCGGAGGGGCCGGGCCGGGAGACGCTGCTCGAAGGCGTGGAGTTGACGCGCACCGTCGGCTGGTTCGCCGAACTGTTCCCCACGCTGCTGGAACTGAAGCAGGACGAGACGCCGGGCCGTGCGCTCAAGTCGGTCAAGGAGCAACTGCGGCGGGTTCCCAACTGGGGGACGGGCTACGGGCTGCTGCGCTATCTGGGCGACGACGCGGGCGTCCGTGAGAAGCTGCGCGGCTTCCCGCGGCCCGAGGTGTTCGTCAGCTTCCGACCCTCGGCCGACCACCCCGCGGGTGCCGGCTCGCTCTTCGAGGTCGTGCCCGCGCACGCGGCGCCGGGGGCCGACGCGCGGGGGACGCGGGGCCACCTGCTGGAGGTCAAGGTCTTCGACGCGGGCGGCTACCTGCAATCCGAGTGGACCTACAGCGAGAACGTGCACCGCCGCGCGACCGTCGAACGACTGGCCGGCGAGTTTCTGGATGCGTTGCGTGCGCTGATCGCGGACGCCGCACAGCCGGACGCCGAAGGCTTCACGCCGTCCGACTTCCCGCTCGCCGCGCTCAACGAAGAGAAGCTCAGCCACCTCAGGTCGCTCCTCGCCGACGCGGAGGACTGAACGCCCTGCGGCGACCTTTCGCGGCCGCCGCCCTTCGCCCCGCCTTACACTCCTGAGAACGTTCCGGGGAAGCTCAGACATGAAAAACGTACAAGACATCTACCCCCTCTCGCCGCTCCAGAAGGGCCTGCTCTTCCACGCCCTTTTCGACTCCCGCTCGGGCGCCTACGTCGAGCGCGTGAGCTGGTCGTTGCGCGGCGAGCTTGATGTCGAGGTCTTCCGCTCGGCGTGGGGGAACGTGGTTCGTTCCCACCCGATTCTGCGCACCGTATTTTTAACCGAAGGACTCGACGAGCCGCTCCAAGTCGTCCGCCAGCACGTCGAACTCCCTTGGGAGTATCTCGACTGGCAGGCGTCCGACGCCGGGGAGCAGTCGGCGCGTTTCGAGGCGCTGCTCGACGAGGAGAGGCGCTGCGGCTTCAGGCCGAACGAGGCCCCGCTCATGCGCCTCAAGCTGGTGCGCCTCGGGCCGCGCCACCACCGATTCCTGTGGAGCTACCACCACCTGCTTTTGGACGGCTGGTCGGTCGCCCTGGTGCTCCGGGAGGTGTCGGAAGGGTACGAGGCTTTACGCCGCGGTCACGCGGCCCCGCCCACCGGCAGCCGGCCTTACCGCGACTACATCGCGTGGCTCCAGCGACAGGACATGCGGCGCGCGGAGACCTACTGGCGCGAAACTCTCAAGGGCTTTACGACGCCGACTCAGCCGGGCGTCGGCGTCCCCGCGCCGGGGGAGACCTTCGCGCCCGAGGAGCGCTACCTCAAACACTACACAGACCTGCCCGCCGAGACCGCCGGCGCGCTCCAGGCGCTGGCGCGCCAGCACCAGTTGACGCTCAACCCGCTCGTACAGGGCGCGTGGGCGCTGCTGCTCTCGCGCTACAGCGGCGAAGACGACGTGCTTTTCGGCAGCGTGGTCTCGGGGCGACCCACAGACCTGCCCGGCGCGGAAACAATGGTCGGCCTCTTCATCAACACCCTGCCGCTGCGCGTCTCGACGCCGCCGGACATGAGCGTCCTCGGGTGGCTGCAACAGCTACAGCGGCGGCAGGTCGAGATGCGGCAGTTCGAGTACAGCCCGCTGATGGAGGTTCAGCGGTGGAGCGACGTGCGCCCCGGCCGGCCCCTCTTCGAGAGCATCGTCGTCTTCAGGAATCTGCCCGTGGACGAGGCCCTGCGGCAGCAGGGCGGCGGAGTCCAAATTGAGGAGCTGGAGCACCACGACATGGCGACCGGCCACCCCCTCACGATGGGCATCGTGCCGGAAAAAACGTTGCGCTTGCAGCTCACCTACGACCGCGCACGGTATGACGGGGCGACCATCCGGCGAATGCTCGGGCACATGACACAACTGCTCGAAGGCATGGTCGCCGACCCGCAGCAAAACCTCGGCAGCGTGCAGATGTTGACGCCCCCCGAGCGGGCCGAGATAGAGGTGTGGAACAGCACGGCGCGCGATTACGAGCGGCGCGGCCTGGTTCACGAGCTGTTCGAGCGCCTCGCCGCCGAGCGCCCCCACCAGGCGGCCGTCTCCGACGACACACGCAGCCTCACCTACGGCGAGTTGGACGCTTCGGCC
>Ga0196978_1000096_pt1 | contig 44119 bp, 68 predicted proteins | sample S3v_2013CmetaG_FD_155491 | JGI IMG/M metagenome (GOLD analysis project Ga0196978, IMG submission 155491) | Soil microbial communities from Anza Borrego desert, Southern California, United States - S3+v_20-13C | ecosystem: Environmental > Terrestrial > Soil > Desert | place: USA: California... | reverse complement strand
TGATTACTCACTATCGCTGTTTCAAGTCTATGAGGGGTACTGGATTCGTCCTGAATGGACGTTCATCTTTCCCCTTCAAAGTTATGGCGGTGATTTAGAATCTATAATGGCAAATCATCGCATAGGTTCGGCCTACATCAATAAATACGGGATTCGATTTAGGGCGGGCTCCTGCTCACCTATGGCTTTCGGTAGCAATAGCATTGAGGGAAAGCGTATTCCCTGCGGCAATAAGATGGGGAGCCGCTAAATGGAAAGACCCCTCTATAGTATCCGCAATTGGGCCGACCACTACGAAATCGCTCAATCACGACGCGAGAACAGCAACTTGAAGTGGGTGGCCGTTCCGAACAAGCACGACGGCAAATCTTACAAACGTCTCTTCAAATTGTTCCCGAAAATCGCAGTTGAGATGTATGGCGCATGGCAATTAATCGTTCAGGTGGCTAGTAAATGCAAAACTCGGGGTGTTTTGGCTGACGAGGACGGCCCTTTAACGGCAAAAGACCTGTCTGACAAAACCTGCGCACCCGAAAAAACATTCGCAAAAGCGTTCCAAGTCTTTTCGCATCCAGAGATTAAGTGGCTCGATGTGAAAGGTTGCTCAGAGCACGCTCAGAGCACGCTCGGAGCATGCTCTGAGCACAGTACAGACAGTACAGACATACATAACAAACAGGCGGCGGATGATGGCGAAAAGGCTTTAACGAAAGCTGCCCAGGCAGAGGCTATTTATCAGGCCTATCCCAAAAAGACCGGCAAGCAGGCTGCACTGGCCCGCATAGGCGATGCCCTACGCGATAAGTCCTACGAAACCTTGCTTGAAGCAACTCAGGCTTACGCGGCTGCTGTCAAAATGTGGCCGGCGGATGCTCTGCAGTATGTGCCGGATCCAGAACGTTGGTTCAAGAAAGGCAGGTACGACGACGACCGCGCAACTTGGGTGCGCAAGGGCGGCGTGCAGAAAATGCGCATTGAGAAAGACGCATCAGACCCGGAAATTCATGAAACCCTGAAAGAAATCTGGCGCGAAAACGGCGTGAGTGTGGACGAATGATTATGCCTGCAGGATTGCTTGAAACTATTGTCAAACGCTCGGACTGGCTCGAGCCGTGGATTAAGCGCGGGATGTTATGTGTGCGCGTGCCGCTTGCGGAAGGGTTTAAGGACTTCGAGTTATCGCGCGGCGCTGAAATACCTCAGGGTGCGCAATTACTAGGCTGTGGCGGTTGGGACGAAGACGGCGTTTTGCATTGGGTTGGCATTGACATGGACGTCGGACACGGCAACGAAAAGCAGAAATACGCCAATCAGGACGACGCCATCGAAGCAGCTTACCAAATCCGCGAGTTTGTGAACGGTGCAGCGGAAATCAGGTTAAGCAAAAGCGGGAACGGTGTGCACGTCCGCATTGCAATTACAGGCGTTGAAACCGATGGCCGCGTAATGGCGCGCAGAATTGCCTTGTGGCTTGCCGCTACGTTAGAGATTAAATGCGATAGAACCGTGCTAGGAAGGCAAAATCTGTGGTTTTGGTCCAAAACCACGGTTCAGAAATCTTTCGCGCTTGTAGAGGCCTGTGGCGGGGAATGGCGGCCTCCGCCGGCGGCGCTTAAAGACCCGGAAGTCAAAGCGCCGCAAATTCCGCCAGTTTTGGAGCCCTTTTGGCTCAAAAAAAATAACACGATTAAACGCGCAGAAGCGTACATGCGGAAAGTTGAGCCCGCAATATCTGGAAGCTTCGGGCACAACCAAGCATTTAAAGCGGCCTGCGCTTTAATTCGCGGATTCGCGCTCGAGATAGACGAAGCTCGTCCACTGTTCTACACATGGAACGCCGGGAATAAACCGCCGTTTAATGAAAAAGACTGCGAGCATAAGTTAAGCGAGGCATACGGTAGGGCGAAAGGCGAACGCGGCTATTTACTCCGCGATAATCCCGAGGCCTACAGACCGAAGAAGCCGGACGAGGAAGTTCCAAAGTTTCGCGCGTCCGATTTAGTTAAGCAGCAACTTGCGGACGAAATCAGCGGTAAGCGTTTCGCCGCACTATGGCCGTGGGACTTGCTGCATCGGTTTACGCTGGCGCTATTGCCTCAAAACGTCACGGTTTTATGCGCGCCTCCAGGCGTTTCTAAGTCGTTCTTCATGCTGCAGGCCGTGGCGTTCTGGATGCAGCAGGGTTATCGGCCTGCGATTCTCGAGCTTGAGGAAAACCGAACATATCATCTGCGTCGTGTATTGGCTCAGGCGTGCGAAGATTCCAGCATCACGGATCCTGAATGGGTTAAGGCGTTTCCAGAAAAGGCGGAATACTACGCTGAACAGCATGCGGATTTCATGGACCAGATGTCTGCATGTATTTTTGTACCCGAAAAAGGCAAGGATTTTAATACTGATACTGCGTTGGGCTGGTTGAAAGATATGACTTCAGATAAACGGCGTGTTATTTGTATTGATCCTGTGACGGCACGTGACCCATCAGAAAAGCCGTGGATTGACGACCATCGCTTCGTTCGTCGTGCTGATGATATTCTTGATGGTAGCCTTGTGATGGTAACGCATCCCAAAAACAATAGCGACACATCACTTGATAATCTTGCAGGTGGAAAGGCGTTTCAAAGGTTTGCGCAAGTCATTTTAGCAATGGAGGCGATTGATACGCGCAAGGTAAACATCATCGGCTCAATGGGCCGCAACGAATGCCTTGTCAATCGCCAGATTCATCTGCGCAAGACACGCAACGGTAAAGCAGCGAATGCCTGCATTGGGTTTTACTTCAACGGAAAGAACTTGAAGTTTGAAGAATGTGGCATGCTCCCGCGAGAAGATGACTGATGAGTGCCGACTCCCAAACCTGCTCCGTCTTCGAGTGCACCTCGCCCGTCTACGGTGACGGCCTGTGCGGACGCCATTTTCAGCAGCGCAGAGAATCGCGGAAGGTTAAGGCGCTGCGCAAATGTAAATGCGGGACGATTCTGCCAACGCTCCAGAAAGCGGAGATGTGCTTCAAGTGTCAGAGACAGCAAGCGGACAGGGCGCGGTGCGCTGGTGATTGAGGTGAGGGAATGAAAATAAATCGGTATCTAGTATGACTATTTGTATTGACAATAAGTCGGGAGTGGGGTATTGTACCTATGTAAAGCATAGGAGACAAAAGCAATGTACGAAGTCAAGGATTGCACGGATGTGGTTAACTTCAACGGGGCAGCGGCTACGCGAGATGAGATTATCGAATTGCACGTTAAGCGCGGTTATCTGCGATTGGGGTGAGAAGATGGCGTATATGTGCCGAAAGGTGACACCAAAACAAGCCGCACAGATGCCTAGCCTAAAGCAGATGGAAAAGATGCAACGTGCAGCGGGCTTTCTTTGGCCGCGAGTGGTGCCTAAGCGAGAGCGCAAAGAGTATCATATTCAATCAGCGCGTGCGATGGGAGTTATAGCCTAATGAAGCCAAAGCGAAAGAAGCCGTGGCGAGTGGAGTGGTCTGTAACGCTTGCAAGTGGTCGGATTATATGTGGAGTAGCACAAACACGCTGGGCCGCACGAGAAGCTATGGACGCGATTTGGAGACGCGGCCACCCATGTGATGTAACAGATAGAGCCGTTGCTTCAAAAGCTCAGGTTGTGGAGTGCGAATAATGGCAAAGATGGGCCGCCCCAAGATCCCCAAAAAAGAGCACACAGTGATGGTGTCGCTGCGCCTGAAGCCGGAAACGATTCAGCAAATGAACAAGCTGGCGAAGGAATGGCAGTGCTCGAAGGCTGAAGTGGTTAAACGCACGGTTGAGGCGTTCGCCAAGACACTAACCGTCTGATTTTGGAGGTGAGGGAGTGAGAAGCCATCCGCCGTTACCGAAGGATTGTATGTACTTTTTTCAACATAAAGACCATGACAAATGGTGCTTCATCTACTCACAAACGCAGTGGGTATTTGTAGACAGTGCGGAACTGCAATGGCACTTTCGCCCAATCATTGGCGCTGTGGCCGAAGTCGCATGGCGCAAGGAAGCCGAGAAGTGGGCCACGACGCCCGTTAACGACTGCAAGAATTTCGATGACATTGCCGCGTGGAAGGCTGAGGCTGAAGCTAACGCTCTTGCATGGCGCAAGTGGTCGCTCAATGAACCGTGGGAGGACAACAAGTGAAAGTGTATCGAGTAGAGCGGAAGCATGTCGTGCTGGAATGGGTGAATGTGCCAGCGGAGAACGCGCAAGAGGCCAAACGCATAGCAGAGGATATTTTAGAGTCTGGCAGCATGCCGGGTGTGAGCGCAAAGGTGGTTTCATACGGCGCATTCAAAGCGCGGGAAACCGATGACAAAGTAAGCGCGGATGTGCAAAGTTATCTTGAGGATCGATGAACCGTGGGAGGGGTGAAAGATGAAAAAGGATAAGCGCCGCAAGTATAAACCACCTAGCGGAACCATCTGGACGTGTCACACATGCGGCAAACAAGACAAGTGGGTTGAGGGCTGGAGCCACTTTGGCCCGTGCATCTGGTGCTCGGAAAAGTGCGCCGATTCAGGCCATGTTGACTATCAGGCAAAGAATCCCGACAAGGTTTTGTATCCGGGTTGAGCAGCGTCAAGGGAGCTAGGGGGAAGGGATGAAAGTGGAAAACACGACAAAGGCCATTCAGCCAGATAAGGCGCGCGAGACGGGCAACGCTTTCAAGAAAGAGTTGCAAGTCTTGGGCAAGATTATCACGGCATTGGAAACGTTGAACGATGCCGAGAAGGTGCGACTGATGCGTTATTTGACATCGCGTTACGCCTTTTCCGACGGCGAAGGGGGAGAGAAGTGAAAACAGACACACGGCACAGATACCTACACGATGTGAAATTCAACACGATGGTAAACACGCTGACGGACAGCATTGTTAACGGAGTCTTCCAAGCAGACGAGTTGAAGGAAGCTATCGAAATGGCTACCGAACTAGCGGCTGATTACAGAAGGCTTCAGCACGTTAAGGAATTGGGGGAGCCCACCAAATGACCCAGGCGGAATTGGAACGGTTGAAGTACATGCGCCAGCGCGTTGCCGACAGAACGAATATTGAAACGAAAGCAGTGACTATCTCATTTGAGAACTTCTGCTGGCTAGTAGATGAAATCGAGCGGCTGACGAAAGAGAATGGGGAGTTGAGAGCAGAGCAGATTGAGCACGACATGGACTTCGTAGCACAGAACTGCACGCGATGCGATGAGCAAGGTAAGAAGGACGAACTGCTTGACAGTATGGCAATCTCAACCAACGCCGAAGCCATGCACAGGCTCATTGAGGCGGGGAAAATTGAAGTCGTCAGCGGCTTTGGACGGCGGGTTATTGGGAGGTGGAAGAAGTGAGCGACGACTTGAAATACAAATGTGTTGATGACGGTCCATGCGATGACCCGCTCTGCGACCATGCGTGCGTTCAACCTTGCAGATTTTGTTCGGGCATATGACATCGCGCGCAAAGCACTGGAGGCGAAATGATTAACCTGAGCAAAGACGGCGAGATGGCAGAGAAAGAAGTATGGCTCGCCGCGTGGCTCACTGTCGCGCAATGCGAGAATACGACTTCAAAAGATTCTCCTGAAAAATGGGCTGACGCCTGCTTAACTGCGTTTAGGAAGAAATTTCCGCCGGCTCAGGACATCGCGCGGAAGGCTTTGGAGGGGGAGTTTAGGCCAGAAGCCGCGTTAGTGGATTACATTGCATCACTGATAGATGGAGCTCCACAGGCCATACCGAAGGTCCGCAAACTAACACCGTTCAAAGGCCCGAGTACCGGATCAAGGTATAGGACAGATGCTGTATTCAGAGAGAAGGTAAAGACTTACGCAAGGGAGCGGGCGCGCAGGATAAAACAGGAGCAAATAGCTCAAACACAATCCGCGCAACAGGTTATGAGATTCGCATAACGCAATGCACACATGTGCACAAGAAAACCTAAAAACCCCCTAACGAGAGGGGGCAAGCAGACCGTCCGATTGTGTGTGTTGGATTTTTTATTTCCGCATCCCGCATGAGAATCACGACTTACAAGAGTCGGTTTTCGAGCGTCTTTCATAGGGGGATTTAGTACATCAGCGCGCCCAAATTCCCGCCTTCCCGCATCGGTGCCCATCGTTTCTCGCGGGCCATCGCGCACATCAGCGCAGCAGCTACCAAGTCGTCAGGCCGACCGAAGAATATCGGCTGAATGGCCTTCTCTCCGTACTGGTAGCGATAGAGCTTCAATTGCGAAGTCAGTTCTGTGAGCGCTTTCGGAATAGCAACCTTCCGTGTCTCGAAATCAAGGGCGAGCCGGTTCACCATGTTGCGCTTGGTGTCCTGCGAAAACGTCACAGGCATGAAATTGGGAATGATTTTCGAGTATTCCTTGATGTTGCTTTCCGAGCGTCCACCGGAAGCGCCGCCCGTGGTGTCTAAAACGATTAGAGCGCTATTCCAAAACCGCGCCGTGCTCTTGGTTCGCGCGGCCTGGTCCTCGTGTTTCATGCCAAGTGGGTAGCATTCAGCATGCACAAAAAGCCCCGTATCCAAGTCCATAACGGCGACACCGGACGGATCCACGATTCGCCCGATGTCCTGAGCGCAGACGTAGCGGCCACCAGGGCGCGGGCCGGTTAGCGGCGCGTCGTCAATAATGCACTGGTCAACGTATTGGAAAACAGCGTCAACCATCGCCAGTGGTTCACAATCGTATTCCTGTTTCCAAACCATCGGCGGCGTCACGCGCTTTACTCGCTCAAGATTGGCGCGCTTCTCCGGAGAGCCGTTGAAGGCGTAGCCTGTGGATGTGGGGTAAATCCACGTCTTAACGTCCGGGTCATCCTTCTTCCCGCTTTCAGCCAAATCATAAAACCAGTTCCGCCCGTTGAATGTTGAGCCGGCAATGATGGTCCCGCCAGAATCCGCAGTCATCGGCATGAGCACGTCAAAGAACAGGTGTTTCGTTTGAATCGCGGCCTCGTCCACGCAAATCAGCCGCAAGCCTTCACCGCGTAATTCTTCCTCGCGGTCTGACGAGATGAAGCATATTTCAGAACCGTTGCGCATTTCAAAGCGGGGCGGGAACTGCAGTGAGGTTTTCGCCACCAGGTCTTTAAACCCCGGCGACTTCTTCATAATGCGCATCATTTTTAACGAGCGGGCGTAGCGAGGGGAGACATACCAGACGGTGCAGTTGTTCCAGCGCAGCGACGCGATGGTTAGCGCCATTGCCATCGAAATTGTCTTGCCCCAGCGCCGCCCACAGGCCCAAATCTTGACGTGGGCCGGGTGCTCTATCATCTCGATTTGTGGACGAGTGGCTTTGAACTTGGCAATCAAGCGGACTGGTCCCCAGCTTCACCGACGACATCGAAGGCAACCGTCGTGACTTCGGCAGTGGGGGCGGGAGTATCGGCAAGAACTTCTTTCAATAGGCGCAAAGCTAAGGCACGAGCGGTGCCTTTCTCAGTGCGGACTGAATCTTCCAATTGCTGACGCATCAGCGCGCGCATTCGCACGGCCCATTGCGCATCAGTTTCGCCTTGAACCTTTGGAAGTGCGGTGATGTTAGGTTTTTTTGCCATGACGCAGTTCCTCGGCGCGGAGGTAGGCTTCAGAAGGCGACGGCTTGCGCTGGCGCATCATACCGTCCGCAAACGCGTAGGCGATACTAGCCACCTCGTCAGGCTCGTGTGAACTGAGGGAATAGATTAAACCCTGAAGCGCAGCGGCGGCGAACGTATCACGAATGCGGCACAACTCTTCGCGGCTCTCAAGTTCGGGAAATCCGCGCAAGTGGTCAGGGTTCTGAAAGGAGCGAAATTTGATTTTTGGCTTCACGCGAGCGCCCCCTCGAACAAGAGCGACAGTCTAGCCTTATCACGTAATAGATCATCAATCTGCACCTGCGACGCCAGTCGGTTTAGCTCTATCATGTCAAGTTTTTTGGCCGCTGTCGCCTGTCGTGCGCCGTATATCCCGCGAAGGCGACGAAGACGCTTTAATGCGCGGTTGTGAAGCGAATGGAAGCAATCGTCGGAAGGCGCTACAAATTGGGAGTCTTCGCCTAGCCCTAAATCAATTCCGTCAATTTCAACATTGAGTGTGCAAAAGTGCGCAGGAAGAGTTGTAATCCGAAAGGATATGGAATTGAGATAGTACTTTAAAATTGCAATCTCCTGAACAACAAAATCACGAGCGGGACCACTAATCATTGACGAGCCGACTCTTAGACACCGATTGTAAGCTTTAAGATATTTCTTGGTCATTGCCCCTCCCCCAAGGAAACTAAAAGGAAACTACCCGCTCTGCATCACATAATGAAAAACTATCGTTAATCACATTATCATAAGTTTTTGTTATTGACAAGAAAGTAATACGTTGTAATACTTTCCACCGTGCGAAGTCTCGCAGTCCCCCGGATTCAAAGATTCCGATGGCTGCGCCGAATGAAAATTCGACAGTATCCTCTGCGGGCGCTGGCACATCGCAGCCATCGGAATTTCCGTCTCAAGTAACCTACGGCGAAATATCCGCCAAGCACCCCGATTACCGCCCCGACCTCTTAGAAAAGTATGAAGACCTCTACTGTGGTGGCGAGCAGTTCCGTAAGAACATCGAAAACTATCTGGACCAGCGCCAGCTTGAAAAGGCGAAACTCGCCGCGCCTATCGACACATCTAAGGAAAATGTCGGTGTAGCGCACGACGCCAAGGCTGCGTTTCATGGGATGCAGTCGCGCTGGGAAGAGCGCAAGCGTGTAAGCCGCTACCCAAATCTCGTAGCCGGCGTGCTGGATTTCTTCGTTTCTGCCGTGTTCAAAGATGCGCCGGAAATCATCGGCAACGAACAGTATTGGAAAGATTTGAATGCTAGTGCTGACGGCATGGGAACCCCGCTTGCGCTCATGCTGCGCAATGCAGGACTGGACCACCTGAAGCACTTCCGCACGTTCATTGCCGTGCAGGCTCCCGGCGTGGAAGGAAAGAACCGCACTGACCAGAAAGACAAGGGCGGATACAACCCGACGCTGCATGTCTTGTGCGCGCGCGACGTGGATTTCTGGCGCGAAGACGGCCCGCAGTTGAAGTGGATCCGCACTTACCGCAAGGATGCTGTGTACGCTTCGCCCATTGGCAAAGCCGCAAAGACGCGGGAATTGTGGACGTACATAACTGAAACCGAGTTCATCGAATACGAAATCGTTTACAACGACACCAACAAGCCAAATCAAGATACCGTTGTCACTCGCAAGGAACCCAAGCCCCACGGCTTTCCGCGCCTGCCCGTCATCCCGCTAAAGATTCATCAGGGACTATGGGCAATGCAGCGCATGGAGGATTCCGTTCTCGCGGCCTACAACCGTGACGCCTCTTTGACATGGCATCTCAACGGGCTTGCTTTCCAAGTGCTCGCAATCTCGTCAGATAAGCAGATTTCACAGATACCCGATGTTTCTATGGGCGCGCTAGATTTGGGCCCAGGCGGCTCCGCGCAATTCGTTGGCCCGCAATCGGGCGCAACGGAATGGCTATTCAAAGACCTGCAGAACAAGAAAGAAAACATCTACGAGGTATTTCAGTCCATCGGGCTAAACATGGTAGGCACGCAGACGCAGAACGCGCGCCAGTCCGCCCAGGCGAAATCAATCGACCGTGAACCGTTAAGCGCCATGCTGACGGCCTATGCCGCCGGACTGCGCACGGCGCTAATTGCAGCCATCCAGTTAATCACTGATTTCCGCAAAGAGATTTCCAACGAAGAGCCAAAAGTGCGCGGGCTGAAATATTGCGACATTCTCACGCTGGACCAGAAGGTTAGCCACCTCGTCACGGCGCAAAAGATTAAAGGCTATCCCGAATCCGCCTTGCGCGAGCAACTATCCGACGTGGCTAATTCGCTCACACCTTCCGCCAGCAGCGAAACCCGCACGGCGATTGATAACGAATCGAGAGGCGCGAATTTCGACGAGCCCGCAATCGTCGGCGACGAACCCGCAACAATGACAGTGGGGGGGGCAGACGAGGAAGTAGGGAAGATTCCGCTGGCGCTGCAGCAACTGGCATTGACTAGGCAGAGATTTGTAGAGACAGGCGACACGAAACGGGCGGAGAAGATTGGCAAATTGATGGACGAGTTAACGGACAGAATAAAAGAATGAGCAATATTCCGCCGATTCGCCACCCATGGTTTTTCGCGCATTACGAGCGCGGACTGTTCTATTTCCGCTTGTTCGGCTGGGGACTGAAACTCAAGGATTCAAGGCATCAAAGACTTACCTTTTCAGAGGAAAATAGAGTCGGAAACAGTCACAAGCTCGGGCGATTCTACTGGCAAGTACTGAGGCGAGATTAAACGCATGAGACTAAGCGGCGGACCATACGACGGAATCGAACTCGACAAGGGTACGCCTAATCAAGAGCGCCATCCGTGGCTCGTTTGCCAGACGTGCTTTTCGACAGAATCAATCCAGATATTCGTTCGTCCAGCGGCTCCGACACCGATGTATTACGTCTACGACTATCAGGGGCGATTCATTGAATCGCGATTGACGAGCAGTACCACTACGCAAGCTCAAACTTTTTTTGAGAGACGCATGCAAAAGCGCCTGAGTTGCGCGAAATGCGGGACAGATAAACAACTGAATTACCAATACGAATACGTTATCTGCGACGACTGCGCGAAGGAAGTCAATAAGACATGAGCATGATGTCCCACATAAACCTAGCCCGCAAAAACGGCGAGAAAGTCACTCGGATGTTGTGCGGCGACGGCGAAATCAAATACGTTTGCACCGATTGCCTCGCCTCGTCCAGCCAGAAAAAGAACGTTCACCACTCCGTCAATTGCGAACACTTTTTATCAGCCGAAGCGAAAGAGGAAGTCATGGCGGGACTGGACCGCTATTTCAAATTCCTGAAGAAAATCGGACGTACTGAGGTGTGCGCAGAGTTGCGCGAAACCAAAACAGGGGGTTAATTGAATGTCGTTAGAACCAATCGTTCCGGGCACGCCAAGCCCCGGTGTTACACCTGTCCCACCCGCAACACCAGCAACACCCGCTCCGGCAGCGCCTAATGCCGGTGTCCCAAATCCAGAAATCGCAGAACTGAAAACCGTCGTTGCTGACCTGCAAAAACAGGTGAGCTTCGCGGTGGCAAAGCTGACGAAGACGCCGCCAGCAAAGCCCCCCGAATCCGCTCCTGCGATTGCGCCACCGACGCTTGAACGCCAACACGAAGACCTGAAGAAAATGCAGGCCGTGGTGTTCGGACAGGCAAAGAACGCGGCCATTATTGCCGCTGCTGCCAGCAAGACCGGCGACATGACGGAGCATTTCAAGAAGTACGTCTCTGCTGTCTACGGTGAGAACATTGAAGTAACCGAAGACGCAAAAGTGATGTATCGGGAAGGCGAAACGCTGACGCCAATCGCCACCTGGATTGACGCGTTCCTGAAGACGGACGAGGGCGGGAAGTTTGTTCCAGCCAAAGCAGCAGCGAAGACGGAAGGCTTGACGGGTACGCAGGCAGCCACGACGCAAAGTGCTGACGAGATTTTTGGGACGGCAACCTACGGCGAATTGATGGCGAATCCAAAGTTGTTCGCCAAAGCGCTGAAGGCCGACCCCGTAAGAATGGAAAAACTGCGCATCGAAGACGATAGAGCGCGGGCAAAAAACCGAAAGTAACCAAGCGCGGCCATGAGCCGCACGACAAAAGGAAATCACAATCATGGCCGACACACTTGCATCAGACCTGTTTGTTCCAGAAGTTGCCGCGCGGTACGGGCGTCAGAAGTTCGTCGAAAACATGGACGCCATGAAGTTCATCGGTCCCGAAGGCTCGGGCGCTCCGATTGAACTGGTGAACGACCCCGTTTTCGCCAGCGAAGGGCAGTATTTCTCCATGCCCGTCTTTAAGCGCATCGCTTCACTCGGCACCAAGCGCGACCTGACCAGCGTCTCGGCGGTGACCGACCTGGAACTGACCAGCGGCGACGAAAAGGCCGTGAAGGTGCACAAGAAACTCGGCAGCGTGTCGCGCTCGCTGGACGCGGGCCGTCTCTCCCGCGCGTCCGACGAAGAACTGAGCGCCGAAATCGGCATGCAGTTCGGCGAAGCCACCGCCTCGATGGTTATCGAAACCATCCTGAATGCCGCTCGCGGTGCCATCGCGGCCATGACGAGCACCCTGCACACCAAGGACTCGTGGTCCGCCACAGTTCGCACCAACCTCAGCCGCACCCTGATTAACGCCATTAAGGCGAAATTGGGCGACAGTCGCTCGAAGCTGACTGCCGTCATCTGTCGCTCGGAATCCATGCAGGACTTGATTGACGAATATCTCGGCGCTGGCGTGCAGGGCATCGCCGACGTTGCCACGCAGTCAGGAATCATCAAGAGTTCGTTGGGCGTGGACATCGTGATGCGCGATAGCGCGGCGCTGACGACTGCCGACGCCGGCTTCAACAAGTCGCACTTGCTCGCGATGGGACCGGGAGCCATCAAGATTGGCTTCTCCCTGCCGATGACCGTCTACCCGCCCTTCCTCGACACGAGCAAGGAACAGGTGCTGGTGCGCGCCCGTGGTGACGTTGACTACTGGGTTGGCATCAAGGGCATGGGCTATAACAGCGGCGCGGGTGGCGCGAACCCGACCGATGCCGTGTTGCTGTCCTCGGCCAACTGGAGCGTCGTTTACAGCGACCACCGCGAAGTGCTGCTGGCCGAACTGATTCACAATGCGGAAGCATTCGCCTAACCACTCAAGGGCGCGGTTTCAATCATGGAACCGCGCCGCCTTCGACTCAAAAACCTTCATAAGGAAAACGCGAACATGGCAAAGAAAGACAACAACACTGCGCCGGAGCCCGATGTCGCGAAACCGGCTCCTGTGCAGGATCAACATCCCGACTTTCAGCAGGGCGGACGATATTTTGTCGGCATTCCTGGCGAAAAAGAAACAGACCCCGTTACGCCATTGCCCTATGTAGATGCGATTTACGTGGACAACGACGGACAGGAATACAAAGCCAAGATTTCCCCGGTTCCGACGAACAAAGGTGCTTTGGCGGAAATCCCTGTCATCGAAGATCCGCAGAAGGAATTTGCGGCCATCGCCGTGCTGCCCCTCGAAAAGCAGATTCAAGCCGTGGCCGAACTGCAGACGAAATTGAAGTCGGCTGATAAGGCCATTGCTCTGAATGGCAAGCTCGTGCGACTGACGGAATACAAGGGCGTGCTGATGTACACCACGGAACGGCAGGTAGGCGAGGGACGCGCGGCCAAAACGGTGCGCTCTCCCGCCGCGAATCTGCTGGTGAACTTCGAGAAGAACGAAAAGAAACCCGCCAATTGGGTTTCGGTTCACTCGGTTCGCCCTGTCGAACACGTCTCCGGCGCTGCCAAGGGCGAGGCGACGATTCCGCATTTCAAGCTGGCTTAATGCCGCTGACAAAATTGAACCTTGAACGGAGACGCGAACACATGAAACACTTTGCACTTCTGGCGGCGCTGACGCTGGCGCTTTGCTCAAACCTCTTTGCGGCGTCGGGCGGTGTTTCCGAAGGCGACCAGTACTGGATTGGCTGGAAGCGCTTCGACATGAACGTTCCGAATGTTCAGGAGTTGACCGGCAACATCACGCTGAACAAGTCCAGCAAGCTCGTCCAGTTGCTTGACCCCGCCGGCGGACACCGCAACGTTACCCTGCCCGACGTGGTTATCAGCAAGGGCGTAACGTTCTATTTCAAGAACACTGCCAACGCCGCCGAAAATCTCGTCATCAAGAACGCAGGCGGAACCACCATCGTCACTATTGGCCAAGACCAGTCGGGCCACGCGTGGAGTGACGGCGTGACATGGTACGGTGACGCGTTCTCTGCAGCTTCTTCGGGCTTCCTTACCGCCGATGGTTCCGTGGCTGGCGCAACCGGCGAGGCTCAGGACTTTGGCACCAACGGCATTAAAGCCGACGTGATTGCTGAATCGACTGGCGCGGCTGGCGTGACTGCTGACGGCGTGCTGCTGAAAGACGCTGGCGTAGTCGCGACGAACATTGACGCTGGCGCATCCGGCACGGCGGGCACGCTGGACATCTTCCCGACGACTGCATCCAAGGGCAAGATTGCCATTACCGCTACGGCGAACACCAACAACGACACGCTTTCGATTACCAACGCTGCGCATGGACAGGCCACCACGCTGACGATTCCAGACGGCGGACAGGCCACGGCATCTTTCGTGCTGACGGAAGGCTCCCAGACTATCGCCGGCACCAAGACGTTTTCCGCATCGCTCGCAGGCGATGGACAGGCGCGCTACATCGAAGTGTCTGTCACCAACGCCGAAATACTGGACCTTGCCGATACGCCTAAAACGCTGATTTCCGCACCAGGCGCTGGCAAGGTTATCGAAGTTGAAGCGGTGACGTTTCTCTTCGACTACACGGCAGCGTATACGGCAGGCGGCGGCGATGACTTGGACGTGTGTTACACCTCAGAATCAAACGTCATTCTGACGGGCGAAGCAACCGGCTTTCTCGACGCGACTGCCGACGACTGTCTGTTTACTACGCGCGTGGCTGATTACGCACCCGCGAAATCCGTCGCTGAAAATGCCGCTGTAGTGCTCGCCAATAACGGCACGGATTTTGGTGGCGGCGACGCGGGCAACGCTGTGCGCGTGAAGATTCGTTATCGGATCTGGTCCACTGGCTTCTAAACAGGGGGAGTCATGGCTAGCGCAAACGTAACGCTCTCTGATGGTGGCAGCGAGTTTGAAGTAGATGGCACGCAGCGCACGGCCACCATTCTTTCGGCTGGCGGCTATCTGCGGAACACACACGCCACGGAAATCGCCTATATCAACGTTGAAGGGGCAACCTGCTCTGTAACGCAGCCAGTCGGCGGCGGCGGGCGCGCCATCAAGGCGGGACAGACCTGCCCATTGCCGCCTACGTGCAAGTCATTCACCTTCAAGGCGGGTGGCACAACCTATCTGCAGTACTCCAAGGAATCTCCACAGGCTTAACAACTAGCGGAGCATGTAATGGGCGACAAAGCAAGCGATAGCGGCGAACGCTCCGCAGTAGCGCGCATAACTGAAAACACGTCGATTCGGCTTGGCTTGGCAATCCTGCTGGCTGGTTACCTCGTCGCCTCAACATGGTGGGCGGCATCCATGAGTGCGAAGGTGGATTCGTTAATCGCGATGACGGCTGCAATCGTGGCGAAACGCGAAGAAGACAAGAAGGAAATCGACTCACTTAAAGAGCGGGTGTGGAAGTTGGAAGTAACGAAGCACCCCTAGGAGGCGTTATGGACTGGAAAGAGATGCTTCTAAAGCTGGCGCTGAGTGAGCAGGCATTGCTTCTCTATGCGGCCATCATCCTGTTCGTGTACCGCAAGCTCCAGATTAAACAGGGTTGGGACACGGAGCGGTGGGAAGGGCTGGTTACGGCGGCGTTTCTGGCTGCTGAAAAGTCCAACGTCTTTGGCGAAGGCAAGCTCGCCTTTGCCATGAAGCATTTCAGCCAAGGATTCAAAGACACTTACGGCAAAGAGCCGTCTGTGATGGATTTGAAAGACGCGGCCATCGACTTTGCAAAGAAAGCCTACGAACTGAAATTCACCAAACCGGAGTAACGCATGGAAATCGTCCTTGCGGTGCTTGGAGTACTGCTGCCGATTCTGTTGCCCATCGTCCTGGAGTTCTTAAATGCGCCTGACACTGCCGAAGATAGCGCTGCTCGCCCTGATGCTCTTAAGCGTCGTCTTGCTGACAGGGTGCGGGAACACAAGAACCGTTTACATACAGGACGGGGAGCCGGTGCGCCTGCGGGAGCCAGTGAAGGCGAAGATTTGGGCGCTGGATAAGGACGGGAAGGAAATCCCGGGCGAGATTGTGATTCCGGAGGGCTGGTGGGCGTTGCCGGATACTGACACGGAGAAACCCAAGTGAACTGCCCTCATTGCGGAAACGAAATGTCGAAAGAGCAGATGGAAAAGCGCATCGTCGAGCTTGAGCAGCAATTGGCTCAGGAGCGCGCGAAGACGCCTACGATTATCAACTTCCCGCCCGCGCCAGCATTGCCGGAGCCATTGCCGACATGGTATCGCGCAAGGCCGATGTGGGAGATTCCGCGGGACTACGCTACGCAACCGCTAACGCCAAGTGGCATCAATACTAGCACTTACAACTTTGATTACGACTTTGAGCGCGTTGCAGCGGTAAGCGGCCATCGCGACTTACCGTATAGCGGAGACGATAACCTATGAAAACGCTTTCCGTTCTATTGCTGGCGCTGTGCGGCGCTGCATTCGCCGCCGAAGACTTCACCAAAGGCACGAACTTCTGCACGGACAAAGACAACGAAAACCGCAAGTCGCTGTCCATCGACGTGAGCGACATTAAGGCGTTGAAGTTGAATGCGCAGAAGGAACACGAAGCAATTGCCAAGCGATTCAAGGAAGAATTGAAACGTTTCGAGAAGGCAAAGCCCGTTCCGAAGGAAGAGAAGCCGAAGAAGAAAGAGGCGATTCCCGAGAACTCCGTCAGAAAGAACACTGCGCCGGAAGGCCGGTTGGTCCGCGTCGAATACGTTTATCCCAAGGGCTACAACAAAAAAACATGAGGGACGGGCCCTTGTCCACCAGTGGTGGAATACGAGTGAAAATAGGCCGGACGATGCGCTAAGGCCCATGTCCAGTTTTCCCCCGACTACTCGCATGAGTCGCGCAAAGTCCGGCACCAGATGAAGAAGCGGAGCAAGGCAACTCGACAGGCGCAAAAAGAATTTAGAGCCCTGATGAGAATGCTGCGACTCAGGCAGATTGTGGTTGTGGTAGCGAGGAATGGCGAGACGCGGATGACATGGAAGGCGTGAACAGTGCGCAAACCCTGGCCGCGAGAACGAGAACAGTTTCATTGCCCTGCATGCAAACAGACGCGGAAGTTTATCGGCTTAATGGGTGACCCTTCAGGAACGATGCGCTGTCTGGTGTGCGGAGTGAAGGTAATGCGCGGCGGACAGAACAATAAACCGCGTGACGATGCGAACGAACGAGGTGAGCAGTGGCATTAACGAGTGCGGAGGTCCTTAGCTGCTTTGAAATCCTGGATGCCTTCTGGGCTGATACCGCGTCGATTACCAACGGCTATGGAACCGTCTTAACCCTCGACGACATCAGCACGTTAAAAACGAACATCAGCACCCGTCTTGCCGCATTGGACGTCGCATCGCTCGTGAAAGTTTCCGCCCTAGTAGCCGAATGGGACGCACTAGGTAATGCGCCCGTCATCATGGAGCAGGCCGGAACGGGAAGCACTACAGGCTTGAATTACAACGTTGAGACTCACAAAGCGAACATTCGGAAAAAGCTGCATACCTACGTGCCAGTGCTTCACATGGTGGACGCAATCATGCGCCGCGAGGGACCGAAGGACGCACGGAGCGGGGTTATCCCGATAATGCGCGGATGAGTGTCAACACTGTTGTCAGGGACCAGACGGCGAACGCGTTCAAGCTGCTGTTTCGGGCGTTGGGGAAGAGCATTACCTACATCGACGAAACCGGAGCAGAGGCGACGCTCTACGCAGACTCTAAGCCCGGCGCGCGCGTAAATGGCGAAGTGATTGGAATGGAGACGGAATTTAGCTCGCGGACGTTTGAGATACCACGGCAGACGGGATTTCCGCCGACTAATGGCGTGCATGTTGACCATCAGATTGTGTGCAACGGAGTGCGGTATTTAGTGCGGCAGGCGCAAGACGACTCAGACGAATTGCTGGCAGTGCATGAAATCATAGGCGTGCGGGATCAGGCAACGAACAATGGCTAGTAAAGAATCGACAACCCGGAGCCGCGTAAAAACGATTGTTGACGCAATCAGCGGCAGTCCTGTTGTTACTTCTTGGCTTGGCCTCGCCGATTTCGCCCCAACAAAGGAGTTTCTGCGCACACTTGGCACCACGACGGTAACGCACAAGGCTTTAACCAGTAACGTTGCCACGCTCACTTTTGCCTCGCATAAGTTCGCCGTCGGCCAGCGCGTGCGGGTTGCGCTGACAACGCCGGATGCAACCTTTGACGGCATTCAGGAAATTACCCAAATCACGAGCACCACGATTAGCTATCCCAAGACGGCGGCGAATGTGGCGTCTACGGCAGCACCTGGCACCGTCACGGCTGGCCCGTGCTTGTTCATTCGGCCGGCGCGGACGGCGTTCAACATGACGAACAAGAACAAGAATTTCAGGGTTGATAGCGAACTCTGGTTCGGGTTTGCCGCCAATGCCGACTACACCTTTACGGCAATTGAGGACGTGCTTTTCGACCCAACGACGGGCGTTCTTACCGCGCTGGTTAACGAAGACAACTATTCCGACTGTGCACCACCAATGGAAGTTCAGGAAGTGGAAGAGCCGGAATTAGACACGAGTCAGGATCCGATTGTGGGGAAGTACCGTTTAACGATGAGTTTCAAGGGGTGCTAATGGAAACGCCAATCCGGTTCAAAGTGCAGAACATGGCCGTCATTGTGGATGGCGTGTACGTTCAGTTGATTGGAGTTGTGGACGAGGAGCCGAAAACCGACGGCGCTTTCGTTCAGAATCCAGCAGCCAGCATGATAACGATGTACCTGCGTCCAGACGTGGCGAAGAAGTTCAGCGTCGGCACAGTTCACACGGTGAGCTTTAAATAAGGAATAGCTATGGGAACTCCATGCGGCGCAGACCTTCTCCTCGTTTCTGCCACTTACGGCAGCGCGATTGACATGTGCACGGGCTTTCAGTTCGGGCGCTCGGCGGATGTCGTTTCGATTCAAGGCGAAGGCGTCATCGGCGAAGAATGCCACGGCGTCAAGAAAGGCCGCTACATCGTCGTCGTTGAATACCTCGTTGCGCCAAATTGGGCAGTGGGTGGCGCGGCGGCTTCGCTGGTGATTGTGACGAAGAAAATGGACGGCACTACAAACCGCACCTACACGTTCGCGAACATGCGCACGTTTGAATACGCGAAAGAGTTTGACCGCGACAATCCCGAGGGAAGCCGATGGCGGCAACCCTTCATTTACCAAGGCACTTTGGCGTCAGACCCTTTGACGATTAGCTAATGCCGACTGAAACAATCGAACACATCGAAGGCGGCTTTAAAGCGAACCCGCTGGAAGTCCAGTTAGCCAAGGCTGCACAGGCCGCAATCAAAGAAGGTAAAGACCCCTACGCCGCCGCCAAGATTCGTCTAAATGCAATGGGGCTGGACGAAGCGCCAGAGGCAGAGGCAAAGCCCGACGTGCGGCGCTATTTACTTGCCGTCTGTCGCCTCGGCAGCGGCCAATTCGAGCATCTAAACGACGCCGATTTAATGGACGTGGCCGCGCTGGTGAAGCTGAGTTTCCATAGCCTTGAGCAGTGGGAAGACGTGCGGGAACAAGCGTGATGAAGCTGAAAAAGCTGTCTGCAAACCGAGTGATTTCCGCGATGGACGGAGCGCGGACGGCTGTCGATTCGGTAGACAGGCAGTTAGCGGCGTATGCCTCAAGGTTTTCTCGGCCTGTCTTGCTCAGGATTATGGAGAAGGCTGCCAAGGCCATGATTCCCGACGTTCGCAAAGCGTTGGAGAACTCATACGACGCCAGCGGATTTAGAGAAGTGACGGGCAAGCTGAAAGACGCCGTGGCGCGCAAGGCAATCATCATCGCGGGGCCGTTTGGCTTTCGTGTCGAATATGCAGCGGGGATTAAGTACGACAAGAAGAAAGGCGAGACGAAGGAACCGGGCAACGTGTACGCCAGCGCATCAGCCAAGAAATACGGCGCGGTTTATCAGCCCTTAAACAAGAAGGTTGGCTCGCTTTATCGCGACTTGCCCACAGGCGAAATGCGACGCAGGAAGAAAGCAGCCGGCGAGTTTGGCGACCGCGCAAAACGAACGTTGAAGAAGGCGATATTCAAGCGCCAGATTACGGACAACCGCAAGAGCAAGGTTGATAAAGGACTGCAGTCCGTAAGCGCGGGAACCATCCGCGTGCAAGCTCCGGTTAAAAACTTCTTCGAGTTTCTTCCGGGCGATATTGCGGCCTTACAGGAAAAGTTTACGTCACTGATTAAAGCAGACCTCGGGCAACGGGTGAAAGGGAATTGATATGGGCAGTTCACCCGCAATCGGCCTACGTGTCACGCTTGACGGCGTAGAGACGACGGAACAGCGCATCAAGGTTGCCAAGGCAGAAGTACGCCAAATTAAGAAAGACCTGCAGGATGCCGTCAAAACGGGCGGCGATGTTGAGCGGCAATTCAAGCGCCTGAACGAAGCCTATGCCAAGGTTGACCAGTTGCGCGCTGGTAGGGGCGGCAGCCCTAGCGGATTGTCACGCGGCGGTGGCGGGATGTCTTTCAACACCACACAGACAGCGCGCGGCGGCAATTTCGGCGGCGGTATCCGAGGCGGAATTAATGACGCTAGGGATGTTGGCGGTATTGCAAGCGGCTTGTCGCAGGGTGGCGCGGCAGGCGCTGCAGAGGCGTTGCGTAGTGCATCGGGATTGGCGCGCGGCAAGGGCGGATTTATCGGCGGTGCCGCAACACCGTTAGCGCTACTGGCGTTTGCTGCCAACGAGTACGACGCAGGAATGAAGGGAATTGAGCGTAGCAGCAAGGCGAAGTACAGCGCGTTTGAATCTCTACGCGCGCTGGAAGACTTCAACGGCGATAGAGCCACGATGAAAAAGTCGGAGAAGCTTCAAGGGGGATACAAACGCGAGGCGGTTCAAGGCTTGGGCGCTTTCGATAATTTCGTTCAAGATTCGCGCCTGTTTAACACATCGGTAGCGGGCTTCTCTTTAAAGGGGGTTACAGACGCTATTGGCGTAACGTCTCGCATTGAAGACATCGACGAAAAGGCGGAGGCAAAATTTAAGGAAGAGTCGGCGAAGCTGATCGCGCACACCGAGGCGGCATACAAAGCCGCAGGAATGGGCGATCTTGCGCGTGCTCAGCGCGAACAGGAGGCGTCTGTTGCTGACATGTCCCCGGCAGGACGTGCGGAGGCATACAAGGTAATGGTGGCTCAGGGCACCCCCGGCGAGCAGTACCTACGCGCTCAGAACGTTAAACGCTTCAATGCCGAATACACCCAACTGCATAATAAGCGCGGCTCGCTAAGGACTGGTGACTAGTGGCGACAGATACCGCGATTGCCGGCACAACTTACAAGTCCCTTGAACACGCCTACAACGGCGGAGTGACGACGCCAGCGGCGGGCGTCTATACGGCGCTTCCGCCTTACGGGCTACCTCCGTGGGAAGCATCGCCAGAGTACGAGGAAATGCCCATCACGTACCTAGGGCTTGATGGCGTCGGCACAAAACAAGGCGGATTTCGCGGACGAAACATCGGCGTTGACATCGTGATTATCGGTGCTGCCAAGTCCGACATTGAAACAAGCAAGAACGCGCTTTTCGCGGCGATGCCGACAACGAGCCGTTTCAGCGTGACGATTCCAGGCGGAACGGCGCGCCCCGGATGTAAGCTCGTGCGGGGCAGCGGAGAGATTAAGGACTGGTCAACATTGGACGGGAAAATCCTTGCGTGCCTGATGCTGCGAATACGGCAGATGAGTTTGGAGAGTTAAAGAGTGGCAATCAATTACGAACCGACATCAGACGACGCACTCGAAGACGAGTACGAAGGCGTAGATTTCGACGATCCCGGCGAGTCTCCGCTTGTTCATAGCCCCGGTTTTGTGTCGTCGCTGCATTTCTTTAAGCCCGTGCAAGACGAAATCCTTGCGTTAATCAAAGGCTCCGTCGCATCGAAAGGCTACCGGCAGACCTATACTTGCGGAACGGGCGATGCAGTCGGCGAACCTGTACGCATCAGCGGAAACAATACCGTTACGCAAGCACTTGCCACTACGGCTGCCAATGCCAAGGTAGTTGGTTTTGTGCGCTCTAAGCCGACTACAACAACGTGCCATATTTCGCATTATCTCTATGTCTCTGGCTTGTCGGGCTTAACCGCTGGCAGCCCCGTCTATCTGACAGATGCGGGCAGTTATTCAGCTTCAGCGGGCACAGTTGCTAAAGTTGTAGGCGTCGCCAGTTCCACCACGGAGGCGTTGCTTGTAGCCGATGGTCTTTGGGCCAATCTCGCCAGTTTGTTCTTTAACGACGCAGAGGGCGACCCGGCGAACATCGGCACTGCCGCAGATGGCACCAGTAATTTCGTGGCACGACGCGACCACGTTCACGCCATCCCAAACGACCATATCAGTGATGCGATGCTGCGTGAAAGTGCGGCGTTATCAGTCATTGGGCGTAGTGCAAACTCAACAGGAAATCCTGCGGACATTGCCGCCGCCAACGACGGCGAAGCGCTGATGCGCATTGGCACGGCAGTGGGCTTCAACAATCATTCCGCGCTGACCGAAATCGACTTGGCACTGGATGATGTAATTCCGCTGTCCGACGCGAGCGATTCAAACAAGAACAAGAAACTCAGTGCAAATCGGCTACTCGGCTACGGCTTGCAGGGAATTGTGCAGGGGCGTTTGACGCTGACATCAGGGGTGCCGGTAACTACTACCGATGTAACTGGCGCGACAACAATCTACTTCACACCGTACAAAGGCAATCGCATTTCGCTTTATGATGGCACTCGCTGGAAGCTCTATGCGCTAACTGAGATTTCACTTGCACTGGGCACTCTGTCAGACGACTTGCCGTATGATGTTTTCATTTACGACAATGCCGGAACTCTGACGCTTGTGTTTGTGGCGTGGTCTACAGGCACCACGCGAGCCACAGCACTTGCTACTCAGGATGGAGTCTTGGTGCAGGACGGGACACCTGCTCGGCGCTATCTCGGAACATTCCGCACGGAAACCACGACGACGGTAGACGACAGCGTAGCGCGACGCACGTTGATTAATTACTACAACAAACAGCCGCGTCCTTTCCGTGCAATCGACACTACCGACTCTTGGACAAGCATGGCGTCAGCATTTGAACCGTGGAATGGCGGCACAACGGCGGGCACAGGCCGCGTAAATATTCTCTGTCCTATCGGCGATGAAGCAGTAGAGGCGTTGTTTCTGGCATCAGCATTAAACAGCACTGGCACCACCGGCATAGCCATCGGCATCGGCCTGGATTCGACTACTGTAAATAGCGCAGGCATCAAAAATTACGCCAACCACGACGCGACGGGGCGCATCATGCCGCTATCCGCGCAGTATAAAGGATACCCCGGAATCGGCTTTCACTACCTCCAAATGCTGCAACGTCCGCAAGGCGCGACAGCAACATTCTACGGCGATATTGGCACTGCTGACCTCGTGCTGTCAGGACTTCAAGGGGAAATTTGGGGATGATAAACGCAACGAAACTCCACGACGAACTTGTAGCCGCAGGCATTCCGATCATCGGCTGCAACTCAAATGGCGAAGTCAGATTCAAGGATGAAGCCACGGCTGCGCAGCGAACGCAGACCGCAACAATTGTTGCTGCGCATGATCCGTCGGACACGGAAGATCAGAAGGTGGCCAAGCTCTCCGTGTTAACGACGCCGAAGTTTCAGGCGGCGCAGGCGCTGGTCGCGCGCTTCGGATACGCCAATGTTCCGGCGAATGTAAAGACTGTGTTTGATGCTGGCATTCAGGCCATTCAAGACACGTGGAAATAGATAAATGGTTCCCGGCGGCCCAACCACTCAAGCACCCGGCCCAACCGAGGCGCAAATCCTCAGCACGAAGGTGGATTACGTCGGCGCATCGTCTATTCGCGCGCGCGCGGTTCCACATCCGCAGTATTACGAACGCTACTACGCGCCCCACGTGAACGGCGTTTACACCGGAATCAATAAGTACCTCGAAGCGTTTGAACCCTACAACGAAGTGCTGCTTTTGAATCCCGGCACCACGGGCAACGCTTCGTTCTTTCTTGAGGACGCCGGACTATGGGCGTCGTTTCCTGTGGAGTCGTTCGGAGAAGGCTATACACCATCGGCCTACGCTGAAGAAGAAGATGCGCTCACGGCCAAGCGGCTGCAGTTCACATGGACTGCGCCATACACGCTGACATCGGTACGTGGTGACTCGCAAATCTCTAGTATCACCGTGACGGGCGCGAAACGCGGCGTCAACGTTGCCAAGACGAACAAGCCGACACGCGGCAAGCTGCACTATCAGATTATCGCCGTGGGTGGTGACAGAATTGTGCGCTGGTGGTGCGGAACTACGCTCGTGGCGGAAGGCTCGCGCACGGGTGACGGTGCGGTTTCCTGCACGGAACTCAACAACTCGGAATTGAGCGTAGCTTGCACACTGACATACACGGGCGAAGTCAATCCCGGTACGGCATTCATTGAACTACGCTGGCCCGCTGCCTATCAGATTCACTATTCCACATCGGCGCTATCGTTTCCGCGCACGGCAGAACTAACCGCGTATGACAACGGCAGCGACGATTTCACCGTGCTAACTCCTGTGCTCGGAGCGGGCGCGTACAACTGGAACGTGCTGACGATTGACGACGGCGGCACGGTGCAAACGGCATCCTTGCCAGTAACGGTAGCCAAGACAATCAAAGCCCCGCCAGCAGCCCCGACGATTACCAGTATTACGGGCGATGCGACGGCGCTAACGGTTAACTGGACGGTAGGCGAAACGGGCTGCACGTTTACCGTCTATTCGTCGCCAGTGAATTATCCCGTGAACCTCGGCAACTTTGCCACACCAGCACCAATTACCACGGCGCTCAATGCTACGTCGCAAGTCCTTGCCGCAGTAACTGGCTATCCGGGCAAAGTACGCGTCATTGTGCGGGCGACTAAGGCGGCAGTGCAGGAACAAACCGATACGGAATTTATTGTGGAATTGAACGCAGCGGGCGCAATCGTTCCGCCCCGCCCCAACCGCGCCAGTGTTGAAGAGATTACCGTCACGAGCGGTTTAACCGTCACGGTATTGGCGGCGATTCTGGACAACGACAAAGCGGCAGCGGCTACGATTGTGGACCTGTACCTCGTGGCGCTGGCGTCATCCATCACCCTGACATCACCCACGGCAAGCGCCAATCTGGACGCGGCAGTAGCAGGCGTGCAGCGCAAGACGGTTTCCACCACGGCCGGCGGCGCGGGGTGGTATCGCCTTGCAGTCGTTGGGCGAACAGCAGCGGGCGCGCGTTCAAAGTCCTACAGCGAATACATTATCTATCTTGATGGGACTGCACCGGGGGCTGTGCTTAATCCAAAGGCTAAGGTGATACGTGGCAAATAAAGCCCAGGTGGCAATCCCAAGCGGTAAGGACAAGAGCGTCGAAATGCTGCTTGCGTCGTTCACGCTTGGCAACGCCAGCAATATCAACCCACTGTCGGCAGAGTTTGGCGACGGCTCCGGCAACTACGGCGAAGAGTTTGCCACGGAAATCCGCATTGCGGAGCGCATCGTCTTACAGTCGGGCAAGAATCCCAGTTATGCCATTATCACTATCCCAATGGCGAACTTTGGCCCGACGAAATACGACGAGGCGGCGTTTGCAGTAGCAGCCATTTCCAACGGACCCGCTGCAAAGATACTTTTGAATACGCGGTGTAGCGTGTTTCTGTCCTACTCTGGCAAGCGTGTCCCGCTGCTGAATGGCACTACCATTAACGTAGCGCACGACATCAAGAACGATGCAATCGTGGTGACGATTTACTGTGATAAGTGGATGCTGTCGCGCGTGACATGCTTTGGGCAGGCACAGTACGACCCGGAACACAGTCGCTACGGACTTGTGACCAACGAGCCCCTTGTGTTCAACATGTTTGGCTACAACACCTGCTTAGATACGCCATACGGACCACGCTTCGCCCCTTGTCCCAACTACGGCTGGCGCGTTAGCAGCACCAGCGGCGTGCATGGCGGAAGTGAATCAAAGCAAAGCAATGGCGAGCCCTCGCCCGGATACGCCACAACCCGCGCGCGACGCTGGCGGGTAAACGACGCCATCGAATACCTACGCGACATGCACTATCTTGGAGCGAAGAAGGGCAGGCCGGCAAGTGCGGCGGACTACGGGACACAGATTGTCGGACGTGGCCTTACATGGCCTGCAGGACTTGGACAGGTGCTCGGTTCTAAAGGCGGCTCGCGGACGCTGCATAACGTTTCATGCGAAGGATTGTCTTTGGATGCCGCGCTTACTCGCGTCATTTCCCGCGCCGGCCCGTATGAACTCTATTGTGCTCCAGGCGGCAGCAAGGCGGGGGATAACGAAAACGACGTTGCCGGCGGATTGCTCGCGGCGGATCCTAGTGGGCTTTACGCGACACTGGCGACGGCGTTTGATGGGCAGATGTCAACGCTCGCAACGGAGTTTGAAAGCGGCTTTACGGCGTTCGAAACGGCATTGAACACGGCCACGGCTACGCTTGATACGGCCATGTCGGACTACGTTCGGCAACTCGGCGCACCCTACAACGGCGCTGCGCAGAATGCCGTCAACGAGATGGGCACCTACATTAAGAATCAACTCGCCCTTCTGTCGATTACGGACGCAGGCAGCGCATCCGAATTGCGCGAAAAGTTTGAGGAGTATTTCAAGCAGTACGCCTCGGCAATGGGCGTGGCGTTGACGGGCAGCCCCGGACGCTACACTACGGCTAATGGTGCGATTGCCGGCGGCGGTGGCGCTGGTGATGCTGTAGGCGTCGGCGGCGGTGCTCCGGGCATGGTTCAAAACCTCGGGCAGACACTGCAACAACTCGCCAATGGCAAGCCTGCAGGCGACGGTAGCACGCTGCAAATTCTGGACATGAGCGGACCCGTGCAGGGCGACGGGTTCATTGTGCCTAAGCTCTATGGCTACGGGCTAGACGCCGCGATGAATGAAGCGTGCGTCGTGGGTGGCACCGTGACGGAATCAATCGAAAACTTTTTCCATAATGTCTGCGTTGTCGGCGACGCACCTGTTTATGAATCCATCTTCAGCATGAAAGCCGATGACGATTACGGCGGCGGCTACCTTGAGGCGGCGTGGTCTGCCGATGACGAGGCTGCGTTCAAAGCTTACGTCACAGCAGAAGGTGACACAGAAGCAGCATTCAAAGAAGCCTGCAGCCTGTGGCCTCTCGTGTTCGCTGCCTATCGGGTAAAGAAAACTTACATGGCGCGGCTGGCAGGAACGAAGCATGCCAATACGCTAGTAGCCCGCGCACATCCGCGCATTCGCCCCACGTTGATAACTGGCTACTCAATGCAGGGCAACAACCCGCGCAACTTTACGCACCGCCCCATCACGATTGAATATCAGGCATCAGATGACGGATGGGAAGTGGCGACGCAATACGACAACCTGCAGTTGAGCGCAGACGGCAGCTACTTCACTTTGTCAGCGTTGCGCGACTTGCAATCCGGCATCACCTGGAAATCGGACGGCGGCACAACCTACGAAGGCGAATATCTGGAAGCAGTCAACATCCGCGCCACGCTGGCGATTGAACTGGACTGGCGCATGTCGGGCTTGTCGCCTAAGGGCAAAGACGACGCAGACCCCAATAAGACGGCGGGGCGCGTGGCGGGCGGCGCGTTCAACGGGAGTGAGAACACTTACACTTACACCGTCCTAGCTGACGAACTGGATTACGTGGAATGGCTGCGTTACCAGAGTTATCCCGTGGGACAGCAGATCCCCGAGGCGTATCGCAACTTTCCCGATAAAGCGACGGCGGGCAGCGAACTATTCACCGACAAGGTTAGCGCGGCTGTCGGACGCCTGCCGGAACATGCGAAAGCGCGCTTGCGAGATGTGCGCAGAGTGGAAAGCGCGGGCTCGATTATCTTCCCGCGTCTGATTCCCGCTGTGCGTCCGGGCGTTGGCTTGCCTGAAGTCATCAAGGGCGACCGCGTTCTTAAGATTGGCTCCGTGGTGCAGCGGGTGGTGCTGGCTCACAACTCGCAGGAAATGACGGTGGAACTGGCAGCAGCCCAACCGCCGGAGATTTAATGTCGCGCTACCCATACCACTCCAGATGGACGGACAATCGCCGCCGCCGCTCGTCGGGTGTGCGCGCGTTCGATGCGCAGCAGTCCGGGCCGTTCGGCATGATGCAGACGCAAAAGCCTGTGATTCTAGGCGCAGGCAGCGACCCCAATGTTCCAATCACTGCCTACAACGTCGTTAAGCTTGCGTCGCCAGATACCGTATTCGCAGACAACAAAGGGCCAATCGAAACGGCATCATCGCAAACCTACGGCGACGAAATTCTATGCCGCATCAGTCCATTCACGGCCTACAATGACCCGTTTTCGCTCTTCGCTTCGATTCCGACGATTGCACTTTACACGCGACGCGATGATTTGTCTTGGCCGGTGGCGGTGGCCGTGCAGATTGGCATTTGTCTTGAACCGTGGGACGCTGACGCGGTGACGTATAACACCAAGCCGTTACAAACCGGCGCATTAGCAGGGATCGTATCCGGCGGCCACGGCGCGCAAGTAACGTCAGTAGACAGAAACTGGAATGCCGGAGACACCCTAGGCTATAACAAATGGCAGGCGAATATCGGCAGCCTTCGTGCCACGTCTTCAGTTCCGGCAGGTTCTGCGGCATCAACAACCATTATTGAATCGTCGGCGGCGATAGCGGCATATGTCGGCGGCGTTATCGAGATGACATCAGGCGACAATGACGGCATCGCCCGGACGATAGCAGCCGTAGATACAACAACTCACTTCTATACCGTGTCGCCCGCATTTCCCGAACCAGTGCTTGAACTGGAGACGTATACTATCTGGCCACTGATACACGGATTCTCAATCCGCATTGCCGAAAATCTGCTTGCCGTTGTGCGGCCATTTCAATTCGGAAGACTGTCGGCCATCGACGCGTTGAACGTTGAGAAGGTTTATCTAGCATGAACCAGTTACTTGTAAGGCCGGCGGCGATTGGACTAGCATTGCCGACGCGCTATGTCGAACTGCACGGCTGGCTCAACTTGGTGCAACGAAGCTCCCCCACGACAGTAAGCGTGTTGTTTCGCAAAGACCAGTCCTGGCGCGACCAGTACGACTTTGGAACCAGATTGACGACAGACAACTATTTTCGTTTTGCGTTTCCCGTGAACAATCCGCGGATGCTGCAAACCATCGTTGAAAACGTGGTGCTTAATCCCAATTTCACCGACCCCACTACCACATTGTCCGGCACCATTGAAATCTTTGCGATGGTTGAAGACTGGGACCACACGGCACTGCACTGGGACAACAAGCCGGAGCCGTTAGCAGAGAACCTGCTAGCCAAGCGCACGCTGACAGACATAGAAGTCATCGAACCAAGCGACACGTTGAGCTATGGCAGCTCTAACATTTTGGACGCTACGGAAGTCGGGCTCGTTTACGGATTGTGTCTGCGCAACCGGATAACGTCTGCGCCCCTGGCGACACACGCGCAAGACATCCAGCGCACGAGCGAACTTGGACTACTTACGACGCAAGCAAAGCGCACGGGAACAATCACACGGCGCAGCAGCAGCGGAACTACGCGCACGCTGATATTCGCCGATGGCCATGGGCTGCACGCGGACATGAAGATTGACGGGGCTTATGGCGGCTTCCCGTTTAAAGTTCTCGGAGTGAACGGGGATGACGCGGCGGCGTATAATACCGCGATTCCAGAAGGCAGCAGTTTCTTTAGGCCGCTGACGATTGCAGACGCGAATACGCTGACTTACTCGGCATCACCATCGCTGAGTGAATCTGAGACGGATTCGACTGGGCAGATTGAGTACTGGTAGCGACGCTACTTCTTTCCAGCATCAACAATCTTTTTAACCTCGGCAGCATCAACCTTGGGATTTGCTGCAATCTTATCAGCACCGGCAATCGTTGATGCGACCTCCTTTAACACTTGCTGTTTACCAAATGCCGTCTTTGCTTCCTTGTAGTACTTGATAGCCATGTTCATTTCGTGCTCGTACATCTCCGGCTTATACATCAACGCCTTGTGGTATTCGTCAACTGCTTCTATCACCTCAGACTTCAGGGGTATCAGTTCGCCCTCAATCATAATGGGCTGCTGGTTTTTCTTGGCTTCAACTTCCATCTTGTCCAGTAATTTGTTGATTTGCTCGCGATGGACTTTCAATCGACCCGGCTTCGCTGCTTCTATGAACTTGGCGTGGCGGCTGATTACGCTCATGGCGGCTTGCTTAAGTTCGCCATTGGCCTCTAACTTCGCCTGTAATTCGGCGGCAGACTCTTCAGCATTGGCACCGAAAGTAGCCATCGTCAGTAGCATTATCCCTTTTAGAACCCTTCGCGCCTTATGCCGAATGCGTTTCGGGCGCGATGTGACACGATCTTTGTTCCAACTACGCACATACATCCAACCGACAAACAGCGCTAGAAACCCAAGGCCAAGAATTAAGCCAATCACGGTGCCACGGTCGCCAAGCCCCTTGGTGGTTATAGCCCAGTACAGAAGCCCGCCCATTGAACAGATCGTGACGAAGATAAGCGTAATACCAAAAAGATAGCCGAACGCCGTCTCGCGCGATGCCATATCCCCTCCCCAAACCCGCACCATTTCGCCTACGTTTTTCCTACGGTTATTTTGCCGATGCCATAAAGTCGCGTTACGCGGAACCCCTATTTACCTATGAAAGAGTTATCCGGTGTTAAAAGAGTAGCGTGGGAGAGGCGTTTTCAAGACTACCGCAATCGACCACTCTGCCATCGCTCCGGCCTTACACAGTAAGGACTTGCAAGAATCACCCTTTTTTCGAGCCTACGGAAAGTCTACGGCCATGTAACAAATTCCCGAAATCCATCATCTCGGCAACGTGCTTTGCGTTCATCGTCCGTAAGTCTTTGTAGTGCTTCTGAATCACGGCGATTGAGTTGCCGGCCAAGCTCGCCACCAGTTCAGCCGACACGCCTTTATCCATCGCCATGCTGATGAACGTGCGGCGCAGTCCCTGCAACGTGACTTCAGGACGCAGCTTCTTCGCCTTCCGTATTTGCTGCATCTCAAAGTGCAACATGCGCTCGGCAATGTTCAGAATGGGTTTATCGTCCTTTTCCTTGCCACGCCACGCCTTTAATTCCGCAACAACCCATGAGTTCAACGGTATCACCCTGGCGCGTCCCTTCTCAACTACGGCAAGCGTTTGGGCGTTGAAGTCAACAGCGCTCCACTTCAGCCGCAAACATCCTGCTGCGCGCAAGCCCGTGGACAGGCAGAGAATGACAGCAGGCCAGATGTTCGTTTTCTTCGCAGCCGCTAGAACAATCTGCAACTCCTCGGGCGATACTGGCGCACGGGGCGTGTGGTGAACGCGCTCAACTATCTTGCCGTGCAGCCGACGTGCGGCGGGGTTCGCCGGCCAATCAACTAGGTTCTCCTGCATCAGCCACGAGAAGAAGCGAGAGATGTGGCGCTGCTCGTTGATGATGGATTGCTTGCTGAGTCCGCCAGCCTTACGCCGTTTCAAGTGGTCCCGCACAAAGGTGATGGCATCCTGATACGACAGATGATTAGCGATAAGGTGCGCGCTGACGGTAGCCATGTTCGTGAGTAGAATCCGCGAGATCCGCCCGTGCTCGCTCTTCTGGCTTTCCTTATCGACTTCCGGCCAGCGTTCGGAAATGTAGCGGTTAACCATCTCAGGCAGTGGGACGGGCGCACTGGACTTCTCCCGTGCGGCTTCCTCTACCATCTCGCGCGCGCGAGTACGTGCTTCCCGTTCCTGGTGCTGCCCCGTGGACAGGCTGTAGGCTTTGCCCTTGTACCACCAGCGAGCGTAGAACGGCCCCGCCGTCTTATCGCGAAAGAGCGTGACGCGGACTTTCTTCTTCAAGAGTTGAACGAAGAATGGAATCATACTCGCCTTATGGACTCAAGAAATCCTTAAGAAAGCCACTACAACGGACGAAAACAAATTGTATACTTACACATGGAATCTGAATCCCGGCTCGTCCGGATAGTAGGATTCACCCGGAACCCCGCAAGGGGTTCCTTTTTTTACAGCCTCACGATTCCAAGCGCATCTCGTGGCGATGCCACCTTGCACACAATCGGCTCCAGTCGCTTTAAGTATTTGTCACCCTGCTTTTCGCGCATGTATGCGCTTGGCGCAACGCTCTGGTACACTAGAAACGCTATAAGGTCTGCGGCTTGAATGAAATACGACTGATCGGACACGCGGAAGTTTGGATCTTCGACAATGTTGCTGACGAGGATATTTCGGTATCCCCCGCCGTATTGCACTTGGTTAGGAACTGGGTTGAAGCGTCTCATGCGGCGGAGTAGGCCCGTCAGTTTTTTGTTGTCAGTGTTGTCGGGGAACAGCACTCCCCTATCGTCTGGATTGGTGGGCCCTCGAAAGTTGTGATGCGACAGTGTATTTTCAAAGCGCTGTATAAGCGCCGTCCATGCATTCTCGAAAACGTTATATTTGGGGCCTTTGGTAGACTTATCGACAATGACGTTGATGGCGTTGAAGTCTGTCATGGTTGCCAGCAAATTGGCGAAGAGACGCACAATCGTGAGCCTGTCATGTCGTGGAATGCGCGATAATTCGCCTGGACGATTAATCATGTGCGCCGAATGAATTTCCTCACGCAGCTTCAATCCGAACCGCGCTTTCAAACTCTGACGAAAGTTGATTAACAGGTCAAGGTATACCTGCCATCGCAATTCGTGAAGGACAAGGCCAGTAAGTGTGAAGTAGCGCGTTGGCGATCCAAGCATCCCGGTATCTCCGCTTTCGTCCACGTACATGAGAAACATAGTCTTCTTCCTATCGTCCCATAATAAAAAGCTCGCCACTATCGGCTTGCTTTGCCTAGAACTTGAGTCTATTTTTTACGCACCTTATCTTTCTGCGTTGGGGGTGTATTAGATGAAGAAGCGTCCGTTGATGACGAAGGAACTGGCTGACGACGCGGCGCAGGAGTTTCTGGCGTGGGAGCGTCTGTTGAAGAGTTCGAAGCGACTTCAACGACTTGACCCGGAACTGCAGCAAATTTTAGAAGATCGGTATCACCGCTTAACTGCATGGCGATCTTCCGGACAGCTTTGGTCAATGGACGCTCAATCGGCATTGTCCGCACCTGTAGTAGCAACCAGTGAAGAAGCGCGTCCTCCTCTGTCTTCGTTAGACGTAGCTCGGGAGATAACGTCATCGGCGCACCAGACGCAGCGGAAGAAGCGGAAGCAGGCTTAGCTTTCTTAGGCACCGACCTCTCCTCTTTAGGCGTTGCGCCGTAGGCCATCATGGCCGCGTCCCGACGATCCCACTTCGCTACCTTTAGAAGGGTGTAGGCGCTGGGGAAACTGCCGTTCATCCACCCTTGAATTGTTGTAACGCCGACACCGTATTTCCGCGACGCCTCGCTTAGCCCCATGTTCGCTATCACGCGTTCTATAAATTCCTGATGAAACTCATCAGCCGTTACGGCATTTCGTACTTTTTCGCCCACTGAATCCATAACTTCATTTATGCCATACAGTTGCGTGGTAGCAAGAATTTTGTAGTATTATGTTGCGTGTTTACGACATGTCGTATATATTACGAGAGTAATCAATCATATTTCTTACGACATGATGGAGACCTGCATGAGCGACTTGAAGAACCTGCGCGACATTCTTGGATGGAGCAGAGAGCGGCTTTCCCGCGCAGTCGGCCTCTCAGTCGGAAGCCTTGTCAACCTCGAAGACGGCAAGTCATTCAACAGTTCAACCGCGCAACGCATCGCGGATGGGCTGGGCATCTCGTTGGACAACGCACTGGTTCTTTGCGCGGGCACGTTTCCAGCCGGAGACCTCAAGGCGTTGGCTATGCGGATTTCAGGGGGGAAGGATGAAGCCACTAAAGGACTGTCTGACGCTCGGCGAAATTCGAGTGTATCGGCTGAAGATGGAACAAAAGCCGCTCGCGGCAAAGCATCGCGTCTCACAAAGCATTCTCTCAAAACTTGAAAACGGCAAGCGATTCAACCCGCTCGAAATCGAGCGCTACATGGCCATTTACGGCCTCACGAGTGAAGAAGGATTTTTACGACGGCATCGGAACGGGAAGTTGAGTCCGGCGGAACTGGCCTTGCAGCGGCCAATCGCTGAAACCGAACCGCTCTTTTGTACTGCGGACGCGGCGCAAGAACTAATCCATGCGCCACGAGTAAATGACCGAGTTCTTCGAGTACTGCGAGACGTGATGAACCGGAGGCAGGCATGAGACGCCAACAATGCAACGTTCCGTACTATCCGCCGTTCAGAATTGCCGACGCAGTTCACCGGAACAACGAAGCAATTGCAGAACTTTCCGGGCTGAAGACGGATGAGGATTTCTGCGCGTACCTCACGACACCGGAAAGAACGCAGGCGACGATAGCGCGGCTGACGAAAGAGAACGCGCAATACACAAAGTGGCAGGCGCAGGGTTTTGAACTGGCGCGCCTCGGTAAACCATACGGTACGCCAAAGGTGACAGCATGACTCTCGACGAACACATCCGCCAGATAGTCCGCGAAGAATTGAAGCGACGGCCAATGCCGGCGGACTTTCGGCGCAAGAAAGATTGGAGCGCGGCAGAGCTGGCGGAACGTTCGGGCGTGGCGCTTCCCACAATCTACAGCGTGGAAAAGGGCAGAGGGAAATTCGCGCGAGCGGAAACGGTTACGAAAATCGCTGCTGCACTGGGCGTTGAGTACGGCGAATACGAAGCGGCGGTTGAGTACGCGATTGAGCAGCGGAGGGCATCGTAATGCACCAAAACTCCCTCTTCGCCTATTGTGAGGAAAAGCAAGTCCTAGGCGAGCGCGCTCAATCCATTCTCGTGAAGCTGCAGGCATGGGCCCCGAACGCCGCCACTGACAGACAGATTACGCAGGCGATGGGCTTCTCCGATTTGAATTGTGTACGGCCCCGGCTGACAGAATTAATCAAGCGCGGGTTGGTGGAAGAATGCGGCAATACCAAATGTGAGATTACAGGCAAGACGGTTCGACTGGTGAGGGCCTGCAAATGAAAGACGCCCCCAACCTCCCCCGCACCATAACCAATCGTCACGGGCAGAAAGTCCGTCTAACCCCGTGGCGTCCTCCCGCAACGGACAAAGAATTTCTCCCTCTGCGTCTCACCGGCCGGAAATACTCGTTCGACAGCGACCGCACCAAATGCCGCGTCACGTCCCAAGGCGAGACGATTCTAGCGGTAGAAGAGTTCGACGATGAAGCAGATGCATGGGTAGACGTTCGTTCGCGAGTGAGTGACGAGGATATTCGGGAAGCGCAGGACGAGAAGGCGGAATGGAATGCGAGGTTTTGAAATTTAGCGAGGGGCATCTTCCCGAACGCGCTACCTGTTGATGGTTCATCGCAATCAAAGCGAGAGCGTCCCGCAGTACTCCCACTGGCGCGTTCGGGAAGGTTTTAAGACAAGGAAATGCCAACAATGAGCGACACGACTAAGACAGTTAAGAAGCGCAGAACACGGATAAGCGCTATGAGCGTTCCTGGGTTCGATATTGTTAAATGGTTTTGGTCGAAGGTTGATGTGCAAGCGCCGAATAAGTGCTGGCTGTGGAAGTATCGCAAGGCCGGAAATGGCTATGGCTTTTTCCTTAATCCCAAGCGCTATGTACAGGCGCATCGCTATGCCTATGAGCTTGTCAATGGTCCCATACCAGCGGGGCTACTAATCTGCCACAAGTGCGATGTTAAAGATTGCGTGAATCCCAATCATTTATACGCAGGCACGTTCTCAGACAATGTCCGAGATGTTCAAGAGCGCGGCGATAAGAGCGGCTATGCGAAGAAACTAACACCAGAGTTGGTTCGGGAAATCCGCGCCTCTCCTCGCACTATTCCTGAAATAAGCAAGCAATACGGCCTCAGCTATACGACGGTCGAACACGTGCGAAAGAGGCGCACATGGAAGCACGTGCCATAACTCAAGCAACAACCAATCTGCGGGCGGTACGGGGATTAAAGGAGATGGGGCGAGTTGGTGCAGTGGTAGCACATCTGACGAAGTATCGCGACGGCCTAGGGCAACGTTCGATATGGGCGCGGAGGACTGTGGTTCGATTCCATGACTCGCCATGTTTAACTCGTGAAGTTTGAAAGGAGAGGGGAAGGAAGATGGCAAAGAAGCAATCGCCCGCACTGCACTTAATAAGTCATGTGTGGGAGCACAATAGAGAGGCCACTGGCCATTCATGGCAGCGGCTAAATGCGTCAATGCACGAAGCTGTAAATCTTGCCATTACTGGCGGACTCAGCTTCAACGTAGACGACTTCAAGTTTATTGCTGAGCACTACCGCATCGGCTATTGGGGCGGCAATAACGGCAACATGTGTGGCGAAAGTTTTTACTCTCTCGCCATTAAGTATGGCCATGCTTCGGCGTGGCAAAGTTTCGAAGCATGGAAGCAGAGAAAGCCATTCATCATTAGCGGACAGCGCATGTGTGTTGGCGCAAAAGCGTCGTGGTATGGGCGAACAGTTGATTGCACAAGTATTGACGCCGAGCGGATTATTTGCTGCGAATACAAGTGGGACGACAAACTAGAGAATCATAAATTGGTGAAGCGTCATGCAATTACACATGATGACATTCGCGAATTTACCAAGGCTCGCAAAGCGGAATTTCGCGCTAATAAAGCACTGGCAGCAGTTTAAGGAGTTTCGCCCAAATGACCCCCGACGAAGCCAACGCAACGCAACTGAACTGGGCGCTAAACAAGATATTCCCTGAGCCTGTCTTCCCGCCAGCAGTCCGCGAGGAAATGAAATGCGAGGGGTGTTTTGAATGTGCGCGGCTGCTTTATCCGTGGAATCGAATGCTTATTTGTTTCGAGTGTCGGGAGGCGATGAGGAAATCACGTGATAACGATTTCACCAAATGACACAGACGCGGCAATTGTGCGCAAGGTTGACGGGCGGCTGTTGCTGCTAATCGACAACGAGTGCATTCTCGATCCCGAAGACATCATGATTTACCGCACGACTAAAGGGCAAATCCAATACGCCGAAATGGTTGACGGGGAGATTTGGGGATGGACGGATAGCGAGTGGTCATATCACGATTTTGCACTGGCGTTAGAAGACGGCGATTTAGTGCCATTGATTTAGGAGTGAACGATGGGGCTTGATACTACACACGATGCTTTTCATGGCGCGTATTCGGCCTTTAACCGTTTTCGACAGGCGGCATGCGAAGCACTAGGCGGAAGCTTCCCGCCGCATTCCAATCTAGAGCGCTTAAAGGCCATAGGTGTTACGGAAGAGCCAAGGCGCGATTGGTGGTATGTGCCCGATGAGGTGACACGTGAAACGCATCCGGGCATGTACTTCTTTCTTGAGCACGAAGACTGCGATGGAATTATTCCGCCTGAGATGTGCGGCCTAATAGCAGAAGAAATGGAAAGACTTCTGCCACGCTTGGACGAAATGGGCGAGGACGTAGGGCATATTGCGGCAGCGGGTGGAATAGGCGCTGTAGCAAGACGATTTATCAAAGGTTGTCGGTTAGCAGCAAAGCGGAATGAGAAGATTACGTTTCATTAACTAACCGCCATGCTTGCGAATGATTCGAGGGGTGGATGAAAACATTAACGAAGGTTAAAGAGCGTCCTATTCTTTTCTCTGCGCCGATGGTGCGCGCGATTCTGTCGGGGGATAAGACGCAGACGCGGCGGGTTGTGAATTTTGGGTATCACACAAAGCCGCGCGAATCCGATGGCGATGTTGGCGCGCCGTCGTTCGTCTCAAAGACTTCGTTAGGTTGGTTTAATTTCGGCTGCGATTGCTGGCAGTGTCGCGAAAGTAAACTGCACTCTTTTCATATGTCCTGCCCTTACGGTGCTATTGGCGAGCGGCTTTGGGTGCGAGAAACACATGCACGTATTCCTAGCCAGCAACTAACACAGCCGCATTACTTTGCCGATGGGCCGCTACCATCCATTGATGATAGACACGATGCTGGACTATTAAGAACGTATCCTTCCATTTTCATGCCTCGTTGGGCGTCACGCATCACGCTGGAAATCACCGACGTTCGAGTGCATCGCCTGAAAGACATTTCCGAGACTGACGCGTCCGCTGAAGGCGTGGAACTAAACAATGAGCCGAGCGAATGGACGCCGGACGATGGCTGGATTCCGTATTGCAATCATTATCCCGATGGTTGCGAATGTTTTCCGGCCATGAGCGCTAAAGAAAGCTTCCTGGGCCTTTGGCATAAAATTTACGGTGATGATGTGGACCAGTCTAAATATTGGGTATGGGCCATCACCTTCAAACGCATCGAGGCCCAATAAATGTCCAAAGCAATCGCGGAAGCACATAAAGGGGGAACGATGAAAGCGGAATTGGCGAAGGCGACGAAAGAGACGGGGATTGAACGAGCGGAGCCGCTCAACGTGGGCGCAATGCTCACGGCGATAATCGATAAGGGTATCACACTGGAATCGGTGCAGGTTGTCGGCGAGTTGATGAAGTTCAAAGAGCACGAGGAAGCACGGAGTGCTGAGAAGGCGTTCGCCCAGGCGTTCATTGCGCTGCAATCCGAAATACACAAAGTCAAAGCGGCAAAGGAAGTGAAAACGAAGATGGGCGCGACGCTCTACAACTACGCGCCCTTCGAGGACATCATGGGACAAGTATCGCCCCTGCTGAAAGCGCATGGGTTTACTGTCACATTTAGCACTGATTATCAAGTCGGTCCACCTTGCCGCTTGGTCAAGTCGTGCACACTGCAACACGTTGGCGGGCACAAGCAGACGAACAGTTTTGCGGTACGAATCCCTAACATCCAAAATTGCAGCGACGCACAGAATGACGGCGGGGCTTCAACATTTGCGAAGCGTTACGTCCTGTGCGACGCATTAAACATTGTCATTGGCGCTGACAACGACGCACGTTTTGACGACGCCCGCGCTGAAGGGGGTCCAATCACGGAAGCACAGGCGCGGCGGATTGAGGAGCGCTGTGAGTACCTCAAGATTGACAGAGAAACCTTTCTGAAATACGCGCAGGCCGTCGATTTTGAGATGATTCCTGCATCTATGCACGATGAACTCGTGCGCCTTCTAGACAAGAAAGAAGCGAAGCTCAAGGCCGCAAGCGACAAGGTGCCAACATGATTATCCGCCGCGACTTACTTCAGGGTTCCGCCGCGTGGCTTGCCGCGAGGGCATCCATTCCAACAGCTTCAGAGATGGGAAATCTGCTAACGCCGAAGTTCGCAATCCGCGAGGGGCAAATGCCGGCTACGTATCTGGCGCAAAAGATTGCCGAGAAACTGATGGGCGGGCCGCTGCTGTCGTTTAGTAGCGGCGAGATGGAACAGGGAGAGATTTTAGAAGATTACGCGCTCCCGTGGCTCGCGCTGGAATACGACTACGACATTGAACGTGTTGGAATGTGCATGCGCGATGATGGACGGGCGGCGTGTTCGCCAGACGGGATTATCAATGGCAACATGGGGCTTGAAATCAAGTGCATGCAGCCTGTGAACCATGTGAAGTGTTTAATGACGAACGCCGTGCCCGAGGAATACCTTATCCAGATACATACGGGCCTTTACATCACGGGCTTTCAATCCTGGCTGTTCGTTGCCTACCATCGAAAGCTTCCAAAGTTCGTGCGTGAAGTGAAGCGCAGCGAAGCGGTAAACGCGCAGATTCACGAGGCGCTGACGAATTTCCTTGAACGTTTCGACGAGGCTCTTGAACGACTTCAACCACAAGCGGCATTAACGGAGAAGTGAAGCGGGGCGACTCGCAAGTGTGAGGACGACAGGGGTTACTACCAAGCTGATTCGGGACGTGAAGGCGCGTGCGGCGGAAGGATGTAGCGCGCTTAAGTAGCGTTCGGGCCAAGCATCGGTTTGGCACACTGCTGGAGTCAAGGCCGCAAGCGCGATGAACCTGTGCTCACTACTGAAGGGTTCGAGGTTTGTTGCCCCGCTTCATTAAGGAGTTTCCATGCGTAAATCTCGAAAGCGTTCAGTTCGTCGCGACAGACGCAAGGCTAGAGCGAGCGGGTTTAAGCGCCCTGGACGGAGCAAATCAGGGCGGGTTGGACATGGCGGCGGAGGACAGAAATCAAGCAGTTGGCAGCACGCGGCAAATAAAACCGTGATTGTCCGTGCGCCGTCTCTTGATGCTGCTCGGAAGTTTAAGAAGTGGCTAAAGAAAAGTGGCTACGAATTAACCGCAGATTCCAACGGTTACAAAGTGTCAAGAAACGGTGTGCAGATAGCGGTGTGCAAAACACTGGAGAACTTAAAAGCGGCGGTGGAGTTTATCGACATGTATCAGCGCTCGCCGTGTTTGCAGCAAGCTTTTGAAAAGGCACTCGTGGGCGTTGAACTTTAGCCCCGCTTCACAAAAAGGAAGGAACCAATGGCGAAGAAGTACATCGTTGGTCAGGACCGCAATCCCGAAAGAAACGTCGTGTCGCATCTATATCACGGCACGTTTGATAATCCTGGCCTGCCGATGTGCCAAAGGGGATGGAATCGCGGGGAAGATGGTTATTCCATCTGGCGCGGGAATGTTGGCGAAAAGGGTGTCTGTGCCACTTCACGCCGTTGAGATTTTTTGCCGCCCTTCGCTCGCAAATCGCGTGTGAAGAAGGGGAATGGTGCGAGGTGAGCCCAAAGCAGACTCTATTATTAAACAATCTGGCAACTTTTCCGCGTGGTAAAGGCGCTGTGCTTAACGCATTCGGAAATCGTATCGCCGGAACGTGCTTAAGGCATGGATGGGTAGAGGTATTTGATTGCGGCATATTTAAGTCAACGCGCATTACTGATGAAGGACGCAAAGAACTCCGCAAGCGTGTGAAGAAAGGGAAGAAAGCAAAGTGAGCAAGAAGAAGCTGCCAGTCACAATTCTGGACATCGGCGGAACGTTCAAAGTTGGCGACATGCCGCCGTCAGGCTATTGCGATTGGCACCAGTGGGCAGAGGTTCAACACAAAGGCGGGCTCCGGCAAAAGCGTTGCGGATTTTGCTCGAAATGGAACTTCCCGCAGGAGATGGGCGTCAAGTTCTGCAAGACATGCGAAGCACATCAGGAGGCGCTAAAGAATGGAACCGCTCGTTAAAGGCGGGGGTAATGATGATAATGGTGATGATTTGGAGGGTCATTTAGTGCGCACAAAGCTACTAACGCGGAAGCAAATACTCAGGTTCTTAGAGCGTCAGCGCGAAGCATACAAGCTTGCCGCCGACAAGGAATGGGATGCCATGGGACACACAAACAAATTTGAGCGCCTTAACTGGACATCAGAATACCTAGCACAACACGCGGAAGAGTTAAGCGCGGAATTTAACGGCATAATTTAATTCTGTTTCTGGCTTATTTGGGAGGGCGATAGATGAATTTCAAGGTTGGGGATTTCGTAAGGTGTAATTGCAATGAGACGCAAGTGCTGCTTAAAGGCGCTGTCTATCGTGTGGCATCACGATTTAATGATGAGGGTGTGACTTTAGAGAATGAAACTGGCTGGCACTACGACACCCGTTTCATCCCGTGGGTTCCGCAAACGGGCGACTACGTAACCCACGCTAGTTCTGATTACCCCGGCGATTTTCTGCTGCTGGAACAGAATCAGCACGGGGATTGGAATACGCTGAGCGAACAAGGGCAGGAGTGCTGGTATGCCTTCCGTCCTGATGGCCCTATTCCCGTCCTCAACCGCGCGCCATATTGCGAGACGGAGAAGGTTGAATTTGATTTAAGGGGCAAGTCGCCAGCAGAAGCGATTAAGGAAATTGCAGCCAAAGCAAAGGTTGAAGCATACACGCCAGTCTTCAACCCCGCTGGCATGCCCTCAACGCCAACACCCGAAACGATTCAATTCGCGCCAGAAGCAGAGCCTATCACAGTCCCGATTGGCTCCACTCCCACGGCGGAAAAGATGCGGCGGGAATTTGAGGCTAAGCGCGATTTGGCCGAAGCCGAGCAGAGAATGCGTGCAAAGGAAAAGTGCATGATTGACATTCACGAGCACATTTTGTTCTGCGAGAAGGAATCAGGGGCACGGGGTTCGTATCTGGCGCTGGTGAAGACGAAAGGCCCGTTCTGATGAACACCGTCACCTTCACTTTCCCGCTAAAACTGGCAAGCCTAGCCAACGTGCGCGAGCACTGGCGCGTGAAGCACAGGCGGAGCAAGCAGCAGCGGGCACTATTGCACGGAATACTGTTCACTCAAGCAAAGCCGTCATTGCCTGCCGTCATCACCATTACGCGCATCGGTAAGCGCAAGCTGGACAGCGACAACCTGGCTATCAGCGCCAAGCATGTGCGGGACGGAATCGCCGATGCCTACGGAGTTGACGACGGCAGCGACTTGTACACCTGGAATTACGCGCAGGAAATCGGCAAAGAGTACGGCGTGCGGATTGAGATTAGTCCGAAGTGACCCTTTCAGTTTTGAACACGTTGCGGGAGGTGTTGGGGTGAAATTTCATGTAATGGGACGATGGGAAGCGAGCACATTCATGCTTAACGAGCCGCACATTCACATTGCCGTTTACACTCCCGGCGACGTTGAGGTTCCATTGCCTGCAAATCCGCAGAGGCTTGCCGTGCTCCAGCTTTGTTTCCATGACGTTTCGAACGTTAAGGACAGGGAATGGCTGGCGCATGAATTAAAGGGCACTGGCGTTGAGGTGACTCCATTTACCGATGAGCAGGCAGAACAGATTGTGGACTTTCTAGAGCGTTACAAAAGCGTCAAGAATATCGTGGTTAATTGCGACGCTGGTTCATGCCGCAGTCCTGCCATTGCCGCTGCCATCAGCAAGACAGTCACGGGTAATGATGAACTGTTTTACAAACGCTATTCGCCCAATCATCACGTTTACCGCACATTAATGCGAGCGTTGTTTGGACGCGTTTGGAAATGACCCGCGACGAACTCTACAGATTGATGCTCTATTGGCACCGTGACCTCCGCGACGAGTTCGAGGAACGGGCGGCGATAAGGGAGTTTGAGGGGAAAGTTTCGAGAGAAGTTGCGGAAGAGGGGGCGTATCGGGAAGTTTTGGTTAAGGCGGAGAAGTAGTGAATTAATAACTACAAGGTGTGATAAGTGTGATTTTCATCAAGGCGATAAAGATGGTTAATTGAGCTAAAGCGGTTAGGACGATTGAATGAATTGGAGAGGAAAACATGAACCTGAACAAAGTAATGATTGCCGGAAACATGACACGAGATTGCGAGATGCGCTACACGCCGACAGGAATGGCGCTGGCGAATATCGGTGTCGCTGTAAATCGCAAATACAAGGACAAGAAAACTAACGAGATGAAAGAAGAAGTTACTTTCGTTGATGTGACGATTTGGGGCAAGACTGCGGAGTTTGTGAATACGCACTTCTCCAAAGGATCTGCAATCTTCATTGAAGGGCGGTTGAAACTCGATACCTGGGACGACAAGACAACCGGGCAGAAGCGCTCAAAGCTCAACGTTGTTGCAGAGAATGTGCAGTTTGTGGGTGGTAAGGGCGGCGGCAAGTCATCGGCGAAATCAACTGCGGCAAGTCAACAGCCCGCCGAAGTTGGGGCGGCTAGTGGAGAAGCCGATGAAGAAAACATCCCTTTCTGAAAATCACTTTCTATTTCCATTGTTCTGGACTGATTACATAGAGGACGCGCAATGCTCGACAACTCGGAAACGCCATCGTCGAAGTCAGAAAATGAAACGCCGAAAGAAATCCGCACGAGCGGCGAGTACAAAAACGAAACCGAAGCCTGTAGCGCATTTGATGAAATAATGGAGATGGGCAAGCGCATTGGCGCGGTTGATAAGTATTTTCGAGAAGTGAAGGGAAGATACGAAGGCGTCCTTGCGATAAACGCTACTCCTGGTGTCTATCCCAAAGTCGATAGAATCGTTTTTCCCGGCAAGGAGTTGATTAAGGCCGGTTGGCCGCATGGACCGTTCTCTGTTGAAATCAAATGTAGTGGAATGAAAGTAGGGCCGGTAGTTAATCAGGCGATTGATTACTCACTATCGCTGTTTCAAGTCTATGAGGGGTACTGGATTCGTCCTGAATGGACGTTCATCTTTCCCCTTCAAAGTTATGGCGGTGATTTAGAATCTATAATGGCAAATCATCGCATAGGT
>Ga0196978_1000095_pt1 | contig 44240 bp, 30 predicted proteins | sample S3v_2013CmetaG_FD_155491 | JGI IMG/M metagenome (GOLD analysis project Ga0196978, IMG submission 155491) | Soil microbial communities from Anza Borrego desert, Southern California, United States - S3+v_20-13C | ecosystem: Environmental > Terrestrial > Soil > Desert | place: USA: California... | reverse complement strand
TCAAGGTGCTCGGCGCGGAGATCGAGGCCAAGCCCGACGGCTCGATGTACCAGATGACGCCCTACAAGGAGGCGGGCTACTGGGTCGCCTACAGCCGCACGGGGGGCGACTCGCCGTTGGTGATGATCACGATGCAGAAGACCCCGTGACGTAGGGCAGGGGGAAGGAGGTCGCCGCCCGCCGGGGCGGATGCGAGGAGCTTGCGCCGCCACACTGTTTCCTCCTGAGTGTGGCTGAGGGGCCGCCGCCTTATGCGTCCGGGCGTAGGGCGGCGGCCCCATTTTTCTCCGCGCGCCGGGGCGTAAGTGTTTTCACCTACGCCGCGTGAGTAATCGTACTGTGGCGGGCGGCGACCCTGAAGCCTATCCTGTCCCTGTCGCTGCCTGCGCCGGTGAGGGACGGAACATTCTTCGCCGGGCGGCGGGGAGTTTTACGTCAAGGGGTTTTTGATTTGCGCCCGGAAGCACTCTTCACATCGGAGCATAACATCTTGTCACAGTTCGCCGGAGCGGGCCCGACGGTGCTCCTGGCCGAAGATTCCGAAGACGCGCGACACGTGCTGAGCCTTGAGCTTCGGCACAGCGGCTGCCGCGTCCTCGAAGCCTCGGACGGGCGCGAGGCGGTCGCGACGGCGCTCACGGCGCGCCCCGACCTCATCCTGTTGGACCTGCACATGCCGCTGCTCGACGGGCTCGCGGCCGCCGAGCAGATACGCGCGCACGTCGAGCTGGACGCCGTCCCGATCATCGCCGTCACGGCCTTCGACACCTACGGCATCCGGGAGGCGGCGCTCGAAGCGGGGTGCCAGGACTACCTGCTCAAGCCGCTCGGCCCCGGCGCGCTCGAACGGGCGCTGCGCACCGCGCTCCCCGGCTTCGTCTTCGAGCGCAGCGAAGCGCACGACGAGTCGGACGGGCGCGAGTAAGAGGGCCACACCCACCTACGGGCCAACCGGCAGACCGTCGCGCGCAGCTTCCGCCTGCGTTGAAGGGGCTTCGTCAGTCGCCGCCGTCGCGCGCCGCCCGCGTGAGCTTCTCCACCAGCACTTCGAGGCGGTTGAAGTCAATGGGCTTGCTGAGGAAGTGGTCGCAGCCGGCGAGGGCCGCGCCCGCGCGCGAGTCGGCGCGGTCGAAGGCGGTGACGGCGATGATGGGGAGGCGCGCGAACTCCTCGCGCCCGCGGATGCGGCGGATGGCGTCGTAGCCGTCCACGCGCGGCATCGACAAGTCCATCAGGACGAGGTCGGGGCGCGACTCGACGACCGACTCGAACGCCTCGCGCCCGTCCGAGGCTTCGAGGACGCGGCACCCCCAGCGCTCAAGCTTCCAGCGCACGACGACGCGCGTGTCGGCGTTGTCGTCCACCACCAGCACCGTCGGCATGTGACCGCCCCTCATAACCTCCACGAATCTCACTTCGGCCTCCGCGCCGGCGCACATCGCCGGGGCGGCCGCGCCCGGATTGAAGAGACAGTTTACCCCCTGACGAAACCGCACGCACAGCCTACGCCACACCCGAACGCCTCCCCAAGCGAGTTAATACTCAAACGCGATAGGTGTTTCCACTCAAAAGGGCAGCGCCCACCGGCCGACCGCTCTGCGCAGAGCGGGCTGCCTGCTGACGCTGCCCCGGAACAGACGTGCCTGATTGTTGTAGAAGGTTGCGGGCGGCGCGGACTTTTGACCGGCCGCCCCGCCGCCCCGCCTCAGTAGGTGGTCTTCAGCCAGTTCTCCTTAGGCCAGAACAGCACGCCAGCGCCCGCGCCCTCCGCGCCCGTCAGGAGCGAAGGCAGTTGGCTCGGGTCGTGCGGGGCGTAGGCGTAGGGGAGCACGGTGAGCCCGTTCCAGGAGAAAGCGATCTCCGGCGCGGGCACCGGCGCGAGCGGGCTGCCCGCCGTGGTGCTGTCGCCGCGGAACGTGACGCCGCGCAGGCTGTAGAGCGTGTCGAGGGCGAGAATCTTCCCCGTGTACTCCGGCTGCGAGGCGCTCACCTGGTTGTTGCGCAGCGGCGAGAGCACGTCCACGAACTGCGACTTCTCAAGCAGCACCGCGCCGCTCTCGGTCGAGATGGAGCCGTTGAGCGTCACGTCGAACGAGTAGGTCGTCAGCTTCGACCGGTCGGCCGAAGACATCGCCGCGACGCGGGCGTTGCGCAGGTCTTTGGCGGCCAGCGCCTCGGCGTTGTTCATGTAGACGCTGAAGACGTGCGCGTTGCCGCCGCGCAGGCGCGGCAGGCGGTCCTGCATGTTCAGGTAGTAGTTGTGGTGGAGCGTCAGCCGGTGGTTGTTGTTCGACGAGTCGAACTCGTTCGCGCCGACCAGGTGCCCCTTCTTCTGCGAGCGGCTGACGGCGATGATGTCCTCCACGCTGAAGCCCGCGGTGCGCAGGAAGTTGTACATCGGGTAGGCCGAGCGGTTCGCCTCCAAAGCCTCGATCTGCTTGCGGACGAAGCTCGACGGCCCGCCGTCGTCGCCGAGGAACGAAGACCACGAGATGGTCACGTTCTTCGACCCGCCCTTCACGTCCACCACGCCGTCGTAAGCCTTGGTGAAGGTGCAGTGGTCGATCCAGACGTTGTCGCTCGTCATGTCCACCGTGATGGAGTCCCAGTCCTGCTTGTCGAACTTGCCCTTCGAGGACTCGTCCCACTCCCACAGCTCGTCGAACTTCAGGTTGCGGATGATCAGGTTGTTGGCGCGCTTCACGTTGAACTCGGCGTGGCGGATGGTCGCGCCGTTCGCGGAGAAGATGGTTAGCCCCGTCTTGTCTTGGATGTCGATGGTGCTGACGCCCGAGGCGATGAGGACGGGGTGCGTGAGCGGCGCGGCCGCCGCGCGCAGCGCGCCCGTGCGCGCCGAGGCCGGCACCTCGTTGTAGCCGAGGTCGAGGTCGTTCATGATCTCGATGACCTTCACCGTCTTGCTGCCGAGCGCGGCCACGAGGTCGTTGGCCGTGTAGACCTTGCGGTAGTTCGGGTCGGTCTCGGGCAGGTTGCCGCCGCCGGTCGCGGCCTGCGCGAAGCCCTGGAGGTTGTAAATCTGTCCGGGCAGTTGATCCGTGACCGTGAGCGTGGCGGTGTTGCTCGCGGCCGTGCCCGCGGCGTTGCTGACGACGACGCTGTAGCCGCCCTCGTCCGTCTCCTGCACGTTCGAGAGGCTGAGCGAAGAGGTGGTCGCCCCCGGGATGAGCGAGCCGTCCTTGTACCACTGGTAGCTCAAGGGCGCGGTGCCGGCCGCGATGACGCCGAACAGCGCGCTGCCGCCCGTGACGACCGTCTGCGTCGCGGGGTGCGAGGTGATGGCCGGGGCGACCGGCCCCGTCTCGACGGTCAGGACGGCCGTCGTGCTCGTCGCCGAGCCGGCGGCGTTGCTGACGACGACGCTGTAGTTACCCGCGTCACCGCTCTGCACGCCGTTCAGGTTGAGCGTCGGCAGCGTAGCGCCCGAGATGGGCGCGCCGTTCTTCCGCCACTGGTAGCCGAGCGGGGCCGTGCCCTCGGCGGAGACCGAGAACGAGACGTTCGCGCCCGCCGGGACGGTCTGCGAGACGGGCTGCGTCGTGATAGACGGCGCCTCGCCCGCGTTGCCGCCGCCGCTGGAGAGCGTAACGTCCGCTTCCTTGATGATGAAGCTGTAGTCGGCTCCCGACCTGCTCAGGTAGAACGCGGCCGTATCGAACTGCGTGAAGGTGGCCGCCGCCTGCGTGGCGGAGTACGACATCACCACGCCGCCCGAGGCGTCTTTCAGCGTGTAGCTGACGAGCATGCCGGCGCCGGTGTTCTGGAGCGCGAGCGTGCCGCGGTAGTCGGTGTTGGCGAGCATCCCCGTGGAGGGCGTGCCCGTCGCGCCGGCGGTGAACTGCGTGTAAGGGCTCGTGCTGTTCAGGAGCGAAGGGCTCGCCGTCCCCGTGCGCGCGTACAGTCTGACGGGCGTCGCCGCGGTCGAAAGCCCGGCGTAGGTCATGGCCGCGTAGCCGCCGTAGAGGTTGAAGACGTTGGACGAAGGGTTGTTGCTGCCGAAGTCGCCGCCCACGCGCGCGTTGGTGTTCGGCGAGCCGCTCGCGGTGAAGCCCGTCCCGCTTGTGGCCGCCGGGTTGGCGACCGAGCGCAGCAGGCCGACCGAGAAGGTGGTCGAGCCGGCCGACGCGGTGTCGAAGCCGGTGAAGTTGACGACGAAGTCGAACGTGAGCGTCTGGCCCGCGGCGACCGTGACGGGCGTCGCCGACGAGTTGGTGAAGTAGTTGAGCAGCGTCCGGCTTGAGGTGACGACCTGCGTCGCCCTCCCCGTGGTGGCGGTGAAGTTGCTGCTCCCCGAGGAGGTGAACCAGGCCGCCGAGTCGGGCAGACTCTGCCCCGCGCGGGTGCCGTCGGCGAACCGCTCGCGCAGGAGGACGGTCGAAGGCACGACGACGGTCAGCGTGGCCGGGTCGCTGGTGGCGACGCCCGCGTCGTTGCTGACCTCGACGCTGTAGTCGCCCGCGTTCGAGAGCTGGACGTTCGAGAGCGTCAGGCTCGCGCCCGTAGCGCCCGCGATGTCGGAGCCGTCCTTCTGCCACCGGAAGTTGAAGGGCGCGGTGCCGCCCACGGCGACGCTGAGCGTGAGGCTGTCGCCGACGTTCGCGGTCTGCGAGGCGGGCTGCGTCGTGATGCTCGGCGGGACGATGTGCGTCACGGTGAGCGCGGCGCCGTCGCTCGTCGCCGAGCCGGCCGCGTTCGAGACGACCACCGTGTACGTGCCTGCGTCGCCGTCCTGCACGTTGGAGACGGAGAGGCTCGCCGCGTTTGCGCCCGGGATGTCAGAGCCGTCCTTCTGCCACTGGTAGCTGAGCGGTGCGGTGCCGTTGGCCGCGACAAAGAAAGTAGCGCCCGCGCCGGCGTTGACCGTCTGCGGCTCGGGCTGAATGCTGATGGAGGGCGGGGTGATGACCGCGAGCGCGGCGCCGCCGCTCGTCGCCGAGCCGGCCGCGTTCGAGACGACCACCGTGTAGACGGCCGCGTCGGCGTCCTGCACGTTCGAGAGCGAGAGCGTGTCGGAGTTGGCACCGGCGATGTCGCCGCCGTCCTTCTGCCACTGGTAGCCGAAGGGGGACGTGCCGCTCGCCGCGACCGTGAAGCTGACGTTAGAGCCGAGCGGGGCGGACTGCGCCGCGGGCTGCGTCGTGATCGTCGGCGGAGTGATAACTGCGAGCGTCGCGCCGTCGCTCATGGCCGAGCCCGCGGCGTTCGAGACGACCACGGAGTAGACGCCGGCGTCAGCGTCCTGGGCGTTGACAACCGAGAAGGTCGCTGACGTGGCGCTGGGGATGTCTGCGCCGTCCTTCTTCCACTGGAAGGTGAAAGGCGCGGTGCCGCCCGCGGCGACGGAGAAGGTGGTCGTCTGTCCGGCGTTGACAGTCTGCGAGGCGGGCTGCGTGATAATCGAGGGCGGCGTGATGACCGTGAGGGTGGCCGGGTTGCTCGTCAGGCTGCCCGCCCCGTTCGTCACCGTGACGGTGTAGCTGCCCGCGTCGCCCGCCTGCACGTCCGACAGGCTGAGCGTGTCGGCGGAAGCGCCCGCGACGGGCGCGCCGTCCTTGTACCACTGGTAGCCGAGCGGCGCGGTGCCGCCGGCCGCGACGTTGAAGCTGACGTTGGAGCCCGCGTTGACGGTCTGCGAGGCGGGCTGCGCCGAGATGCTGGGGGGGACTTGGACGAAGTTGGCGGCGACGGACTTGTGACCGTCCATCGTGAGGGAGACGGGGTTGGACGCGCCCGACACGGAGCCGCCCCAGCCCCCGAACTCCCAGCCGGGCGCGGGCACGGCGTTGAGCGTCACCGGCTCGCCTTCGTGGAACATGTCGCCGCCGGTGCTCGTCTGAATCGAGCCCGCGCCGGTCGTCGCCGTCGTGAGCTTGAAGACGGGCCTCGCCGCGAACGCCACGGCAGAGGTCGCGAGCGGCGCCGTGTCCGCCTGCTGCCAGGAGAGCGTCGTCGGCCCGCCGAAGTCGGCGGCCTGCGCCGAGCCGGCGAGCCCGATCTCTTTCTTCACCCGCCCGAAACGCTCGGTCTGGCCCGCCCCGGCCATGAAGTCGGCGCCGCTCACGGAGCCGACCACGTCCACGACCCACGAATAGGCGGGCGCGTTGATGCTCGTGCTGATCTGCCCCAGCCCGATGAGATTGGTGTTGGTCGCCGCGGCAGCAGGTGCTCCCGGCTCGACGCCGAACAGAGAGACCGCGCCGCCCGCCGCGTCGTCAACCTTTCCGGTAAAACTGACCACCACGTTATACGTGCCGGCGGCGGGCAATTCGCTGCCGTTGAGATAGAAGAGCTGTGTCGTCGTCTGTACGGATTGGCCCGACGCTCTTGCCAGGGAACCCGGCACGGGGAGCATCGGGACGCCTCCCAGACTTACCGCCGCGATCTGATTATTTTTGATTAAAAAGTCATTGTAAGAGACCGCCACCACCAGCGCGCGATCCGCGCCGCCGCCGATGGTGTGTTTCCAACTGATCTCGCTCGTGTTGTTCTTCGCCTTCGAGGCGGTGGCGTTGTCGAACGTGATGGCCGCCGAGGCGTTGGAGACCGCCGTTAGCAGGATAAGAATAAGGAGCGCGCCCTGAAACCCCCGTGAGAGTGGCCGAAATGTCCGCCCCTTCGCGGGAACCTTCATTGAGGGGTTAGAGATTTTCATCGAAGACCTTTCCGCCCGTCTGACAGGCTTGGCTGAGATTGTTAACGAGACAGACTGAGACCGCCCCACCCGCCGTCGGTGGAAATGAAACCGCCCAGTTTGGTCGAAAATGTAGGGTGAACGCCCGACCTGCGAAGGCCAGGCGCGCAACGTGCGGTTAACTGCCGTCGGGCTAATTCGTAAGGGTCAATTCCGTGAAAAGAATCTGGAAGAATTCCTTCAAAGATTTTGCCACATTTGCCAAAAGCGACACATTGGTAACATAACTAGAAGAGTTCGTCAAGCAAATTTTCGGTTAAGTTAAGATTATTGCTGATAATCGCTTCTCAATGAGGAAGAAAGAGTGAAATGGTAAGACCTTTGGAGGCGGCCGCCCTTAATTTGCTTTAACCAACTAATCTGATTGCCGCATCTTTAAGGCTTTTATCTCTCAACACTTAAATCACCTGACGGCCGGCGGTGACTCAGGCGGCCGCCTCTTCTTCGGCCTTCTCTTCGGCCGCGTCGCCACCTCGTCGGCGGCCGTAAAACCTCTCGAACAGTCCGTGGACGCGCTCGGACTCTTTAGCCAGCAGCGGCGCGGCGCTCGCGAGGATGAGCACGTAGAGCGCGGCGAAGGGCTGAAGCGCGGCCGCCAGCCCGCCGGCCTGCGCGAGGTTGGCGATGATGATGGAGAACTCGCCGCGCGCCAGCAGCGTGAACGAAGTGTTGAGCGAGCCGACCGGCGAGAGCTTCGCGCGCCGCCCGACGATCAGCCCGGCGACGACTACCCCGACGAGCGAGAGCAGCGCCGCGCCCGCCGCCAGCCACGCCGCGCCGCCGAGGCTGAACGGGTCGATGGAGAGCCCGAAGCTGAAGAAGAAGACCCCGCCGAAGAAGTCTCGGAACGGGACGATGAGACGCTCCATGCGCTCGCTGTGCTCCGTCTCGCCGAGGATGAGCCCGAGGAGCAGCGCGCCGATGGATTCGGCGACGTGGATCGTCTCGCCCAAGCCCGCCAGCAGGAAGAGCGACGCGAAGACGACGACGACAAAGACCTCGTTCGAGGAGATGCGCAGCAGCCGGTTCAGGAGCGGCGTCGCCCAACGCCCCACGACCATCAGCCCGACGATGAAGCCGAGCGCGACGCCGCCCGACCGGAGCACGCCGCCGACGGAGGTCGCGCCGCTCAGCACGACGCCCGAGATGAGTGAGAGGTAGACGGCGAGGAACACGTCCTCGAACATCGTGATGCCGAGGATCAACTCCGTCTCTGGGTTGGCCGTGCGCCTGTAGTCGAAGAGGACTTTGGCGACGATGGCGCTCGAAGAGATGGTCGTCACGCCCGCCATCACGAGCGTCTCGCGCAGCGGGAAGCCCGCGAGGTAGGCGTACAGGAGCCCGGCCGTGAAGTTGATGCCGACGTAGATCGTGCCGCCGACGAGGATGGAGCGCCCGGCTTCGATCAGGCGCGTGACGTTGGACTCCAGCCCGAGGTAGAAGAGCAGGAACAGGACGCCGACGCGGCCCATGAAGGTGATGAGCGAGCTGGTCTCGACGAAGCGGAAGTCGAAGACGCCCCACTGCGGCGCGTGCGGCCCGACCGCCATGCCGATGAGGATGAGGAACGGGACGTTGGAGACGCCGAGTCTGTGGGCGAGCATGACGGCGAACGCGACGAGCGCCAGCGCCAGTCCGACTTCGAGGATGACGTGATCCATCGACTCACCCGGCCTCGCCCGTGACCAGCAGGCGCTTGAGCGCGGCTATCGTCCGCCGGTCGCCCGCCGCGATGAGCGTCGCGCCTTCGTTCAGCACGGTGTCGGCCTCCGGGTTGGTGCGCTTCGTCTGGTCGGGCTCGATGATCGAGACGATTGAAGCGCCGGTGCGCGTCCGCACCTGTAGGTCGCGGATGGTCTGGCCGACGCAGGTCGCCCCCGGCTCGATGGTGAACCATTCGAGCACGAGGTCTTCGAGCACGACCTCCGCCATCGGCAGACTCCGGGGCACGTAGGTCAGGCCGCCGATGATGCCGGCGATCTGCCGCGCCTCGCCGTCCGAGAGCCTCAAGACCGAAGCCGGGCGGTCGAGCTTCTTGCGCGCGAAGTGATAAAGCTCGCGCGTGCCGTCGTCGTGGATGACGATGACGAGGCGGTCGCCGCTCGTCGTCTCGACCTGAAACTTGCGCCCGACGCCGGGCAGGAATGCTTCGCTGATGGTTGACATGAATTTCTGACTCTTAAAGCGGCTCAACGCTGCGGCGCGGGTCTCGGCGGCACGCCCGCGCCGCACCTCTCGCAGCTCACGACGGCCGTCAACTTCTCCTTCGGCACGACCTGCTTGCGGCCGCACCTCGGGCACTGCCGCGTTAACATTTCGAGCATCGTCCTCGCCGTGGTCGCGGCGATAAGCCAACCGAAAATCATCTCGCCCTCCCGCCGCTCATCAGCGCGGCTCACCTCCGGCGGCGGTCGCCCATCTCCAGCCACGCGTACCAGCCGAACAGAACCGCCAGCAGCGCCGCCGCCACGACGAATGACTCGAAGTCCATAACGCCTCCGCCCCGAACGCTCTCGACGACCAGATTAGAGAATGGGGCGTCGGCGAAACAGCGTGACAACACCCGATTCGTCCAGGTGTTTTCACGTGGGCCGTTATTGCTGTTCCTGATTGAGTGTGAGGTGGGGGGTGGGGCCCGCGTCAGTCGGACGGGCCGCGCCCGAGGACGTGGCGCGCGATCTCGACGCGGTTGCCGAAGCCCTTCTTGGAGAGGATGTTGCTGATGTGCCCTTCGACGGTGCGGACGCTCGAACCGAGTTCGGCGGCGATCTCCTTGTTGCTGAGGCCCTCTGCGACGAGGCGCGCGACGCGGGACTCCGCGGGGGTGAAATCTTCGTCCGGCCCCGAACGGGTCGGAGGACTCTCCGCGCCCCTGGCGGTGCCGACCATGCGCGCGAGTTCGGCGCTGGTGCGTTCGGCGCGGCCGAGCAGGTTGGCGACGACGGCGAGCAGCTCCTCCGGGTCGAAAGGCTTCACGAGGTACGCGTCCACGCCCGTGCGGATGCCCGCGATGCGATCCTTGCGCTCGCCCTTCGCGGTGAGGAAGACGACGGGGATGAGTTCGGTGCGCGGGCTGGAGCGCAGGGCGCGCGCGAGTTGGTAGCCGTCCATGCGCGGCATCCGTATGTCGCTCACGACGAGGTCGGGCACGCTCGCGCTGACCGAGACGAGCGCCTCCTCGCCGCTGCGGGCGGTCGCCACCTCGTAGCCCTCTTCGCGCAGGGTGACGGCGACGGCGCGCAGAAGCTTCGCCTCGTCGTCCACGACCAGTATCCGCTTAGCCAACTTCCCCCACCTCCCGGTTCAGAGCGTGCGCCTCGTCGCGCCAGACCGGCAGGCGCAGTGTGAACGTGCTGCCGCGCCCGACCCGGCTGCTCGCGTTGATGGAGCCGCCCATCCCCTCGACGAGCACGCGCGCCAGATAGAGCCCGAGCCCGATGCCGTGCGCCTCGTGCTCGTCCGCGCCCGCGCGGCCCCTGTAGAAGCGCTCGAAGATGTGCGGCAAGTCCTCCTCGCGGATGCCCGGCCCCGTGTCTTCGACCTCTACCGAGGCGTGTCCGCCCCCTTCGCTTCGCGCGCGGAGCGTGACGCGCCCGCCCTCGGGCGTGTACTTGACGGCGTTCTCGACGACCGCGCAGAGTGCGCGCCGCAGCGCGCCTTGGTCGGCGCGGACGGGCGGCAGGCCGGGGGGCACATCGACGACGAGCTGCTGCCCGCGCTCCTCGGCGGCGGCGCGCTGAATCTTCTCACAGTCGCGCAGCGTCGCCGCCACGTCAACGCGCGCGGGACGTATCTCGACGCCACCCACCTTGACGCGCGTCAGGTCGAGGAGGTTGTGGACGAGGTCGATCTGCCGCTCGCATTCGGCGGCGATGTCTTCGAGGTACTCGCGCCGCTCCTCCTCGCCCGGGTTCTTCTTGAGGAGGACGCGCGTCAAAGTCCTGATGGTCGTCAGCGGCGTGCGCAGCTCGTGCGAGACGGCGGCGAGGAACTCGTCCTTGACCGAGTTCGCGGCCTCCGCCTCGCGCCGCGCCTGCTCGCTCAACGCGAGCGCACGCTCGCGCGCCGCGCTCAGAGAGCTGATGACGAGCGCCGCCAGCGTGAAGACGCCGAGCTGGAGCAGGTCCTCGCCGTAGACCCTGAACGAGTAGGCCGGGGGGAAGAAGAAGAAGGCTCCGAGGACGGCCGAGAGCGCGGTGGCGAGCAGCCCGGCCCCGAGCCCGCCGCGCCACGTGCTGAACATGACGGCGGCGAGGTAGACCGGCGTGATGTTCAACTCGACGTAGCGCGTGGCGAGCATCGTCAGCGCGAAGACCGCCGCCACCGACCAGACCCCGACGAGGTAGCGCCGCAGTCTCGCGCCCACACTCTCGCCCGCCCTCCCGAGCATTCAGGCCCTCCGTGAAGCTGTCCGCTTCAGTCCCATAGTGGATTGCGTTTGAGTGTGACCGTTTAGAGGCGGGCTCTGCCCGCCGTCGCAGGCCGCGGTGCTTGCGACGGCGGGCCGCAGCCCGCCTCTAAACGAACGCCGAATCGGTCATACTCAAATGCAAACAGCTATAACGTACAAGGCGGTGCGTCGCCTACATGAAGTTGCGCGTGTGTAGTTCGGAGATGGCGCTCGCTTCGCCGGGGCCGAACCCGAGTTTGAGCAGGCGGCTCGTGCGGTCGGCTGCCATCTCGCGCTTGAGGGCCTGCACCTTCCCGAACCCTTCGGCGATCGCGCCGGGCTCCCAACTGCCCGCCGCCAGCAGGACGAGCGCGTCGAAGACCTCCTCGTTGAGCCCGGCCGTCTGCGCCAGCGCGTCGTGCCGCCGCTCGGCCGCCGCCGCGAGCCGCCCGCGCAAAGAAGGGTCGAGCGCGACGGCGTATTGCAGGTGCCCCACGCCGAAGGCCACGTGGCGCGCCTCGTCCTGCGCGGCGAGCCTGGCGACCTGCCGCGTCACGGGGTCGGGCGCGTGCCGTTCGAGGAACCACAAAAGGTTGAGGAATGTCCCCTCGCCGAGGACGGAGAGCAGGAAGGAGGCGAGCGTGAAGTCCGGCTCGTCGAAGAGCGTCTTGAGCGACTGCTGCCCGCCCGCGGTCGAGAGCCCCAGCGCGCCCTTGCGCCGCAGCGCGGCCCGCCGCGTGAAGACCTCGACGTGGCGCGCCTCGTCGGCGACCTGGATGGCGAGGAGCTGCATGACCTCGCGGAAGTGCGGGTGCACCTGCGCGAGGAACTTCGCGGGCACGAGCAGCGCCGCCGTCTCGTTCTCGACGAGGTAGGTCATCACCTGCACGACGGCCGACTCGACCTCCTCCGGCAGCTCGAAGGGCGCGTCCCAGTCGATGGCCGTCGCCGGGTTCCACTGCGCGGCCAACGCCTGCCGGTAGAGGCGCGGGACGTTCTCCGCCCACACCTGCGCCTTCGAGTCGAGCCGGAAGTTATATTCGGGCGCGCCGGCCTCGACCAGTGCGCCGCGCGCAGCCAGCCCCCAACGCGCCGGGGGGCGTTCGACCACCGCGCCCGGCTCGCGCGCGTCCGCCCCGCCCGCCGCCTCCGCGCCGCGCAGTCGGCTGCCTGCCGCCGCGCCGCCGACGACCCACGCCACCAGGGGCGAGCCGCCTTCCGCCCCCGCTTCGTCCCGAGCCCTTTCAACTTCCGGCAAGGCGAACTCGTGCCCCTGCGCGCGACACCAGCCGCGCAGGTGTACTGCGAGGTCGGGCGCGCTCCCGCGGACGCAGAGCCTCCCGCCGGGCGGCAGGTCGGCCAGGGCGCGCTTGAGCAGCAGGTGCGCGCCGCGGTCGAGCCCCAGCGCTTCAATATCTATAACCGTCGATGGTGATGTTCCCGTCCGCGTCATAGAATCCCGCCTCGTCCACCGCGCGTTCGAGCGCCTCGTAACCTTCGAGCCTGCCTTCGCGCCACGCCTTGAGCCCTTCGAGGTCGAGGAGCGGCCGCACTTCGGGGTCGTCGTAGGACATCCCCAATAACAGTTCGCGGAAGCGCGACACGAGCCACGGGGGCGCGCCCGGGCCGGCGGTGAAGTTGCAGTGGTCGTATGCGTCGGTCTGCGTCAGCACGCGCGTCGCGCCCGGAGGCAGCGTCCCTTCGGAGACGAAGAGCAGATGGTTGCCATCGATCATGCAGGCGGCGTCCGCCGCGCCCGAGAGGAGGGCGCGCGCCGCCTCGCGCTCGCCGCCGATGTGGTCGCCGTGCTTGCCGCCGAGCAGGTCGTGGTAGACGACCTCGAACCCCTCGCCGGGGACGAGCCCCCGCGCGCGGAGGTGCGAGAGCGGCAGGAGCGTGGCCTGCGGCGAGTCTACAGCGCCGACGGCCACGCGCCTGCCGCGCAGGTCTTCGATTGACCCGACGCCCGAGTCGCCGCGCACGACCACGACCGACGTGAGGTCGCGGTCGGTGTCGCGCATGGCGACGGCTTCGACCTCCACCCCGCGCGCGGCGGCCAGCCTCCGCGTCCGCACCCACGCGAGCGGAGAGTTCCATGCGACGTGGAAGTGCCCGGCGAGGTGCGACTCGACCTGCCGCTCGTAGTTGGAGTAGAGGACGTAGTCGAACGGGAGGCCGTTGCGCGAGAAGTACGCTTTGAAGCCTTCCCAGATCGTCACGACCTTCGGGTCGTAGGCGACCGCGCCCAACAGAAGAGTATCCGCGTCACTCATGATCGTCTCCGTCCCTTTCCCTCAGCCGAAGAGCGGAAGGCCGCACACGGCCTTGCCGATGAAGTCGTAGAGCGCGTCGGTCGTCGGGGCCATCACGGTCGCGGCGCGCGCGTCGCGGAAGTGGCGCTCGACGCCGACCTCCCTGCGGAAGGCCGCGCCGCCGCAGACGCGCATCGCGAGGTCGGTCACCTCCGTGGACGCCTCGCCCGCCGCGGCCTTGACCTCGAGCACGCGCAGCATGGCGTCCTCCCTGCCCGTTTCGAGCGCGGTTAGAGAGTCTTCGAGCAGCGCGCGGCACATGTCCGTCTTGATGCGCATCCGCGAGAGGTACGCGCGGACGGTCGGCAGGTCGGAGAGTGCGCTCCCGAGGTGCTCAAGCTTCGTGCCCGCGACGTGCGCGGCCGCCTTCCGCGTCGCGGCCTCCATCGTCCCCACCGAGAAGCCCGCGCTCATCAACTGGAAGTAAGGCAGCACGACGCCCATCATCACGTCGAACCCGCCGCCGTCCGGGCCGAGCATGTTCTCGCGCGGGACGAGGACGCCCGCGGCCGTCACGGGCGAAGAGCTGTTCCCGCGCAGGCCCAGCCCGTCGAACGGCGCGGGGACGGAGAGCCCTTCGGCGTCGGCCGGGACGAGCCAGACCGTGCTGTTGCCCTCGGCCCCCACGGGGCGGCTCGACCAGACGTACGAGTCGGCCTCCCCGGCCGACGTGACCCAGCTCTTGTGCGCGTCGAGGCGGACGCCGCCGTCCGCCGGTGCGGCCGTGCCGACCGGAGCCCAGAAGTGGCTGCGCGACCCCTGCTCCGAGAAGGCGAGCGTGGTGACGTGCTCGCCCCGCGCTATCGCCTCGCGGACTTCGCGCGGCCCGTGCGCCTCGACGACGGCCGTGGCCGAATAGTGCATGCAGAGAACCATCGCCGTGGAGGCGCAGGCCGCGGCCACACGCTCGACTGTCTGCGCCGCCGCGCGGTGCGACTCGCCCAGGCCCCCCACCTCGCGGGAGCTGACCAGCCCCAGAAGCCCCGCCCGCCCGAAGGCTTTGAGCGCGGCGCGCGGGAACGCGCCCGCGCGGTCTACCTCCGCGGCCGCGGGCGCCACCGCCTCCGCGACGATCTCGTCAACGACGCGCGGGTCAAACGCCTTCGCGCGCGACTCCACTTCGCTCATGCGCCTCTCCTTCTATGAAAGCCCCGAAGCCGCGCCGCGGCGCGGTCGCTCGACCGGCCGGCGGAGCGCGACACGCCCGCCGGCGAGTCCGGCGTCGTGAGCAGGTTTATCTGATTCGCGGGCGCCGGGCCGGCCCCGCACGAAGGAGGGGCTAGGCGGCGGGCCGCGAGCGGTCTGAGTCGTGTCGCAAAACTTGCGCCCACTGCGAGGCGCGGGTTCAATTCTTCGGCATCACGTCCCCCATCTCTTTGAAGGCGTATCCGACGGCGGAGCCGCCGGGTCAAACTGCACGCGTGCGCAGATGTTACATACGCGGCCCCGAAAGCGACAAGCCGGCGGGGCGAAGAACGCCCGGGCCTCGCCGCGCATATGACCCTCGGCCTTCACGTCCGGAAGGCTACCAGGTCGCGCCGCCGCGTGGGTGGCGGCCCCGGCCTTTAACTAGCGCGCGCAGCCACAGCGCGCCGACGGCGGCGAACGGGAGGAGGTAGATGAGCATGTCCCAACGGCCGTAGCCGGGTGGCGTCACCTCCACGTCGGTCGCGGCCTCGCCGCCGCCCTCCGCGCTTTGGAGCCGGACGCGGACGCGCCAAAGCTCCTCGGCGTCGAAGGGCACGAGCGCCTTGAACTGCACGCGCCCGCCCTGGTCTTCGCGCTCGGCGGCGTAGATGGCCTCGGGGAGCCTGCCGCTCACAGGATGCACGCCTATGTCGATGCGTATGTCGTCGGGGAGTCGGCCGCCGCGCGCCGGCTCAAGGATGAAGAAGAAGGTGCCCGTGCCCACGTCCGGGTCTGACCAGACCGACAGCACGCACGGCCCGAGGGTCTTATCGACGATGATGGGGTACGGCGGCCCTTCGTGCGCCAAGGCGTCGGTGCCGACCGCGAGCAGCAGCCCGGCCGTCAGCAGGAGGGTTCCGAGTCTCGCCCTCACGAAATCCGATCTGTAGTCGCGCGCACGCATCAGTTCGCCAGGAACGTCCCGCGCATCTCCATCGGCTGCGACATCAGCCAGAGCCCGGAGGCCCACAGCGCGACACACAGGGCCGCCCACACGGCGAAGACGCGCCAACGCTTCGCGCCCGCGTCCTCTTCGGCGAGGCGGTAGGTCAAGAGCAGCGAGCCGAGCAGCCCCAGGCCCAGGAACCCCAGCTCGACGGGGTAGACGACTCGCTCGGGGAGTCCGGTGAGGTGCCACGCGGGCTCTCCGAGGAGTCCCGCGGCCGCGCTCTGCGCGACGGGGATGAACGTGAGCAGCCCCGTCAGTAAGTGGAAGCCGTAGTGCGCCAGCCAGACGCCGAAGCCCAAAGGGATGAGCGCGTAGGAGTAGCGCACGATTGTCTGAAGCACGCCGCCGCGGCCCGCCCGGCGCGCCGTCAGCAGGCCCGCCGCGCCGAGCAGGACGACGGGCTCGGCGACGAGGAAGAGCGCGAAGATGAGGCCGAGCACGGGCGCTTCCCTCTGTGTGTGAAGCGTCGAGGCGAGCCACCCTTCAAGCGCGTAGACGGGACTCACCATGCCGAACGCGTTCAGCAGCGCGCCGAACGTGAAGACGACGGCGAGCGCCGAAAGGTCTCTGCGGCGCGAGAGGAGGCCGACGCCCGAACGCACGGGGTCGGTCAACAACTCTCCGGCCGGGAGGCGGCCCGTGATGCCGACGTTGTCGTGCGGGCACGCCTGCACGCAGTCGAGGCAGAAGGTGCAGTCGAGGTTCCCCGTCTTGCGCGGCTGGAAGAGCGCCAGTTCGCAGCCGCGCTGAATCACGACGGGCGACTCGGGGTGTTCGCGCCGGCCGCGGATGCAGTCCTTCGTGCGGCAGCCGTCGCAGACTTGCAGGTCGCGCACCTTCACTTCGAGCGGCGAGACGGTCGAGGCGACGAAGTTGAACTGGCCGACGGGGCAGACGAACTTGCAGAAGGGGGCGTGCCTGAAGAACGAGTCAACCGCGAGCGCGCCCGCGAAGTATGCGACGACGAGCCACGCCGTCCAGAAGGGCGAGCCCCAGAGGTCGAACAGCTCGTAGGCGAAGAGCACCCCGACGAAGAGGGCGAGCGAGAGCCACTTGTTGCGCAAGAGTCGGGGCCAGTTGCGCCGGGGGCGGACGAAGCGCCGCGCGAGGTTGCGCGGCAGCATGAAGGGGCACGCCATGCAGAAGAGGTTGCCGGCGAGGAGCAGAGCGAGGACGAGCGCGCCGCGGAAGTGAACCCACGTGAGCGTCGTCGCAAGGTTCTTCGGCGCGAGCTGCGGCCCCCACAGGCCGTGGAGAATCATCAGGACGGCTACGACGAAGAGGGGGATTTGCAGGACGGTGCGCGCGTGGCGGCGGCGCAGGAGGCCGCCGACGAGGGGGACTCGCAGAAGGTCGAAGGGCCGCGAGTCCGGCGCGAACTGCGGCGGGTTGGACGGTCGCTCGTACAACAACTTTCTCAGTCCGCCCGGACGCCCTTCACGTCGAATTGGCGCTCAAGCCTCCGCCCGTCGGGGAGCGCGGCGTGGACGGTGACGACCCAGTCGCCGGCCATCGTGAGTTCGAGTGTGGCGCGGTAGCGCCCCGGCTCAAACTCCTTCGCTTCGGCGAAGACCGGCGTCATCCCCGCGTGCGTCATGTTCCCTTCGAGCCGGGCGCGCGCGCCGCCCAGGGGCTTCGACGAGGCGGCGTCCGTCATCCTGATGTGGAAAACCGCCGGCCCCACCCTGGGCGGTCGGGGAGAAATCTCGTGCTCGACGAGCACGTCCGGCGTCGCTTCCACCGGCCCTTGACACCCGGCCGCGAGTGCGAAGGCCGCGCACGCCAGCGTCATCAGGAACAGCCCGCAAGCCGCCGGCCGACCCCTCGCCCGAAGGCTCTCGCTCCGGAAGGTCACGCGGCGGCGGTCGCCTCGCGGCGTCTCACCGCGCAGGTGCACAGAGGGTTCGCCTCTTCGGCCGCGGCCGGGAACATGTGGTGGTACATGGCGACCACCATCGGGGCGAAGACGATTGCGTTGTAGAAGAGGTGAATCTCGACGCGCGCGGTCGGGAAGGCGATCTGCAAAAAGCTGAGCGGGATGGGCGAGCCGAACAGGTTGTGGCCGAAGAGCACCTGCCCTTGCAAGAGCGCGTGCTCGATGTGGTGCCAGAACTGTATGACGAGCGCCGCCGTCCACCACTTGCGCGAGGGCCCCGCGAAGCCCTTGCGCAGCACCCAGAGGCCGACGAGCATGACGACCGCGTAGCCGTAGTGCAGCACCTCGGAGCCGACCACCCACGGATACCAGAGGCCGAGGACGCCGCCCGCCTGCGGCCGCGGCCACCCCAGCGCGTAAATCTGGACGGCCTGCGCCAAGTGCTCGGCCCAGTGCGCGAGGACGACGACCGTGAAGAGCTGGAGCGCGCGCTCGTGCCAGCGCGTGTTGAGCCTGTCGTGCAGGCCCGTCCCGCCCGCCTGAGTCACGCCGACGGCGTGCACGCTTGAGCTTGAAGCGGCCATGATGCTTCCCCTTACTCCTCCGACTTAAGTTGACGACGTTAGGGTGAACCGTTCTTGTGACATCCCGTGTCCGGCGGTGCGGGCTGGATGTTATGCCAACGGCCGACGAGAAGCAACGCACATTACCGCACAGCGCGCCGCCGCCTGTCATGGGAGCGAGGTTGGGGGCACGGCTCAAACTAAAGTTTGACGGCGGCTTCCAACCTCGCTCCCATGACAGGCGGCGGGCTCGCGTGTTAAGGTGCGCCGTCCGGTGCAGCAACCCGGCCCCTTTAGAAGTGCCACCCCTCTAAATGAGAAGCGTTTTAACCAGGCGCCTGCGCTGCGCCCTCTGCCTCTTTCTGTCGGCGCTGGCCGCGGCGGCGACCGGCTGCCGCCGCGCCGACCTGCCCGAAAAGGGCTCGCCGCAATACCTGAGCGCGGTGCGCGCCTTCTACGTCGGCCTCTCGGCCCTCCAGGTCGGCGACGACGTGCGCGCCGAGGAGAAGCTGAAGGAGGCGACCGCGCTCGCGCCGGACGAGCCCGCGGCGTGGGCCGACCTCGGCCTCCTCTACATGCGCCAGCGCCGTTTCGACGAGGCCGCGCAGAGCCTTGAGAGGGCGCGGCAGCTCGCGCCCGAGAACGCGGGGCTCTACGTCCTGACGGGGCAGTTGGAGAGCGCGCGCGGCAACTCGGCCGAGGCGGCCGGACACTTCCGCCGCGGCTCGGAACTCGACCCGCGCAACCTGAAGGCGCTCTACGCGCTCGGCCGCGAGGTCGAGCGCGTGGGCGAGGGCGGCGAGGAGGAGGTTCTGCGGCTGCTGCAAAAGATTCTCGAAGTGCAGCCCGGCAACCTCTCTGTGCGTCTCGACGTGGCGCGGCTCGCCGCCAAGCGCGGCGACGCCGAACTCTTCGGGCGCTTGATGGGCGGCTTCGCCGCGGACTCCGCCGCGTGGCCGCCGGAGGCGCAGGAGCAGTTGAAGGCCGTCGAGGCCGCGGCGGCTTCGGGGAACACGCGGGCGGCGGCCCCGCGCGTGCAGTTCCTCCGCAACGTGCTCGTGCGCCTGCCGGAGTACAGGCAGAGCCGCCTCGCCGTCGAAGACCCTCCGGAGATTTTGAGCGAGCCCCTCACGCGCTTCGTCACGATGGAGTCGCCTTCGCCGCGCCCCGCGCCGCCGGACGAGGCGCTGGCCTTCAACGCCGAGCCTCAGCAAGAGTTCGTCGGAGGCGCGTGGGCGTGGGGCGGCGCGGTCTCGCTCGACGGCGAGGGCGCGCCCGTACGACTCTTCGCCGACGGCCGCACGGCGCAGCTCGCGGGCGGCGTGAAGCTGGCCTTCCCCGGCGGCCCTTCGTCGGCGTCGCCCTCCCCGAACGGCGTCGCCGCGCTCGACTTAGACTACGACTTCAAGACCGATCTGGCGCTCGCGGGCGAAGGCGGCTTCCGCCTCTACCGTCAGGAGAACCCGACGAGCTTCGTTGACGTGACCGCGGCGGCGAAGCTTCCGGCCGGCATTGCCGAGACGCCTTACGTGGGCGCGTGGGCCGCGGACATCGAGGCCGACGGCGACTTAGACATTCTGCTCGCTGCGAAGGACGGCGCGCCGGCGGTCTTGAGGAACAACGGCGACGGCAGCTTCGCCGCGCAGCAACCCTTCGCGGGCGTCACGGCTCTGCGCGACTTCGCGTGGGCCGACCTCGACGGCGACGGCGACCCGGACGCCGCGCTGCTCGACGCGCAAGGGAAGCTCTACGTCTTCACGAACGAGCGCACGGGCCAGTTCCGGCCGCGCGCCTTGCCGCAGAACCTGAGCCGCGCCGACGCGCTCTGCGTCGTCGATATAAATAACGACGGGGGGTTCGACCTGCTGCTGCTCAACGGCGCAGTCTTCACGCGCGTCTCAGACAAGGACGAGGGCGCGGGGTGGGACGTGGGTACGCCCGAGCGTTGGGACGGCGTGCCGGGCGGTCTCGCGCCGGGCGGCGCGAAGTTGACGGCCGCAGACCTCGACAACAACGGCGGCCTCGACCTTCTGCTCTCGGGCTCACAGGGCGCGCGCGTCTGGCTCAGCGACGCCGCGGGAATCATGAAGCAGCTCGCGCTCCCCGGGACGATAGCCGACGCGCGCGCCGTCTCGGTCGCGGACGTGGGCGGCGACGGGCGGCTCGACCTTGTCGGAGTTGGTAAAGACGGCGGCGCGTTCGTGGCGGCGGGGCGCGGCTCGAAGAACTACCACTGGCAGTTGATACGGCCGCGCGCCGCGAACGCCACCGGCGACCAGCGCATCAACTCGTTCGGCGTCGGCGGCGAGATGGAGATACGCGCCGGGCTGCTCGTGCAGAAGCAGCTCGTCACGGGGCCGCTCGTCCACTTCGGCCTCGGCGACCAGGCGGGGGCGGACGTGGTGCGCGTCGTCTGGCCGAACGGCTCGGTGCGCGCCGAGTTCGAGCTGAAGGCCGACACCACAGTCCTCGCCGAGCAGCGTCTGAAGGGCTCCTGCCCCTCGCTCTTCGCCTTCGACGGGAAGCGGATGCGCTTCGTCAAAGACTGCGCGCCGTGGAGCCCGGCGATAGGGCTGCGCATCAACAACTACCAGACGTTGAGGGTCGGGCAGACGGAAGAGTGGGTCAAGGTGCGCGGCGACCAGCTCGCCCCGCGCGAAGGCTTTTATGATTTACGCATCACGGCCGAGCTTTGGGAGACGTACTACCTCGACCGCTACCGGTTCGCGGTCGTAGACCACCCGGTCGGCACTGAGGTCTTCGTGGACGAGCGCACGGCGCGCCGCCCGCCCGCGCTCAAGGTCTACACCGTCGGACAGCCGCGCGCGTTCGCAGGGGCCTGGGACGACGCGGGGAAGGACGTGAGCGAGGTCGTGGGCAGGCTCGACGGCCGACACCTCGACACCTTCGGCCGCGGGGCTTATCAGGGCGTGACGCGCGACCACTTCGTCGAGCTCGAGCTGGGCGAGGACGCGCCGCGCGAGGGGCCGCTCTGGCTCGTCGCGCACGGCTGGCTGCACCCGACCGACGCCTCGATCAACGTCGCCATCAGTCAGGGCTCGCAGCCGCCGCCCAAAGGTCTCAGCCTCGAAGTCGCCGACGGCCGCGGCGGGTGGGCCGTCGCGCATCCCGACCTCGGCTTCCCGTCGGGGAAGAACAAGACGATCCTCGTCGGTCTTCAGAACGTCTTCCGCGAAGGCGCGCCGCGCCGCCTGCGCCTGCGCACCAACATGGAGGTTTACTGGGACGCGCTCGAATGGGCGGCCGGGGCCGACGACGCGCAGACTAAGGTCGTGAGCCTCGCGCCCGCGGCGGCCGAGCTTCGCTTCCGCGGCTTCTCAGAGATGAGGAGCGCGGACAACTCTTCGCCCGAGACGCCCGACTACGAACGCGTCGCCTCGACGGGGCAGCGGTGGCGCGACCTCGTCGGCTACTACACGCGCTTCGGCGACGTGCGCGAGCTTCTGGCCGAGACGGACGACCGCGTCGTTATCGCCAACGCGGGCGACGAACTCCTCCTGCGCTTCGCGGAGCAGGCGGCGCCTCCCGCGGGTTGGGCGCGCGACTACGTCCTGATCGGTAACGGTTGGATCAAGGACGGCGACTACAACTCGGAGTTCTCGAAGACGGTGCTGCCTTTGCCGTCGCGCGACCGGGAGTATTACACTACGCTTCCGTCACGTCTCGAAGACGACCCGGTCTACCGACGCCACCCGCAGGACTGGGAGAACTTCCACACGCGCTACGTCACGCCGCAGGTCTTCAAGGGAGGGCTGTGGGCGAGGTAGGCGCGCGTGTTCTGCGCCGCGTCAGCGACGCCTGACTCTCCCGGACGTGTTCAGGCGTCGCTGACGCGACGCACGCCCTTCATCTCGACCAAACCCGGCCTTTCAAGGCCGGGCTAAACTCATGCGCCGCTGACGCGGCGTGTGATGCAGTCGCTTTAAAATGCACACGAGTCCCATCGCACGCGGCCTGCTCGTCCTCTTCTTCGTCGCGCAACTGGCGACGCCGTTCGCCATCAAACGCTGGCACGGCGTCGGCGCGGCCGGCGCGAGCGAGCGCGCGAACCCTACCGCGCTCGGTCGCCACGGCTTCCGTCTGGAAGAGGTCTCGAAGCAGGCCGGCGTCAACTTCACGCACAGCGCGCCGACGCTCGACGCTAAGCTCGCGCACATCATGCCGCAGGTCGCCTCGATGGGCGCGGCCGTGTCGGTCGTGGACTTCGACCGCGACGGCTGGCAAGACCTCTACGCGACGAACAGCGGCGAGGGGAGCCTGAACGCCCTCTACCGGAACAGACGCGACGGGACTTTCGAGGACGTGGCCGGCGCGCTCGGCGTCGCCGACGTGAACCGCGCGGAGACGGGCGTCTCGATGGGCGCGGTCTGGGGCGACTACGACAACGACGGCTACGAAGACCTCTTTCTCTACAAGTGGGGCCGGCCCGAACTCTTCCACAACGACGGCGGCAAGGGTTTTACGCGCGTGACCGACAAAGCCGGCCTTCCGGCTTGGGTCAACGCGAACACGGGCCTGTGGTTCGACTACGACCGCGACGGCCGTCTAGACCTCTTCGTCGGCGGCTACTACCCGGAGGACGTGAACCTCTGGCGTCTGAAGACGACGCGGATGATGCCGGAGAGCTTCGAGTACGCCAGGAACGGCGGGCGCAAGTACCTGCTCAAAGGCCGCGGCGACGGCACGTTCGAGGACGTGACGGCCGCGGCGGGCATCGACACGCGCCGCTGGGCGCTCGCCGCGGCGGCGGCTGACCTGCGCGGGACGGGCTACCCAGACCTCTTCATCGCCAACGACTACGGCGTCTCGGAACTCTTCTTCAACGAAGGCGGCAAGCGCTTCCGCGACGTGGGCGAGCAGACCGGGGTGGGCTTCGCGCCGAAGAGCGGGATGAACATCTCCTTCGGCGACGTGCTCAACCGCGGCGCGCTGGCCGCCTACGTCTCGAACATCTCGGAGGACGGCGTGCTCGTGCAGGGCAACAACCTCTGGGTGCCGCGCGAGGGGACGCGGGGCGACGGGCTCAAGTACAACAACCTCGCCGAGGAGATGGGCGTGGAGCTGGGCGGGTGGAGCTTCGGCGCGCAGTTCGGCGACCTGAACAACGACGGCGCGCTCGACCTCTACCTGGTCAACGGATACGTCTCGCTCGAGAGGGGCTCGAACTACTGGTACGACTTCTCGAAGATCGCGGGCGGCAACTCAAGCATCATCTCGGACGCGGCGCACTGGCCGCCGATGAAGGGGCGGAGCCTCTCGGGCTACCAGCAGAAGCGCGTGTGGGTCAACGACGGCGCGGGGCGCTTCGCGGAGGTGGCGCAGGCGGTGGGCGCGCGCGACACCTTCGACGGCCGCTCGGTCGTGTTGGCCGATCTGTGGAACCGCGGCGTGCTCGACGTGGTGGTGGCGAACCAGCGCGGGCCGCTCCTGATTTATAAGAACGCGGTCGCGCCGGAGAACGCCTGGGTCGGGTTCGAGCTTGAGGGCACCGAGAGTAACCGCTCGGCCGTGGGCGCGCAGGTGCGCGTCTACTGGGCGGGGCAGGAGCAGGTGCAGGAGGTCTCGGGCGGCAGCGGCTTCTGCGCGCAGAACCAGCGGCCTCTACATTTCGGACTCGGCAAGGGCGCGCGCGTCGAGCGCGTCGAAATCCGCTGGCCCTCGGGCAAGACGCAGACGATTGAAAAGCCCGAGACCGGCCGGGTGCATCGCGTGAAAGAGGCTTGATGCGCCGCTGACGCGGCTTAAGACGCCGGCGCTTTATCCAAACGTCATGAGTACAACGACAGCACAGGCCGCGACGCTCGCGCCCCCGGCCGCGGGGGCGAAGGCCCCGCCGAAGCTCTTCGGCATCGACAGCCGCTTCGTCGCGCCCATCTTCATCACGTTCATTCTGCTGGTGGGCCAGTTGACCTACGGCATCCTGGAGAGCTACGCGATGACGGCGCTGGCGATTGTGACGGCCGTCGCGCTCGAACTCGTCCTGGGCCGGCTGCTCGTGGGCCGTTGGCCGCACCTGGCGAGCGCGTACATCTCAGGCATCAGCGTCGGCATCCTCACGCGCAGCCCTTACGCCTGGCCCTTCGCTTTGTGCAGCGCCATCTCCATCACGTCGAAGTACGTGCTGCGCGTCGGCGACCGGCACGTCTGGAACCCGTCGAACTTCGGCATCGCCGTGATGCTGCTCATCGCGCCGTGGGCCTACTCGACGCTCTCGGTGCAGTGGGGCAACAACATCTGGCCGATGCTCGTCATCTGGGCGCTGGGCGCGGTCATCACGTACCACGTGGGCCGCATCCACATCACCGCGACTTACGTCGTCTCGTTCTTCGCCCTCGCGTACGTGCGCTCGCTCGTGACGGGCCACTCCTACTGGGCCGAGGCCGCGCCCATCACGGGGCCGATGTACCAGCTCTTCATCTTCTTCATGATCACCGACCCGAAGACGACCGTGCGCTCCTCGAAGTGGGCGCAGGCGTTCGTCGGCTTCCTCGTCGCGCTGGCCGAGATGTTCCTGCGCCTCGCCGAGAACGTCCACGCGCCCTACTACGCGCTCTTCGTCGTCGGGCCGGCCGCGAACCTCGTCGAGATATACCTGACCTCGCGCCGCGCGAAGGCCGCCAACTGAAAGCTCTTAATATAGACAAGGTAGACACCCCTGAGATGCGCCGTTCCCCTCTCATCGCAGCAATCGTCCTGTCGCTCGCCGCGCTCGCCGCCGGCTGCAAGCAAGACCCGACGCAGAACCCCTCGGCCGCGCCGCAGAATCCTGACGGCACGGCGGCGGCCGCGGTCGCAGGGGCCACGCCGGGCGCGAGCCCGACCCCGACGCCCGGCACAGCGCCGCGCCCCTCCGGGCCAATCGAATACGTGGACGTGACCGCCGAGGCGGGCATCCGCTTCAGACATAACAACGGGGCCGCGGGCAAGAAGTACCTGCCGGAGACTCTGGGCGCGGGCGCGGCCTTCCTCGACTACGACAACGACGGCTGGCTCGACATCCTGCTCGTCAACTCGACGAGCTGGCCCGAGAACAAGGGGCCGGCCACCTCTTCGGCGCTCTATCGCAACCAGGGGGACGGCACCTTTAAAGACGTGACGCGCGAGGCGGGGCTCGCCGCCAACTTCTACGGCATCGGCTGCGCGGCGGGCGACTACGACAACGACGGCAACGTGGACATCTACATCACGGCGGTCGGCCCCGACCGCCTGTACCGCAACCTCGGCGGCGGCAAGTTTCAGGACGTGACGCGGCAGGCCGGAGTCGGCGACCCCGGCTTCGGCACGAGCGCGGCCTTCTTCGACTACGACCGCGACGGCCGTCTTGACCTCTTCGTCGCCAACTACGTCGAGTGGTCGCCCGAATCGGACGTGCACTGCACGCTCGACGGGACGAACAAGTCCTACTGCACGCCGCAGAAGTACAAGGGGCAGAGTTCGACGCTCTACCACAACCGCGGCGACGGCCGATTCGAGAACGTCACCGACCGCGCGGGCCTGAACGACCCGACGAGCAAGGCGCTCGGCGTGGCGCTGCTCGACTACGACGACGACGGCCTTCTAGACCTCTTCGTCGCCAACGACACCGAGCCGAACAAGCTCTACCGGAACAAGGGCAACGGGACGTTTACGGACGAGGCTTTGACGGCGGGCGTCGCCTTCGGCGAGTCGGGGGCGGCGCGCGCCGGAATGGGCGTGGACGCGGCCGACTACGACGGCTCGGGGCGCGAGAGTCTCGTCATCGGCAACTTCACGTCCGAGAGCATGGCGCTCTACCACAACGACGGCGGCGGCCTCTTCACGGACGAGGCGCGCGCCTCCGGCATCGGCAAGATGTCGGAGCAGTCCTTGACCTTCGCCACCTTCTTCTTCGACTACGACCTCGACGGCCTGCTCGACATCTTCGCCGTCAACGGCCACGTCTCCGACGACATCCAGAAGGTGCAGCCGCGGGTGCGCTACGCGCAGCCGCCGCACCTCTTCCGCAACCTCGGGCGGAAGAAGTTCGAGGAGGTGACCGGGCGCGTCGGGCGCACTCTGGGTCGCGCCATCGTCGGGCGCGGCGCGGCCTACGGCGACTACGACAACGACGGCGACCTGGACCTCCTCGTCACCGCCAACGGCGGCCCGGCGCGGCTTTACCGGAACGACAACGCGAACCAGAACGACGTGCTGAAGGTGAAGCTCGTCGGCTCGCGCTCGAACCGCGACGCCGTCGGCGCGCGCGTCACCGTCAACGGCCCGAACAACTTCAAGACGCGCAACACCGTGCGGACGGGTTCGAGCTACGCCTCGCAGAGCGAGCTGACGCTCACGCTGGGCCTGGGCAGGCCCGACGGGACGGAGCGCATCTACACGCTCGACATCGTCTGGCCGTCCGGCGAAAAGGCGTCGGTGCAGCAGGTCAAGGCCAACCAACTGCTCGTCGTTCAGGAGGGGCAGGGGGTGACAAGGACGGAGCCGATCATCTTCGCGCGCGCCGCGCCGACGCCGACCCCGACGCCCGCGCCGCAGGGCCAGTGACGACGGCTTAGGGCGGCTTGCGATTCAGATTACCTCTCGTTTAGAGGCGGGCTGTGCCCGCCGGTTCGGGCTTCGATGCAACGCGCGGCGGCGGGCGGAGCCCGCCTCTAAACGAACGTCGTTAGGCTCATGCGAAAACCGTTCTAGTGTCGGTGACAAACGGGGAAGTTATATGAAGTCGTCTCGTTACCTCTTGCTCGTCGCGGTCGCCGCGGCGGCGGCCGTCTCGGTCTCTTCGTCCCGGCTGCTTAAGGCGTCGTCGCAGGCACCCGCCGCGAGGAGCCCGCGCGAGGAGGCGTACCGCGCCAACAACCTCGGCGTCGCGCTGCTCGAACAGTTCAAGCACAAGGAGGGGGCCGAAGCCTTCCGCCGCGCGCTCGGGCTCGACCCCAGGCTCGCGCTCGCGCGCACAAACCTCGCCATCGCGCTCTACAACGTGCCCGACCTCGCCGCGGCGCAGAAGGAGGCGGAGGCGGCCGCCGCGGCACAGCCCGCCGCGCCGCAGCCCCACTACGTCCTCGGCCTCGTCGCGCGCCAGCAGAACCGGATTGACGACGCCGTCGCCGCGTTCCAGCGCGTGCTGAAGATAGACCCGCGCGACGTGGGCGCGAACGTGCAGATCGGCCAGCTCTACCTGCAGCAGCGCAAATTCCCCGAGGCGATGTCGGCGCTGCGCGTCGCGCTCGAAGAGGAGCCGTACAACGGCACCGCGCTCTACAACCTCGCCACCTCGCTCATCCGCGGCGGGCAGCGCCCGGAGGGGGAGCGCCTGATGCAGCAGTTCCAGGCGCTGCGCGCAAGCGGGGCGGCGACCACCGTCGGCACGAACTACCTCGAACAGGGGCGCTACGCGGAGGCCCTCGCCTCGACCGGCGCGGAGCCAGACCTCGTGGACAAGCGCACGCCCGAAGTCTCCTTCGCGGACGCGACCGCGGCCGCGCTCCCCTCCGGGACGGAGGCGGGCGGCGCGCTCCTGCTCTTCGACTTCGACGGGGACGGAGACCTCGACCTCTTCACGGGCTCGCGCAAACTCTTCCGCAACGACGGCGGGAAGCTCGCGGACGTGACCGCCGCGTCGGGCCTGCCCGCGGAGGCGAAGGGCGCGGTGCTCGGGGCGGTCGCGGGCGACTACGACAACGACGAGAGGCCCGACCTCTTCGTCGTCTCTACAGACTCGCTCGCGCTCTTTCACAACGAGGGCGGCGGGCGCTTCAAAGACGCGACCGCGGCGGCGCGCGTCCCCGCGCGCGCGAACGCCTCGGGCGCGGCGGCGTTCGTGGACAGCGACCACGACGGCGACCTCGACATCTTCCACGCCGCCGGCCTGCTCCTGCGCAACAACGGGGACGGCACCTTCGCGGACGTGACGGCGGCGTCGAAGATAACCCCGACGAGCGGCCGCGCGGTCGCGGTCGTCCCGACCGACTACGACAACCGGCGCGACGTAGACCTGCTCGTCGTGGGCTCCGACGCATCGCCCGCGCTCTGGAAGAACCTGCGCGACGGGACGTTCCGCAACGTCGCGGCCGAGGCGGGGCTCGAACTGAAGGGCGGCGGACTCGGCCCCGTCGCCGCGGGCGACGTGAACAAGGACGGGTTCACCGACTTCTACTTCTCGCGCGCGGAAGGGGCGGGCGAGTTCGCGTTGAGCGACGGCCGAGGCCGCTTCCGCATCAACGCGTGGCCCTTGTCGCAGGCGGGCGAGCCCGCCGCAGCGCAGTTCCTCGACTACGACAACGACGGGTTGTTAGACCTCGTGACCCTCTGGCGAACGCCGAAGGGCGGCGCGCTGCGCGTGCTGCGCAACACGGGCGACGGCTGGGCGGACGTGAGCCCGCAGGCCGTGAAAGGAACGTTCGGCGGCGAGACGGAGGCGGGTCAGTTCTCTCTGGCCTCGGGCGACGTGGACGGCGACGGCGACGTTGACCTGATTGTCGGCTCGGCGACGCAGGGCAAGGCGGGGCGGCTCAATGTTGCGCGCAACGAAGGCGGCAGCCGCAACCGCAGCTTGCGCGTCGGGCTCGCGGGCAAGGTGAGCAACCGCGGCGGCGTCGGCGCGAAGTTGGAGCTGCGCGCGGGCAGCCTTCAGCAGAAGCTTGAGAGCTATTCGGCGAGTCCCGCGCCCGCGCCCGCCGACGTGATCTTCGGGTTGGGGCAGCGCGCCTCGGCCGACGCCGTGCGCATCCTCTGGCCCTCGGGCGTGGTGCAGGCCGAGACGCAGTCGGCGGCCACTTCAAAGCCGGACGCGGGCGTCGCGTCGGGCGCGCTGAAGGTGGAAGAACTCGACCGCAAGCCCTCGTCCTGCCCGTTCCTCTACGCCTGGAACGGAGAGCGCTTCGAGTTCGTGACGGACTTCATGGGCCCGGCCGAGACGGGCGCGTGGGCCGGCCCCGGGAAGTACAACACGCCCGACCCGGACGAGTACGTCCGCATCCGCGGCGACCAGCTCAAAGAGAGGGACGGCCGCTACGAGCTGCGCGTGACGAACGAGCTGGAAGAGGCGCTCTTCGTAGACCGTCTGCAACTCCTGACGGTCACGCACCCCGCAGGTCTGGAGGTCTACCCGGACGAGGGGCTGCGCGACGCGCCGCCCGACTTCAAGCTCTACGCTGCGAAGGGCGCGCGCCCGCCCGCGGCGGCGACCGACGGGCACGGCCACGACGTGCTCGCGCGCCTCGCCAGACTCGACCGCACGTACCCGGACGACTTCAAGCTCCTCCCGATCCGCGGCTACGCCGAGCCGCACGAGCTGACGCTCGACCTGGGGAAGGATGAAGGCGTCGCCGGACGGACGCTCCTGCTGCTGACCGGTTGGACTGACTACGCCTGGTCGAGCGACAACGTGGCGGCGTCGCAGCGCGGGCTGGAGTTGAAGTTCCCGTCGCTTCAGGTCAGGGACAAGGATGGAAAGTGGCGGACGGTCGTCGGTAACATCGGCATCCCGGTGGGTCGGCCGCAGACGCTGGTGGTTGACCTGACGGGTAAGTTCCTCTCCGCGAGCCGCGAGGTGCGCATCGTGACGAACATGCGCGTCTACTGGGATCGGGTTCAGGTCGCGGAGGGCGTCGGAGACTTCCCCTCGAAGCTGACGCGCCTCGACCCGGCCACGGCCAGCTTGCGGTGGCGCGGCTTCTCGGCGGAGGTGAGGCCGGACGGGCGCGGGCCGCTCACGTACGACTACGCGCGCGTCTCGCACGCCTCGCCCTGGCTGGCCTTCACGGGCAGCTTCACGCGCGAGGGCGACGTGCGCGAGCTTTTGAAGGTCTCGGACGACCTGTTCGTCGTCTCGCGCGCGGGCGACGAGATAAGTCTGTCGTTCGACGCCTCGGCACTCCCCGCCCTGCCCGAAGGCTGGACGCGCACGTTCCTGCTCTACGCCGACGGCTTCAGCAAGGAGATGAACATCCACTCCGCGAGCCCCGACGAGGTCGCGCCGCTGCCGTTCCACGGCATGAAGCGCTACCCCTACGACGCGACCCGCGAGCACCCTCTGACGCCCGAGCGCCGGGCTTACGTCGAACGCTACAACACGCGCGTCGTCACCAAGCCCCTGCCGACGCTCGTCCGGGGCGGCGGGAATTAGCGCGCGTCCGACCGGCACGTGACGCGCCCGGCCTCGTGAGGAGCTGCTTTGACGACTCAGGAAGCCCCGACCATAAATGAGGTGAGCGGCGCGCGTCGAAGCGCCGCCGTACCCTACCGGGCCTTGGCGCTCATCGGTCTCGGCGGGCTCTTCGCGGGCGTCACGGGGCCGCTCCTGAGCACCTTCATACCGCCGCTCGTGCGCGACGCGGTCGGCGAGCACCGCGCGTTCATCGGCGCCGTCATGGCCATCGACAACGTGCTGCTGCTCGCGCTCGTGCCGTGGGCGGGGCCTCTGTCCGACCGCGCCAGCGCACGCGGGCGGGGCCGTCTGCCCATCATCATCGCCGGGTTCGTACTCTCGGCGCTCGGGATGGCCGTGCTGCCTTCGTCCGCCGGGTTCGGCCTCGCCTTTCTGATCGGCGCGATAGTCGTCCTGCACGCGGGCATCAACGTGCAGCGGGCGCCCTTCCAGGCCCTCCTGGCCGACCTCGTGCCGTCGCGCTACCGGTCGCTGGCGACCGGCTCCGTCACGTTCCAGATGTGCGTCGGGGCCATCGCCTTCCTGATGCTGGGCCGGATGCTCGGGATGCGTGGGGCGTTCCTGATCGCGGCGGGGAGCGTCCTCGCCATCGCCGGGGCCTTCGCCCTCGGGCTGCGCGAGACGACGCCGGCGGAGTCGCGGCACGCCGAGGTCACATACCGTTCGCTCGCGGAGGCCGCGTGGTCGGCCGTCCGCGGCGCGGTTCCGGGCCTGCGTCCCGTCTTCCTCGCCACGCTCCTGCTGCAACTGACTTTCCAGACGTTCGCCACCTGGTACGCGCTGCACGGCACCGAGCGCTTCGGCGTCCGGCCGGAGGACGTGACCACGGGGTTCATCGCGTGGGCCGTCGGCGGCGTTGTCGGCGCGCTGCCGGCGGGCTTCGTCGGCGTCCGCGTCGGGCGGCGCAACGCCATGCTCGTCGGCTTCGCCGTCATGACCGCCTGCCTGCTCGCGCTCGACCGGGTCACGCAGATCACGCACGCGGTGCCGCTGCTGGCGCTCGCCTCGGCCAGTTGGACGCTGCCGACGGTGAACGCCTACCCGCTCTTCGTCGAGCCTATCCCGCCGCACCGCCGGGGCGTGCTGGCGTCCCTCTTCCTGCTCTGCATGGCGTTGGGCGGCGCGGTCGGCGACCCTCTGAACGGCCGCCTGTTCGACCTCCTCGGCGGCTACCGCGCACTCTTCCTCCTCATGGCCTGCTACACGGCGCTGGCCTTCGTGACGGTGCTCTTCGTCCCGCGCGGGGCCGGCGAGGCCGACACCGGGCAGGGCGGCGTGCCGCGTCTACAATGACGGGAGAGTCCGCCGCCTAACGGCTCGGGGCGGCCGAGAGCGTCAGGCGCGTTGACCAGGGCCGCCCTTCCGTCTGCGGCTGAATCTCGACACTCAACACGACCTCGACGGCGTTGTCCGGGGAGCCGAAGGTGCCGGCCTTCGAGATGGGAGCGCCGCTGAGGACGGCGAACGGCGAACGATGGTTCTGAGTCGTCAGGAGAGGCGGGCGCGTGTCCGGCGTGCCCGCGAGCGCTTCGCCGGGCCGGACGGTTTGGAGGGCGTCGGCGTGTACGAACTTTCCGGTGGCCCTAAGGCCGGAGACCGCCAGGCGCACGTCCAGGGCGTCCTGTGAGTCGAAAGACGCGCGCAGGTCGTAGCCGACGTTGGAGCGGAGTTGGAGCGGGAGTCGCACGCGCGCCTTCCCGCCGCCGGAGCCCGAGATCGAGAGGGCGACCGTCGTCGGCCCGATGTCGTCAAACGCGACCCGCGCCCCTTCGCCCGAGGGTTGACCCTCCGGCACGGAGACGACGACCGCGCCGCTCACCTGCCCGCCGAGCTTCACGGAGGCCGCGCCGGTCTGGGCGCGCGCCGCGCCGGACGAGAGGAGCAGACACGCCGCGGCGACGCAGGCGCGAAAAGGTGTTGCCATAAAGGTCTGTCGCGCCTTGAAGGCCACGGCCTCCGCGCGCGGTCTCAGTTTAATGGGTTCATAAAAGTACGAATGCGGGGCCGCTTCCCCCGCGGCCGTCAATTTGAGCGCGGGGTCTGCGCGACGCGACTTGAAAGGCGCGTGTGACAGAACGTCAGCCCGCTGACAAATTGTCAGGAGCTTCTGACAGCGAGACCTTCACGCCCCTCCCAGACGCACCGAGGAAAGCTCGGAATAGCACAATACACGGCCTTCCGGGCGCGCCCGCGCCGCGCGAGACCGGGTCGCCTCCGGCACGCGTCTTGTTAACTTTCTCCGCGGCGTCACACTCCTGCCCGTCTCGTCGGCGACACGAAGACCGCGCCTGTCGATTAAAACTACTGAGCCCCGCCTCGACACTTGAGAGCCTTACGCCCGAGCCCTGGATTCCATCTCATCGCGTGCCTGCTGTGCGTGCTGTGTGTGCACGCCTCGGGCGGCGTGGCCGTCGCGCGGCAGAACGCGGCGCGGCAGGGAACCATGCGGATTACGGTCAACGAGGTTCCGCTCACCGGCCTCTTCAGCTTCCCGCAGACGCGCGGCGACCGTCTGCTCCTCCCCCTGTTCAGCATCGCTCGCGCGCTCGGCGATCTGGTCTCGCTCGACGCCGCCGCGCGCACGGTGCGCGTGCAGAGGCAGACCGGCGTCAGGGCGGAGTTCGACTACGCGCAGAGCCTCGTGCGCGAGAACGGCGCGACCGTCCTCGTCCTCTCCGGCGCGGGGGAGGTGGACTTCCCGCCGCAGGCCGAGGCGCTCATGCTGCCCGTCGAGATCACCTCGGCCCTGCTCGGCGTGGAGGTTCAGATCGACGCGGCGGCGGGGGTCGTGAGCGTGAGGCGGGGCGGGGCGCTCGCCGCGCCGGTCAGCAGGGCGAAGCGGCGCGGCCCCGTGGAGGTCTTCAACGCCGAGTACGACTACAACCTCGACCGGCACGCGGCGGGCTACAACCACAACCTGACGCTGAGCGCGGGCGGTCGGCTGTTCGACGGCCTCTTCTCCTTTACGGGCAACCTCGGCGGCGCGACCCGCCGGGGGTTCGCCTCCTTCAACACCGGCACCTTCGCCTTCGAGCGCCCGAGCGGCCAACGCCTGACGGCCGGCGACGTGGGCGTGGCGAACGAACTGACCTTCATGTCTTCGTTCGTGCGCGGCGTCTGGGCGCAGTCGCCCGTCGGCTCGGCGCGCGTCGGCGCCTTCGTCGGGCGTTCGGCGGGCGGCATCTTCGCGCCCACGCCCCTCGAAGAGCTACAGGCGCGCGACGAGACGGACGCCCCCGCCGCACGGCGCCCGCGCGTCCAGACCTTCGACACGAGAGTCGCGGGCGCGTACGTGACCTTCGGGGCCCCGGCGGCCGGGCGGGCCTCTGCGAGTGCGCTGCAACTCTCCTCCGGCGTGATGTCGTTCGAGAGCGGCTCGCGGCGGGGGCGGCTCGTGACGGGGGGCCTGCGCGCCTCCTCAGAACGCTTCGGGCTCCAGGCGGACTTCGGCGCGGGGACGTTCTCGGGCTTGCAGCAGGACGGCGTCGAGGTGGACGGCGGCGGCGCGGCCTTGGACGTGTCGGGCTCTTTCAAAGTCCGCGACGATTTGACGGTTCAGGGGCGCTACACCTTCAACGGCGAGAACTTCATGACGGCGCAGGCGGGCGGCCCCGCCTCGCTCAACCTCAAGTCTTTCGGCGTGACGTGGGCCCCGCGGCGCTGGGTCACGGCCTCTTTCACCGACACGGCCTCCGCCCGTCCGAACCGGCGCGACTCGAACGAACGTTTCACCACGGCGGCCCTCAGCCTCACGCCGTCGCGCTACCTTTCGAGCCTCTTCGTCTCGCACACGCGTTACCGCACGGAACAGATTAGAAGCGGCTCCCACACGCTGCTCAACGCGACGAAGAGCTTCGAGCGCTGGCGGCTCTTCGTCAACGCGTCGCGGATCGCGGGGCTCGGCCAGACGTACAGTTACGCGCAGCTCGGCGCGAACCTGCGCGTGCGCGAGAACGACACCCTGCAAGTCAGTCAGACCTTCGGCAGCAAGGGGGCGCTGGGCGGGACGTTCGACTGGACGACGCAGGCTTTGGGCACGAAGCGCGTGAGCCTCGGCGCTGGGTTCGGGTACGGCCGGAGCGCAGGCTCGAAGCTCCACCTCTACGAGCGGCTGAACGCCAACGTCAGCCTCCCGCGCGGGCAGACGCTCCAACTCTCCTACGGCCATCTGTCCTCGGGCTCTCAGCTCCACGTCAGCGTGCGCGGCCCCCTCTTCCTCAAGCGCGGCGCGCCCGCGGAGGCGGCCGGGGGCGCGGCCGAGCTGGACAGGTACGGGAGCGTCTCGGGCCGCGTCTACCAGGACTTGAACTTCAACGGGCGTTACGACGCGGAGGTTGACCGGCCGCAGGCGGGCGTCCGCGTGAGGGTGGACGGGAACCTCTCGGTGGATACCGACAGGGACGGCCTCTACCGCATCGAGAACGTCACGGCCGGGGCGCACACCGTCGCGCTCGACCTGCTCTCGGTTCGCGCCGACCTGACCATCCTCGGCGACGAGTCGCAGGCCGTCAACCTCGGCGGCGGCTTCGACACGGAGGTTGACTTCAGGACGGCCCGGACGGGGCGCGTCGCGGGCGCGGTGTGGCTCGACCTCAACGGCAACGGGGCGCAGGACGAGGGCGAGCCGGGGCTCGCGGACGTGCGCGTCGTGGACAGCGCTGGGCGCGACACGCTGACGAACGAGGACGGGCAGTTCGTCATCAGCGACCTCGCCCCCGGCCTCCACGTCCTGGTCGTGGACGTTAAGACGCTGCCCGACGAGACAATCGTCCGCGCGCTCTTGAAAGAGTCAGTACAGCAGCACGCGGGCGGCTCGCTGCAAGTCTCCGTGACGGCGGGTGCCGAGACGGGAGATATCAGGTTCGCCGTCTCCCCGCGCCCGCCGGAGCGCAAGCAGTTCTGAAAATTCGCACTCGAATCGCCGCAATTCACATTTGAATCGCAGCGATTCGCATTGCAATCGCTTCAAGTGCAGTTGCACTTGAAACGATTGCAACTGCACTTGAAACGATTGCAACTGCACCTGAAGCGATTGCAACTGCACCTGAAGCGAGTGCAGTTGCACTTGAAGCGATTGCAACTGCACTTGAAGCGATTGCACTGCAATCGCCTTGATTGCAACTGCACTTGAAGCGATTGCAGTTGCACTTGAAGCGATTGCAGTTGCAATTGGGTCAATTGCAACTCGAATTGAGACGATTCGCGTTGCAATCGTCTCAATTCGAGTTGCAATGGGCGCGATTCGAGTGCGAATTATCGTAATTCAAGTGGTAATCGCGGCGGTTCGAGCGCGGGTAAGCGTTGTGCGCGCAAGGTTTACGGTCGTCCGGGCTTAAACGAAGGCTATGCACCTTCTCCGCCGCGTCAGCGGCGTCTGAATTTAGCCCGGCCTTTCAAGGCCGGGAGAGCCGAACATTAACAAACCGCCGCGTCGCGTCAGCGACGCCTGAACCTGTCCGGCGCGTTCAGGCGTCGCTGACGCGACGCGGCGGTTTTTTGTTCATGCGTTACCCGGCCTTGAAAGGCCGGGCTAAATTCAGACGCCGCTCTGCGGCGTTTTACGCACACGCCTTCATATAACTCAACAAGCCGTGCCTCTGTGTCTCCGTGGTGGAATTTCAGTTTTGAGCCGGAGAGGTGTTCGCCCTCTCTCCGACGACGAGTTTGGTGACGCCTTCGGTGGCTTTGCCGTGGCCCTGGAAGTTGACCTTGTAGCTGACGGAATACTGGCCGGGCGGGAGGGGTTGGGGGACTTCGAGCCGCAGCGTCAGCTCGGAGTTGGCGAGGACGGGGAGCGTCTCGCCCTCCGGCATCTCGGCGACGACCTTGCCCGCGGCGTCCGTGATTGAGAGCGAGGCGACGGGGCGGACGACGCTGTTGCCCGCGTTCTTGAGCGTCGGGTTGACGACGACGCCCTCGTCGGTCGCCGCCGCCTTCAGGCCGACGAGCGAGCCGTCGCGCGTGAGGTGCGGGACCTTGATGTAGAAGAGCGAGGCCATGCGGTAGCGCAGGAGCATCTGCCGCTCGTTCTTGTTGAGCTTGATCGTGTCCGGGCGCTGCTCGACGACGAGCGCCGCGAGGTGGTCGCCGGGGGTCGCGTCCTTCGGCACGGTGACGGTGACGCGGATCGAGTGGGTCTGGCCCGGGTGCACGAGCACCTCGCCCGGGCTGTAGACGAGCCAGGGCGAGGCCGAAGCCGCGCGCGTCCCCGCCTTGAAGAACTCCAGCCCGCCCTCCGCGTTCAGCGTCCAGTCGTTGAGCGTGGCGAGGATGCGCGACGCTTGCGCGTTGGGCCGGGCCGTGTGGTAGTCGAGGTTGACGACGACGGTCGCCTCCGAGCCCGGCTCCATCTCAAGCTCGAAGCGCGCCGGGGCGAGGGCGATGCCGTCCCGCGCGGGCGCTTGCGCCGCGGCGTCCTGGGTCTGCGCGGACGCGGCGGCGCAAGGCGCGAGCGCGAGCGCGAACAGGAGGGCGAGCGCGCGGAGCGTTTTTGAAGACGTGGCGGGTGCGGCTTGTGTGTTCATCGTTCTGTGGTCTTGGCGGCGGCGTTCAGCAGGGCGCGTTCGGCCCGGCCGAGATGGTGAACGTGAGCGTCGCGTTGAAGTTTCCGGTGGCGTAGAACTGCGGGCGGATGGCGAGGATGGCGTCGAAGACGTAGCCGTTGTCGGGCTCGCGCTTGGTGACGCTGTTGCCCTTCGTCAGCTCGGGCCCGCTCAGGATGACGGTCGAGGCCCCGACGTTGGCGAGCGAGCCCGTGTAGGCCGTCCGCCCGCTGGCGTTCAAGGTGAAGGAGGCCGAGGGGTCGCCGGTGAAGGGCGCGCGGAAGACGTGGTTGGAGTCGTTGCACTGCCGCGCCTTCGCGCCGAGCGAGCGGAGGTTGCGCGCGCCGAAGCCGATGTCGGAACGCTGGACGGCCTGCGGGTTCGAGTCGAAGCTGCCGTTCACGGAGACCGAGACCTGGTAGGGCGACGTGCTGCGGATCGAGATGGGCACGACCACCCTCACGATGTTGTTGGGGTTGGCGGGCGAGATTTCGCCGAAGTCCACGTTGACGACGAGGTTCTCGGTCACGTCGGAGGTTCCCGTGACCGAGCCCCCGCGCGCGCCCGTGATGGTCGGCAGCCCGCCGCTCCCGATGTCGAACTGCTGCGCGCGCGCGGACGCACAGAAGACCAGCAGCCCCAAGAGGAGCGCGATTCTGACTGTGCGTCGGTGCGTCATAGAAGCGGCCTCAGAGGGGAAGCGTCGGGCCTTTGCCTGACGCGCGTATGCGCGAACAACGGTCGGGCCGCGGTTCGCGCATACGCCTCTTGGAGTTGAGGGCAGGCCCTTTCGGTGTCGGGGGTTCAGGGAGCGGCGATGGTGAACGTCGCCGTCGCCGTCAGCGAGCCTTCCTCGTAGAACTGCGGCTTGACGGAGAAGACGGCCGGGACGGTCAGGCCGTTGGTGTTCGCGCGGGGCACGGCGTTGAGCACGCGGGGGCCGCTCAGCACGGTGGTCGAGGAGGAGAAGTCGCCGAGGTCGGAGCGCGCGGCGGTGTACTCGAAGCGGCCGCTCGTCGCGTTGGCCGCGCCGTTGGCGGCGTTGGTCGGGTCGCCCGAGGTGTTGTCGGTATCGACGCCCGTCGTGTGGACGCCCACGGCCGAAGAGCGGCTGAAGGAGCCGAGGCCAAAGCCGATGTCGGAGGCGACGATGCGGTTCGCGGTCGAGCCGGTGCTCGACACGGTCGCGCTCATCGAGAGCACGTAGTTGGTGTTGCTGCGAATCTTGAGCGGCACCGAAGCCTTGACGAAGCTGTTCGTGTTGGCCGGGCCGAGTTCTCCGAGGCCGATGACGACGGCGAGCGTGCTGTCGGCGACGCCGTCGGTCGTCACGCCGCCGCCCGAGTTGCCGGTCAGGGTGACGGCCCCGCCGGAGTTGAGTTCGACGAATTTCGAGACGGTGCCGCCCAGCGTCACCGTGTTGACCTGCGCAGAGGCGGCCACCGACATCAGGAGCAGGAGCGCCCCCCCGGTAGCCATCTGCGTGAGGCCCTTCAATATTTTCGACATTTTCGACTGGTTCTCCTTAACAAAATCAAAGCATTCCCGCCAGGTTCTTCCCCCTTGATATGTATCAACCTTCTGGTGAGTGGCGAGGTTGAAGGCGGTCGAGGCAGGGCTACATACACGACCATCAATCCACTTACAAATGCCATGCCGACGGGCGCGGCCCGCCGGAAAGTAACAAAAATTAAAGGTTTTGCCGGAAAGTGCCGGTAAGTTTGCGGCACCGGGCCGGGCGGCCCCGACGGGGAAGTGCCAAAGTTTGTTCTGCGGCCTGACGTTTTTTGGCAGCCCGGAGCGTTATTCGCATGAGCATACCGACGACCGTTTAGAGGCGGGCTTCGGCCCGCCGGGGCGTGATACACCGGGGCACGAACAGGCGGGCCGCAGCCCGCCTCTAAACGGAAGGTGAACTGATTAGCTAACTGCTCTAGGGGTCGGCCGGGGATGAGTGTTCGGGCTCCTCGTCGTCGCGGGGTGTCTCGGCCATGAGGCCGAACTTCTTGAGCTTGCGGTAGAGCGTGGGGCGGTGGTAGTCGAGAATCTGCGCCGTCTTCTTCACGTTGCCGTGCGTGCGTTCGAGCGTCTGGACGATGGCCTCGCGCTCGATCTCCTCCATCGTCAGGTAGGGCGGGATGACGCAGCGGTAGCGCACCGACTCGGCCGCGTGGAGCTGCTCGGGCAGGTCTTCGGGCATCACCTGCCCCTCCTGCGAGAAGAGGACGGAGTGCTCGACGACCGACTCCAGCTCGCGCACGTTGCCGGGCCAGTCGTAGCGCGCGAGGAGCGCCTTGGCCGCCTGCGAGATGCCGCGCAGTGGCTTGCGGTACTTCTCGGCATAGCGCATCAGGAAGTGCTCGGCGAGCAGGATCACGTCGTCCGAGCGCTCGCGCAGCGGCGGCACCTTGACCTTGACGGTGCTCACGCGGAAGTAGAGGTCTTTGCGCAGCGCGCCCTCCTGAATCATCTGCGCCGTGTCGCGGTTGGTCGAGGAGATGAGGCGGAAGTCCACGGGTATCTCCTGCTCGTCGCCGAGGCGGCGCAGCCGCCGGTCTTGCAGGACTCTCAGCAGCTTCGTCTGGAGGTGCGCGGGCATCTCGGCGATCTCGTCGAGCAGGAGCGTGCCGCCCGCCGCCGCCTCGATCAGTCCCCGCTTGTCGCGGTCGGCCCCCGTGAACGCGCCCCTGCGGTAGCCGAACAGCTCCGACTCGATCAGCTCCGAGGGGATGGCGGCGCAGTTGATGCGGATGAAGGGGCGCTCGGCGCGCAGGCTCTGGAAGTGGATGGCGGCGGCGACCAGCTCCTTGCCCGTGCCCGACTCGCCCTCGATGAGCACGGAGGCGTCGGACGGCGCGACCGTGCGGACGACCTCGCGAATCTGCCTGACCTTCGGGTGGTGCCCGACGATGCCGAAGTCTTCGCCGTCGCCCGCGAGCGCCCCCTTGAGCGCGCGGTTCTCGCTCTTGACGGCCTTGAACTGGAGGGCACGCCCCGCCAGCACCAGCGCCTGCTCGGGCGTGAAGGGCTTTTCGAGGTAGTAGAAGGCCCCGCGCTTGATGGCCTCGACGGTCAGGTCGAGCGAGCCGTGCGCGGTCATCAGGATGACTTCCGTCTCGGGCGAGTCGGCCTTGACGCGGGGCAGGAGGTCGATGCCGCTCCCGTCGGGCAGGCGCAGGTCGATGAAGACGAGGTCGAAGGGGCGGGCCTTCAAGAGCGCCTCGGCCTCGGCGGCGCTGCGGGCCGTCTCGACCTTGTGCCCGCGCTCGCCGAGGACGAGGGCGAGCGCGTCGGCGACGCTCGCCTCGTCATCGACCGCGAGGATTCGGTTAACGTGCTGCCGCATCCGCGCCAGCCTCCCTCCGGTTCGGCAGCCTGACCCTGACGGTCGTGCCCGCGCCGGGCCGGCTCTCGACAAAGACCGCCCCGCCGTGCTGCTCGACCACCTTCTGCGCGAACGGCATCCCGAGCCCGAGCCCCCGGCTCTTCGTCGTGTAGAAGGGCTCGAAGATGTTCTCGACCTGCTCCTGGCTCATCCCGGCCCCCTCGTCGCTGACGGAGAGGTTGACGAAGCCGTCGCGCGCCTCCGTCCTGACGGTGAGCGCCCCGCCGCCGGGCATCGCCTGCACGGCGTTGAGCGCCAGGTTCATCAGCACCGAGCGGATGGACGGCTCGTCGAGCACGACACACGTGCAGGACTCGTCCAGCTCCACGCGCAGCTCGACGCGCCCGGCGTCGAGCTGCGGCCGGAGCAGTTGCAGCACGTCCGCGAGGACGCGGTTGAGGTCGGTCGGGCGCGGGCTCAGCTTGACGGGGCGCGCGAAGTCGAGCACCTGGTTGGTCGTGTCGGCCAGGTGGTGGATGGTCTCCACCATCTTGTCGATGAGCGACAGCTCGCCCTCGGTGAGCTTGTCGGCGACCTTGCCCCGCAGGTGCATCGCGTAGAGGAGGAGCCCCGCCAGGGGGTTCCGCACCTCGTGCGCGACCTGCGCGGCGGCGCGGCCGAGGAAGGCCATCTTCTCCTGTTGCGCGAGCCGCTCTAACTCCTCGGCGCGGCGCTGCGTCTCAGGTTCGAGCCGGCGCTTCTCGTCCGCCACTAACACTCTTGGCGCGCCCATGTTCGATTACCTCTCGAAGCCTCCGCGGGCAGCCCGACGACGAAGCGCGTGTGGCTGACCGCGAGGCTCTCAGCCTTCATCGTTCCACAGTGTTCGCGGGCGGTGCCGGAGCTGAAGCTCAAGCCCGGCCCTATCCCGCCGTCCACCCGTTCGTGAAGAACGGGTCGAAGACCTTGTCGATCTACTCAAGTAGTTTCATGGGTGTGCCCTTTCGCGGCCGGAGCCAGCTCGGGGAGTCGGACGCGCGCCGCGGACTGCGCGGCGTAGTGACAGGGCTAGCCCCTCGGCGGGGTCTTTTGCTGAGAAGTGACCTTCTTCAGAAAGGGTGAGATACCTATAAGTCAGGGCCTTAAAGCCGAGTCGCGGGCTCAAGGGGGAAGACGGGCGCGCCCGCGCCTGACAGACCCGGTGAATGAAACCTCAGCGTATCCTTACTCGGGGAGATTGAGAAACTAACAGGGCAAAAATTAAGATTCGCAAGCGTGAGATTGGATGCTAGATTCCTCGCGCGGCGCGTGTCAAGTTTTTTTGCTGCGAAATCCATTTCCCCGCGGGGTCTTCGGGGGCGAGGGGCGGGTGATTCGCGCTGAGACAGTGGCCGGGGCCGGTGTTGCACGTTAAAACATCCGACGCCGGAGCCGGGCCGCGAACGCGCGCCATTCCGACCGCGGGAGGCGGTGCGCCGCAGGCACGGCGGTTGCACTCTGGGCGCGTGCTATAGTATGTCAGGTCGCGGCCTTAATCTGCTCTCACCCCGGAAAGACTAATGAAGAAGTTCACCCCGATACTGCTCGCCGCGGCGCTGCTCCTGTGCGCGCACGCGCCCGGGCTCGCGCAGGAGAAGTCCGGCGCGGAGTCGAAGCCCGCGCGCGCGCCGCAGAAGTTCGTCAGGGAGGGCGTCGAAGTCGAGTTCACGGTCGAGCCTCTGGCGCGGGCCGCCGGGGCGGCCGAGCTGACGGCGGGACAGGAGGCGGTCGTGCGCTTCCGCCTCCGCGACACGGCGACGGGGACTCCGCTCTCCGGGGTCAGGCCGTCGGCGTGGGCGAGCCTGCGCGGCACTCAACCGGCGCCCGACCAGGCGCAGTGCCGCGAGAAGGTGCAGTCCTACCTTCAAGGGTCTCTGCGCGCGCGCCCCGACGTTGACCTCAACGCCTACTACCTGCTCGCGCTCAACCAGGAGCCGAACCTCTCCGTCATTGACCCGCTGCTCGGCTTCGGCGGGAGCAAGCTCATCACGCTCGTCATGCTGAAGAGCCCCGGCGAGGACTGGGCGCTGACGGCCGACCGCGCGCGGCTCTTCGTCAGCATGCCGCTCGTCAACTCGGTGGCGGTCGTGGACACGACGACGTGGAAGGTCGTCGAGGAGGTCGCCGCGGGCGCGCGCCCGACGCGGCTCGCCTTGCAGCCCGACGGGAAGTACCTGTGGGCGGTGGGCGACGCGGGCGTCACGGCCATCGACGCCGCGAGCCTGAAGGTCGCCGCCACGATCCCGACGGGCGCGGGCGCGCACGAGGTCGCCTTCTCCGACGACAACAGGTTCGCCTACGTCGGCAACCGCGCCGACGGCACGCTCTCGGTCATCGACATCCCGAAGCTCTCGAAGCTGAAGGACGTGAAGACCGGCGCGCCCGCCTCCGCGCTCGCCTACTCGCCGCTGAGCAAGTCGCTCTACGTGGCGAACGAGCGCGAAGGGAGCATCGCGGTCGTTGACGGCCGCGGCCACGAGCTTGTGGCGCGCATCGCGGCCGAGCCCGGGCTGAAGAGCGTGCGCTTCGCGCCCGGCGGCCGCTGGGGCTTCGTCCCGAACGCGGAGCGCTCGGTCGTCCACGTCTTCGACGCCTCGACCAACCGCATGGCGCACAGCGTCCCCGTAGGGAAGTCGCCCGACCAGGTCGCCTTCACCGACGCCTTCGCCTACGTCCGCTCGCTCGGCACCGAGGAGGTCTCGGCCGTCCGCCTCTCGACGGTCGGCAAGGAGCCCGACGTGATAAAGTTCCCCGGCGGGCAGAACGCGCCGGGCCTCGCGCGCGCGTTCGCCTCGCGCGCGGACGCCTTCGTCCCCGCGCCCGAGCCCAACTCCATCCTGCTGGCGAACCCGGCCGACCGGATGATCTACTACTACGCCGAGGGCATGGCCGCCCCGATGGGTAACTTCCAGAACTACAAGCGCGAGGCGCGCGCCGTGAAGGTCGTTGACCGCTCCCTGCGCGAAGAGTCGCTCGGCGTCTACGCGACGACCGCGCGCCTGCCGAAGGAGGGCGTCTACGACATCTCGTTCCTGCTCGGCTCGCCGCGCGTCGTCCACTGCTTCGAGGCGACGGCCAAACCCGACCCGAACGCGGAGCCGGAGCGCAAGCCCTCGCTCAGCGTCGAGTACCTCAACAAGGGGACGCTGCCGCGCGCGGGCGAGAGCTACAAGATTCAATTCAAGCTGACGGACCCGGCGACGGGGCGGCCCGTCGAGGGGCTGAAGGACGTGCGCGTCCTCTTCTTCCTCTCGCCCGGCATCTGGCAGAAGCGCGACATCGCCGCGTCGGTCGGCGGCGGCGTCTACGAGCTTGAGGTCAACGTCCCGCAGGACGGCGTCTACATGGTCTTCGTCGAGAGCCGGTCGAGGGGCGTCGGCTTCAGGCAGCTTCCGCACCTGACGCTGACGACGGCCGCGAATTGAAAGGGGGGGAGATGGGCCTTCGGACTCTGCTGTCATTCGCCGCGCGGGCGGCCTTCGCGTCGGCGGCGCTGGCGGGGGCGGCCGCGCCCGCGCACGCGCAACACGAGCACCAGGGGCCGGCCGCGGCGCGCAGGACGGCTGCGCACTACGCGTGCCCGATGCACCCCGAGGTGAAGTCGGCAAAGCCCGGCTCCTGCCCGAAGTGCAAGATGGACTTGCGCCAGGTGCGCGAAGAGGGAAGGGCGGCGGCGCGCGCGCCCGACCCGCCCCCGCGTGCCGCCTCGGCCGACTCGGGTGTTAACATCCCGGACGTTGAGCTGCTCGACCAGGACGGGCGCAGGGTGCATTTCTACGGCGACCTCGTCAAGGGTAAGGTGGTCGCCGTCCAGTTCATCTTCACCACCTGCACGACCGTCTGCCCGCCTTTGGGCGCGACCTTCGCGCGCGTGCAGAGGGAGCTGGGCGAGCGCGCCGGGCGCGACGTGCGCCTCATCTCGGTCTCGGTTGACCCGGCGACCGACACGCCCGAGCGCCTGAAGGCGTGGGGCGGGAAGTTCAAGGCCGGCCCCGGCTGGACGCTCCTGACGGGGGCGAAGCCGCAGGTGGACGAGTTGCTGAGAGCGCTCGGCGCGGCGACCGCCAGCCCCTCCGACCACACGCCGACGGTGCTCGTCGGCAACGACGCGAGGGGGCAGTGGACGCGCGCCTACGGGCTCGCCCCGCCGTCCAAGCTCGTCCAGCTCATCAACGACGCGG
>Ga0196978_1000093_pt1 | contig 44327 bp, 34 predicted proteins | sample S3v_2013CmetaG_FD_155491 | JGI IMG/M metagenome (GOLD analysis project Ga0196978, IMG submission 155491) | Soil microbial communities from Anza Borrego desert, Southern California, United States - S3+v_20-13C | ecosystem: Environmental > Terrestrial > Soil > Desert | place: USA: California... | reverse complement strand
GATGCCGCCTGCCGCTACATCTTGGAGATGAGCCGGCACGAGCGACTGAAGAAAGCCGGAGTCCTCTCTGGTAACTTCTGGCTGACGAACTGATGAAGTTGTGAAAGAACTTTTTGCAACCTACTTAGCTTCACCGGCGATACCTTCACCGACATACAGGGCAACAGCGTCGGTCCGGCTGACCCGCGACTGGGCCCGCTGACCGATAATGGCGGCCCGACGCTGACGCACGCGCTGCTCGGGGACAGCCCGGCCATTGACGCTGGAAACAGCAGCGGCTCGTCCACGGATCAGCGCGGCCTCCCCCGCCCGGCCGACTTAGACGACACGGCCTACCCGGACGTCGCGGACGGCTCGGACATGGGCGCTCACGAGGTGCAACAGTCCGAGGACCGCTCTGCCTCCTTCACCGTCAACGCTACCGCCGACACGAACGACAATTCGTGCGACCCGCTCGGCGCGGGAGCGGGCAACAAGGACTGTACGCTGCGCGAGGCGATCCTTGCGGCGAACGCCGACCCCGGAGGCGAGGCCATCAACTTCGACATCCCCGTCGGCGACGCGGGCTGCACGTCGGGCGTCTGCACCATCAAGCCCACCTCCCCGCTGCCGGTCATCAACGAGAAGGTGACGGTCAACGGGCTCAGCCAGCCGGGGGCGAGCTGCGCCTCCTGGCCCCCGTCTTTGAAGATCGTGCTCGACGGGAGCGCCGCCGGGGCGGGCGCGAACGGGCTGCTGTTCGCGGAGCGCGCCGACTTCAGCACGGTGCGCGGGCTGGTCATCAATCAGTTCGGCCAAAGCGGCATCCATATACGCACCACCCGCTCCGGGAGCATCCTCAGCGGCGACCTCGGCGCCACGAACAACACGATCCAATGCAACTTCATCGGCACGGACGTGACCGGCACACAGCGTCTGGGCAACCTTCGCGGCGTGGGGCTCTTCCGTGAGGGCGACGACCTCATCTCAAACGGCGGCACGTCCAACCTGATCGGCGGCACGGAGGCCGGCTCGCGTAACCTGATTTCGGGGAACGGGGACGGCGTCGTGAGTGCGGGCGGTACTACTGTGCAGGGGAACTTCATCGGCACTGACGTCACGGGCACGCTCGACCTCGGCAACAGCGAAAACGGTCTGGTAGTGACTTCCGCCGAACGGATCGGAGGGGCGACGCCCGCCGCGCGCAACGTCATCTCGGGGAATGACCGTAACGGGATCGTCACCAGTCTGTTCAACAACCGGCTGGGCGTGACGGTGGTAGACGTGATGGTTCGCGGGAACTACATCGGTGTGGACGTGACGGGGGCGGCCCGCCTCGGCAACGGCGGGAATGGGATTTGGCTGAGGAGGAACGTCCTCGGCGCACAAGTCGGCGGGGAAGACGCGGCCGCCCGCAACGTCATCTCCGCCAACGGCGGCTCGGGCGTCCTGATCGGCGATTCCGAAGCTCCAGACAGCGTAACGAATGACATCATCGTGCAGGGGAACTTCATCGGCACGGACGCCACCAGCGCCGCCGGCCTCGGCAACGGCCTCGACGGCGTGCAGCTCACGTCCTTGACGTTATTCAACTTTGTCGGTGGGTACCCTCCTAGCATCAGCAACACCGTCGTGCCGGGCGCGGGCGCGAACCTCATCGCTTTCAACGCGCGCGACGGCGTCCGCGTCGTAGACAGCGCGAGCCGGACGAACTCGATCCTCTACAACTCGATCCACTCGAACGGCGGCCTCGGCATCAACCTCGGCGCGGACGGCGTCACGCCCAACGACGCGGGCGACGACGACGACGGCCCGAACGGCCTCGTCAACTTCCCCGTGCTGACCTCCGTCATCACCGGCGGCTCGGCCACGACGATTCAGGGCACCTTCAACGCCAGGCCCAACGCAGAATACCTGCTGCAATTCTTCTCCAGCGCCGCCTGCGACGTGTCGGGCAACGGCGAGGGGCAGGTCTATCTCGGCGAGGGCCAAATAACGACGGGCGGCGACGGCAACGCCGCGATTAACGTTGTCCTGCCGACGGCCGTGCAGCCTGGCCGCAGTGTCACGGCAACTGTCACCTCCTTCGCGTCCGGCGGTGACGCAGATGCGGAGGTACTCAGCACATCCGAGTTTTCGGCCTGCCGTGTGGCCGTAGAGGCGTCCACCCCGACGCCCACCCCGGCCCCGACCCCAACACCTACCCCCACCCCGTCGCCGACGCCTACTCCCACCCCGACCCCGACTCCCACCGCGACGCTCACACCGAGCCCGACGCCGGTCACGGTGCAGTTCGGCAAGTCAGTCTTCAACGTCACCGAGGGCTGCGTGCCCGCGACCATGACCGTCACCCTCTCGGGCGCGCCCTCCTCGCCCGTCCTCGTGGACTACGCCGTCCAGGAGGGGACGGCCCGGCAGAAGACCGACTTCACATACGTCGCCGGCACGCTGCTTCCGTCGGCGGCCGGGGCGGGGACGGCCGCGGCCCTCGCGCCGTCCGCCTTGGGCGGCCAACCCTTCGTCTCCGGCACGCTCCTTTTCGCGGCCGGGGAGACCGAGAAGGAGATTACAGTGTTCATCACCGAAGACGGCTTCGCGGAGGGTACTGAAAACCTCTCGGTGACGCTCTCGAACCCGCGAGGCGCGGCGCTCGGGGCCGTCTCGACGGCCACCCTGAACATCCAGGACAACGAGACCGTGGACTCGCAGACGAACCCGGTCGATGAGCCGCAGTCCTACGTCTGCCAGCTCTACCACGACTTCCTCCACCGGCAGCCCGACCCGGCGGGCCTCGCCTTCTGGGCCGAAGGCATCACCCGCTGCGGCACCGACCAGGCATGCGTCTCCGACCGACGCCACAACGTAGCGGCCGCCTTCTTCCTCTCGATTGAGTTCCAGCAGACCGGCTACTTCGTCTACCGCGCTTACGAGGCGGGCCTCGACCGTAGGCCACGGTACGAGGAGTTCATGCGTGACCTGAACTCCGTGGGCCTCGGGGTGGAGGTGGGAATAGGCGACTGGGAGCAGCGGCTCTCGGACCAGAGGCGCGCATTCGCCGAGGCGCTGGTCGAAGGGGCCGAATTCAAGGCGCTCTTCCCCGGCCAGATGACGGCCGGCGAGTTCGCCGACAAACTCTTCCAGCACGCCGGCGCGTCGCCGACCCAGGCCGAGCGCGAGGCGGTCGCCGCAGCCTTCGGGGCGGGCAACACCCAGGGACGGGCAGCGGCGGTGGTGGCGGCGCTCGACACGGGGTCGGTCTACAACCGGCTCTACAACCCCGGCTTCGTCCTCGTTGAATACTTCGGCTTCCTCAGGCGCGACCCCGACGACCCGCCCGACGCTGACATGAGCGGGTTCGACTTCTGGCTCCAGAAGATGGACTCTTTCACCCGTGCGGGCGAGGACGCGCGCCTGGAGAGCGACGCCTTCGAGCGCATCAAACGCGCTGAGATGGTCAAGGCGTTCATACTCGCCGACGAGTACCGCAAGAGGTTCGGGCGGTAGGTTGCGGAATACCTCAAAGGAGGCGCCGGAGCTGTGCCAGCTCCGGCGCCTCCTTGAATCTTCGACTCTTCACCTTTAGGCCTAGCAGTAATGAGGCGCAAGAGTGTAGTACAGGAATGAGAGAAATTTTCCGCCCGTCTTTTATTTCCCAACTTCCGTAATATAAAGAGTCCCCAAAGCTCTTTGGTTTATATAATTGAATGGGATGAAGCGGCTGGCCGCTCCGCTGCGGCATAGGGGGCTTCTAGAGCGGCTCTCCCTCTTCTGTGTCTGATCTCGCCCTGCGCAGATGTTCGTGCGCGCACTGCTATTACTACGGCAGTCCGACGCGCCGAACCAGGTCGTTGTACCTCGGGTCTGAGCGCAGGCTATCAACTTTAGCCGACGACTTTGCTCCGAGCAGGCTTGGCGAGCGCATCCGGTAGGCTTTTTCGTACCAGGTGAAGGCCTTGTCTTTGTCGCCCAGCCTCGTGTAGATGTTTCCCACGTTCACCGGCTCGGTGTAATCCCGCCGCAGCTCCTGTTCGAGGCTCTTTCGCCAGTAGCCCCTTATCCCCCCGGACTCGTATGCCCGCCTGAGATCGGTGACCTCCTCCGGGCTTCTACCGTTGAGGACGAATGACCTGAGAAACGCTGCGACGGCCTCGTCGTACATCCCCTTGAACTCGTAGGCCCAGCCCAGGCCCTCGTGGGCGTTCGCCCTGTTCGGGTCCATTTCGAGCGCGTGGTGGTAGGCGGCGATGGCTTCGTCGTAGCGCCGCGCCAGGAGCAGAATCTCCGCCATGTCAACGTGCATCACGACGTTGAGCGGGTCGAGTTCCAGGGCCAGTTTGATTTGCGCCACGGCCTCGTCCGGCCTGAGCATGTCTAACAGCCGGTAGGCGTAGTTGTGATGGGCCTCGGCGTTGCGCGGGTCTATCTGGATGGCACGCTCCAGTTCCCTCGCCGCGCTCACAAGGTCCCACTCGTTGTTGAAAACGGAGCCCATCGCGATGTGGGCCTCGGCCAGCGAGTCGTCGAGCGTGAGCGCCTTCGTGGCGGCAGCTCTCTGCTTCGCCATCACCTCCTTCGGGGGAAACGTCACGAACCCCAACCAGTAATACTTGTCGTAGCTCTCGGCCAGCGCGGCGTAGGCGAGCGCATAGTTCGGGTCCAGAGCGACCGCCCGTTGAAAATATTCTGTCGCCCGCTCGATGCCGTCCCGCGTTCTCTTGTTCAGGAAGTAGCGGCCTTTTAGGTAAGCCTGATACGCCTCCGCGTTATCCGTGTAATGCTTGACTATCCGCCGCTCTCCTTCCTCGCTCAACCTGATTCTTAACCCTGCCACTACGTTGCGCGCGGTCTCGTCCTGTACGGCGAAAATGTCTCCGACGGGTCGGTCGTAAGCCTCGGTCGCCCACAGCACCTCGCCGCCCGAAGCGCTCACCAGCCGGACGTCAACCCGCACCTGACCACCGCGACGGCGCACGCTGCCCTCTAAGACTGCCGCCACGCCGAGCAGCCTGCCTGCCTCACGCGGGTCCACATTTTTGTCCTTGAAAGTGAAGACTGAGCTGCGCGAGATGACCTTTAGCCCTTCGACCTTTGACAGCGCGGTGATGAGGCTTTCGGTGATGCCGTCGCTCAGGTATTCGTCGGCGGGGTCGCCCGTGAGATTCCTGAGTGGCAACACGGCGACGGAGCGGACCGGCGCGCGCCCGCCTTCCCCGGCGTCGGGCCGGCCCAGGTATCTGACTAGCGGGGCCGCGTAGACTGCTGCGGCGAGGAGGGTGAGGGCTAAGGCCGTAATCTTCGCGTACCGTTTCGGCGCGGGAGGCGGGCTCAGGGCGGGGGCGAGATTGGTCGTCGGTTTCTCGGTCGCCGCGCCCTCATCCCGGATCTCCTCTTCTTCGACGACGATCTTGACCTCGTGCGTCCTCTCTATTTCTGTGATCGCCGTCTCCTCCTGGACGAGCTGCTCCTCCACGGGACCCACGTAGCGGTAGCCGACGCCCCAGCGCGTCTCCACGAAACGGGGACTGTCCGACTGATCGTCCAGGGCTTTGCGGATGGTGCCGACGCACTTCCGCAGCGCTTCGTCGTAAACCTCCTGCCCCTCCCAGAAAAGGTCCAGCAGCTCGGCGCGGCTCACGTACCGGTCCCGATTCTCGATCAGATGGAGCAGGACCTGGAAAGGTTTTTTGGGCAGGTGGACGGGCCGGCCGCCGCGACCGAGCAGTCGCTTGTCAGGCTCGAGCCAGTAATCCCTAAGGAGATACCTTTTATGAAGCTGACTGATCATCACCCGCCTGACTTGCCGGATGATTTCCGGTTAATTTCCTATTTTCTTCCGGACTCGGGCGGGGGCGATAGGGTAATTTCCCCGCGCCCGAAAACGCCGTGAAGGGAGACGCCGGATTCTACCACCGCCCCGTGACCACGATAAAGAGAAGAAGAATTGAGATCACCATTTTCGGGCAGGAGCGCGTCATCCGGCGGTCCGTCACCGCGCAATGCCCCGTGTGCGGGCTTCACAGCGAGATGTTGACGCCGGAGCAGGCCGGAGATCTGGCGCGGGTAGGGGTTCAAAGCATCCACCTGTGGCTCGCGCAGGGCGTGGCGCACGGGGTGAAGATGTTGGGCGGCCAAGAGCGCATCTGCAAAAATTCCCTTTTCCAAAATGGCGAAGGATAAGACGACGGGCGGATGGCGTCTCCGGCCTTGATTTTGGCGTCAGACTTTCTCCTCGGCCCGGCATTGCCGGACTTCAAATAACAGAGAACTCTGCCACGGTCTTCACCAGGAGAGTCATCATGAGCCTCCACCGTTCAGCCCCGCCGCGCCCGGCACGTCGTCAAGCTTCAAATCCCCCGTGCAGCTTCGCGCCCCCCAAACTCCCGGCGCGTGCGGCGTCGCGCACGCGTTTCCTGCCGGCGGCTGGCGTCCTCGCGCTGGCGATTCTTCTCCCGGCCCTCGTCTGTTACGAGAGGCCTGCCGGGGCGCAGGCCGGGACGCTCGTCGTCTCCGTGACGGCCACCGTCCCGGTCGCCGGCCCGCAGCCGGGCGTCTTCACCATCACGCGCGCGGGCGACACGAGCCAGCCCCTGAAAGTCAACTACAGCGTGACGGGGACGGCGGCGCGTGACGTTGACTACACCCTCGAACCGGGCACGGCGGGCGTCCCCCCCTCCGAGTTCGACTCGTCGTTCGCGGCGGGCAAGGTCGGCCGGGCCCTGAGTCTCGACGGCAAGAGCCAGTTCGTGCTGATTCCCGACTCCCCGAGCCTGCGCCCGACGAGCCTCACGATTGAGGGCTGGGTCAACTTCTCCGACACCAGCCCCCTCCAGAAGACCATCGCCGCCAAGACCGTCAACGAGACGACCGATCAGGACTCTTACGTCCTCTATTATTTCGATAAGAAGCTGCGGGGCGTCGCCTGCAGGATTAATAATTGCGTTAACCAGGTCACTTTCGACTTCGAGCCGGCGGCCGGCACCTGGTATCACGCCGCCTTCACATATGATGGCGCCGCGAACCAGCAGAAGCTCTACCTGAACGGCGTCAACGTGGCGACCGCGGGCGGGAACGGCGTGCCCGATTACGACTTTCACCCGTACCTGATCGGCGCGGACACCGAGTTCGCGCGGAAAAGCCTCTTCTTCCCCGGACGCCTCGACGAGATCACGCTCTACAACCGCGCGCTCTCTGCGGCCGAGCTGCAAGCGATCCACGCGGCCGACGGCGCGGGCAAGTGTAAGCCGGGGGCCGAGGTGCCGAACTGCGTCGCCCCTCCCCCTGGCATCGTCTCGTGGGTCACGGGCGACGGCAACATTACGGACTTGAAGTCCGTCCGCAGCCCCTTCGAGCCGGGCAAGGTCGCGCAGAGCTTCATCTTCAGCGGCGGCCGTGCGGACGTAGCCCCCGGCCAGTACGTCGAGTACAGGCACCAGCCCGGCCAGGACCCGACGGCCGAGGCCACGCTCAGCGCGTGGGTCTATTTAACGCAGTTGCCGTCGGAGAGAGGTCGCTCGCAGCACATCATCGGCAAGGGCGGCCAGTTCAGGTTGCTCGATTTGTTAGCCCACACCGACAACCGTTTCCACTTCTTCGCCGGCACCGGCTTCGGGCCTTCCGTCTCGTCGGACACGGTCGTCGAAACGGGTCGCTGGTATCACGTCGCCGCGACCTACAAGGCGAACGCGGAACTGAAGATTTACGTCAACGGCGTGCTGGAAAAGACGCAGGCTATTTCGGAGACGAGGGCGGCGAGCGGCACCCCCTTGACGATTGGCAACAGCGCGCTCGACCCCGCGCGCCTCTTCCACGGCCTGATCGACGAGGCGCAGATGTACAGCCGGGCGCTCTCGGCCGCGGAGGTGCAGGCGATCTTCGAAGCGGGGGGCGCGGGCCTGTGCAAGCCCGTCGACGTCGCGGGGTGCATACAGCCGCCGGCCGGACTCGTCGGCTGGTGGCCGGGCGACGGCCACGCGCGCGATCTAGTCACGGGGGGGCGCGGGACTATCCTCGGCTACGAAGACCTATTTCTCGGGCAGGGGGTGACGTTCCCCGCCGGGCAGTCGAGCGTGACGGTCTACGTCCGGCCGCTTTTCAGCCCGAACAGCGCGGGGAAGACGGTTGTCCTGACGGTTCTGCCCGATTTGCAGAACAGCTACGCCGTTGACGATTTCCGAAGCTCTGCGACGGTCGCGCTGCGCGGCCCCTCAGAGTCGAAGGACGTGTCGCTGTCGAGCGTCGCCCCAAACAAGGGTGGCAACACAGGGAGCGTCACGCCCGTGATTTACGGCTTCGGCTTCAAGCCGGGCGTAACAGTCAAACTCGTGCGCGCGGGCGAGGCCGACATCGTCGCGACCCAGACCGCCCCAGCGGCCGACGAACTCTCCGTCGCCGCGACTTTTAATTTGAAAGGGAAGACGCAGGGTGTCTATGACGTTGTGGTGGGGAACGCTGGCGGAACGCCGAAGACGCTCGCGGGAGCGTTCACGATCGAGCAGACGAAGCCGGCACTTCTGTCACTGAAGGTCATCTCCCGCGAGGTGCTCAGGATCGGGAGTGAGTACAACGTCTACGTGCTGTACGGCAACAGCGGGAACACCGACGTCACGGACGCGCCGCTGTGGGTCGGCGTTCCTGACTTCGTCTCAATCGTGCCTGATACTAACCTGCCCTTTGAGGTCGTCCCCATAGAAGACAAGACGTACATCAAGGTCAGAGTGCCGGTAGTGCGCGCCGACAGCGATGAATCGCCGGATGTGCTGACGGTGAGGGTGAAGGTTGCCAACCCGAACGATATACACAGAATCTTTAGGACGGTAGGCTTCATCTTCAACCCGCAATTCGAGCCGAGTGGCGAGGGCGGTATAGCCGCCGCAGGTAAAACTATGTCTGTTGGAAGTGCCGAAGCATTCGAACCTACCCTGGAAAACTGTGGAAAGTTACTCGGCACTATCGCCGGTCCCGGGTTCGATAAAGCATTCCAAGCCGCGCTTATTAAGGAACTCATCGACGCCGGGGGAGGCGAAGCCTACGTAAAGTGCCAGGAGTTAGTCGACAATCCCGAAGCAGATGAGTTTCTGGATAACTTTTTACCTCCGGGGGATGCGGACGAGGCGATTAAGAGAGCCCTGGGACAAGGCCGCTCAGGAAAGACGGAAGGGCAAACATCCAACGACCCCAACGAAAAGGGCGGTGTAAGTGGGGCCGGCACGTCCGGGTTCATCACAGGCGCCGAGGCGCTGCCTTACACGGTCTACTTCGAGAACCTCGACACAGCGTCACTCCCCGCGCAGGATGTCTTCATCACTGACCAACTCGACCCGACGAAAGTTGACCTCTCCACCTTCAGTTTCAGCGTGATCTCCTTCGGCCGCCGCCGTTTCACCCCGCCCACCGGGCAAGACTCTTTCGTCGACTACGTTGACCTCAGACCTGAAAAGAACCTGCTCGTCAAAATCACGGCGAGCATGAATCCTGACACCGGGCTGGTGTCCTGGACGTTCAACTCGCTCGACCCCACCACGGGCCGTGCGCCCGACGACCCGTTTGCCGGGTTCCTCCCGCCCAACAAGACTTCGCCCGAGGGCCAAGGCAGCGTCACCTTCACCGTCAAGCCGAAGGCGGGCCTCGTCACCGACACGCCCATCACTAACGCGGCCCGCATCGTCTTCGACGTCAACGCCCCGATCGACACCAACGTCCACCTCAACACAATTGACAAGACGCCGCCCGCGAGCCAGGTCGCGGCGCTGGCCGCCGCGCAGCCCGCGCACAGCTTCGAGGTCAGGTGGTCGGGCGCGGACGCAGGCTCCGGCGTCGGCAGTTACGACGTCTTCGTCTCCGAGAACGGCGGTCCGTTCACCCCCTGGCAGCTCGGCACCAGAGCCACCTCGGCAATCTTCTACGGGCGCGCCAACACGACCTACCGCTTCCGTTCAATCGCCCGCGACCTGGTCGGCAATCAGGAGGCCGCGAAGACCGCCGCCGAGGCGACGACGCTGACGCCCGGCGGCAACCCCATCGACGAGTCGGGCTGGTTCGTCCGCCAGCACTACCTCGACTTCCTCGGCCGCGAGCCCGACCCTTCCGGACTCCAGTTCTGGACAAACGAGATCGAGAGTTGCGGCGCGGACGCCCAGTGCCGCGAGGTGAAGAGGATAAACGTCAGCGCGGCCTTCTTCCTCTCCATCGAGTTCCAGAACACCGGTTACCTCGTCTACCGCTTCTACAAGACGGCCTTCGGCGACGCGACCTCGCCGAACGTGCCGGGCACCGTGCCCGTCATCCGCCGCCAGGAGTTCCTGCCCGACACGCAGCAGATCGGGCAAGGCGTGGTCGTCCTCGCGCCGGGTTGGGAACAACAGTTGGAGGCCAACAAGCAGGCGTTCGCCCTCGAGTTCGTGCAGCGGCAGAGGTTCCTCACGGCCTACCCGCTTTCGATGACGCCCGCCGAGTTCGTTGACAAGCTCAACCAGAACGCCGGCGGCGTACTCTCGCAGCCCGAACGCGACCAACTCGTCTCAGAGCTTTCGGCCTCGAGCGACGTCGCGGTGGGGCGGGCGGGCGTGCTCCGCGAGGTGGCCGAGAATCAGGCGCTCCAACGTAACGAGTTCAACCGCGCCTTCGTGCTCATGCAGTACTACGGGTACTTGCGCCGCAACCCGGACGACCCGCAGGACACGGACTTCCGCGGATGGAAGTTCTGGCTCGACAAACTCAATAGTTTCGAGGGCAACTTCGTGCGGGCCGAGATGGTCAAAGCCTTCCTCTCGTCCATCGAGTACAGGAACAGATTCGGGCAGTAGACTTGATGGACTGTAAGAGTGGAGAAGCCCAGGCGGCCAAGGGTCGTCTGGGCTTCTCCGGTCAGGCCAGTAATGAACAAAACCAAGCTGCCAAATATAACTTTTATTCGGTAAGTGCCCGCCGGTAGCTCTCCTCGATCACCTCCGTGGTGGACTCGGCATAAACCAGCGTCGTCTCCAGCTTCGAGTGTCCGAGGAACTTCTGGATGTGATCGATCGGCATCCCGCGCTCTAACAGGGTCATCGCGACCGAATGCCTGAGCGGGTGCGGGTACACCCGCTTTTTATCCCGGCCCCCTCGGCGGCCGCCTTGACGATCTGTTGGATGCGCCGCGACGAGTAGGGCAGGTGGCGGTTCGTCTCGAAGAGGTAGCCGGCGCCGCGCCCCCGCCACCTCAGGTCCGAGCAGGAGCGCGGCACCTTCGGGACCGAGCACGCCTCCCCCCTCCCGCAGTCGTATGTAACCTTCCAGCCACCCGACAAACCTGTCGGCGCGAGCAGACGTCCGTCTCACGAGTTTGAGCTATGCACACCCCGAGATAGAATTTGTAGAACTCCGTCAGCGACCGCTTCGAAGGGGCGATGCGACCGTCCAGGTCGCATTCACGGGGCGCGTCACCCGCCGCCAGGTGAGCCCGATTAACTCTCCCATCCACCCGCCAAGCCACCTCTCACGTACCACTGAATGTAGCAGCCGTCTCCGCTAGAGGAGGATGCTCACTTAGGCCAAAACGTATTGTTACTCATGTTGTGCTTACAGGAATCTCATGTCGTAGAACCGTCAAAAATAGAACTCTTGGGCCGTCGGTTGACAGAGTTGAGGCGGCCGAGGGTTTCCGGTTCGCGTTCGAGATTATAGGGCGGACGCCCGATACGCTCGACGCACACCGCCACATCCGACTGGCAGACCTGAAAGGCGTGCAGGTGAGCTCTGTTCCGGTCTTACTTCACAGAGGGCCGGAACCTCGGCCGTACGCCTTCGCTCTTGACCTCGAACTTATCGCCACACATCTCACGCAGCGGGTCATCGGCGGCTGCCGTTCACCATAGGGACGGACAAGCACGCCTCCTACCCTGAGGCATTCGCTGCTTCGGTGAAAGAGAATGTTCCACCTGTTTCACGAGGTTGGGAGCGCCGCGTGTGTGCGCTGTGGTACACTTTTCGCCGTAAATCCCTCTGACAGAAGCAACTGGAATAATGTTTGTGACTCTGACGGGATTCTTGCGGGGTCTGACGCGTACGCCCGAAGCTCGCGACGAGGAGCCGATTCGTGACGAGTTGTATAGCGTCGAGCGCCTGGAGCAGTACGCCGCGACGCTGGCGGCCGGGCATCGAGTCTATGCCGGTCGGCGACGCGGCCGGCGGCTTCTGCCGGGGCTGGAGAAGAACGGGCGTCTGCTCGTCTCGGCCTACCGCGCGCTCGCCGAGGCGGTGCGCGGCGGGCGCGCCATCTCGCCCGCCGCCGAATGGCTGGTTGACAACTTTCACATCGTCGAAGAGCAACTCCGCGAAATCCGCGAAGACCTGCCCGAGGGTTATTACTACGAACTGCCCAAGCTTTCCGCGGGTGAACTCACGGACTACCCGCGCATCTACGCCGTCGCCCTCTCACTCATCGCGCACACCGACAGCCGGCTCGACGCAGAAACCTTGAGACGGTTCGTCCGCGCTTACCAGCAGGTGACGCCGCTCACCATCGGCGAGCTATGGGCCGTCGCCATCACGTTGCGCCTGGTGCTGGTTGAAAACCTGCGCCGCCTCGCCACGCGCATTGTCGCGTCGCGCCAGGCGCGCGAGGAGGCGGACGCCCTCGCCGACCAACTGCTTGAGGCGGTCGAGCGGCAGCCCGAGTCCCTGACCGCCCTGCCCGCCGGGCGTCTGGGCAAGACGGACGACCTCGACCGCGCCTTCGTCGTCCAACTCACGCAGCGCCTGCGCGACCAGGACCCTGCGTTCATACCCGTCTTCGACTGGCTGGAGCGCCGGCTGCTAAAGCAGGGACTCAGCACGGAACAGGCCGTCCACCTCGAACACCAGAGGCAGGCCGCCGCGCAGGTCACCGTCGGGAACATCATCACCTCGATGCGCCTGCTCTCGACGCTCGACTGGCGCGACTTCTTCGAGTCGGTGAGCCACATCGACCCGCTGCTCGGCGAAGACCCGGCGGGCGTCTACGCGCGCATGAACTTTCACACGCGCGACCGCTACCGGCACGTCATCGAGCGCATCGCCAAGCGCACCGGCGCGGATGAACTCGAAGTGGCGCGCGGCGCCCTGCGGCTGGCCGCCGCCGCGATCTCCGAGCAGCCGCAGGACGCGGCGCGTGCCCACGTCGGCAACTACCTCGTCGGCGATGATGTCGTCCGGCTCGAACAGGTCTTTCGCTATCGCCCGAAGCGGCGCGAGCGCGTCGCCCGCTCAATCCTGCGCCACCCGACCAGCTTCTACCTGGGCACGCTGGCGCTCGTCACGGCGCTCGTGGTCGCGGCGCTCTGCTTCACGGCTTATTACGGCGGCGCGGGTCCGGCCGTGCTCGCGGCCCTCGCGCTGCTCTCGCTCGTCCCGGCCAGCGACCTGGCCCTGAGCGTGCTCAACTGGGACGTGACGCACCTGTTCTCTCCGCGCCTGCTGCCGAGCATGGAGTCGAGGCAGGGCGTGCCCGAAGACGCCCGCACGATGGTCGTCGTCCCGACGCTCTTCACCAACGAGGCGACGGTCAAAGAACTGCTTGAGAGGCTGGAAGTCCACTACCTCGCTAACCAGGACGCGCACCTGTATTTCGCCCTGCTCGGCGATTTCGCGGACGCCGGCGCGGAGGAGACGACGTCGGACGCCGCGCTGCTCGAACAGGCGCTGGCCGGCGTGGAGGAGTTGAACGCGCGCTACGGCGCGGACTCGTCCGGGCTCGCACGCTTCCACCTCTTCCAACGCAAGCGCCTGTGGAACGCGTCCGAGGGGAAGTGGATGGGCTGGGAGCGCAAGCGCGGCAAGCTGGAGGAGTTCAACCAACTTCTGCGCGGCGCGCGCGACACGAGTTTCGTCGTCGCGACTGCCGAAGCCGAACTGCTCACCAAAATTCGTTACGTCATCACGCTTGACTCCGACACGCAGCTTCCCCGCGACGCGGCCCGCCGCCTCGTCGGCATCGCGCAGCACCCTTTGAACCGCCCGCAGTTCGACGAGCGCACGGGGCGCGTCACGGGCGGTTACGCTATCCTCCAGCCGCGCGTCAGCGTCTCTTTGGAGAGCGCCGCGCTCTCGCGCTTCGCTCGCGTCTTCTCGGGCAACACTGGCATCGACCCTTACACGACCGCCGCGTCCGACGTTTATCAAGACCTGTTCGGCGAAGGCACGTTCACCGGCAAAGGACTGTATGACGTGGACGCTTTCGCCCGGGCGCTGGCGGAGCGCGTGCCTGAGAACGCGCTGCTCAGTCACGACCTGTTCGAGGGGCTCTACGCGCGGGCCGCGCTCGTGACGGACGTGGAGCTTTTGGACGACTACCCGGCGCGTTACGTGACTTACGCGATGCGGCAGCACCGCTGGACGCGCGGCGACTGGCAGATCGCGCGCTGGATGTTTCCGACCGTGCCCGACGCGCAGCGGCGCGACGTGCGTAACCGGCTGCCGCTCGTCGGGCGTTGGAAGATTTTCGACAACCTGCGGCGCAGTCTCGTCGCGCCGTCCATCGTGCTCTGGCTCGCCTTCGCGTGGACGTTCCTGCCGGGCTCGCCGCTGTTGTGGTCGCTCTTCGTCTTGCTCACGCTGGCATTCCCCGTCTACGCGCACGTGACGACGAGCCTGCTGCTGCATCCGCGCGGCATCCCCTGGACGAGCCACTTCTGGAGCGTGTGGGGCGACACGCGGACGAGCACCGCGCAGGTGGCGTTGACGCTCTCGCTGCTCGCGCATCAGGCGTACCTCATGTGCGACGCCGTCGCGCGCACGCTCTACCGCAAGCTCGTCTCGAAACGCCGCCTGCTCGAATGGACGACGGCCGCGCAGGCGGAGGCGGGCAGCGCGCCCACGCTCGCCTCCGCCTTCCGCTTCATGTGGCCCGTCGGGTTGATGCTGGTCGCCGTGGGCGTGCTCGTCTTCGCGTTGCGCCCCGGCGCCCTGCCCGCCGCGGCGCCGTTCCTGCTGGCGTGGGCCGCCTCGCCGTTCGTCGCTTACTGGGTCAGCCGGCGGATGGAAGCCGGGCGCGAAGAACTCTCCGCGGCGGACGAGCAGGAGGCGCGACTCATCGCGCGGCGTACGTGGCGCTTCTTTGAAACCTTCGTCACGCAGGAAGACCAGTGGCTGCCGCCCGATAATTTCCAGGAAGACCCGAAGCCCGTGGTCGCGCATCGCACCTCGCCGACCAACGTCGGCCTGCTGTTGATCTCGAACGTCGCCGCGCACGACTTCGGTTACGCGGGCACGCTCGAACTGGTCGAGCGACTGGAGCTGACCTTCGACGCCGTCGAAAAGATGCCGAAGTTTCGCGGCCACCTCTTCAACTGGCACGACACGCGCACGCTGGAGCCGCTGGAACCCCAGTACGTTTCCGCCGTGGATAGCGGCAACCTGGCCGGCCACCTCCTCGCGCTCAAGCAGGCGTGCGTCGAGTTGTCGGAGCGCCCCCTCTTCGGCGCGCATACGCTCGCGGGACTCGGCGACACGGTCGCGCTGCTGCGCCTTGAGGTGGAGCGGGCGGGCGCGTCGCGGAAGCGCACGGAGGTCGTCACCGTCAATCACCTGCGGGAGGAGATTACGGCCTGCGCCGACTCGGTCATGCGGGAGCCGCCCGCATCTCTGAGCGACTGGGAGACGCTTCTCAACTCTCTGCACCGGCACGCTTCGACCGTGGACGACATGCTCGCCGCCCTCGCGCAGCAGCACGGGTCGAACGATTTCACGGAAGCGGGCTTCTGGGCGGGCGCGCTGTTGCGGCAGGTGAAAGAGTTGGCGCGCGACCTACGCGCCTTCGCACCCGTGGTGCACTCACGGGGCTCGCACCTCAGTCGCGTGCTCTCTTCAGCCCGCGCCGCCCCGCTGCTCCGACCCGAACTCGCGCTCTCGCTTGAACGAGTTGAAAGCCTCTCACGTGCCTCGGAAATCTACGACGCCGCGCTCACCGACCTGAGCGTCCGCGCGTCCGAGACGGCCCCTGATGACGCGCCCTCGCTCACCACGTCTATCGAAGACGCGGCGGCGGCCGTCACGTCCCTTCTGTCGCGCCTGAGCCGGCTTGCGCGGCGGTGCGGGGAGCTTTTCGAGGGGATAGACTTTCGATTCCTCTTCGACGAGGAGCGCAAGGTCTTCCGCATCGGCTATAACGTCACCGCCGGGCAGCCCGACAACTCTTTCTTCGACCTGCTGGCCTCGGAGGCGCGGCTCGCGAGCTTCGTCGCCATCGCGAAGGGCGACGCGCCACAGGAGCACTGGTTCCATCTGGGCCGTAAGCTAACGCCCGTGGGCAGGAGCCGCGCGCTCATCTCCTGGACGGGGACGATGTTCGAGTACCTGATGCCGCTCCTCGTCATGCGCAGCTACGACCGGACGCTGCTCGACCAGACGCACAGGGCGGTGGTCGGGCGGCAGATCGAATACGGGGAAGAGCGCGGCGTCCCGTGGGGCATCTCCGAGTCCGCCTACAACGCGCGCGACCTCTACCTCAACTACCAGTACGGCCCCTTCGGCGTGCCCGGCTTAGGCTTCAAGCGCGGCCTGAGCGAAGACCTCGTGGTTGCGCCTTACGCGACGGCGCTCGCGGCGCTGGTCGCGCCGGGCCGCGCGCTGACGAACCTTCGCCGCCTCATGCGCGAGGGCGCGCTCGGCCGTTACGGGTTCTACGAGTCAATCGACTACACGCCGGAGCGTCTGCCGCAGAACGAGAAGCGCGCGGTGATCCGAGCCTTCATGGCGCACCACCAGGGCATGAGCCTCGTGGCGTTCGACAACCTCCTCAACCGCGACGTGATGCAGCGGCGCTTTCACGCCGAGCCGCTCGTGCAGGCGACCGAACTGCTGTTGCAGGAACGCGTCCCACGCGGCGTGCCGGCGGCGCACCCGCGCGCCGAAGAGGTCTTGTCCAGCCGCCTCGTTCACACGCTGACGGGGCTCGTCACGCGCAGCTATGACACGGCAGACCTCCCGACGCCGCGCACGCAACTGCTCTCGAACGGCACATACTCGGTGATGGTCACGACGGCGGGCGGCGGCTATTCGCGCTGCGGGCCTCTGGCCGTCACGCGCTGGCGCGAAGACGCCGTGCGCGACTGCCACGGCTCATTCATTTACCTGCGCGACGTGAGGAGCGGCGCCGTCTGGTCAACGTGCCATCAGCCGACGGGGGTCAAACCGCGCTCGTACGAAGTCTCCCTCTCCGAAGACAAGGTTGACATCCGGCGCACGGACGCGGGAATCCTCACGCACACGGAGATCATCGTCTCGCCCGAGGACAACGCGGAGCTGAGGCAGGTCTCGCTGACCAATCAATCGACGCGCGTGCGCGAGGTCGAGTTGACCAGCTACGCCGAGGTGGTGCTCGCGCCACACGCCGCGGACGTGGCTCACCCGGCCTTCAGCAACCTCTTCATCGAGACGGAGTACGTCGCCGCCGAGAACGCGCTGCTCGCGCGCCGCCGCCCGCGTTCGAGTAAGGACGAGCCCGCCTACGCCGTCCACGTCGTCGTCGCGGATGGCGAGCGCGTCGGCGCGGTGCAGTGCGAAACCGACCGCAGCCGCTTTCTCGGGCGCGGGCACACGCCCGTCGACCCCGTGGCTGTCGTTGAAGATCAGCCGCTGTCGAACACTGTCGGCGCAGTCCTCGACCCAGTCTTTTCCCTGCGCCAGCGGGTGCGCCTGCAACCGGGCGAGACGGCGCGCGTCACGTTCACGACGGCCGTGGCGCGCTCGCGCGAAGAGGCGCTCGCCCTCGCGGACAAGTATCACGACCCTTCCATCTTCGAGCGCGCGGCGCGGCTGGCGTGGACGCAGTCGCAGGTCGAGATGCGCCACCACAACGTAGACGCCGACGAGGCCCACCTCTTCCAGCGCCTCGCCGGGCGCGTGCTCTACGCCGACCCGAGTTTACGCCCGCGCCCGCACGTGCTGGCGCTCAACACGAAGGCGCAGTCGGCGCTCTGGCCTTACGGCATCAGCGGCGACCTGCCCATCGTCATCGTCCGCGTCCGCCGGGACGAAGACGTGGACGTGGTGCGGCAACTGCTGCGCGGACACGAGTACCTGCGTCTGAAGGGCCTGACGATTGACCTCGTCATCCTCAACGACCACCCGCCCACTTACGCGCAGGAGTTGCAGGACGGGCTGCTGTCGATGATCCGTTCGAGCGGCTCGCAAGGCTTACAGGACAAACCGGGCGGCGTCTTCCTGCGCCGGACGGACATCATCCCGGAGGCCGACCGGATTCTGCTGCACGCGGCGGCCCGCGTCGTCATCGTCCCCGAGCGCGGCACGCTAGCCGAGCAGTTGACGCGCCGCGAGATAGAAGAACCGCTGCCCGCAGACTTCGCCCCGCGCGGGCCGGAGCGCGTCTACGCCGAAGGCCCCGTCGAGACGCCGGAGCTGTCGTTCTTCAACGGCCTCGGCGGTTTCAGTCAGGACGGTCGGGAGTACGTGACGATCCTGCGCGCGGGGCAGTGGACGCCCGCGCCGTGGGCGAACGTCGTCGCCAACGAACTCGACTTCGGCTTTCAGGTGACGGAGACCGGCGGCGGCTACACGTGGTCTGCGAACAGCCGCGAGAACCGCCTCACGCCGTGGTCGAACGACGCCGTGAGCGACCCGCCGGGCGAGGCCATCTACCTGCGCGACGAGGAGAGCGGGGCGGTCTGGACGCCGACGCCGCTGCCCGTGCGCGGCGACGACCCGTACGTCATCCGGCACGGTCAGGGCTACACGGTCTTCGAGCACACGAGCCACGGCATCACGCAGGAGTTGCTGCTCTTCGCGCCTACGGACGCGCCGGTGAAAATTTCCCTGCTGCGCCTGCGTAACCGCACCAACGAAACCCGCCGGCTGTCGGTCACCAGTTACAGCGAACTGGTGCTGGGCGTCGAGCGCGGCGCGTCCGCGCCCTTCTGCATCACCGAGTTCGACAAAGAGAGCGGCGCCATCTTCGCGCGCAACCCTTACAACAACGAGTTCGCCGCACGCGTAGCCTTCGCCGCCGCGGGCGCGCGCGAAATTACCATCACCTGCGACCGCAAAGAGTTCTTAGGGCGCAACGGCAGCCCCGCGCGACCCGCCGCGCTGCGACGCGACGCGCTTTCGAACCGTGCCAACGCCGGGCTCGACCCATGCGCGGCCATCCAGACCGTGATCGAGCTTCCGCCGGGCGCGACGCGCGAGGTCGTCTTCATGCTCGGCGAGACGGAGACGCGCGAGGAGGCGCGCGCCGTCGTCGAACGCTTCCGACGCCTGTCCGCGGTCAACGAAGCCTTCGAGCGTGTGCTCGCGCGTTGGGACGAAATGCTGGAGACGGTCGAAGTGCGCACGCCTGACACGGCGTTGAACACTATCCTTAACCGCTGGCTGCCGTACCAGACTTTAGCCTGTCGCGTGCTGGCGCGCTCGGCCTTCTACCAGTCGGGCGGCGCTTACGGCTTCCGCGACCAACTGCAAGACACGATGGCGCTCGTCTACGCGCGCCCCGACCTCACGCGCGCCCAAATCCTGCGCGCCGCCGCGCACCAATTTAAAGAAGGCGACGTGCAGCACTGGTGGCACCCGCCGACCGGGCGCGGCGTGCGCACGCGCTTCTCGGACGACCTTCTGTGGCTGCCCTACGTGACCAGCTTTTACATGAGCGCGACGGGCGACGCGGGTGTGCTCGACGAGATGGTCTCTTTCCTCGAAGCGCCGCCGCTCGAACCGGGGCAGGACGAGTCGTACACGCAGCCCGCCGTCTCGAAGGAGTCCGCGAGTCTCTATGAGCACTGCGTGCGGACGCTGGACCGGAGCCTCGCGCTCGGCCCGCACGGGCTGCCGCTGATGGGCTCGGGCGACTGGAACGACGGCATGAACCGCGTCGGCCACGAGGGGCGCGGCGAGAGCGTCTGGGTCGGCTGGTTCCTGTACACAGTGCTTGAGTGGTTCGCCCCCGTCTGCGAAGCGCGCGGCGACGCGGCACGCGCCGAAGCCTACCGCGCGCACCTGTCGAAGCTCAAACAGGCGCTCGAAGCCGAAGGCTGGGACGGCGACTGGTATCGCCGCGCCTACTTCGACGACGGCACGCCGCTCGGCTCCGCGCAGAACGAGGAGTGCCGCATCGACTCCATCGCGCAGTCGTGGGGCGTCATCTCCGGCGCGGCCGACCGGCAGCGCGCCGCGCGCGCGATGGCCGCCGTCGAACAACATCTCATCCGGCGCGGCGACGGCCTCATCATGCTCTTCACGCCGCCGTTCGACCGGAGCGCGCTCGACCCCGGTTACATCAAGGGGTACGTGCCGGGCGTGCGCGAGAACGGCGGGCAGTACACGCACGCCGCCATCTGGACGGTCATCGCCTACGCGCTCCTCGGCGACGGCGACCGCGCGGGCGAACTCTTCGCGCTCCTGAATCCGATCAACCACGCCTCGACGCGCGCGGGGCTACACAAGTACAAGGTCGAGCCGTACGCCGCCGCCGCGGACGTGTACGCCGTCTGGCCGCACACGGGGCGCGGCGGCTGGACGTGGTACACGGGCTCTTCGGGGTGGATGTACCGCGCCGGCCTTGAATCAATCCTCGGCTTTCAACTGCGCGGCGCGCGCCTGAAGATAGACCCTTGCGTGCCGCGCTGGTGGCGAGAGTTCGAGATTCGATACCGCCACGGCGCGACGCAGTACCACATCAAAGTCGAGAACCCGCACGGCGTCTGCCGCGGTATCAGCGCCCTCGAAGTTGACGGCATGTCGCTGGGGACGGATGACCTCCAACTCGCGGACGACGGCGCGAAGCACTCCGTGCGGGTCGTGCTCGGCGAGCGCAGACACGCGACGGATGCGGAGCGGGCGGCCGAGAGCGGGCAGGCGTCTTTGCTGAAGGAGTGAGAGTCGTTGAGAGTCGTGTCGTCAAATCAGAGTCTTCATATGTGTGTCAACGCACCGACGCATGCCCGGCACGTGATTAACTACGCGTCGAAATTAAAAGGCTGACATGGGGCGGAGATTAACGACTCTCCCCGCGCACAGATGGAAGGTGATTTACCCTCCGCGTCTCCGGCCTCCACAGTCCGGCGACGCTTACGGTCGGCCATATTATTCCATTCAATAATCCAATGGCGGCCTTCGGCATTGTAGAGGCGGGAGAACTCGTAGCCACGAGAGTTGTATCCCGATTTTGACGGCCACCGCACGGTGAAATAAGAGAGCTAAATGCGTAACACGGAGGGGAGGGCCGGTCTGTGCGGCAGGTCGCTTACAGGGGCGGGGACGGGGAAGGGGAGTTATCGATTGAGCAGGCGTTCGTACTCGTCTTTGACCACCTTGTAGCACTCGCAGGCCGACGCTTCGAGGCCGGGCCGGTCGAGTAGCTGGATGCGACCGCGCACGTAGCTGATGAGCCCTTGTTCCTGCAAACGACCGGCCGCCGCCGTGACTCCTTCGCGCCGGACGCCGAGCAGGTTGGCGATCAACTCCTGCGTCATGACCAACTCGTCCGAGTCGAGGCGGTCGTGGCTCAGCAGCAGCCAGCGGCAGAGCTGCTGCTCTATCGCGTGGAGTCGGTTGCAGACGGCCGTCTGCGACATCTGCGTGAGCAGGGCCTGCGTATACCGGAGCAGCAGGCGCTGAAACGCGCCGCCCCGCGCGAACTCGTCCCGCAACACCTGCGCCCTCATCCTGACGGCGCTCCCGGCGCTCTGGGCGACCGCGCGGTTCGGCATAGTGTTCCCGCCCATGAAGAGCGCGACGCCGACCAGCCCCTCTTTGCCCACCATCCCCATCTCGGCGGACGCGCCGTTCTCCATCAGGTAGAGCAGCGAGATGATGGCGGTGGTGGGGAAATAGATGTGCTCCATCTGCACGCCCGACTCGTAGACGACCTCGCCGAGCTTGAAGGAGACGTGCCCGAGGTGTGGGAGTATGCGCTCGTACTCTTCCCGAGGGAGCGCGGCGAGCAGACGATTATGTGTCGGGTCGGACGTGCGCGCGTTGGTGGGCATAGATGATTCGCCGTCTCCACCCCGAAGATACGTGTGACGCCGCACGGACGGACGGATGTGCATAACATACCATTCTGGGTAATGTTTTGACAGTAGACGCAGGGATGGCCGGTTTGACGAGCGAGAGAACCGGCTGAAGTACCGGTACCTTCGGGCGCTGTCGGCAGGCTTCCACCGGGAATGAGAGGGTTGAGGTACGGCAAGACCGCATCTGACCCTCCACTTTATGCGGCATAGCGCACATACGGGCGCGCGACGGCGACGTATAATGTCTCTTATTCGGCGGGGGGGGTATCTGCCGGACTTGATGCCCTGTAATTATTTTTCCGTTCACCGGATGTGAAAGGCGACGGGGTTTCTACTCCGGTCGCCTTTCTTCGCACTAAGGAAAGGTTACGACAATGATTCGAAATACTGAGAAGCCGTTCACCGCAAGGTTCCTTGGCGGCGACCATAAGTTGCTTTTGGAGTTGACGAACACGTCCGGCGAGGTGCTCAAGGGCGTCGAAATTCTCTCCATCTTTCTCAAAGACCAGGGGACCCCGAGCGGCCTCCCCTCGCGGTCTCACATCAAATTTGAGACGGTCCAGTCGGTCTATCCGAAGGAGAGTGCAGTTCTATCGCACCGGACCTGGGTTGACGGCAGGCCGGCCGACGCCGGCCGCGACCAGTTGGAACGCCTCAAGTCGATAGAGGGCCAACCCAAACCTTACGTTCTGGACATCTCCTGGGAGAACGGAGAAGGCAAAACGCGCTACCAGCGCATCCCGGTGGGACACTGACCGGCTCGCCTCGGCGCCGCTTAACGACCCGGAGTTTCTTAAAGGAAGTGAACGTTGATAGTTTGTGATTTCTGTAAATTTTACCGGCAGGACGGCCAATGCTATCTCGGCCTCAAGCTGCCCAGGGCGATGTCTTGTCGCGAGTTCAAGCCGGCGTTGGAGAAGTTCTGCTCCAACCCGAAGGATTTCGTAGGCCACACCCAGATCGTGCAGATGGCGACCTTCTTCGGGATGAAAGGGCGTGAGCTGAAGAAGGTCAACCTCATGGCCGCGCGAGCAGAGAGTGCGCTGCCCTAGTTCTCACCTTATGGGTCAAACCTGCTGCCGCGTGAGTCAGTAAGCGCGTAATGATACTGGAGGCGATGGGCTCCCGCTTTCGCAGGCTGACCGGGTTGTTTGTGAGTAGCCGCGGATAGCGTCTGCATTGAGGCCGCCTCTTTAGCCTGCCGGACGGTGTCGACTAACTTAATCTCCTTCGCCAGCCCGAGCAGTTTGAGTGTGCGGATGCCCCACCAGTTCATGTCTATCTCGTACCACGCGAGGCCATGTTTCGCGGCCGTCGGGTGCGCGTGGTGGTTGTTGTGCCAGCCCTCGCCCCACGTGAGCAGCGCCACCCACCAACTGTTGCGCGAGTCGTCCTTCGTCTCGAACCTGCGCCCGCCCCAGAGGTGCGTCGCCGAGTTGACGAGCCAAGTCGTGTGCAGATTGAACGTCACGCGCAGGAAGACGCCCCAGAACAGCATCGGCCAGCCGCCTATGGCTAGAAGCGCCACGCCGAGCACGATGATCGGCACGTAATACAACCTCTCGAACCAGCGATGCACGGGGTCTTTCATCAGGTCGGGGGCGTAGCGCATACACACCTCCCGGTCGTAACGCTGCGCCGTGCCGGTCAGAATCCAGCCCATGTGCGCCCACCAGCTACCGTCGCGCGGCGTGTGCGGGTCGCCCGGCGCATCCGTGTGAGCGTGGTGGATGCGATGCGTCACAACCCACGCGATAGGCCCGGCTTCGAGCGCCAGCAGCCCGCAGAAGGTCAGAAAATACTCGACCGCTTTCGGCGTCTTGAAGCCGCGGTGTGTCAGCAGGCGGTGATAGCCCATGCCGACCCCGAGGCTCCCGCTCACCCACCAGAGCAACAGGCTCGCGGCGAGCGCGGGCCAACTGAACATGAAGAGCGCCGCCGCCGCGCCGAGGTGGAAAGCGACCATCGTGATGTTGGTCGGCCAGTTGATGCCGGTCTTTCTTTGAACGTCGGTGATCGCTCTGTTAAGCATTAAAGCTCCCTGCTTGTTATCGAGATATGTGCCTCTACTTTGATAACACGTCCGGGCGGTTTGTGCGGGTTCGACTGTAATAGTTGTGTAATACCCAACCCCGGAGAATGCCTCCTCCGCCGCGCGCACTTAAAAGACATGGAAAGAGGACATCGGCCGTACCACTAATGTGGCCCGCGGGTGCATCATAGTTCGACAGTTACTCCTTCTCTTGCGCGTTCACGGTGAAGCGCCCCACGCTACGAAAGCGTCGGCGGTTCGGACACTTCGAGAGCAGGCCGGTTCTAAACCACAGAAGCCGCTCCGACAGAGCACCCGAACACGACCCTTCGCTGCTACCGTTACGCCGAAGACCCTTCGATTCGAAAGCTTCTCTTGATACTCCGCAAAGGGAGAGGTACACACACATGTCTATGAAACTTTACGTCGGCAACCTCGCGTTCGAGACTTCGGGCGACAACCTCCGTCAGCACTTCGAGCAGGCCGGCACGGTCGAGACGGCCACGGTCGTCGAGGACCGCGACACGGGGCGCTCGCGCGGCTTCGGCTTTGTCGAGATGTCCTCGAAGGAGGAGGGCGAGGCCGCCATCGCGCAGTTCAACGGCAACGACTTGGGCGGCCGTAACCTGACCGTCAACGTCGCCAAGCCGCGCGAGAACCGCGACGGCGGGCGCAGGTATTAAGGGCGCGCCGGGCGTGACCTACTGACGCCGGTCACGTTCAGGCCAGCTCGGTGACTCACACGTAGAGGGCGCCGCCGGCGAACGCCTGTTGCGGCCGGCGGCGCCCCCTTTTGCTCCACGTCGAAAGCGCACCACACAGTCTATATGTGTGTTGCGGCACGGACGGTTAACCCCTCACATGGTATATCTGACTTAGCCGTTCTTCAGGCAATTCGACACCGGGATCGGGCCAGCAACCTTCTTCTTGTGCCGTCCGTGGCTTTCGAGAGGAGTAAACCCGGTGTCCGCTTCCATCGCCCCACAGCTTTCAAGCAAACACCAATTATTGACTGCCCCGCACGCGCGGCAGGTATTCGTGTGCCTGCTTCCAGGCCCGAAGTCCGCCGCCTGCCGTAGGGCTTAACCACCGAGGAACAAAGAATGTTCAACCGCCGCGTCATCATGAGCATCAAGCCCGGTTCGGCCGTTGAGGTCGGGCACATTATCGAGAACAAAATTATCCCGCCGCTGCGCAGACAGAAGGGGATGCGCCACGACGACACCTTCATCAGCCAGCAACTCTCGGAGGTTGTGCTCAACAGCTACTGGGATTCGCAGGAGTGCGCCGAGAGCTACGACCGGGCTGCGTACCCGGCGGCCCTGCTGGCACTGGCGGGGGTGTTAGAGGGGGTGCCGGAGGTCGAGACGTTCAACGTCTCCAGCGCGACGGTCCATTTAATCACCGCCCCCCGTCGTGCAGCACACAGGGCGGCCACCTTCGGGAAGGGCGTCTGGACACATGCGCCCCTCACGCCTCAACCGTCGCCGAGGCAAGAAGAGACTGCGATGGTCAACTGTAAGATTGAGGAGCGACGGCAGGGGGCGGTGACCATTCTGGAACTGGTCGGCGAGTTGAGGGCTGGCGGGAGCCGCGTCGCTTTGCACGAAGCCATCGGACGCCTGTCGGGAGAGGGAAGGAACCAGATACTTCTCAACCTCGCGGGGCTCTCCGCCATCGACGCGAGCGGCCTGGGCGAGCTGCTTCAAAGCAACGTCGAGCTGAACAAGGGCGGCGGGCAGCTCAAACTACTCCACCCCGCGCGGGCGCTTCGGGAGATGATGTCGATCACAAAGCTTTCGGGCGTCTTCGACATGTTCGAGAGCGAGCCGGAGGCGGTAGCCGCCTTCGCGAAGCCGCTCCTCGACACGGAGGGGCAACTACTCTCCTACGAGTACGCGCGCTACGAAACGCGTTCCTGAAGCCGGCGCGTGAGAGGGAACTCATGAAACGAGGGGATAGGGTACGGCCCATGAGTTATTACAGGAAGCGTTCGACGAGCGCCTTTTTATTAATCGTCGGGATACTGTGGGCGGTAATCGTGGTCTGGCAGTTCTACCTGTTCGTCGTCTTCAGGGACGCGCGCGGGGCGCTGGACGCGCAGGGCGGCGGCTCGCATTTATGGTACGCCATCGGCGCGGCGGTTCTGACCTGCGCGTGCGTCTGCTTCGCCATCTTCCGGCGGGTCAACCATCACGAGGAGTTGCACATCACGTCCTGAGTGGTGAGCTGAGGGGCGGGCGATGAGTAGTCTGTATGCCATGCGGCGCGCCAACGGCGACTGGTTCGCGCTCGACGATGGCGGGCGCTTCCGCGTGCCCGTGTTCAGAAGCCTTTGGGACGGGATGCTGGCGCGTGTGAGCCACTCGGGGATGTCGCTCTTCAAGCCGATGGCCCTGGAAGGGCGCGCGCTTGAGGAACTCGTGACGGCCGGCGGCGCTGGCGAAACGGACTTCTGGGTGGTGGATGAACCATTCACGAGCCTGAAACGGGGCCGTTTAGTAGACCGCGCACAACTCACCCAACTCGTGACAGTCCGGTAAAGACCTTTGACCATGCCGCGCGTCGCGGCGAAAGAAGCAGGTGCATGATCATGTTTCTCCTCCCCTTCGTGGCCGCGCCGGCAGTCCTGGCCGTGGTGTAGATGCGGGCCTGAGGGCGAGGCGGCGGACGCCCTCACTGTCTCAGTCTGGCCTCTTTCTCGAAGGCAACGACCTCCTTGAGGTAGACGAGGTCGCGCCCTTCCACCTCGACCGAGCGGAAGCGCTGCCGGCGCACGAGTTCGTGGATCGCGGCCCGCGTCATGCCGCACATCTCGGCCGCCTTCGCCTGGCTAATCAGCCCCCGCTCTTCTGCGCTCGGCTGCTCCTCAAGTCTCTTTCTCATAAATAACCTTTCGTTCTGTTAGAAGGCGTCGCGGGGGAGCGTGTCGCCGCTTGAGCCGTTGATTCAGGTCTGGGGAATTCCAGGAGGGCTGAAATAGGGTTGGCTTAGTTCCGTGAGCATCATCCTGCCCGCGCGCGCGGCCGATGTCAATTCACGCGCGAAGAATGTCACGATGCGGTCAACGCCCGCGCGGAAGGACTGCCGGACATCATCTATATGAGTGTTGACGCACAGACGCACACCCCCTGCCGGTGATACATCTGACTCAGCCGCAACAAGCAGACATCATGAGGAACGCCCGAATGTACATCTATACGACACAGACCATGCCCGGCTGTAAGGCCAAGTTCGACGGGGACACGTCGGTTAAATACATGGTCAGAAGGAAGCACACTCCCGCACCGGCCAGTCACCGGAGTACTACTGTCGTGATTAGAACCGACTTGGGTTACACGGAAGCGACGACGCTGGTCAAGAGATTTAATGATAAAGAGCGTGAGTCGCGTCCCTCGAAGGATACATACGGCTCTCGCCTCAAACCGAGTGTCTGAGGCGTCTCCGTCTCCGACAGGTTTGTGCGTCGGACAGGTGAGCGAGACTTTCTTGCTTGCGGAGTAGCAGGCGCCCGGCGTGCCTGCCCGCAGGAGCAAGTGGGAAGGCCGAGGCATGAGAAACGACGAAGAGTGCCGGCGGGACGACCCGCGCGAGCCGGACGAACCAGAGTTAGAGCGGGGTCGTCTCCGGCGTGAGTTGATAGAGAGGGCGCTGGCTCAGTTTCCACCGCCCGGGCCGCACCCCAGTAAGGAAGAGGTCGAGTCCGTCTTCCGCAGCGTGACGGCGAGCTATTAAGAAAGGCGTGACGAAGTGGGTGCAGGAAACTATACCGTCTAATCGCCCCCGGCCCGGCCGGCGGGTCTGGACTATGCCGTCTGCGCGCAATTCCTCTTCAGGCACCTGGCCTGCCTCCTCGCGTTCCGGACGGGCGTGAGCCCGGCGACCACCAGACGCGAATAGGTTGACCCCGCGAAAGCCCGCTTCGTCGCGGCCAACACGGATGCCGTTAAGACCAAAAAGAGCAAGGTGAATGTTACCGGCGCGCTCCTTGCTATCGCGTTGACGCTCATCGCTTATGCTTCGCCCCTGTTCCCTCGCTTGGCGCCCGACCCGTCATGGACCAATGCGGCAAGCTCGGTTAGTCGTACGGGGCTTTCGGGCCGCGAGTCAGTTCTTCACCCCAACACGCTCCACGGCGTCCATTTTCTGAGCCAACTTTTGGATACCCTCCCCCGCGAGGGCGTCTCATCTCCCCCGTCTCTCAGCCGCCGCTGAGCGGCTGCCACCACTCCAGCGTCTCCTCATGCGCGAGGAAGCCCGTCGGCCGGTAGAGTCTCAGACGGAGCGTCACGGCCCTCGTGGCGGGCGCGGCCCACTTCCCTTCGACAGTGAAGGGCGCGCCGACCTCGGGCAGCTCCTGCTCGCCGCCCGCGACTTTGCGCCCGTCGTAGTCCGTGACCTCCCACGCGAGCCTGTAGCCCCTCAGCGCGTAAGAAGGGATCTCGTCCGCGCCGCGCCGCTCGACCGTCGCGCGGAAACCCGCGGGCGGCGTGTAGGTCGTCGGCGGGTTCCAGTCCACGCCGATCCGGGCGGGGGCGTTCAACTCCTTCCAGAGATCGAATGAAGGGTAGCGCTGGCGGTTCTCGTCCACGACGCCCATCTCCACGTACCCCTTGTCCATGCCCGGGCGCAGGTTGCGGTGCGACTTGTAGTCCTGGTAGCACCAGAAGATGAGGCCGCCGATGAAGTCGTGCCTGCTAAAGAGCGCCGCCTGGTCGCGCATGATGCGCCGCCGCAGCTCGTCGCCGCGCTCCTTGTCGCGCGCGAAGATGCCGGCCGCGCCGAACTCCGAAATGACGATCATCTTGTCGGGGAACATCCGGCCGACCCGCTCGACCGTCTCCGGCAGGAGGGCCGCCGGGCCCGCCCAGGTGCCGAAATACTGGTTCCACATGATGAAGTCCACGAAGGCGGAGGCGCTGTCCTCGGCACGCTTCAGGCCCGGGAGGCCGTCGTCGGCGAAGGTGACGAAGCGGTCGGGGTCGAGCTCGTCAATCATCTCCTTCAGGGCGCGCACGTAGGCGCGGCCGCCCGCGGTGAAGGTCTCGCTCTCGTTGCAGACGCTCCAGCCCATGATGCTCGGGTGGTTGTAGTCCTGCTCGATCATCTCGCGCATCATCTTTTGCGCGAGCGCGACCACCTTCGGGTCGGCCAACTGGCGCTCGTTGAACTGCCAGATGGGTATCTCGGGGACGAGCAGGATGCCGTTGCGGTCGCAGTAGTCGAGCACGTCCGGGTGCTGCGGGTAGTGGACGGGCCGCGTGAAGGTCACTTGCAGTTCCTTGAGCGCGTCGTAGTCCTGGCGGATGGTGCCGCGCGTCTCGGCCAGGCCCTCCCACGGCGAGTCCTCGTGGCGCGTCAGGCCCGACAGCCGCACGCGCTCGCCGTTGAGGTAGAGCCCCCGGTCGCGCAGCTCCAGCGTGCGCGCGCCGAAGGTGTCGCCGAGCGACGAGAGCAGCGCCCCTCCGGCGTCACGCAGCTCGGCCTCCAGGCGGTAGAGGTTGGGGCGGTCGAAGTGCCAGAGCCTGACGTTTTCGATGCGGAGCGCGAGCGTCTGCTCCTGCGCGCCCGGCCTGAGCGTGACGTTCGCCTCGGCGGTCGCAACCGCCGGGCCGCCCCCTTCGGGGAAGGCGCGAATCAGCAGGCGAGCCGTGAGCCGCCCGGGCGAGAAGTTTTCGAGGAAGACGCGGCTCGTGACGTCGGCGCCGCCCCCCGCGACCCTCACGCGTATCTGCTGCCGCCTCAGGAGGGCCGCGCCGCTCGCGTTCAGCCACACGTCGCGCACGATGCCGCCGTAGTGCCACCAGTCGTACCAGGCGTTCGCCCCGAGCCTCTGGGCCCACCCCGGAATCGTCTGGGCCGTCGGCATGTTGTCCAGCCGGACGGCGAGGAAGTTGTCGCGCCGCAGGTGGGGCGTCACGTCGAACGAGTAGGCCGTGTGCCCGCCCTCGTGCGCCCCCAGCTCGACCCCGTTGAGCCAGACGCGCGAGTGGTAGAACGTCGCGCCGAAGTTAAGCTCGAAGTGCCACCCGAGCAACTCGCCCGGCACCGTGAACGATTTGAAGTACCAGGCGACACCCTCGTAGTCCTCATATTTTCCGACGTTCCAGGTGTGAGGGACGCGCACCATTTCTGCGTCGGCAGGCGGCTGCGCGGGCCAGCCCTGCGCCTCGCCCCGCTTCACCGCGTCCGTGCGGAACCGCCACTCGCCGTTCAGGTCGAGGCGGGCGGAGCCTTGGGTGGGCGGGACGCCGGCCCGTTCCTGCGGCCTCTGCCGCGAAGGTCGGGGCACGGCCGCCGGCCCGCCGCCCTGTCCGCGGGCGGGCTGTAGGTTTGCGGGGGCCGCCGCCAGCGTGAGCGACCACGCCAGAAGTATGTGCAGGAGGAGCATGTGGTTTGAAATGCGTGCCGGGAAGTAGGCACGAGGGATGCGTTGCAAAGATTATTTTTGAGCGCGGAAGTGTTTCGAGTACCTATTGCCAGGCAGCGATCCCGAACAGGCTCTCGTCGAATATCGACTGCCCTACCGCGTCGCTTCCCGCTACTCTCTTGACCTGTCCCTTCCTCATCATGTGTAACGCCTCGATGCCTTCCATCGCCTGTTCCGCGGTGTGGAAGGTGCGGAAGCACTGCGCCGCCCTCCACCAGAGCGGACGCAGAGCAGGATTAGGTCGGGCGCTTAGCGGCGTCACTTGAAGGGCGAGGATTTCCGCTTCATGTAAAATCCTGATAAGACCTGCTAGAAGAGCATGAAGGGCGGATTATAACCGAGAAGCGGTTCTCGCAACAGAACCGTGTAAGGCCCTTGACCGGCCCTTCGGCCTCTCTCAAGAGCCCGCGCTCGCGCAGCGTCAGGTCCAGTTTCACCAGACCATTCTTATTGTGGCTTGGCGCGCAGCTCGAATGCGTAGACCGCCCCTTCCTGTGCCCCGACGAACAGCATGTCGCCGGAGCTGCCGATGCTCGTGACGCAGCCCTTTACACTCAGCTTCCATTGCGGCTCACCGTCCGCCGCTCGGAACGCGGCCACTTCACCTCGACAGTTCCCGGCATGTATTGGTCAGTTGTGCCCACATAGAGGCTCTTGTCTCTGAACACAAGCGAAGTCGCGGGAGCCGCCGTGAGCTTTCGCTTCCACACCACCCGACCGGTCGCCGCGTCCAGCGAGTAGACGGCGCCATCCAATCCCGCGAAGAACAGGCGGTCGTTGACAGCCACGGGTGATTTGATCGCCACACAGTCATCGTTAGGCGTGTCAGTCGAAAAACTCCAGTTTAAGCTGCCGGTCTGAAGACTCACGTCCGCCCCGGCCCCTGCGACATCATGGGACTTCTTGAAACCCGTCGCCGCCCTACTTCTTGTTGCGCGGGTCGTCGGCCGGGTTGACATAGTTGATCTTCCACGGCCCCTGCCCGTGCACCTGCACCACCGTCTCGCCCGTCGCCCAAGCGTAATGCCTCACCCCCGGCGGCATGAAGGCGAAGGAGCCCGCCGCGAGCGAGCGCCCCGAGGACTTGTCGAACTTCTCGCCCATGCCGAGGTTGAAGGTGCCGGAGATGACCGTCACGTGCTCGACCGCCGGATGCCAGTGCGGTTGTATCTGGAAGCCGTCGGGCAGTTGCAGGCGCATGGTGAAGGGGCCTTCCTGTGCGGGGTTGCCTTCCAGCAGGGCGACCTTTGCCCCGGCCGGCAGCGACGCCGGGCCGTCCATCCACTTGATGTCGGCTGTTGAGAAGAACCCGTGGTCGGGCGGATGACTCATGTTCTGGCCGAAGGCCAGCGCGACCGCCCCGACCGCCAGCGCGGTCACCAAAAACATCCGTTTCATCACTTCCGTCTCCTTTCCGTTCTCGTCTTAGACTGGCTTCTTCCCCGCCACGACGAGCATCTGCGCGGGGAAGCTCATACGGCCGCCGGGGAAGAACTCCCGCACGGCCTCCTCCACCTCTTGCGCTACTCTGACTCTCTCTTCCTCCGTGAGCCCCGCCAGCTTACCCCGCAGCGTGTCCGAGGTTTCCGAACGCATCTCCCAGAACTCAGACGGAGAGATCGGGGCCTCGATGCGGAACTTGAGCACGCGCTCGCGCACGCCCTTCGCGCCGGCCGCTTCGAGGACGCGCGCGAGAGCGCCGGCCTCGGCGAAGCGGAACGCGTCGGGCGTGCCCGGCTCGGACGTGGTCGTGTCCACGTGGCGCGACACGACGGAGGTGATGACGTGGGCGAACGGGTTGAGGTCGCTCCGGTGCCAGACGGCGAGCGACACGGCGCCGCCCGGCCGCACGACCCGCAGCATCTCGCGCAAGCCCGCCGCCGGCTCCGGGAAGAACATCACGCCGAGCCGGCTCACCGCCGCGTCGAACGAATCGTCGTCGAACGGGAGCGAGTCGGCCGCGCACTGCCGGAACTCGACGTTCGTCACTCCCCGGCGGCGTGCCTCCCTCTCGGCCGCGGCGACCATCCCCGCGACGGCGTCGGTGCAGGCGACACGGCCCTCCGGCCCGACCACTCCGGCAATCGTGAGCGAAGGCTCGCCGGGGCCGCCCGCCACGTCGAGCACCGACTGCCCGCGCCCGACGGCCGCCTCCTCGACGAGCGCGTCGGTGAGAGGGGCGAACATCGCGCGGATGGTCGGCGCGTACCTCTCCCAGAAGGGCGCGGCCTCGCGCCACACCCGCAAAGTTTCTTCCCCCCGAGCTTGGCTCATTGCTACGAATCCGAGGTCCTGCCGTGGTAAAAGCGAGGGTCAGTTGTGGAGATGCGAACGGGCGAGACGGTAGCATTCTCTTAATCATTACGGAAATGAATTATTTCTATCGTTACGATAGTGATTTACAATGCGCGACGCGATGGACGCGCGCGACCTGGAAGTCTTCCTGAGTGTGGCGAAGCACCTGAACTTCACCCGCGCAGGCCAAGAGGTTCACCTCAGCCAGCCGAGCGTCTCGGTGCGCGTCCGCCAGCTCGAACGCGGCCTCGGAGTGAAGCTCTCCGAGCAGCTGGGCAAGCGTGTGGCGCTCACCGAGGCGGGGCGGCTGCTCGTGCCTCACGCGCGCCGTGTCCTGGCGGCGATGGACGACGCGCGGCACGCCTTCGAGGAGTTGCAGGGGCTTGAGCGCGGGTCTCTGAGGATCGGCGCGAGCACGACGCCGGGGATGTACCTCGTCCCGAAGGTCATCGCCCGCTTCAAGCGCCGCCACCCGAACGTCGAGATAAGCCTCGGCATCGAGGACACGCGGCGGGTGGAGGAGGGCGTCATCACCAACGAATACGACTTCGGCTTCGTAGGAGGACACCTCGCCGGCGACGAGGTAGAAGTCCTCCCGTGGCTCACGGACGAGGTCGTGCTCGTCTCCCCGCCGGGCCACCCTCTGGCTCGCAAGAGGCGGCTTAGGCCGAAGGAGATCGCGAGTGAGCCGTTCATCTTCCGCGAGCAGGGCTCGGCCACGCAGGCGGCCGTCGAGCGCGGCCTGAGCGAGTCCGGCCTTCAGGCGAAGGTGGTCATGGAGATGAGTAACCCGGAGGCCGTGAAGCAGGCGGTGCAGGGCGGGCTGGGGCTCACCTACCTCTCAAGGTTCGCGGTGGCGGCGGAGCTGAAGGCCGGGACGCTCGCGGTAGTCCGCGTCGGCGGCCTCGAAGTCCGCCGCGAGCTGAAGATCGTCCACCGCAAAGATAAGCACCTCAGCCGCGCCGCGCGCGCCTTCATCGAGGCGGCGGGGTCTTGAAGAGGGCGCGGAGCGCGCCAGCGTACTCACCTCAGACCTTCCCAGTGGACGGCGCCTCCGAGCAGCTCGCCGACCTCCTCGCGGATAAACTCCTTCACCCCCTCGCGACCCGTCAGCCGGAGCCATGCGGGGCCGCCTTCGGGCTCCACCTCGAGTGCGAAGCCGAGGAACGGGCAGCAGAGCCGCTCGAGGGAGATGAACTCCGCCGCGTCTCGGAGCGTGTCAGTCTCGCTCGGCAGGCGGAAGGCGTAGCCGTCCGGGATCTCCCTGATCTCCTCCGCGGCGCGGAACAACCGGCCGCCGGTGGCGACGTGCCCGGCCCTCAGGCCCGGCTCGATGGCGCTCATGTCGCAGGCGATGGGGGACGCTTTACGCGGGCACGTGTCGTTCGTCATGGTCTTAGGCTCGCTTCAACTTTCAGACGAAGAATGCCTCTTACTCTGCCCAATCGGGCGAGAGCTTACGGATCCAGAGGCTGCCGACGACCTGCACGGCGATCAGCGCGAGGTGCGCGCCCATCAGCAGCCAGGCCGGGGCCGGAGCCCACGGCGGGACGCAGAGCACGACGGCCGAGACGACCTCGGCGAAGCTGATGTGGCGCTTTGCCAGCCGGTGATGGAGCAGGTGAAGTGCCTGCACCACGAGGAGCGCGATGTACGTTGTCTGTGGATTCAGCATCAGTGGCAAGCCCCCTCGACGCAGCACGTCTCCCCCCGCAAGGCCCCCACGCCTTCTTTGACGATGATAGGCACCATCACGAGTGCCGCGACGGGGTCGGCCCACCACCAGCCCAAGAGAGCATTCAGGAGCAGTCCGCCGAGCAGGATGGCCGACAGGTACGCGCAGATGTCGGTCTGCCGAGAGTCGGCCTGAAGCGCCCAACTGTTGATTCCCGCTGCCACCCTCCTCTTCGCCCTCGCCAGCAGCGGCATGACGACGAGCGAGAGGGCGGCCAGCGCGATGCCGAGGTAGCTCGCCTCCGGCGGCTCGCGACGCACGAGCGACATCACCGCGTCGAAGGCGACGTACGCGCCAAGCAGCATGAAGCTCCAACCGACGAGCTTGAGCGCCGTCCGCTCCGCGCGCTCCCGCCTCTCGGGCGCGTCCATGTGCAGCCGCCACAGCAGCGCGAGCCCCGAGGTGACCTCGATCACCGAGTCGAAGCCGAAGCCCACCAGCGCGATGCTCCCGGCGGCGAGCCCGGCGCCGACGGCGATCAGGCCCTCCAGAGAGTTCCAGCCCACCGTCAGGTATTCGAGCAGGCGGCCGCGCCTGACGAGCCCGGCGCGCCCCGCCCCAACGATCTGGCCGACGTGTTGTGCCATCACTGACCCCTCAGAAGGAGACGCTGTAGCTCGCGCCCGGGTGGCGCCCGCGCTCGAAGATGACGCCGAACTGGTGGCGACCCCGCGTGTAGTTCACGGTCGGGTGAATGCGCACGCCGTCGAAGAGGATGGTCGAAGACCAGCGCTCCCCGGCCGTGATGTTGAGGCCCCCGATGACGCGCGCGCGCTCCTCGAACGTGCCGTAGGCCACCCCGACGTAGGGCGCGACCGGCCACCCCGTCGAGTGCTCCAAGCTCTTGCTGACGGTCGCGTAGAAGGACTGCCCCGAGGGCGTCCCGATCCGGTCGGAGCTGGTGCCGAGAATCAGCGCCGGCCTTCTATGCGTCTCCGTCACGGCGACGACATTGGCGAGTGGGCTCACCTTCCCCGCCAGAGGGTTGTACTCCACCCCCGCGGTGAAGCGCGGGTGGAACCTGTAGGTCAAAGTGTTACGCCACCGCGCGCGGTCGATCACGTTCGAGACAACGCGCACGCCGTAGGTCCATCTATCCCCGTCTTCGTTTTCTGCCCCGCTCACGGCGCGGCCCTCCCCGGGTCAAAGCGGTCAGGACGGGACGCTCGAAGCCTCGGACGTTTTCCGCTTGGCGGCCGCGGCCTGCTCTCGCTCGCCGGATTTACGCCCGGCTTCAGCCGCCGCCAGCATGGAGTCGATCTGCGCCTTCAACTCGGGCAGCTTCACGATGCCGGAGATGACCTTCACAATCTTGCCGTCGCGCCCGATGACCACGGTGCCGGGGAGCGCCCCGCCGAGGCCGAAGCGCGTCATGTCCGTCGTCGTCGCACCCAGCCAGACAGGGAAGTTTACTTTCGTCTCCTTGATGAACTGCATCACCTTCGCCCGCTCCCCGGCCTCGTCAGCCGACGCCCCGATGACCTGCACGCCGAGCGCCGCGTACTCGTTTTGGAGCGCGGCCAGGTCGGGCATCTCGGTTCGACACGGCACGCAGTAGGTCGCCCAGAAGTTCAGCACGACGATACGGCCCTTGAAGGCGCTCAACCGCTGCTCGGCCCCAAACAAGTCCTTGAGCGCTAGCTCGGCCTCGCTCCCCAGGGCGTTCGCAGCTTCCTGCTCGGCGGGGCTCTTCGCCAGAACTTCGAGGGCGTCCACGCGGACGACGTTCGCCCCCTTCTTCTTTCCAACCGCGCCGGTGACGGCGACGCCCTTCCCGACGAACTCCAACCAGTTCTTCCCCGGCAGGCGGAACTTACCCTGCTCAAGTTGGTAGAGTGTGAACTTATCGCCCTCGCGCACGGCGATCAGCGTGGGGTCGCCGTTAGCGACGCAGGACTGCGCCTTCAGCAGGTCTTCGGCCGTGCCGAACGCGACTTTCGTCCGGTCGGCCTCCGCCCAGCAGTCGGCGCAGCAGACCACAGTCCCTTCCAGCCTCGTCGCCTTTGTCTGTGCTACGGCCGACTGCGCAAGCGCGAAAAAGCTTAGGAATAGCCCGAGGGCTACGTACAATCTCCTCATGGTCATGTCTCCTGAATGATTTCAGACTAAGACCCACGCCTTCGTGTGAAGACGCTCCTTCAGGGCTGACGGGCGGGCTAAATTCGGAGGGTGCGCAGGCGCTTGAACGGTGGGTCGGCGGCCCAATCAGGTGGCCCACCTCGGGCGGGGCAGGCGAGAGTAACGTCGGCTACCGGCAAGGCTGCGGCTTCCGACGCGGGCGCTGCGGCGCTGGTGTGTGAGACGAACGTCGCCCTGTCGGCCGGGACGCCACAGGAGGCTTCGCCGGCGGGACAACAGTCTTGCGTTTCGGCGATTCCCGGCGTGCCTACCGAGTGAGTGTCGGCGCATCCCACGTCAGCGGCCTCGTGCTCGGCGCACAGCGAGACGCAAGCCGCGAACACCCAGATCATGCAGACGGGCGTCAGCAGCGCCAGCGTTCGCGTCAATGCCGAGCGCGGCGTGAGCATCCACGGAAGTATAAGCGCGGCCGGGCGTCGCATCAAATCGCTTAGCCTCATCACGCCGAAATCTTGCCCGCCATCCCCGGCGGTGCTTAAGTCCGGAATCAGACTCTCAAGAAAGCGGGCGCGGAGTTCGATGGATTCAGCGCCCGCTTTTATACACGACCATCAAGAGAATCCTTTACTCCGAGGGTTTCCTGAGAGCCTTCCGACGGCGGCGAGCGCAACCCGGGGCGAGTAATAGCGCGTATTTCCAAGGGCCCTTTCTTCATTATGCTCCTCCACAATTACCCTTGACCTTCTAGGGAAGGCGTGCGACTATCCTCCCCTAGAAGTGAAGAGGAGGCACGAATGGTGGTGAAACAGAAGCCCGACCTGCCGCAGGGCACGCTCGACCTGCTCGTCCTGAAGGCGCTCTCACTCGGGCCGATGCATGGCTACGGCGTCGGCCAGCGCATCCAGCAATTGGCCGAAGACATGCTCACGGTTGAGGAAGGGACGCTCTACCCGGCCCTCTACCGCATCGAGCAGAAGGGCTGGATCGAGAGCGAGTGGGGGATGTCTGAGAACAACCGGCGCGCTCGTTTCTACAAGCTGACGCGCTCAGGCCGCAAGCAGCTCGTGGTCGAGGAGTCGCAGTGGGCACACCTGACGGCGGCCGTCGCCAAGGTACTACAGGCCACCTGATGAGGAGGCTCGGAGATGGCGTGGCGGAGACTCTTTCTGGACAGGCTGCGGGCCCTGCGTGATAGCGAAGCGGTTCATGGCGAGATCGATGAGGAGATGCGTTTCCACATCGAGATGCGCACGGAGGAGAACATCCGCCGCGGGATGTCGCCCGAGGAGGCCCGGCGGGAGGCCGAGAAGCGGTTCGGGCGACTCACGCGGATCAAGGAGATGGGCTACGAGGTGAGAGGCGGCGGTATGTTGGAAACACTCTGGCAAGACCTGCGCTACGGCGCGCGGATGCTGCGCAAGCAACCGGGCTTCACTTTGGTCGCCGTGCTGACGCTCAGCCTGGGCATCGGCGCGAACACGGCGATCTTCAGTGTCGTCAACGCAGTGTTGCTGCGACCCTTGCCCTACGCCGAGCCGGAACGCCTGGTGTGGCTGTGGGACACGCAGCCGCAGTTGCCGACCGCGCCCACGTCGCTGCCGGATTTCCTCGGTTGGAAAGCCCAGAACCAATCCTTCGAACACCTGGCGGCTTTCCAGAGCGGCAGCATGTTCCTAGACACCGGCGACGGAATGCGGGACACGCCTGTGGGGCTCGTCACCCCGGAGACGTTTGCTCTTTTTCGGGTAAGCCCGATCCTCGGCCGCACTTTTACCGACGAAGAAACCCTGCCCGGTCGCTTCCGCGTAGCCGTGCTCAGCCACGCAATGTGGCAGAGCCGCTACGGTTCAGACCCGAGCGTACTCGGGCGAACAGTCGATGTCAGCGGCGCGCCTTATACGATCATCGGCGTGATGCCTAGGGGTTTCTCGTTTCCGGATCGGGCGGAGTTTTGGCGGCCTCTGCCCATCGACCCAAACAAGCTCGACCCCGGGCCGCACTACCTGCGCGTAGTAGGGCGGCTGAAACCTGGGGTCACGCTCGCGCAAGCGCAAGCCGAGATGTCTACCCTTGCCGCGCGACTGTCCGAGCAGTACAAGGAGAAGAATGCGGGACACGGGGTGAAGCTCGAACTGCTCCGCGACGTGGTGGTGGGTGACATCGGGCCGGCACTTTTCGTCCTGCTGGGCGCGGTCGGGTTCGTGCTCCTGATAGCGTGCGCCAACGTCGCGAACCTGCTTCTCGCCCGAGTCGGCGCCCGGCAAAAGGAGATTGCCGTTCGAACCGCGCTCGGGGCAAGCCGTCTTCGCATCGCGCGGCAACTGTTCACCGAGAGCCTCATGCTCTCGGTCGGCGGCGGCGCGGCGGGGTTGCTGGTAGCCGTCTGGGGCGTGAATTGGCTGGTGTCGATGAGTCCCGGCACCATTCCGCGTGTTCACGAGATAGCCGTAGACCCGCGCGTAGTCTGCTTCACGTTATTGATTTCGGTGGCGACCAGTCTGCTCTTCGGGCTCGCGCCGGCGATGCAGGCGTCCAGGCCGGACCTCACCGGCGCGCTCAAGGAGGGCGGCAGGGGCAGCGCGGGACTGTCCAGGAATCGTCTCCGCAACGTGCTGGTAATCAGCGAAGTCGCCCTATCCCTGGTGTTGCTCATCGGCGCGGGGTTGATGATCAGAAGCTTCGTCAAGCTCACCCAGGTCGATCCGGGATTCAATCCGGACCAGGTATTCACAATGGGGGTGGCGCTGCTGCGCAGCAAGTACCCGGACGAAGAGCGAGTCGCATCCTTCTACTCGCAGCTTCTGGAACGGGCGGCGGCCACGCCCGGCGTCGCGTCAGCCGGCGCGATCTCAGACCTGCCGTTTTCGGGAGCCGATACCAGCGATAGCTTCACAATAGAAGGGCGCCCGCCTGTTGCGAAGGAAGAGGAGCCCAGTACTCAGTACCGGGTGGTCACGCCGCGCTACTTCGAGTCGATGGGTATTCCCCTTCTGACGGGGCGCGATGTTGCCTGGACAGACACGAAACAGTCTCCCAACGTCGTCGTGATCAATCAAGCATTCGCCCGCCGGCATTTCGCCGGGGAGAGCCCGCTGGGCCATCGTCTCAGGCTTCAGGGACAGGAGCGCGATCCGTTATTGATCGTCGGAGTGGTAGGGGACGTGCGGCACATCGGGCTTGATGAGCAGCCGATCCCGGAAGCTTACGTCCCCTTCCTGCAAGACCCTTTGAGCACGACTTATCAGCGGTCGATGACGATCGTGGCGCGCACGAAATCAGACCCCGGCGCCGTCGCCGGATCCTTGCGGGCCGCGCTAACTTCGCTGGACAAGAGTCTGCCGGTGTTCGCCTTCAAACCGATGACCGAGTACCTGCATGACTCGCTTGCGCGCCGTCGCTTCAACCTGATCCTGCTGACCGGATTCGGCGGCCTCGCGTTGATACTGGCTGCCGTCGGCATTTACGGCGTGATCAGCTACGGCGTCACCCAGCGAACGCATGAGATCGGCATTCGGATGGCGCTCGGCGCCGCAAAGGGCGATGTGCTACGGCTGGTTGTACGACAGGGGATGTTAATGGCGCTCGGCGGCGTGGCGATCGGATTACTCGCATCACTGGCGCTGACGCGACTGATGGAGACTTTGCTGTACGGAGTCAGCGTGAACGACCCGCTGACGTTCTCAGTGATTGCACTGTTACTGACCTCCGTGGCGCTGCTGGCTTGCTTCGTGCCGGCGCGGCGGGCGACGAAGGTGGACCCGCTGGTCGCGCTGCGCTACGAATAAACAGATGAGTGCCGGTTCCGCTCCCGGGGATCTCACAGCCCTCGAAGAGCTAGGATTAGACATAGGACCGGACCCTCCGCCCGTGCAACTCGTACGATGATCCTACTCAACGATCTCGTCGAGATATTTCACCAATCAAAATAGCGTCCTGGGCGGCGGCTTACAGGAATCTCATGGTTCGGTACCCTCTCACTTGAGCTGTTTCTAATAACAAGGAAACGGCGAAAGGTGCATGCGTGTCGGGCAGGAGGGGAACTGACATGACGAAGAAAGGCGACACCGACCGTCCGCTATGGAGGAGTGCGTGATGAGCCTTGGCTCACTCGATCATGTAACGTCAATTTCGTTGTTTAATTACAAAATATGTAATAACATTTAACTTAGGAATCATGCCATGACGGGAGAGCAGTTGTTGGTCGGGAGAGAAAAAAAGGGCTGGAATCAGGCGCAGGCCGCGCGCCACCTCGGGGTCTCCCAGCCTTACCTCTCGCTGCTGGAGCGGGGCGAGAGGCGTGTGCCTGAGAGGTTGGCACGCAAGGCCACAGACGTCTATGGGCTGTCGGCCGCTGCCCTTCCGCTGGAAGCAGCCTCTGAGGAACTCCGCACGGCGGGGCGGGAGACACTCGCCAAGGACTTAGCAGCCCTTGGGTACCCGGGGCTGGCCTATCTCGGCACACATCGGCGTAAGAGGAACCCTGCCGAAGTCCTTCTTTCGGGGCTGAACACGGCTGACCTGGACAGCCGCCTTGTAGAAGGTCTCCCCTGGGTTGTGTGGAACTTCCCCGACGTAGACTGGCGCTGGGTGACCCGCGTCGCCAAGTTGAATGACCTCCAGAACAGGCTTGGATTCGTGACCGATGTGGCGCGTAGGATTGCCGAAAAGCACGGCGAGGAGGAGAAAGCCAAGCTCCTGGCAGAGCGCGCGGCAGAGCTGGAACGGTCCCGGCTGGCGCACGAGGACACTCTGTGCCATGAATCGCTGACCAAGGCCGAGAGGCGCTGGCTGCGGGAGCACCGTTCGGCAGAAGCCGAGCACTGGGGGTTGCTGACAGACCTCTCGCCGGAACATCTCAGCTATGCCGCCTGAGCACATCCCCGAGCCCTGGAGTTCCTTCCTGTCGGAGATCGACGCGGGCATATCCGAGGAGGTCGAATTTCACTGTCTCGGCGGCTTCGTGATGACGGTGGTCTACGGGTTTGAGCGCCCCACCGGTGACGTGGACGTGCTGGCGGTCGTGCCGCGGGGTGAGGTCGAGCGCCTGATCGACTTAGCAGGAAAAGGCTCCGCGCTCCACCGAAAGCACGGCCTCTATCTAGACCTCGTGACGGTCGCCACCGTGCCGGAGGATTATGAGCAGAGGCTTGTGGAGGTGGCAGCCGGCGCCTTCAACCGCCTCCGAGTATTCGCCCTCGACCCCTACGACCTGGCGCTAGCCAAGCTTGAGCGCAACATCCAGCGGGACAGGGACGACGTTAAGCACCTCGCCCGGACGATCCCTCTTGACATGAAAATGTTGAGAGAGAGGTATGAGAAAGAGCTCAGGCCCTACCTCGGTAATCCCGAGAGGGAGGATTTAACTCTCCGACTGTGGGTCGAGTCTGTTGAGGAGGAAAGGAAGCGGTAAGGCTCGAAAGCAGCCAAGGGGGCGGAAGTCCACATGAGCGCCCTTCGTGCGGACTACCAGATGCACGTCCCGAACCAGGTCGAGCCCGTCGAACTGATCGCGGTGATTGCTAGCGCCGAGCGGAGCGGGGAAGCGTGAACGGCAGGAGGTCGCCCGTGTGATGAGCCGGGATGTGATACGACATGGGTCAGACACAGGGAGGGGTGCCCGTCATTATGGTGCTGGACGACATCCAGACACCCGCCCTTCCATTTCGCGGGTGTGTAAGATGTGAAGTTGCGACACTTCGCGCAAGTGCCGGTTCTTCGGCTTCAAGCTCCTCAGTTTTGTAGTCACGAATTATCTAGAACAAGTAAAAAGGTGGCGTACAATAAAAGCCATGAGCCGCGCCGAAGAGAGACTGCTCAACCCGCCCTCCGGCGGTCGCATCGAGGCGGCGCGCGCCCACGGCGTCGACCTGACTTTGCTCGTCGAGCGTCTGCGCAAGACCCCGGAGGAGCGCGTGCGCGACTTGCAACGGGCCGTCAACGATATGGAGGCCGCACGCTGCAAGGCGCTCAAGGCTTCGCGCATTCGGGAGCGGCGCATCTGATCGACTTCGAGCAAGCCCTGACGGCGCTCGCAAAGGCCTGCGTGCGGTTCGTCATCGTGGGTGGCCTCGCCGCCACGATTCACGGTTCCTCATACGTCACCTTCGACCCAGACCTATCATTCGCAGCCGCGCGGAGTGCGTCGAGGGGATCCGCCGCGAGATAGGCCCGTCCCAACTCGCCGAGCGAAGGGGCTTCTCCGGTAGTCAAAGCCTCGTTATAACCCGCCTGAAGCGTCTCGCCACAAGCTGCCGTTACCAGTTCAAACTTGCTACCTATACGTCTTTAATAGTATCCAGATACGTGTTGACAAGGACGTGCCACCGTCATGATCAAACAAGTAACCGTCACCGATTTGCAGCGCAGCGCCGCCGAGGTCATCAGTAGTCTTCGGGAAGGCCCGGTCGTCATTAACCAGCGCGGGCGTCCGGTCGCCGTCATCCTTACCGCGGAGGCTTTCGAGCAGATGGAGCAGGCCGTGGCCGAGGTCGAGGCTAGGCAGGTGCGCGAGATCGTCGGGGCCGGACTCTTGAGCTACAGCGCCGGACGCACCTCACCCCAGGCGGCCGTTGCGCGGCGCGTCCGCGCCCGCCGCCGGAAGAAGTGAGCCTCACAAGAAGCCGCGCGTAGTCTGGACTGAAGAGGCCGAAGAGCAGCTCACGGCCATCCCTTCGGACGAGACGGTTGAGGAGCTGCTGGCCCTGGCCGCGGGGCTGGCCCGCTTTCCGCAGCGTGAGCGATACGTCCCGGAGCTTCAGGACCGTCACGAACATGAGATCGTTGGCGAAGTCATCCTGCCGCGTAAGGCGAGAGCCTTCTACCTCTTCATGCCCGACTCCGACGAAGTGATCATCCTCGGCCTGCTGCCACACGACGGGGCGTTCCGCTCGCGCGCCCTCGGCCCGCGTTTCGAGCAGGACTAAGCCGGCACGTGAATAAGAGGTGCCTCATTCCCTCCGCTTTCTTACCCCCTTCATGCTTTTAGGCCCGAGAGTGCTCTCTACAGGTTCTCCGGCCACTCTCTTCAGGCAATCTGCTCTGGGAGGCTCCTGCCTCTAGTCTACCGAAGCTTTGACGCTTGAAATGCTCCGCGGCCGGGAAGTCCTTCCGAAAAGATTTGACCCGAGGAGCGCTGCTCACTTCGTTAACAAATCGGTCTCCGGGGAGACTCGCCGCGCCTATCGCCATGCCGTCTCAGGGATGTGTTACAAGAAATACCTGAAGGCGTAAAGAACTGCTGTGAGACTTCTTTTAGGCAGTGACACTGACGAGGTTCACGACGAATTTCGCCTGCCCTATCGCATCACGGTGGGCTCGAAGTGCCGCCCCAGTACGTTCGCCCGGCAGCTTCAGCACCCGCTGCCAAAGACGGCCGTCAGACTTTTTGGTCCTGCTCGCGCCCGCGGTTGCAGTGGAGCAGACCCGAAAGGCCGTCTCGTCCGGCGCGGGCGAGCAGTCGCCATAACCTAGTGCTCACTAAGGCGTAGGATGTGGGCTGTTTGCGCGATGTTGAGTATCGAGTCCGTCAGCGCCGAAAACGCATCGATGCGTTGCCGGTCTTTCATCGTCAGTAGCGTCTCTTTCTTCTGCCACTGGGCGGGCAGGAGCTACTGACATAATCCCTTGGGCATTAGCGCTGACAGTTTAACGCGGGTAACACATCAGGCAATGGGAGTGTCTAAATCATAGCCGCTGATGGTAAGCTGCTTGCATGACTCAATGCCCTCACTGCTCGTCATCCGAGCGGCAGACTAAATCCGGCCACACTCGCACCGGCAGCCAGCGCTTCAAGTGCAG
>Ga0196978_1000090_pt1 | contig 44692 bp, 34 predicted proteins | sample S3v_2013CmetaG_FD_155491 | JGI IMG/M metagenome (GOLD analysis project Ga0196978, IMG submission 155491) | Soil microbial communities from Anza Borrego desert, Southern California, United States - S3+v_20-13C | ecosystem: Environmental > Terrestrial > Soil > Desert | place: USA: California... | reverse complement strand
CGTCTTCCGGCTGAAATACGAATTTGCGAGAAGGCTTTGCCTCACCGCGATGAATTTCGCCGGCGCTCTTGACGCTGGCGACGAGATCGTCGAAAAGTTGCTTCTTCATCGGAACTCCTCCGAAACCATCTTTGCCAGGAGCTTCCGCAATCCCGAAGTGCCCGCGATGACATCGCCCAGCTCGGGCTGAAGTACGAGTACCGTCTGGAGCTTCGCGTATTCGTCATCCGTCAGCAGCGATGTGATATCGCGGGTGAAAATACTCGTCTCGCGAAACTCCAGCACCATCCACGAGGGTATCCGCCAGTGGCGTACGGCGCAACCCTGCGCGCCGACACTCGATTCCGTCGGCGGTCGAGCGGGCTAGAATCCAGTGGTGCTTCAACCCGGCTCCCGCCTCGGTCGATACGAGATCCGTTCGCTCATCGGAGCGGGCGGGATGGGAGAGGTTTACCTTGCGCACGACGGGCAGTTGCAACGTCCGGTCGCGCTGAAGGTCCTCGGCGCGGCGGCGCGTGAAGACGATGACTTGCGCAAGCGGCTCGAGTACGAGGCGCAGGCCGCGTCGGCGCTCAATCATCCGAACATCCTCACGGTCTACGACATCGGGCAGCTCGGCGAGGAGCATTTCATCGCCACCGAGTTCGTCGACGGCATCACGCTGCGGCAACGGATGACGCGCGGCGAAACGCCGCTCGCGGAAACGATCGACATCGCCATCCAGATCGCGTCGGCGCTCGCGGCGGCCGAGGCCGCGGGGCTCGTGCATCGCGACGTGAAGCCGGACAACATCATGTTGCGGCGCGACGGCTACGTGAAGCTGCTCGACTTCGGCCTCGCGCGCAACGCGTCGCTGCCCGACCCGGATGTGAAGAAAACCGATCCCTTCGTCGTGCGCGGCACGGTCTTCTACATGTCGCCGGAGCAGTTGCGCGGGCGGCCGCTCGATACGCGCAGCGACATCTGGAGCACGGGCGTGCTGCTGTACGAGCTGATCAGCGGACGATTGCCGTTCGACGGCGACAGCTCGTCCGACATCGCCGCTGCGATCCTGCGCAGCGATCCGGCGCCGCTCACGCGCGCGCACGGCCACGCCGTGCCACCGCGGCTCGCTGCGATCGTCGCGCGCGCGATGGACAAGGACCGCGCGCGCCGGTATCAAAGCGCACGCGATCTGCTCGAGGATCTGGAGGCGCTCAAGGCGGACATCGGAAAAGATCTTCAGAATGCGCCCGCGCCGCTGATGGCCACAACGGAGAGCGTCGTCATCGACGCACCTCCGCCGACCAATCTGCCGCACAAACTCACGCCGCTCGTCGGCCGCGACGCGGAACGCGACGATGTGCTCTCGCTCCTCCGCAAAGACGACGTGCGCATGGTCACACTCACCGGCCCCGGCGGCACGGGCAAGACACGCCTCAGTCTCGCCATCGGCGCCGAGATGCTCCGCGAGCTCGAAGACGGCGTCTGGTGGGTGTCCCTCGGCGCCATCCACGACGCGCGACTGGTCCCCTCGGCCATCGCGGCAGTGTTCGACGTCGCCGAAGGCGGCGGCCCTCTGCTCGAAGGAATCAAAAGCGCGCTTGCGAGCAAATCGCTGTTGCTCATCCTCGACAACTTCGAACAGGTGCTCGATGCTGCGCGAACCATTGGCGAGATCCTCGCGTTCGCGCCTGGTGTGAAAGCGCTGGTGACGAGCCGTTCGCCGCTGCGCATCAATGGCGAACGCGAATATGCGGTGCCGCCGCTCACGACGCCACCGCTCGATCTGCCGCTCAATGCGGAAGCGCTCAGCAGCTACGCGTCGGTCGCGTTATTCATCGAGCGCGCGACCGCGGTGAAGAGCGACTTCGCGCTGACCGCGGAGAACGCGCGCGCGGTCGCGGAGATCTGCGTGCGCCTCGATGGACTGCCACTCGCCATCGAGCTCGCCGCGGCGCGCGTGAAGGTTCTGCCGCCAAAAGCGATGCTGTCGCGCGTCGAGAATCGCCTCAAGCTGCTCAGCGGCGGCTCGCGCGACCTGCCGGAACGGCAGCAGACCATGCGCGCCGCGATCTCGTGGGGCTACAACCTGCTGGAACCTGCCGATCAGAAACTCTTCGCGACGCTATCCGCGTTTCGCGGCGGCTTTTCACTCGAGCACGCGGAGCGGCTCGCCGGCGACGACGGCGACATGGTGCTCGACGGAATCTCGTCGCTGATCGACAAAGCATTCGTGCGCCGCGATCCCGCCTCGCGCGACGACGATCCACGCTTCACGATTCTCGAGACGATCCGCGAGTACGGCCTCGAATGTCTCGTCGAGCAGAGACGCGATTTCGAGGTGCGCCAAGCGCACGCACTGCTGATGGCTTCCATCGCGGAAGAGAATGAGCTCGACGTCGAACGCCTGCAGGTCGACGACGACAACTTCCGCACCGCGATCGAATGGGCCACGCAAGCCGGTGACGCGGACGTCGCCTTGCGCCTCGGTGCCGCTCATTGGTGGACGTGGTACGTGAGCGGCCGGTATGCCGAGGGACGGCTGGCACTGCATACGATCTTGAGCGTGCCGGGTGGTGAGGACGTGCCGACGCGTGCAAAGGCGCAGACCGGCGCGGGGGCGATGGCGTTCTATCAGTGCGACTACGAACATGCGGTGGAGTTGCTCGAGTCGAGCATCGACCTCTCGCGCAGGTACGGCGATCCGATGAGTCTCGCGCGCTCGCTGCAGCTCAGAGGATCGATCGCGCGCGAGCGCGGCGAGTACGAGCACGCCATCGACCTGCACCTGCTCTCGCGCACGATCTGGGAAGAGCTCGAGGATCGCGCGAACGTCGGCCGTTCACTGAACTACGTCGCGTTTGCGTCGTGGCTCGCGGGCGACTTCGCGAAGACGTTCGAGTTGTGCGGGGGCACGCTGCAGCTTTTCCGCGACCGGCGCGATACGGAAGGCGTGGCGTGGTCGCTGCTGAACCTCGCGGCGGCGTCGTTGTACTCGAACGATCTCGAGCGCGCCGAGGAGCGGCTCGACGAGTGTTTGTCGTGGTCGCGTGCGGGCGGCTACAAGGAAGGCATTGCCTGGTCGCTCAATCTTCTCGGCCTCGTGTTGCGCGCGCGCGGCGAAGCGTGGCGCGCGGAAACGATCCTGCAGGACAGCCTGCGGTTGCATTGGGAGCTCGGCGATCGCTGGCGCTCATGCAGCGTGCTCGAAGCACTGGGCGGACTGCGGAAGGATCCGCGATTCATCGGTGCCGCCGCGCTTCTTCGCGAGCGCCTCGGCACGCCCGTTCCGCCGGTGGAACGCGCTCAGTACGATGAGGATGTGCGGGCGGTGGGAAGCTCGCCGTTCGACGTCACGGACGCGGTTGAAGAAGCTCTTGGATAGGCACGCTCGTTCGTAGCAGCGGCTGCATCTCTTCGACCGGAAACTTCTCGCCGTACAACTTCACCAACGCCGCCGCGATCTTCAATCCCACAGTCACCGATCGCAACGCGCGTCGATCCGTGATCGCGATGCGGACGCCGCCGCATTCTTCGCCTTTGTGCGTGCTGGCAGTGGGCGTGAATCGCACGGGCGTGAGCGACACACCGGGCAGGCGGCCCACTTCCCGAATCAGCGCTGCGCCGTCGATGTAGGGCGCGCCGAGAATCTCGAAGGGAGTGGCGGTGCCGCGGCCGACGGAGATTGCGCGTTCGAGCAGACCGATGCCGGGATAGAGCGCGGCGGCGCGCAGCGAGCGCATGTTCGGCGATGTGTTCACCCACGGCAGTCCGGCCTCATCCTGCCAATGCTCGCGATTCCAGCCCTTCACCGGAATCACGGTGAGGTCGACATCGATCGGACGCTCATCGCGAAAGAGCTGCGCGAGCTCGCCGACGGTCTTGCCGTGGCGGATCGGCAGCGGATGCCAGCCGACGAAATCCGTTCTCCCTTCGAGCAGCGGACCTTCGACGACGGCGCCGCCGATCGGGTTCACGCGATCGAGCACGATGAACTTCTTCTTCGTCTCCGCGGCTGCTTCCATCGCCAGTCCCATGGTTGAGATGTAGGTGTAGAACCGCGTGCCGATGTCCTGGATGTCGAACACCAGCACGTCGACGTTTGCGAGTTGTTCGGGCGACGGTTTACGGCGTTCGCCGTAAAGGCTGTAGACCGGAATGCCGCGATACTCCTCGTCGCCGACCTTCTCATCGGCGGTACCTCGCAGTCCATGCTCCGGCGTGAAGATCGCGGTGAGCGTCACACCGGGCGCGCTGCGCAACAGATCGACGGTCGGATTGCCACTGCGATCGATACCGGTTTGGTTCGTGATCAGGCCGACGCGCATGCCCTGCAGTGCGGCGTAGCCGGACGCGTGCAACACGTCGATGCCGTTGTGCGCATCCGCGCCGCCGAGGACGTAACCGACGCGGCGTGCCGGCGGGACGAACGTCACACCTTCCAATGATTCCGCGACGAGTGTACCGATCGTCCACTGCAGCGCGACAACGCTGCCTTTGCCGTCGGGATGCACTCGATTCGAGAGGAACACGTAGAACGTGCGCGACCACGGATCAATCCAGAGAAAACCGCCGGTCCATCCGGTGTGACCGAACGAGCCGTGCGGAAAGAGCTCGCCGCGCGGGCGGCTGTAGTTCGAGTCGATGTCGAAGCCGCCGGCGCGCTGCACCGCCACGTCTTTCGGCGACACGACCTCCGTCATCGCGCGCGGAAAGAAGTTGCCGCCCATCACGGCGCGCGCGAACTTCGCGAGATCCGATGCAGTCGTGAAGAGTCCCGCGTGTCCGGCCACACCGCCCATGCGCCGCGCGGTCGGATCGTGAACCATCTGGAGCGACGGGCTCTCGGCCCGTCGACGGGCTAAGAGCCCGTCGCTCCAGTTTTCGGTCGGCGCGATCCGCTTCGATCGCATCGGGCGGAACGAGGTGTCGTGCATCGCAAGCGGCGCGAAGATGTTCTTGCGCGCGAACAGATCGAGCGGCTCGCCGGCCACGCGCCGCACGATCTCGCCGAGGAGGATGTAGTTGACGTCGGAGTAGCGGAAGACGATGCCCGGACGGTTCTGCGGCTTCTCCGCGAGCGCGCGGCGAATACCTTCCGCGTAGCCGTTCCAGTCGCCGCGATCGAGTCCCGGTTTGAGACCGGACGTGTGCGTGAGCAGATGACGCAGCGTCACCGCGTCGTCGGTGAATTCGGGGAGCACGCTGCGCACCGGCTGGTCGAGCGTCAGCTTTCCGCGCTCGATCAACAGCCAGATCGACGGAGCGGTGGCGACCACTTTCGTGATCGACGCGGCGTCGAAGATCGTGTCCGCGGTCATGCGCTCGACAGAGGGTTCGATCGCGCGATTTCCGTACGCGCGAAGCAGGCGTTCACCGTCGCGCTCAATGAGCAGCACACCGCCGGGAATCCGCTTCTCCGCGATCGCATCGCGGACGGCGACGTCGAGCTCGAGCAGTTTGTCGTCGCGGAATGCCGCGCCGGTGAGGAGAAGGAGAACGAGAGGAAGAAGGGCGGCGCGGCGCACGGCCGCATCGTATCGTTACTCGATTCGCACCGGCAGCTTGCCTGTCATCGCGATCTCACCGCGCAGCGCGCGCATCGCGGCGCGCTGCAGCACCAGCTGTACGCCCCACGCGCAGACGAATGTGCTGATGTCGCCGAGCTCGCGCAGGACATATGGACTGCCGAAGGCGACGGCGATTGTTTTCTGAGCGTGTTTGTGTGCGAGTTGCTGGATGTCGGCCGGAACGGTGATCGAGCCCGCGCCGGATTTCGGGCGCAGCGCGAGAAGCAGGACGAGGAGGTCGGCGTTGTCGTCGTGTTCGAGCTCGCGCAAAGCGTCGTCGAGTGGATCAGCGTGGGGATTGACGACGACGGTGCGCACGCGGCGGGTTGTGAGGGGCAGGAGGTTTTGTGTGTCTCGCACGAGCGTTATGGAGCGCTCGGCGATGGATGACACCATCTGGAACGACGCGCTGTCAGCCGGTCGGCTTCGACGGGCTGACAGCCCGTCGCTCCAGGTTTTTACACGCAGCACGCGCCTTACCGACTCGTCGATCCTCGCCTCACTCACTCTTTCGCGCACCGCCGCGATGGCCGCGTCCGGGTCCGGCGAGAACAAGATCTGATCGTTGCCGGCTTCAATCGCGCGTACCGCTGCTTCGCCGGGATCGAAGTGCGCGGCGAGGCCGCCCATGTCCATCGCGTCCGTGATCACGAGACGGTCGAACCCGAGGTCGCGGCGCAGTAGGTCGACCACCGGTTTGGACAGCGTCGCGGGCATGGTGCCGCCGAGTGTCACCTCGTCGCTGGCGGTACCGTAGACGTTCTCGAACTGCGCGCGCACGGGCACGCGCGTCGCGTCGAGCGTCGGCACGGCGAGATGGCCGATCATGACCGAGGCGACATCCGCCGCGATCGCGGCGCGGAATGGCACCAGCTCGACGCGATCGAGGCGCTCGCGCGTGACGCCGAGCACCGGCAGGGCGCGATGCGAGTCGATGTGCGTGTCGCCGTGTCCTGGAAAATGCTTCGCCGTGGCGAGACAGCCTTCGCTTTGCACGCCGCGTACGAACGCGGCGACGTACCGCGCCACCTCATGCGGATCTTCGCCGAAGCTGCGCGTGTTGATGACCGGATTGCGCGGATCGACGTTGACGTCGGCGACCGGCGCGAGGATGTGATTCACGCCGATCGCCAACGCCTCCCGCGCAGTTGCGCGTCCCATCTCCTCGGCAAGCGTCGGATCGCCCGTGGCCGCAATGGCCATCGCCGGCGGCCACCACGGCGCATCGGTGAAGCGCATGCCCATCCCCGCCTCGAGATCGGCGCTGATCAGCAGCGGCACGCGAGCGAGCGACTGCAGATGGGCGTTCACGCGTGCCGTCTCGCTGGCCGTCGACTGGAACCAGATCACGCCGCCGACGTGGTTCTCCCGGACGTGGCGCTCGACCTCTTCGACTGGTTCGCCCGCGCGCGCTGCGACGACGAAGAGCTGGCCGATTTTCTCTTCGAGCGTCATCTGTGCGAAGGATCACTATACGTTTCCCGACGAATTCGCTAGCCTGCTCTCGACCCGACTTTCTCGACCCGGTCAACCGTACGACTCAGTGGGGTAGTGATCGATGCGCATCCGTCTGCTCGCGCCGCTCGTCCTTGCCGTTCTCATCGCCTTTCCCTCCTCGGCACAACTGATCATCAGCGAGTTCCGCGTGCGTGGACCGAACGGCGCCAACGATGAATTCATCGAGCTGTACAACAACTCGGGCGCCGACCACACCGTCGCGGGCGGAGGAACCGGCTACGCCGTCGCCGCCTCGAACGGCGTCGCACGTTGCGTGGTGCCAAACGGGACCATCATTCCCGCGAACGGCCACTATCTCTGCGTGAACAGCGTTGGCTATTCACTCGCGTCGTACCCCGCGGGAAACGGCACCACCGCCACGGGCGACGCGACCTACACCACCGATATCCCCGACAACGCGGGCATTGCCATTTTCAATACGAGTGTGGCCCTCGATTTCGTTCTGGCGAATCGAATGGATGCCGTCGGCAGCACCGCGGAGGCGAATACGACGTACAAAGAAGGAACGGGATATCCCGCGCTCGGGATCTTCTCGATCGACTATTCGCTGTCGCGCGATGAGTGCGGAAAAAACGGATCCATCACGACCTTTCTCCCATGTCCCAGCGGTGGAGTGGTGGCCGACACGAACAACAACGCCGCCAATTTCATCTTCGTCGATCCCAACGGCACCAGCGCCGGTGCGGGCCAGCGCCTCGGCGCGCCCGGGCCGGAGAATCTGAGCAGTCCGATTTCCTTCACCCCGCCGGTCACAGACACGGCGATCGATTCGTGCTCCGGAGACACGGCCTTTCCGAACGTCGGCTATTTCGGCCAGAGTCTTCCCGCGGATGACGCAACGTTCGGCTCACTTGACGTACGCCGCCGATTCACGAACACCACCGGCAGCGACATCACGCGCATGCGCTTCCGGGTCATCGATCTCACGACGTTTCCCGCGCCGTCGGGCATCGCGGATCTGCGTCTCCGCACCTCGCCGAACGCGAGCGTGTTCATCGACGGCGCTCCGTGCGGAACGGGATTCAGCAACGTCATGGTGCAGGGCACGACGCTCGAGGAGCCGCCGGGACAGCCGAACGGCGGCGCGTTCCACGCATCGATGTCGGCCGGCACCGTCACCCTGGGAACGCCGCTCGCGAATGGAGCGTCGATCGACCTGCGGTTCCTGATCGGCCTCCAGCAACACGGCTCATACAAAGTCGGCCTCCTGCTCGAGTCGCTCCCCGGCGCGAGTCAGCTCTACGAAATCGAAGGCTGTACCGATGGTTGCACCGGAGAGTTGGAAGTCGTCCACTCGGCCACGATGGAGGCGAATCCGTCGCCGCCCGGATCCTCGGTCGACTTCCGCGTCACGTTCAACAGGATCGTGACCGGCGTCGATGCGTCCGACTTCACGCTGACGACCACGGGCACGATCGCCGGTGCCGCCGTCACCGGCGTCGTCCAGGAGCCCGGCGGCCTCGCCGGGCTGAACTTCATCGTCACCGTCAGCAGCGGAACGGGCTCCGGCACGTTGCGCCTCGACGTTGTCGACAACGATTCCATCAGCGCCGCCGGTAATCCTCTCGGTGGCGCCGGCGCGGGCAACGGCAACTTCACGGCAGGCGAGTTCTATCTCCTTTCCGGTCCGCCGAACGTCGCCTCGATCACGCGCGCGGATCCGAATCCGACCATGGGACCGACGGTCGACTTCACAGTCTCGTTCACCGAGCCTGTGACCGGCGTCGATGCCGCGGACTTTGCGCTCGTCACCACGGGCACGGTCGCAGGCTCGTCGATCGGAGTCGTGAGCGGTGGCGGCTTGACGTGGAACGTGAGTGTGAATACCGGTACGGGCGAGGGAACGATTCGTCTCGACGTCATCGATAACGACACGATCATCGACGCGGACGCGGAACCGCTCGGCGGCATCGGCGCCGGCAACGGCAACTTCACGACCGGCGAGGCGTACACGTTGTTCGATCCGCCGAACGTGGTGTCGATCACGCGCATCGGAACGAATCCGACGACCGCAGGCACCGTGGAGTTCCTGGTGACGTTCGATGAGAGCGTGACGGGCGTCGATCCGACGGACTTCACGTTCACGACCACCGGCACGGTCGCGCCGACGATTCTGCTCATCTCCGGCTCCGGCAGCACGCGCACGGTGACCGTGTCGACCGGCGGCGGCGAAGGCACGATCCGTCTCAACGTCATCGACAACGATTCGATCATCGACGTGGACGGCAATCCGCTCGGCGGACCCGGCGCGGGCAACGGCGACTTCACTGGCGGAGAGGTGTTCGCGGCCGCGAATGTGGCCGGTGTTCCGGCTCTCGATCCACGCGCGCTGATGTTGCTCGCGATGCTGCTCGCGGGCGTCGCGATCGTCGTGTTGCGACAGTGATCTACGAAGCTCTCTCCCCGCTCGGCGGGGAGAGAGCTGATCCGACGAGCACGGTCGTCAGCGACCCCACCACCGCGTACCACGGCCACGCCACCTTTGTCGTGAACGCGACCAGCGCTACCGCGACGATGCCCGCGCTCATGCCCATCAGCGCGGAGCGCGTCGTCGCGCGTTTCGTGGCACCCAGGAAGAAGACGCCGAGGATGGGGCCGTTGATGAGCGAGGCGATCGAGAGCGCGATGTTGAGCGCGGAACGATCGGTGCGCTGCATCGCCACGCCGACCGCGATCTGCGCGATGCCCGCGATCACGGTGAGTACGCGCGACAACCGCATGGCATGCCGATCGTCGCGCGGCCTGGTGAGATCTGCGACGATCGTGGCCGCGATCGCATTCAGCGACGACGACATCGCCGCCGCGAGGATCGCGGCCACGACGAGACCGGAGAGTCCGACCGGCAGATGATTGGCGATGAAGTGCGGAAAGACCTGATCGGGCGCGGTCACCGGCGCGCGGGTGCCGTAGAACGCGAACAGCAGCACGCCGATGAACAGAAACAGCGCGAATTGCACGAACACGACGATGCCCGACACCACCACCGCCTTCGACGCGCTGCGCGAGCGATCCGTACAGAGGTAGCGCTGCACCATGTATTGATCGGTGCCGTGCGTCGACAACGTCAGGAACGTTCCGCCGATCAGTCCCGACCAGAAAGTGAAGGTCTTCGTGAGATCGAGCGAGAGGTCGAAGACGCGGAACTTCCGGGCCGCCGCGCCGGCGGCGATCGCGGGCTCCAGGCCGACATGGTTGATCAACACGACCGCCGCCGCGATTGCGCCGCCGACGTAGATCGCCAGCTGCACGACCTCGATCCAGACAATCGCCTCGATGCCGCCGATCAGCGTGAAGACGATCATCACGGCGCCGAGGGCGACGATCATCGTGGTGATGTCGACGTTCTTCAGGACCGCGGCGAGTACGTAGGCCGTCAGCAGCAGACGCACGCCGTCGGCGATGGTGCGCATCCCCACGAACAACGACGCCGCAAGCGCTTTCACCGGCGCGCCGAAGCGCGTCTGCAGGAGCTCGTAGACGGTCACCAGCTCGCCGCGGAAGTACCACGGCATGAAGACGCTGGCGATGATCACGCGCGCGACGAAGTAGCCGAGGACGAGTTGCAGGAAACGAAAATCACCGCCGGCGGCCCAGGCGATGCCGGGCACCGAGATGAACGTGATCGTCGACGTCTCCGTCGCCACGATCGATGCGGCGATCGCCCACCACGGCACGCCATGACCGGCGAGAAAGTACTGCCGCGTGGTCTGCTGCCTGCGCCCGAACCAGATCCCCGCCGCGATCACGGCAGCCAGATAGGTGACGATGATGGCGAGGTCGAGCGGGTGCAAGGAGCAGGAAGGATAAACTCCCCTCATGCTCAACGTCACCGACCTCGGCGAAGGGATCCCACTCGTCTGGATTCACGGCTACCCGCTGGCGTCCAGCATCTTCGAGCAGCAGCTCGGCATCCGCAACGTGCGCCACGTCATGCCCGACCTGCCTGGGTTCGGACAGTCGCGGCCGGACGGCGGCGACATGACCATGGATGCGTACGCGCGCCTGATCATCGACCTCCTCGACGCGCGCGGCATCGACCGCGCTGTGTTCGCGGGATTCTCGATGGGTGGCTACATCTGTTTCGGCATCGCGCGACTCGCGCCGGAGCGGATGCGCGCGCTGATCCTGCTCGATACACGCGAGACCGCCGATACCGATGAAGCGCGCAAAGGCCGCTATGAGTCGATCGAGAAGGTGAAGAAGGAAGGCGTGCAGCCGATCGTCGAAGCGATGCTGCCGAAGATGCTCACGCCGGCCGCGCCACGCGAGATGCACGATCGCGTGCGCGAGATTATGAGCTCATCGACGCCCGACGGCGTCATCGCGGCGCTCGGTGCGATGGCCACACGTCCCGATTCGACAGCGCTGCTGCAAGAGATCAAAGTACCGACGCTGATCATCGTCGGCGCGGAAGACCCGATCACGCCTCCCGCCGACGCGGAGCGCATGGCCACGGGCATCCGCGGCGCGCGAGTGGTGAAGGTGCCCGGCGCGGCGCATCTCGCGAACTATGAGAAAGCGGACGAGGTGAATCGGGCGGTGGCGGGGTTCGTCCGGGGGTTGTAGGCTGCCCTCTCACGGGTATTTAGTCGCAGAGGCTTCGAGTCTCAGAGTCGCAGAGTCTCAGAGTCTCAGAGTCTCAGAGGGTCGACTGCATGGGCGCTCGTACACTGCGCATGTCTCTCGAATGGACGCCTGTGCAAACCCATGAGCGCCGGTGCAGCCGACCCTCTGAGACTCTGAGACTCTGAGACTCTGCGACTCTGAGACTCGAAGCCTCTGCGACTAAGTACTCGCGAAACGGCCGCCTAAAACCGGTAACGCCCCGTCACGTCATACGCGAACATCACATCCTCGATCTGCGCGCCCATGCCGATGTTGTGGACCACGAGATGGCGATCGGTGCCGCGCACTTTGACGTCCGAGACGACGCCGATGTGCGGCACGCCGGAGGAGAGGCGCCAGGTGATGATGTCGCCCGGAAGGTAGTCGGCGCCGCGGCGCGTCACGGCGAGCGACTTCCCGTGGCGACGAAAGAACGTCGCCAGGTTGGGTACGCGGCGGTGATCGATGTTCGTGTCGGGACGGCGCAGGCCCCAGTTCTTCGGGTACGCGTTGAACGCGCGCTTCATGTCCTCATGCACCAGCACCTGCAGATCGATGCCCGCGTGACGATAAGCGCGGATGACGACGTCGGTACAGACGCCGGTCTCGTGCGGCACGTCGCCGTTCGGGTAGGCGATGCGGCGATACGCCGGATCGTACGAGCGCGTGACGCCGACCTGGCGCTTCGCGCCTTCGATCATCGTCCGTACGGCCGGCTGCGCCGCGAGCGGAATCGCGGCCGTCATCAGTAGAATCGCGCGCGTGAGTGACATCGTCATCCCCGAATCGACAGAACAGGTCATCGCGGACAGTACCTTCCGCTTCGAAGGAACTTTCCGTTACGTGTCGGCGCGCGGCGTTCGAAATCCGGAGCGCCACCTGATGATCGCCCGCGACGTGCGCGAGATGACGGTGGTGACGACCGAGGACCAACTCGGCGACGTCGACGTGATCGAGATGAACGCAGACCGCTGGCTGCTGCTCGCCATCGACTGCGCGAATCCGTTCTACTGCGTCGGCTTCATCGCGAAGATCTCCGCGGCCCTCAGCGGCGCGGGACTGGACATCCTCGTGATCTCCACGTTCTCGTGCGACTGGGTGTTCGTGAAGGAAGACGACGGCGATCGCGCCGCGGGCGTGCTGCGCGGCCTCGGCTTTCGCGGCTGAGTCCAAGTACGATAGGCGTCATGCGCGCAATACGACGGTTCCTCGGAGTTCCACCGTCCCATCCCTTCCCAGGAACTCCGAGGAACTCCGAGGAACCGGGGAACCGCCTTCGTGTCATCCTCGCTCTCTCGCTGCTCGTCTCCACATCCGCGCTGCTCGCGCAGGAATCATCGCGCGACGTCACGCGCGAGAAGCTTCGATCGACGCTCAAGGCCTCGGGGATGCTGTCGGATGTACGCGCGACGTTCCGGCAGAGTGAGAAGGAGCCGTACAACTTCATCGGCACGATCGAGGATGGTCTCAAGAACGCGCAGTCGCTCGAGATCGTGGTCCGTGTGACCGAGCACGAGACGATCAACTTCCGCATCTATCCGCATTACAAGGACGGCTACGTCAACATCGACAAGGCCAAGGACAGCGACGGCCTGATGCGCACGATGCTGCTCTTCACCGATCACAACTTCCTCTACTGGGGTGTCGACGACGAAGAGGACGCGTTCTGCGGCTACACCTTCACGCTGGAATCCGGGTTCCCGGAGAAATCGATCGAGACGGTGCTCCGCAGCATCCGCAACACGGATCAATTCGTCGGGCGCCTGCGGCCATACATCGACGGCAGCGTTGCAAAGTAAGAAACAGTCCTCGGGGTTCCTCGGGGTTCCTCGGGTTCCTCGGGGTTCCTCGGGTTCCTCGGGGTTCCTCGGGTTCCTCGGGTTCCTCGGAGGGGATCGGTGCGCTGGCCCTCCGAGGAACCCGAGGAACCCCGAGGAACCCGAGGAACCACCGCCTCTCGTGCCGTCCTGCCGTAGGCGGTGCGGTACCATACTTCCCGCAACATGGCGATCCCGGCCAGTCAGTATGTTCTCGGTCACTCCGAATCCGAGCTCCAGCGCCTCATCGAGCAGGCGGCGTTCTTCGGCGAGCTGACCGCGGAGCTTTTCCGCAAGGCGGGCCTCCGTCCCGGCATGCGTGTGCTGGACGTCGGTTCCGGCGTCGGCGACGTGGCCTTCCTCGCCGCGTCGCTCGTCGGCCCTACCGGCTCCGTCCTCGGCATCGATCGATCCGAGGAAGCGGTGAACGCGGCGCGCGAACGCGCGGCACGGGCGGGCGCGAAGAACGTCGCGTTTGAAGTCGCGGACGCGGTGACCTTCCGTGCTACCGGGACGCTGGATGCGGTCGTCGGCCGCCTCTTCCTCGCCTATCAGTCCGATCCCGCCGCCGTGCTGCGTCATCTCGCCGCGCAGGTGGAGGATGGCGGCATGGTCGCGTTTCACGAATGCGATCTCGCCACCGCGCACACGAACCCGCCGCTGCCGCTCTTCACGCGCGTCGTCGAGAACGTAGTGGAAACATTCCGGCGCGCGAACCTGCATGCCGACATGGGCGCGCGTCTCCACACTACGTTCCGCGAAGCGGGGCTGTCAGCGCCGCGAATGATCGCGTCGACGCGTGTCGAGTCCGGGGACGACTCGGGCGCGTACGCCGCCGTGGCGAAAGTCGTTGGCAGCGCCGCGCCGATCATGGAACGCCTCGGCGTCGCCACCATCGCGGAGCTGCAACTGGAGACGCTCGAACAGCGGCTGCGCGACGAAGTAACGCGCGCGGACGCAGTGGTGTTCATGCCGCTGTTCGTCGGCGCGTGGACGAACGTGTAGCGCCCGGCGGTCGTGTTCATGCGGGTGTTCGCCGCCACTACGCGTGTGGAGCGCCGGCGCTCCGTCAGTGCGCGGTCACTTCCTCGCGTTCCGGTTCCTCTTCCTCTCGCCGCTTCGCGAACCAGCCGCTCATCTTCGTCTTGAGGTTGTCCGCGACGACGAAGAACGCCGGTACGACCAGCAATGAAAGCGCAGTCGAGATCACCAGTCCGCCGATGATCGCCACCGCCATCGGTCCGCGCGTTTCGGCGCCCGGTCCCAACGCGAGTGCAGGCGGTACTGCGGCCATGAGCGTCGCGGCGGACGTCATCATAATCGGGCGCAAACGCACCGGGCCGGCCTTGAGCATCGCATCGTGCGCGCTCATTCCTTCGCCCTGCTTCTGCACGGCGTAGTCGACGAGGATGATCGAGTTCTTCTTCGCGATGCCGAGCAGCAGCAACAACCCGATCATCGAAAAGATGTTCAGCGTCTTCCCGGTAATCAGCAGCGCGAACGCCGCGCCCGCGATCGACAACGGCAGGATCGAGAGCACCGTCACCGGATGCAGGAACGAGTTGAACTGCGACGCCAGCACCATGTACGCGACCATGATCCCGAGCACCAGCGCGAAGATCAGCTGTCCCATCGACTCGCGGAACGCCACCGACGAGCCGCCGAGCACCGCGCGATATCCGGTCGGCAGGTCCTTACTGATCGATTCGATGTATTCGAGCGCTTCGCCCTGCGACTTGCCCGGCGCGACGTTGCCATAGATCGAGATCGCGCGCTCGCGATCGCGGCGCGTGACCGACTGCAATGCCGGCCGCTCCTCTTCCTTCACGAGCGACGACAACGGCACGAGCTCGCCCGACGCCGTCCTCACGCGCAGCCGCGACAGGTCCTCGGGACGGGTGCGCTGATTCGCGAGCAAGCGCGTGCGAATGTCGATGCGGCGTCCGCCGGTCGAGTACTTGCCGGAGCGCACGCCACCAACCAGCGCGTTGATGGTCGTGGCTACTTCCTCGACCGAGACGCCGAGGTCGGCAGCGCGGGCGCGATCGGGAACGATGCGCAGCTCGGGCATGCCCACCTGATAGTCCGTGTCGATGTCCGTGGCCATGCCGCTCTGCGTGAGCTTGTCGCGCATGTCGTTCGCGACGTCGATCAGCTTGTCCCACTCGGAACCGCGCACGGAGAACTCGATCGGGAACCCGCGCTGCGCCGTGAAGCCCTGCTGCGAGAGGTCCTGCACGACCGCGCGCACGCCCGGATACGAATTCAGTTCCTTGCGGATCATCGCCGCGAATTCCTGCTGGTTCTTCTCGCGCTCCTTCGGCGGCACCATCGTGACGAAGAGGATGCCGCTGTTCACACCGCCGCCGCCGAAGCCGCCGACGTTGCCGAATACGCGCACGATCTCGGGCTGCTTCTGCAGATACGCTTCCGCGCGGCGGAAGACGCGATCGGTCTCGGCGAGATCGGCGCCGACCGCGGTCTGCAGGCGGATCATCAGGCGGCTCTGATCCTGCGACGGCACGAACTCGTTCGGCAGCTTCTTGAAGATGTACATCGACGCGATGAAGACGATTGCGGCCATGGCCAGCACGGAAAGCGGATGCCGCAGACCGATCGCGAGCACGCGGCTGTACCAGGCCGACAATTTTTCGAACGCGACGTCGACGATGTGGCCGAGCTTGGACTGCCGCTGCTCGTCCGTCTTCAGCATCTGCGCGGAGCGCGCGGGTGCGAGCGTGATGGCCTCGACGTACGACAGCAACACGGCCACGCAGAGCGTCACGCCGAACTGCAGAAAGAACTTCCCGATGATGCCCTTCATGAAGACGACGGGCAGGAAGATCGCGCAGATCGCCAGCGTCGCGGCGAGCGCCGCAAAACTGATCTCCGCCGTCCCTTCGCGCGCGGCGCGCACGCGGTCCTTGCCCATCTCGCCGTGGCGGAAGATGTTCTCGAGGACCATGATCGCGTCGTCGACGACGATGCCGACGGCGAGCGCCAGCCCGAGCAACGTGAAAGTGTTCAGCGTGAAGCCGAAGAAGTAGATGCAGGCCACGGTGCCGAGAAGCGACATCGGGATGGCCAGGATGACGTTGAGAGTCGCGCTGAACGTGCCGAGGAAGAGCCAGCAGATCACCGCGGTGAGAATCACCGAAAGCAGCAACTCGAACTGGATCTCGTGCACCGACTCTTCGATGAACTGCGTCGAGTCGAAGTTGATCGCCAGCTCCATCCCCTCGGGCAGCGTCTTGTTGATGCCGACGATCGCTTCCTTCACGCCACGCGCGACGGCCACCGCGTTCGAGCCGCGCTGCTTGCGGATGCCCATGCCCTGCGCGGGCTCGCCGTTGACGCGGGAGATGCGGCGGATGTCTTCGAAGCCGTCTTCGACGATGGCGACGTCACTGAGATACACCGGCGCGCCGGGCACGTCGCGCACGACGATCTGGCGAAACTCTTCGAGGTTGAACGCTTCGCCGAGGACGCGGACGTTCACTTCGCGTCCGGCGGTTTCGAGACGGCCGGCCGGCAGCTCGACGTGCTGATTGCCGATCGCCGTCAGCACTTCACTGACCGTGACCTGCCGCTCGTCGAGCTTGTCGGAGTCGATCCAGATGCGCACGTTGCGCTCGACCGATCCGACCTGGATCTCGCCGACGCCCGGTACAGTCTGCAACCGTTCCTTCACGCGATAACGCGCGACATCGGCGAGCATCTGCGGCGAGTACGGACCGGAGAGGCCGACCCAGAGGATGGGCTGATCTTCAGGATTGGTTTTCGAAACGACGGGCGGCTCGATGTCGCGCGGCAGGCGGCGCTGCACCTGCGCGACGCGCGTCTGCACATCCTGCAAGGCCAGGTCGACGTCGCGCGCGAGGTCGAGCTCGACCGTCACGTTGCCGCCGCCCTGGCGCGAAGTCGAGGTGACGTTGCGCACGCCTTCGACCTGCATGACCGCTTCTTCGATCGGCTCGACGACGTCGTGCTCGACGACTTCCGGCGCCGCGCCTTCCCACGAAACGCTGACGTTGATCGTGGGAAAGTCGACGTCGGGAAACTGCGAGATGCCGATGCGCGATGCCGCCACGCCGCCGAACAGCACGGTCGCCGCCATGATCATCCACGCGAACACAGGATTCTTGATGCAGACTTCCGTGATCTTCATATCGTTGTTCCGGTAGCGCGGCCCATGCGCCACATCACAGAGAACCGACAACTGACAACCGACAACATCACTGTGTGATCTTCACCTTCGCGCCATCACGCAACGCTTCCGCGCCGCGCACGACGAGCATCTCGCCAGCCTGCAGACCATTCTTCACTTCCACCTGACCGTCCGCGGTGCGCATGCCAAGCGTGAGGATGCGCTGCTTGGCAGTGCCGTTGTCGACGGTGTACGCGAGGAAGCCTCGCTCGCTGGGACGGATGGCGGTCTGCGGAATGACCGGCGAGGAACGCGGCGAGCCGACCGGAATCGTCACGCGCGCGAATGCACCGGGTCGCAGCTCCGGCCGATTCGAGTTGAGCACGTTCGCGGTGACGTCGACCATGCGTGAGGACTGGCTCGCGGCCGCCGCCACGTGTGTGATCTGCGCCTGATGCTGCGTCGCATCTTCCGCGACGTTGAACCGCGCGATGACACCGGGCCGCAGCGGCGCGGCGTCGCCTTCCGGAACCTGGAAGCGGAGCAGCAGCGGATCGCGACGCGAAAGCGTGGACAGCACGGTGCCCACCGGCACGTACTGTCCGGTCTCGACGGTGCGCGTCTGAATGATGCCCGACACCGGCGCGCTCACGAACGCGTCGCGCAGGTTGAGCTTCGCCTGCGCGAGCGCGGCCTGCGCCTGCGTCACCTCCGCGGCCGCGGTCTGCACTTTCGTGCGCCACGTTTCAATCTCTTCGCCGCGGATCAACCCGGGATTCTTCGAGTTCGCATCCTGTCGCCGCGCATAGCCAGCTTCTGCCTCGCTCTTCGCCGCCAACGCCTTGTTCAGCGTGGCCTGTGCGGCATCGACCGCGAGGCGGTAACGCTGCGGTTCGATCTCGACGAGCGGCTGACCGGCACGGACGAACTGGCCTTCACGGAAGTTGACGCTCTCGACCGCGCCGGCAACACGCGCGGTGACGGCCACGCGCTCGAAGGCATCGAGCGATCCGACCGCGGTGATCGAATATTCGACTTTGCGCGATTCGACGGGCCGCACTTCGACGGGAAACTCTGCGTTCTTGCGGCCACCGGGACCACCGGGACCGCCCGCGCCGCGCGTTTCCTTGGCGTCGCCCTTCGAGCAGGAAAGGAGGAAGGATGAAGGCAGAAGGATGACCGCGAGGGTCATCATCCACGCCAAACGCATCGTTCTCGATTCAGCCTTCATCCTTCCGCCTTCATCCTTTTTTGTGGTCTTCATCATGGTGCCGATCCGGCCGCGGTGCCACCGCTGGCTTCGCGAAGACTGAGATACGCGACCGCCATGCGGTAACGCGCCGTCACTTCGGCGACTTCGGCTTCGAACAACTGCTGCGTGGCGTCGGCGAGCTCGAGAGCACTCGCGAGACCTTCGCGATAGAGGATGTTCGTTTCGTTCGCGTTCTTCTGCGCGGCGCGCACGGCGGCTGCCGCTTCGCGGAGCGAGGCCTGCTCGGTGGTCAGTTGCACGGCCGCGCTGCGCATCTCGCGCTCGACGTCGCGCAATTCGAGCTCGAGCTCCAGCTCAGCGCCGCGAACGTTCGCGAGGCGCTCCGCGCGGTCCGCGCCGCGGAGACCAGCATCGAACACCGACCATGCGAAGAAGAATCCGGCGGACCCTTCGTTCGTGCGGCTCGTGATCGGCCCGTCGTTGAGGTTGCGCGCCTGCGCGTTGAAGAGGACCGACGGGAAGAAGCGCGCGTTCGGCTCATCGGCGAAGGCGCGCAGCGCTTCGACACGTGCGCGACGAGCAGCGATGTCCGTGCGGCGCGTCTGCGCGTCGGAGATCGCGAGCTCGCTCGTGATCGTCGTGTCGGCGGCGGCTTCGAGCAGCGACACAGGCGGAGCGAGTGCGCCGTCGATGTCGGTCTTGATCAACGTCTCGAGCTCGACGCGTGCGGCTTCGACGTCGCCGCGCGCCTGCGCCATCTGCCGCACCGCGGTCGCAAGCTCGAGCTCCGCGCGGGTCACGTCGTTCGAGCTCACAAGGCCCGCCTCGAATCGCGCGCGCACGTCGTCGAGGTTCGTCTGTGCGAACGCACGGCGGCGCTCGGCGGCGAGGAAGACCTGCTCGAAGCTCAGCGTCGTGAGAAAGGCGATGGCGGCGTCGAAGCCGAGGACGCGTTTGGTGTCGTCGGCGAAGTAGCGTGTGGCTTCGCGCTCGAAGCGCTGCTGGCGATAAAGAGGAAACGCGCGCGCGTCGAAGATCGGCTGGGTGAGATTGGCGGTGGTGGAAAGGTCGCGCTCGGAACCGTTGCCGATGTCGGTGCCGAGGTTTCCGGAGACGTCGAGGCGCGGAAAAAAGGCGGTGCGCGCGCGGCGCACGCGGGCTTCCGCGGCTTCGATGGTCGTGTCGGCGATCGCCGCGCGCTCGTTGCGCGTCAATGCGAGCTCGACCGCGCGCTCAATGGTTAATGGAGCATCCTGCGCGAGGACGATTGGAGACACGATCAGTGTGAGAAAAGCGAGGGGGAGCTTCACGGCGGGCATTAGAACACGACCGTTCGGTCTCTTTATGTCACTGCTGGTTACTGAATGGTTGCGCTCAGACGAACGGTTGTCGCAACCGCCGGATCGCTTCTCGCCGACACCTTGATGCTTTCCTGCAGCTCGCCCGATTTCGCCTTCGCGCCATCGACCGTCACGGACACTGTCTGCTTCGCTCGCGGCGGAATCAGCACGTCGTACTCGTAGTAGAGACAGCGGCATGCCGATCTGGCTACGTCGATGGTGATCGGCTCGTCGGTGTTGTTCGCGATGTCGAACTTGCGGATCGCGCGCGTGCCTTTGCGGATCACGCCATAGTCGTGCGCAGGCGGAGTCGCCGCGAGACCGGGCGCTGGCGCGGCGGGTTCGACCACGGTGTCAGGAGCCGTCGACGCGGCAGTGTCTTCCGCAACGATCGCGGGGGTCGCGTCGCGATCGTTGCTCGCGCGCCAGATCAGCCAGCCGATCGCGGCGAGCGCGATCACGGCGGCGGCCAGGATCAGCGGCACGCGCGAGCGCGGCTCTCCGTCCGTCATCGGCGGCTCGCGGCGCATCGAACGGTCCTCGTCTTCGATGTCCTCCGCGATCGGCGACGTCACCAGCGGACGCATGCCCGGCTCGGTGCGCGGTGTGACCGGCGGAGGCGCGGCGCCGCCTTCGAGCTCGTTCAGCTTGCCGAGGGCGCGATCGATCTCGGTGATGAGGCGTTGATATTCGCCGGCGAGATGTTCCGTCGGCGCATCCGCCTGCATGCGCGCGAGCGCCTCGCGATGCTGGCGGTAATGCTGCCGCAACACCTCGATCTCCCGCGCGCGCTCGCCGCGGCGGAGGTTGATCGTCCCGAAATCCTCGTCCGACATGCCGCCGATGCTAGCAAATCGCTGGCCGGGCTCTCAGCCCGTCGTCACGATTCGGCGGGCTGAGAGCCCGCCGTTCCAGATGTGAGTCACGGAAGCGCTTTCATGAGGAACGCGAGGGCAGGACAATTCCCGTCGCCGGTGACGCCGGGACATTGATTCGCAGAAGCGAAGCTCGTCGTGCCTTCCGTCGGGACGTTGAGCTGAAGCAGCGTCGGCGTCGAGCCTGCTCCGGAGGACCACAGCGGCGAACCAAGCGACGCGCCTTGCACGTTGAAGTTTCGCATCGGCTGAACGCCCTGCGCGGTCAGCCACGCGTAGAGGTCGGCGCCGTTGACGCCGGTGAGCAGAGCAGTCCAGTCGGCGTCGGTGGGGATCCGCCAGCCCGAATCGCTGTTCAGCGTGAATGTGCTGACATAGGTCGGCAGCGCCGCCTGCGTCAACGAAAGACCGTCCGCAACGGGCCCGCCGCAGTTCTCCGTCCAGCACGACGCTGGCGACGGACCTCCAGGGACTTCAACCCAGCCTCGAGTCCACAGGAGCTTGTTGCGCGTGTCCGCGAGGACGGTGTTCGGCAGCCGGCCCAATCCACCCGCCGGGATCTTCTGCCAGGCCGTGGCGTAGGCCTGTGCCGTCTGCGCATACGTTTGCACCGTAGCCGTGTCCGCCGAATACGTCTCACCCTCGTAATCGAAGCTCACGTGATACGCCTCGGCCATCAGATTGAGTGCCTGCACCAGCAGCGCCTCGAGATAGGAAACCTGGTTGAAGGCCGGATCGAGATAGTCGCTGACGTAGATCGAATTGGTGAGCGAGAGATTCTGATCGAAGAACGATTGCTTGCGAAAGGCCACCGATCCCCAGACCTCGATCGCCCCGCGCGCGCCGGGTGTGGACGGGTTGGCGATCTGATTGATGTGGTCGATGAGCGTCGGCAACTGCGTGCGCATGTTCGCCAGCGCGGTCTTCTGATCGCCGTCCAGCGTGCTGCCGATGGAGCTCTGCTGCATTGCCGAGAGGGATTGGCTCATCGACTGCAGGTTGGCGATGTCCGGCGCCAGGGCAGCCACGAGACCGTCGTAATCGGTCTGTTCCTGCTCGGTGAAACTGGCCTGCTCGAATTGTGTGAGGGACGTGGCCAGCGCGGTGATCTGGTCGCTCAACTTCGTGAGCAGCACTTGCTGCGCGGCGATCTGCGTGGCGAGCTCCTGAGAGTCGCCGCCCGAAGAACTGCCGCTGCCGAAGATCGAATCGACCACCCAGCCGACTGCGGAATCGCTGGCCTTCGACAGCGCCGAGTCGGCGAGCTTTTTCAGCAACTCGCCTGGAATGTCGGCGTCATCTTCGTCCGCCATGACGGGCGAGTATAACGCTCCAGATGGTTCTAGATCGGCAGCCAGTACGAGAACTTGATCAGGAACACATCGTCGGACGGCGCGTTCGGCAGCGCCGCGAAGTCGCGGCGGAAACGGAAGTCGCCCTGCGGCACTACGTCCGCGCGGTTCTCGCTCCACACCACATACATCGCCGAGCCCGGACGGAACTCCCAACGCGCGACGGCGCTGCCGCGCACGCTGCGGAAGTTGAAATCGGGATTCCCGAAATCCACCGCGTTGACGCCGGTGCCGCGATACATGTTCTCGTTCGCATCGAGTTGCGCATCGATCGGCGTGAACTCATCGTCACGCGGACGGGTCAGATACTTGAAACCGGAGTAATCGCCGCCGGAAACGAACGGCTGCAGATAGAGCTGCAACGACAGGCGCGAGCTCGCGGTCCACTCGGTGCGAATGCCGATATCGACCGTGCGCTGATCGAGCGTGGCGAAGATGTACTGGTTGCCGTAGGTGGGCGCGTAGCCCGTGCCTTGCGCCGTGGTCACGTATTGCGCGACTTCGTGCAGCCGGTTGTATCGCGGCACGAGCGAGAAGCGAATGGCCGGCGTCGGACGATACGTCATCGACAGGTAATACATGTCGAACGTGCCGTCGAACTCGTCGAGCACGTGTTCAGTCTCGACTTCAAACGAAAACTTCTTGCGGCTGTCGCTGCCGAAACCGGCGCCGTAGTGATGATGGCCGCGATACAACATGGCCGGTCCGCCGCGCGTGATGCGGTCGTCGATGTGGTCCGCGTTCACGCCGCCCCAGGTCCACGCGCTCCAGTAATTCTTGAAAAGCACGTACGCATTGATCATCGCGCCGTCCGCGGTGAGGTCGCGATCGAAGTTCCAGTTCTGGAACTTGCCGCCCCAGATGCTGATCTCGCGCGTGTGTTTCGTCAGGTCCGTATTGAGGTAGTGCAACACGCCGTGCGTGGTGATCGCATCGGTGCGCGGCAGGAAGCCGACATCGTTCACTTCGAAGCCGGGCGAGAGCACCTGCACCTGCAGGTTCGGACGCCACTTGCCCTTCTGCTTCGCGAGCATGACCCGGCTCATCCAGCCGTCGAGCGACGTGCGCGTCGGATCGAGCTCGAGATGATCTGCATCCGGCCGCCCGTAGTAGCGCGCGGGGCTCGACTGCGTGCGCTCGATCGCTTCTTCCGATCCCTGCACGAGTGTCGAACCGCCCAGCCATTCGAGGATCCACGTTTTGTCATTGAAGAGCGTGTAGCCGTCCACGCCCGCGAAGAACGCGTTCTCGCGCAGACTCGGCTCGAGCGTGTCGCCCAGGCGCCGGTTCACGGACGTGAACATGAAGCCAGCGCGCGAATCCTTGCCGTACTCACGTGTCGCGCGCGCGACGAGGTAGTTCGTCATCGGCTCGACGGTCTGTTTGCCGACGTCCACGCCGGTGCGGAACCACGCTTCCTCCTGATCGGTGAGCGCATCGAGGAAACCGACCGTCCACTTCTTCCCGACCTTGCCGGTGATTTTCGCGGCGCCGAGGATGGTGGTCTCGCCGGGCGCGTGCTGCCAGTCGGCGTCGATCGAGCCCTGCGGCGAGCGCCCGATGCGGCGCGAATAGAAGAAGGTGGGGAACGACATGTTGAAGCCCCACCGGCTGTTCGCCGGGCCGCTGCCGAAATTGAACACCGCCGCGCCTTCGGTGAAGAACGGCCGCTTCTCCGGGAAGAATGTTTCGAACTGGCTGAGATTGAGCACCGCGGGATCGACTTCGACCTGACCGAAATCAGGATTGACCGTGCCCGTCAGCGTGAGGCTCGACGTGAGGCCGTACTTCAGATCGAGACCCGCATCCATGCGATGCGATGACGGCTCGATGAACGGATTGTCGGCGCGGCTGTGCAGGTCCGTGCGCGCGACGCCGTACGGCACGATCTCGAAGCCGCGCTTCGGCTGGATGTTGGTGATGCCGGTCAGATCCGCGAATCGCGAAACGAAGCCGGAGTCTTTCTTCGGCGTATGCACGAGGCGCGTGCTCTCGCGCGTGCGCGCGTTCCAGCGGCTGACGTTGAGGCCCCACGTGTGTACGGCCTTCGCGGGGAAGCGCAGTTGCGAGTACGGCACGCGCACCTCCGCGGTCCAACCGGTCGCGTTGATCTTCGCGGCCGAGCTCCACACCGCGTCCCAACTGATGTCGTCGTAGATGTCGTTGTACAGGATCATGTCCATCTGGACATTCGAGGCGTTGACGACGAACGCGGCGCCGTTGAGGCGGTCCTGCTGCGAGTCGATGCTGATGCGGATGTAGTCGCCGTTGTTGAGATCGCTGTCGCGCCGCGCCAGCAGCGGCGTCGCCGGCTGCGTGTCTTCCATGCGCGCACCGAAGTAGATCGCGTCATCGTCGTAGACCACCTTGATCTTCGTCTGCGCGGTCGCGGGCTGTCCCTCGTTCGGATCGCGCTGCGTGAAGCCGGTGATCTCCGGTGCCGTCGCCCACACCGCGTCGCTGAGGTCACCGTCGACGACTGGTGCCGCCGCCGCGCGCACCGCCTGATAGCTCGGCCGGGCCGGTGGCTCCTGCGCAACTGTGATGACGGCCGGCAAGATGCAGAGGGCGAGCGCGCCGCGAATGAGTTTCATATTTTCCTCTCGCGCAGACTTAGGGTAGGTTGTCGTTCGAACCCAATAGACGTCCAATCTGCGGTGGAGGTTTGTCGGGAACGGGAAAAAGTTGTCACTGATTGAGAAACCGGTACCTCGGAGAGGCAGTACCTCGGGTTCCTCGGAGTACCTCGGAGTTCCTCGGGGAAGTCGAACCCAGGCCCCTCCGAGGTACTCCGAGGTACTCCGAGGAACTCCGAGGTACTCCGTCCGAGGAACCGCTTTGAACGTCTTCATCGCACAACTCAATCCCACTGTCGGCGCGCTTTCGGCGAACGCCGAGATGATCCGCCGCGCCTACGATGAAGGCGTGCGCGCCGGCGCTGATGTCGTGCTCGCTACAGAGCTCGCCGTCACCGGCTATCCGCCGCGCGATCTCCTCGACCGGCCGTACTTCATCCAGGCCGCCGCGGAGATCAAGGACGCGCTCGCCGAAATGACAGGCGACACCACGCTCATCTTCGGCTGCCCGGTGCGCAGTCAGGAATGGTGCGGGAAGCCGCTGCACAACGCCGCGATCATCGCGCGCAACGGAACGATCATCCTCGAGCAGCACAAAGTCTTGCTGCCGACGTATGACGTGTTCGACGAGCTGCGTTACTTCGAGCCGGGACGCGGGGTGAAGGTCGTCGACATCGCCGGCCGTCGCGTCGGTGTCTCGATCTGCGAGGACTTCTGGTTCGACGACGAGGCGTTCGGCACGAAGCTGTACTGCCGCAATCCGGTCGACGAGCTCGCGCGGCAGGGTGCCGAGGTGCTGCTGAACATCTCGGCGTCGCCGTTCAATGCGGGGAAGCGGCGCGCGCGCTGGGAGATCTTCTCGCGCATCGCGCAGCGCTACGACGCGCCGCTCGTGTACGCGAACCAGGTCGGCGGCAACGACGAGCTGCTGTTCGACGGCTCCTCGATCGTGTTCGACAAGAGCGGCCAGACCATTTTCTGCGCACCCGCGTTCGAGGAGTCGGGCTCGCTCGTGAAGCTGCAAGGCAGCCCATGCGAGATGGTCCTGGCCCTCGGCGAAGAAGAAGAGATCGCACGCGCCCTGGTGCTCGGCCTGCGCGACTACATCCGCAAATGCGGCTTCACCGACGTCGTCCTCGGCCTATCCGGCGGCATCGACTCGGCGCTGACCGCGGCGATTGCGGCCGAGGCGCTGGGGGCCGAGCATGTGACCGGGATCGCGATGCCGTCACAGTTCTCTTCACAACACTCCGTCGATGACGCGCGCCAGCTCGCCAAGAACCTCGGCATCGCGTTTCACGTCACGCCGATCTCCGACATCTACGCGCCGTACGAGCGCGGGATGAACACACTCTTCGGTGCGGAGAAATTTGACACCGCGAACGAAAACGTGCAGGCGCGCATCCGCGGCAACATCCTCATGGCATGGTCGAATCGCACGGGCGCGCTCGTGCTGACGACAGGCAACAAGTCGGAGCTCGCGGTCGGCTACTGCACGCTCTACGGCGACATGGCCGGCGGCCTCGGCCTCCTCGGCGACGTGTACAAGACCATGGTCTATCGCGTATCGCGCTGGTTCAATCGCGAGCGCGAGATCATCCCCGAATCGACGATGACCAAAGCGCCGTCGGCAGAGCTGCGTCCGAATCAGACCGATCAGGATTCGCTGCCGCCATACGACGTGCTCGACGGCGTGCTCAAGCTCTACATCGAAGAGTGGAAGGAGCTCGACGAGATCGTGGCCGAAGGCTTCGATCGCGAGCTCGTGCAACGCATCCTTCGACTGGTCGACACGAACGAATTCAAACGACAACAGGCCGCACCGACCATTCGCGTTTCGGAGAAAGCGTTCGGCATGGGACGCGACATGCCGATCGCGCAACGCTGGCGCCGCGAGCCGGCAAAGTGGGTGCGATGAAACCTCACGAACCTCTCACCGATTACTACACCGACGAATCCCAACGACAGCAGTTCCTCCGCGCCAGCTTCGATGAAACAGCGCCGTGGTACGACTGGACGGATCGGGTGCTGTCGTTCGGCTCCGGCGACTGGTATCGCCGTCAGGCCGTGCGGCGCGTCGGTCTAGAGCGCGGGATGAAGCTGCTCGATCTCGCGACCGGCACCGGCGTCGTCGCGCGCGCGGCCGCACAGGTGACGGGCGATGCGCACTCCATCGTCGGCATGGATCCGAGCATCGGCATGCTGCGCTCGGGCAAAACGGAGAGCGCGAAAGTGCAGGCGCCGGCGGAGGCATTGCCGTTCGCGTCGCAATCGTTCGACCGCATCACCATCGGATTCGCGATGCGGCATTTCTCCGATCTCAGCATCGTGTTTCGCGAGTGCCATCGCGTACTGAAGCCGGGCGGCAAGCTGATGATCCTCGAGATCACCGCACCCGAATCGCGCATCGGCCGCGCGGCGCTCGGCGTGTACATGGGCGTGATCACGCCGGCGCTGGTGCGGATGCGCACGCGCAACGCGCGCGCCACGCAGCTCTTTCATTACTACTGGGAGACGACGCGCGATTGCGTGCGTCCGAACATGATTCTCGACGCGCTACGCGCCGCTGGTTTCGCGGAGACGGCGAGAAACGTGGAACTGGCGATCTTCAGCGAGTACGTGGCTACGAAGTAATGCTGTAGCGTTACACTCCTTTCATGCTGGTGAGCAGCCTCGAGGTTCAAGGCTATCGCGCGTTCCGGTCGCTCCGTCTGGAGCGCTTGGGCCGCGTCAACCTCTTCGTCGGCCGGAACAATTCGGGGAAGAGCAGCCTGCTGGAAGCCGTGCGCATTTATGCGGCACGTGGGTCGCTGCGCCTGCTGTGGCGCATCCTGCGTGATCGCGAAGAGGTCGGTCTCAGGTCAGAGATGGATCTCGAGCAACTGTTCGTCGGGTTCGGCTCGTTCTTTCACGGGCGTGAGGAATCGCGGAGTTCACGGTCTCCGATCGTGATCGGACCGGTCGGTGGTGACCTTTCCTCGAAGCTGCATTTGGCGCTCACGTGGCAAGGCGCGGCGTCCGGAGACGATGCGGCAGAAGAGATCCCCATTCCAAAACTGGAGATCACATTCGGCGAGAGAAGCGAGCAACGGAGACTCGACCAGATCGAGCGATTAGTCCGCATCGGATTTCCCCCGCGCGATCCGAGCCTTCCGGCAGAGCACGTACCACCGGCTGGAGTGTCGCAACTCGGCGTCCTATGGGATTCCGTAGCTCTCACTCCGATGGAAGACATGGTCATCCGCGCGCTTCGGTTCGTATCGCCGGACATCGAGCGAATCTCGATCGTCGGCAGACCGAATCAAGTGGCAATGGCGAAGCTCAAGGGACACGACCGACCCGTCCCGCTCGGAAGTCTCGGCGATGGTGTGCATCGCGTCCTAGGGATCGCACTCAGTCTGGCCAATGCGCGCAACGGTGTGGCCACGTTCGACGAAGTCGACAACGGTCTGCATTACTCCGTGCAACGCCAGCTGTGGAGTCTAATCTTCGACACCGCGCATGCGTTGAACGTGCAGGTCTTCGCCGTCACCCACAGTTGGGATTGCATCGAAGCATTTCAGCACGCGGCGGCCGACGATCCGCATGAACAGGCGCTGCTCGTGCGGCTCGATCGTGAACGTGACGGCGAGATCCGGCCGACGCTCGTCAACGAGCGAGAGCTTTCGGTCCTGACGCGCGAGCACATCGAGGTCCGTTGATGTCGCTGATCCTTCTGGTCGAAGGACCGAACGATGCGCATGTCACCCAACACATCCTTCTCGCGAACGACGTCACACTGCAACTCGGGAGCGGCGACAAAGTTCTCGGCTGCGGAGGGATCTCGAAGCTTCTGGATGAAATCTTACCGGCGACGCTGAAAGCGAGTAGCTACGGCGCGATCGGCGTCATCGTGGACGCGAATGGCGATATCGAAGCGCGCTGGCAGGCTGTTCGACATCGACTGTCCGAGGCCGGTTTCGATGTCCCAACATCACCCGATCCTGGCGGCACGATACTGACCTCGCCGCGGGTCGCGGGTGTATGGATCATGCCCGACAACAGACTGGCAGGTTCCGTAGAGACGTTCGTTGAACGCCTGATCCCACAAGGAGACGCGCTCTGGCCCATGGCTCGGGACGCTGTCGGCGCCATCCCATCGACATTGCGGCGGTTCTCGGCAAGTGCAGTACTGAAGGCCGAGCTTCATACCTACCTCGCTTGGCAGGAAGAACCAGGAACACCACTTGGTGCGGCGATCGCGAAGCGCTACTTCGAATCGGCCGGACCGACGGCTGAAGCGTTCGTCGCGTGGGCGAACCGTCTTCTGGAGTTGGCTACGAAGTAGCGGCCGCGGCCTGCCGCCGCGCTTCGAGCAGCCGGTCGATCTGAATGGAGAGGAACTCGCGCAGCGGCTTCTCCTGGTCGGGCGCGAGCGGAGAAAAGACGATCGCGGAACGGAAAACGTACTCCGGATCCTTGTCTTCCGCGCCGCGCCGCACCTGCACGATCGAGCGCAGCACTTCGCATGGGATGTAGATCCCGCCGTAGCTCGGGAAGATCAGCGTGGCCGCGGCGCCTGCTTTCACGGGCGAGCGATGAATCACGGCGGCGCCGGTGAGGCTGAGATCGATCAGCTCACCGTTGACGTCGGACAGTTGCACCGGAATCGAGGCGGTGGGAAATCGCTCGGAGCGGCGGCGGTCTTTGGCGGAAGCCATTCGTGAGTTGCAGAGTCTCAGAGTCTCAGAGTTTCAGAGAGGAGTTGTAGCCTAAGACCCTCTGAGACTCTGCGACTCTGAGACTCTGAGACTCGGATTATAGCGGCCTCACCCTCACCCGCTGCCCACGCACCGCCCGCAACTCCTCCGCCGCGCTCGCGTTCTTCATCGACACTTCGATGCATCCGGTCGAGCCGACGATCATGAACAATCCCGCCGCCGCATCGCCGTAGTTCGTTTCCATGCGATCGACGACGCGCTCGCCGATCTGCAGCGCGAATGCCTCGCGCCGCGGCGTGATGTCGGTGATGACGTTGCCGAAGCGATCGATCGCCACCACCATGCCCGGCTGCAGCTCCAGCATCATCATCGCGTCGATGCGCGGTCCGACTTCCTCGAGCGGCAGCCCATTCGCGATCGCCGCAGCGACCGGCGCGAAGCGATCGCGCCCGTGAAACGTGCTGCTGCCTTCGGACAGAAACAGCGACTTGTTCTCGATCGAGTAAATCAAGTCGGCGCGAATGAACGTGAGCAGTCCATTGTCCGGCGCCAGAAACACACGCCTCTCGCTTTGCACGGCGATGATGCGACGCGCCGTGCCGACGCCCGGATCGACGACGCACACGAAGATCGTTTCTGCCGGCCAGTACTTCGCGACACTGCGCAGAAACCACGCCGCTTCGAAGACGTCGAACGGCGCAACCTCATGCGTGAGGTCGACGATCGCCGCGTCGGTTCGCGATGCAATCACGCCCTTCATCGCCGCGACGTACGGATCGCGCGTACCGAAGTCAGTGAGCAGAGCGATGGCCATCGAACGGTGCCTCGGGTCCCTCGGGTTCCTCGGAGTTCCTCGGGGAGGAGGATTCCAACTCGAAATGCCAAGCTCCCCCGAGGAACTCCGAGGAACCGGTCCTCAATATACTGCGCGCCATGTTTCCGACCGTCCCGCCGCCGCCTGAGCGGCTGCTCGTGTTCGCGCGGCTGCCCGAGTTGGGAGCGGTCAAGAGGCGACTCGCGGCGGAGGTCGGCGACGAGCGCGCGCTGGAGATCTATGAGTCGCTGTTGCGCGACGTGCTCGCGTCCATCGGCACCTCTACGCCCGATCTCGAGATCGAGATCATGTGGCCGCCGACGCCGAACGCCAACGGCGACGCACTGCGCCGGGCTTTCGGCACGCACTCGACGGCCATGCAGACCGGTGCCACGCTCGGCGATCGCCTGTCCATGGCGTTGTCGGAGCGTTTCTTCTTTCATCGCACCGAAAAGATCGTCGTGATCGGCGTCGACGATCCATCCATCACGCGCGAGCTGCTCGAGCACGCCTTCGCGCTCCTCGAATCGTGCGAGTACGTCCTCGGCCCCGCGTCCGACGGGGGCTACTACCTCATCGGATGCCGCGCGCTTGCGTGCGATCCGTCGGTCTTCGAAGGCATCGAGTGGGGCACCTCGACCGTGCTTGGTGCGACGCTGGAGCGCATCGCGAAGCTCGGACGCACCGTCGCGCTGCTGCCCGAGCATTACGACATCGACACGGCCGCCGATCTGGAACGCTACATTGCAGAGGGACAAGTCGCGAAATGAAGATCCTCGATTCCGCGCAGATGAACAGCATCGATCGCCGCGCCACGGAGCGCTTCGGCGTGCCGTCGATCGTGTTGATGGAGAACGCCGCCATCGCCGTGGTCGACGCGCTGTTCGAGCACTATCCGAGCAGCGAGCGCGTGGCCATCTTCTGCGGCACCGGCGCGAACGGCGGCGACGGATTCGCGGTTGCGCGCCATCTCGAGAATCGCGGTGTCGTCCCGGTGGTGATCATCGTCGGCGATCGCGCTTCGATCGGAGGCGACTCACTCACGAACTTCACCATTTGCGAGCGCCTCGGCATCCCTATCTACGACGTGCGTGAAGGCGGCGACATCGAGACCGTGCTCGCGCACGCGTCGGACGCGGACGTGCTCGTCGACGCGATCTTCGGCACCGGCCTCGATCGCGCGCCGGGCGGCATTCACGCGGACGTCATTCGCGATCTCGCGGAGCTGCGCATCCCGATCCTCGCGGTCGATCTTCCGAGCGGCGCGAATGCGTCGTCGAAGGATCCGTTCGAGCCGTGCGTGCAGGCAGAAGTGACGGTGACGTTTGCGGCGCCGAAGCTCTGTCACGTCTTCGAGCCGGCGTCGCTGTACTGCGGCGAGGTGATCGTCGCGGACATCACCATCCCCGAGGCGGCGGTCGAGGATGAGCTGGTGACGCTGGAGCTGATCACGCCGAAAGACGTGCAGCCGCACGTCGCGCAACGGCTGGCGGCGACGCACAAAGGCACGTACGGCCACGTCGGCATCATCGGTGGATCGCCCGGTCGCAGCGGCGCGGCCGTGCTTTGCGCGCGCGGTGCGATCCGCACCGGAGCCGGACTCGTTTCCGTGATGACCGACGCCGACACCGCGAAGCTCGTGCACGCAGGTTCGATCGAGTCGATGACGTACTCCGGCGACGACGTGCAGGAGTTCCTCGCCAACAAATCCGCCGCCGTGATCGGACCGGGACTCGCGGATGACGAGCGCGCCTGGAAGCATACGCGTCATCTCGTCGAGAAGATCGACCTGCCGCTCGTCATCGACGCGTCCGCGTTGAACGCGTTTGCGTCGCGCCCAAGCGATCTCAATCCGCGCGGACTACCGCGCGTGATCACGCCGCATCCGGGCGAGCTCGCGCGATTGCTCGACAGCAACTCGGCGGCGATCAACGCGGATCGCATCGCCGCCGCGCGCGAAGCCGCGCGCGTTTCACGATGCGTCGTCGTCCTGAAGGGCTATCAGTCGCTCGTCGCGGAACCGGACGGCCACGTGTACGTGAATCCGACCGGCAATCCCGGCATGGCCACCGGCGGCATGGGCGACGTGCTGGCGGGCATGATCGGCGCGCTGCTCGCGCGCGGCACCGATCCACCGGATGCCGCATGCGCCGCCGTCTATCTGCATGGCTTCGCGGGCGACATCCTCAAAGAGCAGCTCGGCGATACGGGACTTACCGCGACGGAAGTGGCCGACAAGATCCCCGCCGCGATTCAACGCAACCGATGAACTATCTCTGCTGGACTGAAGCCGACACCGAGCGCGCCGGACGCGAGATCGCACGCTCGCTTTCGCCTGATGCGGTCGTGCATCTCGTCGGCGATCTCGGCGCCGGGAAGACGTTTCTCGCGCGCGCGATCGCCGCGGAGCTCGGCGCCGATCCGCATGAAGTGGCGTCGCCATCGTTCGCGATCGTGCACGAATACCCGCGCCGCGGCGCGCCGCCGATCGTTCACATCGACGGCTATCGTCTGTCCGACAACCGCCGCGAATGGCTGGAGATCGGCATCCCGGAAATGCTCGGCGGGTCGGGCGTGAAGCTGATCGAATGGCCGAAGGAAGCGTTCACGGAGTTCGAAGATTCGCACGTGGAGATTCGGATCACCGTGCGCGACGATGGAGCGCGGCAGATCGTGGTGCAGTGACCCCTCATCCGGCCTTCGGCCACCTTCTCCCCTCTGTCGAGGGGCGAAGGCTACATACGCGGCGTCATTGAGTAGCCTTCTCCCCGCTTGCGGGGGAAGGTGCCGCAGGCGGATGAGGGGTCGCGCGCAGATAGAATCCCCGCAATGCAGATCACACCTGACGTCATCCGGTCCCACGGCCTCACCCCGGACGAGTACCAGCGCATCCTCGACATCCTCGGCCGCGAGCCCAACTACACGGAGCTCGGCATCTTCTCCGTGATGTGGTCGGAGCACTGCTCGTACAAATCGTCGCGCGTGCATCTGCGCAAGTTCCCGACGTCCGGGCCGCGCGTCGTGCAGGGGCCGGGTGAAAATGCCGGCGTCATCGACATCGGCGACGGCTGGGTGGCCGCGTTCAAGATGGAGTCGCACAACCATCCGTCCTTCATCGAGCCGTACCAGGGCGCTGCCACAGGCGTCGGCGGCATCCTGCGCGACATCTTCACGATGGGCGCGCGGCCGATTGCATCGCTCGACTCGCTCCGTTTCGGCGAGCTGGACGCGCCGCGCATGAAGTACCTCGTCGACGGCGTCGTCCGCGGCATCAGCGGCTACGGCAACTGCATCGGCATTCCGACCGTCGGCGGCGAAACCTCGTTTCACTCCTCCTACAACGGCAACATCCTCGTCAACGTCTTCTCCCTCGGCGTCACGAAAGCGGAGAAGATCTTCAAAGGCACCGCCGAAGGTGTCGGCAATCCGGTGATCTACGTCGGATCGAAGACGGGACGCGACGGCATTCACGGCGCAACGATGGCATCGGCCGAATTCGATGAGGCATCCGAGGAGAAGCGGCCGACGGTGCAGGTCGGCGATCCGTTCACGGAGAAGCTGCTGCTCGAAGCGTGTCTCGAGATCATGGACTCCGACGCTGTCGTGGGCATTCAGGACATGGGCGCGGCGGGACTGACGTCGTCATCATTCGAAATGGCGGGCCGCGCGGGCACCGGCATCCGCATGCATCTCGATCGCGTGCCGATGCGCGAGAGCGGCATGACGCCGTACGAGATCATGCTCAGCGAATCGCAGGAGCGGATGCTGATCGTCGCCAAGCAAGGCCGCGAGGCGGAAGTGATCGCGACGTTCGAGCGATGGGACCTCAACGCGGCCGTCGTCGGCGAAGTGACGGACGACGGATTCGTACGCCTCTTCTGGCACGGCGAAGAAGCGGCTGCGATTCCGGTCGATCCGATCTCGACCGAGGCGCCGGTGTACGAGCGGCCGATGGCGCGCGCGGAATATGCGGATGCGATCGCCCCGTCCCTGCAACGCGAGAGATCAAGCGACGATCAGACCGACTCGCTGCTGCGTCTCCTCGCGTCGCCGAACCTCTGCTCGAAACACTGGATCTTCGAGCAGTACGACACGACGGTACGCACCAACACGATCGCCGGTCCTGAGAAACGCGACGCCGCGGTCGTGCGGGTGAAGGAAACCGGCCGCGCGCTGGCGATGACGTCGGACGTGAATCCGCTGTACTGCTATCTCGATCCGTACGAAGGCGGCAAGCAGGCCGTGGCCGAAGCGGCGCGCAACATCGCCGCATCCGGCGGACGACCGGTTGCGATCACCGACTGTCTGAACTTCGGCTCGCCTGAGCGCGCGGAGATCATGTGGCAGTTCGCGGAGTGCATCCGCGGCATCAGCGACGCCTGCCGCGCGCTCGACACGCCGGTCGTGTCAGGCAACGTCTCGTTCTACAACGAGACCGAAGGACGGGCGGTACTGCCAACGCCGACGGTGGGGATGGTCGGGATTCTGGAGAGCGATCGCGATGGCTGCGGCTTCGCGTTCCCCGATCGCGACCTGGACGTCATCCTCCTCGGCGAAACGCGCGATGAGCTGGGCGGCAGCGAATGGCAGCAACTCTTCGCGCGCGATGCGCTGGCCGCGCCGCCGCGCGTCGATCTCGAGCGCGAAAGAGCGCTAGTCGATTTGCTGCTCGAGCTTCATGGCGATCACGTTCTTCGCGCCGCGCACGACGTCTCGAACGGCGGCGTGGCGGTGGCGCTTGCCGAGATGTCGATGGACGGCGTCGGCGCACACGTCGACCTTGGCGGACATGCAGACGAGCTCGATGCGGCGGGATTGCTCTTCAGCGAATCGCAGGCGCGCGCGATCGTTGCCACTACCAATGCGGCCCGCGTCCTGGATGCGGCATCGCAGCGCGGCGTGGCCGCGCTGCGCATCGGACACACGGCGCACGGCACGTTTCTCATCGAGCGCAACGGCGTGCCGCTGGTGCGCGTCGCGGCGCAGGAGGTGGCGCGCGTTTGGCGTTCCGCGTTCAGCGCCCTACTCGCGGGCGACACCATCGACGACGTCCTGCGCGGCGCGACTGACGAAGTGCCGGAAGTGATCGCGCACTGAACTAAGCGTATTTACTCGATGCTGGCGATGTAGTCGGCGGGAAGTGACAACCTCTGAGCGAGTGCGCGCAGCTTTTCCGCATACGCCGCGTTCCGTTCGTGTGGTGCCGGCGGGACCGGAAGATTGAATGCCAGTGCGGCGACGACCGAGCCGTCCTCGTTTTCTGCCAGGACGGGCTCCGGGCGGTAGGCGATCAGGCTCGGCTCGGCATAAAGGCGGTCGATCTCGTCATGCGTCAGCTCCATGAGCATTCCATGGGAGCGGGCGCCGGCCTGCCGAACGAGAGTGGCCCGCCGACCGATGCGCAGCGACCAGCCCGGCACGGACACGCGACGGATGTTGGCCGGCGCGGCATCCTTCTCTCTCAATAGGTCCGCATCCATGAACAAGCCATAGAAGTACAGTGGAACCCGGCTCGCGTCGGTCATGATCCTTCTCCTCTCTTCACTCAATCGCGAGAACGCGCGCCCTCAACTCGGAAATGTGCGTCTCTTTGATGGCCGTTCCAGCCGCGAGAGTGGGGTCTGTGGCATACGTCGCGCTCGTTCCTGTGGCCGTGAGATACGCCGGCGCCAGCGCTTCCCGCAGCTCGACGACGTGTACGGCCCTGATTGCAGTGGCGCCACCCGTAAGGGTCGGGTCCGTGAACGAAAACGCCGGCAGCCCGCCATACCGCGATCGCGAGGCGTTGATGCGCGTGCGAAGCTCCGTCAGGTGCAGGCGCTTGACGGGCGTGACACCCGCAACGAGCGGACTGTCCGTGAACGGGACGTGGCTCGTGTAGAGAAATCCGTTCAGAAGCATACCGTTCTGTCCGAGCGGGTTGGTCACGACGACATCGGCGCTTCCAGGCGGGTAAGGCGGCGTCCTGGCCGTGATCGTCGTGTCATTCACGACGATTACGTTAGTGGCTTCCGATCCGCCGATCGTGACCGTCATCCCCGGAACGAAGTTCGCTCCTGTAATGACGATGCTCGTTCCACCGCCGCGATAGCCGGTGTTCGGACTGATGGCTGTGGCGGCCGGCGGCGGCATGCCGGTCGTCGAAACGACGAACGTCGCTCCGGTTCGACTGAGCACGCGGATGCTGAAACCGTTCGTGTAAGTCTGCCCGGGATTCCACTGCGCATTGAAGAGCGCGTAATCCGGATAGGAGTAGCCGGCAAAACTGCATGCGAGTGAATCGTAATCGCCGGGCGTCGAGTCCACGGGAAACGCGAATCCGGACTGGCTATTGAAAAAACAACTTCCTCCAATGGGCGGCTGATCTCTGCGAACCTCGTGGATGACCACACCCTCGCCGACAATGCCGTTATCGTACTGGGAAGTGTTGCCCAGATTCCTCACTCTGGCCTCGACCGTGAAGTAATGCGCCGTAGGTCCCGTACAAGGCACGCCGTCGATGCAGATCGTGAGGATCTTGGCCGCGGTGCCCAATGGCAGCGCCAGCCCTTCGAGCGTGACCGTGGTGCTCGAGCTCGTATCCGTTACGATTGAATTCGCCGGCGGGATCCAGCCGAGGAAGTCTTTATGCGGCGCGATGTATCCATTGCCCGGCTCAGCACAATACAACTGACGCGGGTTTCCGCCGTTGTTCGCCGCTAAATACGATCCGCACGGCACGTTTGCCGCGAGCGATCTCCTGCTCATCACGTCCCATGGGTTGTCGTAGGAGTAATAAACCCATCCGGAGTGCGGAAGGCCGAGGCTGTGACCCATTTCGTGTGCGTAAATGTGGGCTTCCTGGCCCCACGGCGGCTCCCATGTGGCACCGAAAAACTTCCCTTCGACAATTCCATAGAAACCACCGCCGCGTGCACAGCAATCGAGATCGTTGGCAAATACGAAGTTCACGTTGTCATACGCCGAGAAATCGATTCCCGCGGCCCGGCCGACATCCATCGCGTCAGTCGTGACAGCATTCATCTGAGCGCATGAAGTCTCGTATCCGCACGGCGCGTAATAGCTCTTGGGCCAGGGAAGCGTGAGCCAGCCGCCAGGCGCACCAATTCCGCCTACGCCGCCCACCTCACCGACCCAGGAGAATTGATCCCAGGACGTTTTCTTGAAGAAGCCGTTGATCGTCGCGGGGAACACCTCGCCGGGCGGAGGAATGTCAGGGTTATTGAGGTTCGCGTAGAACGACGGCGGATGCGGCACGTCCACGTCATCGGCGAACTTGAGCAGCAGGTAAATCACCTTCTTCGTACCGGGCTGACCACCAGCGGGCGTTTCTGCGATTGCCGGAGTGATCGAGCTCACGGCGATCGCGTTGGACTCCGTACTGCCGACGGTGGAGACCGACACGCGCTTGCCGAAATTCAGCAACGCGGCATTTTCCTGCCCGCTGAGGAGTAACTCCTTGACCGTCCCATCATCGAGGGCGAGCGAGTAGCGGGTCTCGCCTCCTGCCGAAGATTCGGGATGAGGATCGGCCCAGACGACGATCAGCGTCCCTTCGACGGTCTGGAGTGTCGGGCGCGCGTCCTCACCATAGCGATCGACAGCAATGAACGGCAGCAACAGCGCAAGGAGGAAGACCGGGAATCGGGACAGGGATCGCCTCTCACTACGGGAATTCAAGCATGGTAACGCACTCAACGACCAGCCGCGAACACCACCTCGGCGATGCCGCGATTCAGCGTCTGCCTCCATCGCGTCCGCAGGTCGTTGCTGGCCCACACGATCAGCACGCCGTCATCGGGATACTCGATCATCTGCGTCGCATATTCGCGCATGCCGCCGCCTTTGTGAATCATCTGCCGGCCGCTCGCGTCGCGCTCGACGTGCCAGCCGTATCCCTCTGTTGGCCAGGGATGAAACATCTTCTGGAGCTCGGGCGGATCGAGTACGCGACCGCCGCGCAACGCGACATACCAGCGATGGAGATCGGCAACGGTCGTGATCATCCCGCCCGCGCCGATGGTGCCCCAGCGAAGCGGCGGCGGCGCGCTGTGCTTTGCCTCGTCCGCGGTGCCGAGATAGCCGAGCGCCATGCGATCGGCGGGTACTGTTTCGCCGCGGAAGTACATGTCCTTCAAGCCCGCGCGCGGTGCGATGTGCCTGCGGAGATACGTCGCATACGGATCACCGGAGACCGTTTCGATGACCGCGGCGAGCACACTGTAGCCGGCGTTCGTGTAGCGATATTTTCCGCCGGGCGCCGACTCCATCGCCACGGCCTTCACCGCGGCGATGAACTGATCGCGATCTTCACCCGATCCGAGGTCGGATCCGTCCGGGACCAATCCGCCGGTATGCGTGGCGAGATGGTGAATCGTGGCCGCCGCCTTCCCCGGCGGAAAGGGGCCCAGCCAGCGCTCCAGCGGATCGCTCGTCTTCAGCTTGCCCTGCGCTTCGAGCTGCAGAATCGCGGCGGCCGTGAACGGCTTGGTCAGCGACGCCACTTCGAACAGCGTGTCGGTGCCGTTGCGGATGCCGCGCTCGCGATTCGCAAAGCCGTATCCGCGGTGCAGCACGAGCGCTCCATCTTTCGCGACGAGCACCGTGCCGGAGAACCCGTCCTTTTCATAGCCGGCGAGCATCGCGTGCAGTCGATCGTGGAGATCGGCGTGCGGAGCGCGCGCCGAGGTGCAGCCTACGAATGCGAGGACAATGGCGAGCTTCTTCATGCGCACATCATCGCGATGCCGGCGTCACGTGTATTGAACGTTTGCAACCTCACACGCGCGCGAGCCGGCGCATCGCCGCCGGTGTGACTCCGGTCATGCGGCCGAAGACGCGCGTCATGTGCGCCTGATCGCAGAAGCCGGAATCGAGCGCGATGTCCGCAAGCGATTCACGCGATGAAGCAACGCGATGCGCGGCATGCCTCACGCGCACACGTTGGAGGTACTCGCGCGGCGTGCAGCCCCAACGAAGACGGAACACGCGCGCGAGGTAGACCGGATGGACACGCAGCTCGTTCGCGATCGAACGCAGGCTCACGGCGTCCGCGAAGGTGTCCTCGATGATCGTCGCCGCACGTTCTGCCACGACATGATCCGTGAATGATCGCGGCGCGAGTGCAGCGAACAGCTCATCGAGCGCGTCATCGACTTCGTCGTTCCCGAGGAACCGCCGCACGACACGCACAGCGGCCGCCGTGACCGCACCTCCGCGATGCCACGCATAACCGCCGAGGTCGAGGCCATCCGCGACGCCGTCGATGCAGATGATGCGCGTTCCCGCGAATACATCGGAATGCAGCGTGCCCCCCGGCTTGAACACCACATCCGCCGCTGACGCGTGATGCAGGAGGCCACGCGCATCCTCTTCATACGTCCCGCGCAACACGACGCTGATCTGCATCTCGTCATGCGCATGAGGCGCATACGTGAAGCCGGGTTCATAGAAAAGGTCGCGGATGCGATACACGCTCATGGCGTTTAGTACGATACGCGCGCGAATTCGTTTAAGGAGGCACCATGCTCGGAGACCACGACGCCATTGCCACCGTCGCAGTAAAGGACCTCGCCCGCGCGAAGGAGTTCTACGAAGGGAAGCTCGGACTGAAGCTCACGCCGCAGCAGGAGCCGGGATCGCTGTCGTACCAGGGCGGCAAGTTCGCGTTGTTCGTGTACGAATCGCGCTACGCCGGCACGAACCAGGCGACCGCGGTGACGTGGGACTGCGGGAAGGACGTCGAGTCGATCGTGCAGGAGCTGAAGTCGAAGGGCGCGACGTTCGAGCATTACCCGGACCTGCCGGATACGAAGATCGTCGGCGACCTGCACCTCGCCGGTCCGATGAAGCTGGCGTGGCTGAAGGACCCGGACGGCAACATCCACGCGCTGGCCGGTACGTGAACAATCCAGAGATCAGCGGGAGGCGATCTGCGTCGCCTCCGTCTTCTCGAACTCCGTCAACTCCTTCCTCGCGCGCACTGCGAGCTCTCCCCTTCGCACCGTCTCGTAGCAAAGTGCGCGCATCTGCAGGATCTCCTTCACCCACGGCGGATGCGGCTCGAACGCTGCGAGCGCTCCGAGCGTGCGCGAGTTGCATCGGCCGTCGGCCCACGCTCCTGCGACGTACGCGAAGCGCCGGACTTCTTCGAGTTGATACACGGCGTACGGGACCGACAGTGCTTCGAGGATTCGCGCGTCGGCAATCGTGGCGGCGATGGCCAGCGTGGACTCCATGACGCCGCGCATCGGCCACGGATCGGTGCGATACCGCATCAACGCCGACGCGATGAGCTCGCGCGACTCGGCAACACGATCCTGCCGGTACCTCAGAATTCCGACGATCGCATCCGCCTCCGCCGGTTGCCACGCGCGCAGCGTCTTCGCGAATCCTTCTGCACGTTCATCGCCCGCGAGCGCCAGCACGTGCGCGACCGAGGCGAGCTGACGCGAGTTCGCGGGCGTCCATGGCAATGCACGCCACGCCGCGGCCGCGTTGCCGAACTCCGACGCGGCGTACATCCGCGCGAACGTGTTGCGCGCGTCTTCCGACGGCAGGTACGCGAGCGATGCACGATTCGCGGCGACGAGATCCCACTGGATCGCGCCGCGAATCGAACGTGGGCGATCGCCTGCTGCTTTGAGTATGTCCATCGTGCCGAACGTATCGCGCCCGAGGGAACGCGCGAATCCGAACTCGATGACCTGGCGATCGTCGGTGTTGAGCTCGCGCGCATCTTTGCTCAACGCCGCCGCGACATCCTCATTCGCGATGAAATGCGCGAGCACACCTTCGGCTGACTCGATGCGCCACGCTGCATGCGCCGCGCCGCGGAACGGCTCCTGTTGGAGACGGCGGCGCATCGCATTCGCGTCGAGCACGATCGGCTCGCGCGACGCGAGCAGCACGACGTCGCCCGGGTTCGTCGTCCAGGTCTGTACGTGCGGGAAGACCGAGGTGAGCGTCGCGTAGATCGTGCGTGCGGTAGCCGCGTCGATCGAATACGTCTGCACCCACTGCGCGAAGATGCCGCTGCGTGCCAGGCGCGCCGCGGCGGCCTGGTAGAACTCGCGCGTGTACAGACTGGCCACGCCCGCGCGATACGGATTGGAAGGCTCGGAGAAGATGATGTCGTAACGCGCACGCGAGACCAGCAGCCGCTCGCGCGCATCGCCTTCCGTGACGTGCGCCTTCGGATTGTCGAGCACATCGCGATTCACACGCGCGTACTCGCGCGCCATGCGAATCACCGCGGGCTCGAGCTCCACCACGTCGACGCGTTGCATCGACGGCACGTCGGCAAGCCAGCCGGCGGTCGTGCCGGTGCCGAGTCCGACGATCATCGCGGTGCGCGGTTGCGGATGCAGCAACGCCGCGATCATCCCCGCCATCACCTGCGTACCTGCATCGCGTCGCGCCGAGCCGTCCGACTTGCCGTTCATGATCAAACCGAGGTCGTCGTCGCGCAAAAGGGCGATGCTGCTCTCGCGGCCTTCCGCTTCGGTGAGGAACGTGCGCCGCACGGAGTTCATCCAGACACGCGAATCGGCGGCCGTGACCAGTTGCGGGGCGCGTCCCGCACCGATGCCGGAGTGCCGCCACACCGCAGTCGGTCCGGCGGCGAACAACACGAGGACGGCCACACCGCCGGTGAGCGTCGCGTACAGCAGATGCGACGTGCGTTGCGCACGCCACGCGAAGACGGCTGCGAGCGCGACGAGCATGGCCACGCACAAACGCCAGCAGCCGGTCGCGCCGAGGTAAGGAATGAGCGCGAAACCGCCGGCGAGCGAGCCGCCGATTGCGCCGGCGGTGTTCCACGCGTACGCGGAGCCGACGTCGCGGCCTACGTCTTCTCTCCCTTCGCCAAGGAGTGCGATCAGCAGCGGGAACTGGACACCTGCGACGATCGCGGCCGGCAGTACCACGATCGCGGTGACGATCGCCCATCCGGCGATCTGCATCGCGAACGTCGTGACGTCGTGCAGCTTCAGCGCGAGTAGCGCGATGCGGTCGCCGATCGCGTAGGGAAAGCCGAGCGCGAACGCTTCGAGGGCGAGCGCGATGGCGAGACCGCCGGAAGTCGCGAGCGTGGTACCGCGCCAGCGCGCGTATAAACCGCCGCCGATGCCGATGCCAGCCAGCGCCATCGCCAGCACGAGCGCGAACATGAAGGTCGTGCCGCCGAGGAGCGGCGAGAGCATGCGGTACCAGACCAGCTCCATGAGGAGAAAGACGAAGCCGGTGATGGCGGCGGCGGCGCAGACGATGGTTCGGGGGAGGGGCCGCACGCCCCGAGTCCCTCGGGTTCCTCGGGGTTCCTCGGAGCTCCTCGGGGGAGTCGATCGACTGAAGCGTGCGGCCACGCCGATCGCGAGATTGAGTCCCGCGGCGGTGAACAGCGTCTGGCGATTGCCGTAACGCTCGAGCAGGATGAATCCCGCGACGACGGCACCAGTCACCGCGCCAGCGGTGTTCATCGCGTACAACAGCGCGACGCTGCGACGGCCGGAGTCGCCGGCGATGCTGCGCGCGGCGGCGGAAAGCGTCGCGCCCATGAGAAACGTCGGTAACGCGAGCACGAGCGCGGCGAGCGCGAAACGCAACACGATCGAGCCGCCGGATGCGATGTACGCGACGCGGACACCGTCAATCAGCCACGGCGTGAGCGCTGCGGAGATCGCGATCCCGATCTCGAGCAATCCATAGAAACGCAGCGGATGCTCGTGCGTGTCCGCGCGTTTGCCGAGAATGGCGGCGCCGGCGCCAAGGCCGCCCATGAAGATCGCCAACACTGCGGCGCCGGCTAATGTCGATGCGCCGAAGACGAGGCGCAGCTCGCGCATCCAGACGGTCTGATAAACGAGCGCGCACAGTCCCGACACGAATAGCAGCGAAGCGACGGCCCATGTTTTGTTCATGGCCGGAATGTATGGCCGGAAACCGGAGCCGACTGTGACCGATGGGCGTTAGACCGTCACGGCGAATCGATCGCCAGCCTCTTCGATGCGCACGCCGGCTACGCCGAACATGCGAATGACGTCCGCATTCGTGCGGGTGTGCAGCGATGGTTCGAGCGTCGTGAACGTTCCGCCGCCACCGAGCGACATCGGCAGCAGCAACTGATCGGCGAGATGTTCGCCGATGGCGGCATCGCAGTCGAGGTAGCGTTGCGCTTCTGCCAAAGCGCGGCGTGCGACTTCTTCCGCGCGCACGCCGCGCTGGCCGAAGCCGGTGACGACTTCGGTGACGTGCTCGCACTCGACCTCGAGCATCAGCACGTTGCCTGGACCGGCGGACGTCACCGTCTCCGCCTCGCCTTGCCACCCGACGACCGCGAGCTCGCGATGCGCGATGTCGAGCGGGAGGTTCGCGACGACCGCATGTGCATGCTGCGCGAGCACCTTTCCGCGCTCGATCACCGTCAGCGTTCCGAGCTTCGCAGGCTCGATCTTCACCGCGATCCTGCCGCCGCCCGCGGGATAGAAGCCGGCGCGTTCGAGCCTCACATCGACAGTCGCGCCCATGCGCGCGAGCAGCGGCAGGAACGAGCGCGTGAGAAAGTCGAACGAAGGCGAGCCGGAGTTGTGCGTGCCGCCTTCGAGCTCGATCGCCGACGGCTTCTGCGCGAGCAGCAGAGGCATGAGGATCGTCTGCAGCACGAGTGTGGTACTACCCGCAGTACCGATCGCGAAAGTGTAGTGGCCACCCTGCACTTCCTGCGGTCGGAAGGTCAGCTCCATCGACCCGACCTCTGCTCCTTCGACCTGCGCGTCGCCGATGCGCGCCGCGGCGAGCACGGACGTCAGATGCTGCCGCGCGAGGCCGGGCACTTTGCGTTTCGCACGGATGCGCGTGATGCGGATCGGCGTCTGCGTGATCAGCGACAACGACAGCGAAGTGCGCAGGATCTGCCCGCCGCCCTCACCGAACGAGCCGTCGATCTCGAGCATCACCCCTTCACGCACACGACCTGCCGCAGCGTGTGCACGACGTCGACGAGATCCTTCTGCGCTTCCATCACCGCCTCGATCGGTTTGTAGGCGGCTGGCGTCTCATCGAGCACGTCACGATCTTTGCGGCACTCGACGCCGTGCGTCGCCTTGATGTGATCGTCGAGCGTGAATCGCCTTTTCGCTTCGGTGCGCGACATCGTCCGTCCCGCGCCGTGGCTGCAACTA